>ERZ826396.2324-NODE-2324-length-16271-cov-3.369080_pt1 | contig 16271 bp, 15 predicted proteins | sample MGYA00519926_ERZ826396 | MGnify/ENA primary metagenome ERZ826396 (study PRJEB31778, sample SAMEA3449230) | human gut metagenome | biome: human gut; feature: human-associated habitat; material: faeces | place: United Kingdom | collected 2010/2012 ... | reverse complement strand
CACATAATTTTGTTGCCCGTCCAAGGCACACCGGAAGCACTCCTTCCGCATCCGGATCAAGCGTTCCTGTATGACCGATTTTCTTCTGTCCCACGATTCCACGAAGCTTTGCAACCACGTCATGAGAAGTAAATCCCTGCTCTTTATATACATTTATAACTCCGTGTATCATGCCTGTCCTTTCAACTGCTCATCAATGCGCTCTGCCAGATTATTCAGAATATCCTGCGGCGTACCTGTCATAGTAACTCCAGAAGCTTTTTCATGTCCACCGCCGCCAAAATATCCTGCAATCTTGCTTACATCAACTTCATTCCCAGAACGAAGGCTGACTTTAAATACATTCTGATCCAGCTCATACATAAAAATAGCAACTTCCACGCCTCTGGTATTACGGAGCTGGCTTACGATCCCGTCAAGATCTTTTGGCTTTACACCATAGAAATCCATGACTTTCTTACGAATATAGGAGACGATACATTTTCCTTCCATGAACAAAAAGCTCTCCACCAGTGCACGTCCGAAAATCTGCATTCTCGCATAAGATTTTTCGTAAAATGTATCCATAATAAGATCTGCCGCATCAATTCCAGTCTCCAGAAGTTCTGCCGCCGCACGAAATGTAGATGGTCCGGCACAGGAATACTGAAATACTCCTGTATCATGTACGATTCCTAGATACAGTGCTTCTGCAATCTCTTTTGTAATCTTATCTTTATCAATCAGATTGTAAACAAGCTCTGAAGTGGAGCTTGCATCTGGTACAACATAATTATCCTGTGCAAAACAGATATTGCTGACATGATGATCAATACAAAGTGTATGTCCTGCACTTACGAACAGTGGCACAGAAAACTCCAGTCTTCCGGTATCTCCACAGTCCAGTACAATGAACAGATCATAATGTTTACTCTCGTCAATCTCATGTAAAATCTCATCCGTCCCTTTGATTCTGTAAAATGTAGATGGGATTTCCTCCAGAAAAACGTCCACTTCTTTGTCTGGATAATTATTCTGGATATACTGATACATTGCCATACAGGATCCGACACAGTCGCCATCCGGACGCACATGTCCTCCGATGGCGATTGTTTTTGCCGGTTCCAGAATCTTATTCAGATTCAACATCTTCATCACCTTCTGTGTTCAGATCTTTTGTTACTTCATCAATCTTCTTGGACATGTTAACACCATACTCAATAGACTGATCCAGAATGAACTGAATCTCCGGAGTGTTTCGCATATTCAGAGTTCTTGCCAGTTCGCGGCGGATAAATCCTTCTGCACTTCTCAGTCCTTTGATCGTATCCTCCTGCGCCTTTACGTCACCGAGAACGCTGATATATGCTTTACATGTCTTAAGATCTGGTGCCACCTCGACTGCTACAACAGATGTCCACGGAGCTACCCGCGGGTCTTTTAAGCCCCGGCGGATAATCTCACTGAGTTCACGCTGTACTTCAGTGTTCACTCTTGTATTCTTAATACTTCTTTTTCTCAATTTCTATTCCTCCTAAGAGAAGGCTTTTCACATGATTTCCCTTATCTTGGAACCTCTACCATCTTGAAGGCTTCTACAAGGTCACCCTCTTTGATATCATTGAAGTTTGCAAATACGAAACCACACTCATAGCCTGCTTTTACTTCTTTTACATCATCTTTGAAACGTTTCAGAGACGCAAGCGGTCCTTCAAAAATCACAATTCCATCTCTTGTCAGACGAACTGAGCAGTCACGCTCAAACAAGCCATCCAGTACATAGGAACCTGCAATAGTTCCGACACCGGAAGCCTTGAATGTCTGACGCACTTCTGCATGACCAAGTACTTTTTCTTCGAATACCGGATCAAGCATTCCTTTCATAGCTGCCTCTACATCCTCAATCGCATTATAGATGACACGATACAGACGTACATCTACGCCCTCTCGCTCTGCTGTTTCTTTTGCAGTTGCATCCGGACGTACGTTAAATCCAATGATAATTGCATTAGATGCAGATGCAAGGCTGACATCAGACTCATTGATCGCACCAACACCACCATGGATCACTTTTACAATAACTTCGTCGTTAGATAGCTTCAGAAGGCTCTGTTTTACAGCCTCTACAGATCCCTGTACATCAGCCTTAACGATCAGATCAAGTTCTTTTAAATTACCTTCCTGAATCTGTGTAAACAGATCATCCAGGGAAAGTTTTGACTTTGTATCTTCAAGAAGTTTCACTTTATTCTGAGCAATAAATGTCTCAGCAAAGCTTCTTGCCTCTTTTTCATTCTTACAGCATACTACAACTTCTCCTGCATTCGGTACATCATCAAGTCCAAGAATCTCTACTGGAACAGATGGACCTGCCTCTTTGACACGTCTTCCCTTGTCATCCATCATAGCTCTTACTTTACCATGTGCAGAACCTGCTGCAATTGCATCTCCGACACGGAGTGTACCTTTCTGCACAAGTACAGTTGCAACCGGACCTCTTCCTTTATCAAGCTGTGCTTCCAATACAAGACCTCTTGCACGGCGGTTCGGATTTGCTTTTAATTCCATAACCTCTGCAGTCAGAAGGATCATTTCCATCAGTTCTTCCAGACCTTCTCCTGTCTTAGCAGATACCGGAACAAAAATAGTACTTCCACCCCAGTCCTCTGCAATCAATTCATACTCTGTCAATTCCTGTTTTACACGATCAACATTAGCACTCGGTTTATCAATCTTGTTGACAGCTACAATAATCTCAACACCTGCAGCTTTTGCATGGTTGATAGCCTCAACAGTCTGTGGCATGACACCGTCATCTGCTGCGACAACAAGGATTGCGATATCTGTAGAACTTGCTCCACGCATACGCATTGCTGTAAACGCCTCATGTCCCGGTGTGTCCAGGAATGTGATTTTTTCTCCATTTACCTCTACAACAGAAGCACCAATGTGCTGTGTGATACCACCAGCCTCTCGGTCGATGACATTTGTCTGACGGATAGCGTCCAAAAGGGAAGTCTTACCGTGGTCAACGTGACCCATGACACAGACTACAGGTGGACGTTTTTTCATCTTGCTTTCATCCTCTTCGTCCTCTTTAAGAAGTTCTTCAATCACATCAACAACTTCCTCTTTTCACAGAGAACATCAAACTCCAATGCGATTTCTTCAGCTGTCTCGTAATCAATTTCCTGATTGACTGTTACGATTTTACCCTGCATGAAGAGTTTCTTTACAATAACCGAAGGAACAATCTTCATCTTATCTGCAAGTTCCTGAATCGTCAGAACCTCTGGAATCGTGATAGATTTGATCTGCTCTTCCTGTTTCTGCTCTTTCTTCTCTGGTTTCTGAAGCTGAGTCTTTGGCTCATTCTTGCCCTTCTTACCTTTTCCTACGCGGTCTTCGTCATGGCGGAAGTCTTTATCTTTCTTCTTAAAGTCATCCTTACCTTTTCCTTTGTTTCTCTGTGGCTTCTGACCTTCCACGATTGGCTCTGGAATTGCCGGACTGTTCTTGCGGTTGTCACGTCTGTCATCACGTCCACGATTATCACGTCTGTCATCACGTCCGCCCTGATTACGGTTATCGCGTCTGTCATCTCTTCTGTCATCACGTCCACGATTATCTCGTCTTTCGTCGCGGTTATCACGATTTCCCTGAGAACGGTTTTCTTTTCTTTCCTGCTCTTTTTTCTCCTGTTCCAGTCTCTTCTTCTGCGCGGCTGCAGCTGCTTCTGCCTCATGCATCTGCTGAACCTGTTGACGGATTCTGTCCGGACGTGGACGAATTGGCTGGGATGGTCTTTCATCTCTTACTTCTTTGCGTCCATTCTGGGATTTTCCATTTTTATTTCCACCGTTTGAACGGTTATCTCTCTTATCATCACGTCCAGTCTGAGAACGGTTATCGCGTCTGTCGTCACGTCCCTGACCCTGACGCTTTCCACCCTGTCTTCCACCACTCTGGGTGTTCTGCGGGCGGAATACCTGGACGATTTTTTTCTTCTTTGGTGCGTCAGATTTTTCCTCTTCTGCTTTTTCGGCATCTGCCTTTGGTGCAAATGCTTTTCTTACCATATCTGCTTCTGCCTCGTCGATGGTACTCATATGTGTCTTGGCTTCCACATCCTTTTTATTCAGGAACTCAATAAGCTCTTTGCTCGGCTTATCAAGTTCTTTCGCTAACTCATATATTTTGATTTTTGACATATACACTACCTCCTCTATGCAACCGTATTATCTTCTGTCTTCATCTGCTTCATAATTTCCTTCGCAAAACCTTCGTCCAGTATTGCAAGAGATGCCCGGAATTCCTTTCCCATTGCATGCCCCAAGGTATCTTTATCTTTATAAAAATAGATTGGCACTTCATAAAATTCACACATATCCCGGAACTTTTTCTTTGTATTTTCGGAAGCATCTCCTGCCACAATAACAAGCGCTGCTCTTCCTGTCTTTACTTCCTTTTCTGTACAGAACTCTCCGCTGGCTGTCTTACCTGCCCGCGTTGCAAGCCCGACGAGTGATAAGATCTTATCTGGTTTCAAGCTCTGTCATCTCCTTTTCCAAAGACTCATACACTTCCTGCGGAATTGCCTGCTTAAAAGATCTCTCAAGGCCCTTACTTTTCACTGCCTTTTTCAGACATTCCTGATTTGGACAAATGTATGCCCCCCGTCCATTTTTGCGTCCGGTCGCATCTAACAGAAATTCTCCTTCACTGGTACGGATCACACGGATCATTTCTTTTTTATTCTTCATTTCCTGACATCCCACACACTGACGCATAGGAATCTTTTTATTTGCTCCCAATGAGATTCTTACGCCTCCTCACCGTCTTCTTCCGGCTGAACATTAGCTTCTGTTTCATTTTCCGCTTCTGTATCTACTTCTACATCTGCGTCCTCTGGATATTCTTCATTCTCATCATAAACATCTTCTTCGTACACACCTTCGCCCAGTTCCATATAGTTCTCTGGAAGCTCACCGGACTCAATTGCCTGTGTCTCGCTCTTGATATCGATCTTATATCCAGTCAGTCTTGCTGCCAGTCTTGCATTCTGTCCTTCTTTACCGATTGCAAGGGAAAGCTGATAATCCGGTACAATAACGCTTGCTTTCTTCTCATCCGGATCAGCCATAACAGAAATAACTTTTGCAGGGCTTAACGCATTCTCGATCAGGATTGCCGGATTATCGCTCCAGTTGATGATATCAATCTTCTCGCCGCGAAGTTCATTCACGATCGCATTGACTCTGGCTCCGTTCATACCAACACATGCTCCGACCGGATCTACATCCGGATCATTAGACCATACCGCAATCTTTGTTCTGCTTCCGGCCTCTCTTGCAATACTCTTAATCTCTACGATTCCGTCTCTAACCTCTGTAACCTCAGACTCGAACAGTCTCTTTACAAGTTCCGGATGTGTACGTGATACAAGAATCTTCGGTCCTTTTGTTGTATTCTTTACTTCTACAACATAGAGCTTGATGCGCTCTGTTGGTTTGAACACTTCACCTTTGACCTGCTCATTCTCTGTCAGCATAGCATCTGCTTTTCCAAGGTTGATACTTACATTCTTACCTACATAACGCTGAACGATACCTGTCACGATATCCTTCTCTTTCTCAAAATACTGATCATATACAACTTTCCGCTCTTCCTCGCGGATTTTCTGAAGGATCAGGTTCTTTGCATTCTGTGTTGCAATACGTCCAAATGATTTGGATTCGATTGGAACACGAACGATATCACCGAGGTCATAATGTCCATCTAACTGGCTTGCCTCGTCAAGACTGATCTGCTCAAGCGGATCTTCTACAGTCTCAACAACTGTCTTCTCTGCAAAAAGCTGGTAATCACAAGTATCATGATCCATAATAACTTTGATGTTATCTGCTTTACCAAAATGATTCTTACATGCATTTAACAGGGAATTCTCAATTGCATCTAACAGAGTCTCTTTGCTAATTTCTTTTTCTTTTTCCAACATATTTAACGCTTCTAATAATTCTGTGTTCATAGTAATTCTCCTCCTAATCTAAAAATCGAACGCCAGGCGAATAAGCGCAATATCGCCTTTTTCAAATGTCTTCATAGTTCCATCTTCCAGTTCTATCGTAACTGTTCCTGCCTCATAGTCATAGCTGTCAAGAAGTCCTGTGAATTCTTTCTTCTTGTCAACCATACGGTAGGTACGTATCTCAACTTCTTTTCCAAGATTACGTTTATAATCTTTCTCCTTCTTCAGAGGTCTTCCAAGTCCAGGAGAGCTGACCTCCAGAACATAAGAATCTTCAATAAAATCTTTTTCATCTAAAATATCTGATAATCTGCGGCTTACAGCTTCGCAGTCATTCACTGTAATTCCGCCCGGTTTGTCAATGTAAGCCCGCAGATACCACATACTGCCTTCTTTTACATACTCTACATCTACCAGTTCAAATTCCAGTTCCTCCATGATCGGATTCAGGATTTCTTCCGTCTTCTGCTCATAAATTTCTCTTTTTGACAATGTTCTAATTTCCTCCTTACTGTGTCAAAGACTTCTTGTCTTTTTACACACCCATGCAACAAAGAAGAGTGAACTTACGTCCACTCTTCTGCCGATTCCTATGTTACTATTTCAAAGTATAGCACCACAAGCCCTAAAAATCAAGGCTTTTTTATATTTACATCAATCTTTTCCAAAGACTTTTCCAGTGACTGCCTGCGATTCCCCTTAAGACTTTAATCACGATCGTTCGTAAGTTTTAACTTATCCAGTATATAAAAGATCAGGCTCAGGATCATGGCAACTACACACGCCAGTACCATTCCCGTAAGCTGTACATCCCCAAAGTTTACTGCAATACCGGAAAGTCCTGTTACAAATACAACACTTGTCAGTGTCAGGTTTCTGGATTTACCATAGTCTACCTGCGCGTCTACAAGGATTCGGATTCCGGAAGCTCCTATCATTCCATACAAAAGGAAGGAGATTCCTCCGATGACCGGTCCTGGAATCGTCTGGATCAGCATAGACAACTTCCCGACAAAGGAACAGATAATGGAAAGCACTGCTGCCCCTGCGATAACGCGCACGCTATATACCTTTGTCACTGCCATAACTCCGATATTCTCACCGTAAGTCGTTGTCGGGACGGAACCGATCAGACCGGAAAGCATCGTTGAAAAGTTATCTCCAAACAGAGATCTGTGAAGCCCCGGATCTTTTAACAGATCCCGTCCGATAATCTTGCCGGTCACAACCTGATGTCCGATATGCTCTGAGGTAATAACGAGTAATACCGGAAGGATCATAAGAATTGCTCCCATATCAAACTTTGCAGGTTGGAAGTTTGGCAGGGCAAACCAGGAAGCTGCTGCTACCTGTGAGAAATCTAAGATTCCAAGACAGAACGCTGCCACATATCCTGCAATAACTGCGATCAGGATTGGGATTACAGATAAAAAGCCACGGAATAAAATATTTCCAAATATCGCAACACCAAGTGTCACTAAAAATACAATTACATTTTTCATATCCGGCTTGTCGCAAAGAAGTCCCGCATTGCTTGCTGCAGAGCCGGATAACTCCAGTCCGATCAAAGCAACGACCGGTCCCATAGCTGCAGGCGGCAGAACCACGTCAATCCATTCTGTTCCACATTTATAAATAATAAAAGAAAGAATACAGCCGCAGAAACCGACTGCCACGAATCCTCCTAAGGCATAGGAATAACCCATTTTACTAATAACGATTCCTGCCGGTGCAAGAAATGCAAAGCTGGAACCTAAGTATGCCGGCGCCTTCCCCTTGGTCACTGTCATAAAAATCAAAGTTCCCACACCGTTCATAAATAACACAATTGCCGGATTGATCCCGAAAACGAACGGTACAAGCACAGATGCGCCGAACATGGCAAACATGTGCTGAATGCTGAGCGGCAAGAGCAGCTTAAATGGAACCTTGTCCTCAACCTGAATGATCTTCCTCTCACTCATCTTAAATCCTCCTCATAGTTTGGTATTGAAACCACATTTTTTCTATTGTATAATGAAACATCATAAAAACAAAGGAGATTTTAAAATATTTATGAATTTTAATCAGATTGCAATGCTCCAGAAGTTAAAAAGCAGCATGGATCGTTTCCGCAACAATCATCCGAAGTTTCCACTTTTCTTAAAAGCCGTCGTTGGAAATGCACTGGAAGAAGGAACCCTTGTGGAAATCAATGTCACAACTCCTGAAGGGAAGAATTACTGTACGAATTTAAAATTAAAACAGGAAGATCTGGAATTTTTCCAGACATTGAGTGAAATGGGAAGCCAACATTAATGTCAGCTTCCCATTTTCTTTATATTGTATATCCGTCACGAAACACCATCATCATCTCGTTAGTCAGACTGATGTCGTCCGGCTCTACCGGAATCTGATTCCGTTCGAACCATTCGGCAAGTGCCAGTTCATTTTCATCTAATTTCACCTGATCCGATCCGTCCAGCTCGCAGAAGAATCCCATCAGTAATGTGTCTGAAAATGCCCACGGCTGATTCTTATAATAAGTAATATTCTTTACTTTTAAACCAACCTCTTCCATAACCTCCCGGCTCACAGTCTCTTCCAGTGTTTCACCAATCTCTGTAAATCCCGCAAGAAGTGCATATTTCTTATATTCCCGTCCTGCATACTTGGACATCAAGATCCGGTCACCATCAATAACTCCAATAATCACAGCCGGACAGATCTTCGGAAATTCCATCAGTCCACACTTCGGGCATTGCATCATCCGTTCCACATGATCTGGCTTCATCACATTTCCACATCGCCCACAGAACTTGTGATCCTGATACCATCTGGCAAGCTGCCAGCCTGTGATTCCTGCAAAGGCCTCATACTTTGGAGATACACATCTAAACTCTTGATGATCGATCCACTCGTATCCCATCTGTTCAGATAATATACCGACATTCTCTTTTTTTCCAAGATAATAGCTTTTATCGTCTACCGCAAATAAATATGTATATTCTGTATCTTCTGCCACATCTTTAGGCATACACTTTTTCAGTTCTTCATAAGTCGGATATGCGATTTGATTCTCGTTCCCGCCAATTCCTTTTCTAACCAGAACCTTTCTGCCATCATAATATAAAAATCTGCTGCCTGCATCCGGTGCTTTTTTCTGTCCATACTGATTATTCAGTTTATGTGGTGCAATATCCTGAATCATTTTGCTGCCTTCTTTCCTGCTGTATCTTGCTCTCTTATAAATGCCCCGGCATGATTGTTGCCTGAGTTTTCACTCTTAACTCCTAGCCTTCGTTCCGGTTCCGTCACGTTTTGCAACCTTCAGCCGGTTCAACGTCAGTTCCCGGTCACCGTATGAAATCTTGTGTTCCGTTCCTTCATAAAAGAGATAAATCTGTTCCAGCTCATCATTCTTACGAAGCTTTATGCCACGGACTCCCACAGCCGCTTTCTTCTTCTCGGCAACTTCCTGAGCTGAAAAACGCAGAAAATATCCATCTTTTGTCTGAAGGACTACATGCTGGTCATCAGTAATGACTTGAACACGGATCAGCTCATCATCCTCCTGAAGCTTTGTTGCTGCAATGGTACGTTTTGCCACCTGGAACTCATTTCCCTTTACTTTCTTAATCATCCCCTGCTTCGTTGCAAATAATAATTTCGCATAACGAAGCTGTAATTCGTCGCACATATATACGACCATTTCCTGTGTACTGTCATAATTACTTACATTGTCGATTGGCTGCCCCTTATCACGGAACTTTCCATATGGAAGATCGAGCACTTTAATCTGATGCATCTTGCCGGTATTGGTAAATACACACAGTTTCCCAGTATTAATGCAATTTACGATCCATTTATTCTCTGCATCTGCCGCCTCTTTATTTCGCTCGTAAGTTGCCACATCCACTGTCTTGGCATAGCCAAAACGATCCATCAGGAATACTACTTCCTGTTCTTCTATTTTCTTTTCTTCATAGACAGCCTCCTGGCCATTCTCTACAACAGTGCGGCGTTTGCGTGCATATTCCTTTTTGAAATGCTCCAGATCTTCAATGATAACTTCTGCCATAGAATCATAATGATTCAAAATATCTTCATATCTTGCAATATTTTTCAGAGTCTCCTCATGTTCTTTCATCAGCGCTTCAATTTCCAGACCAATGAGTTTGTAGAGACGCATTTCCAGGATTGCATTTGCCTGGCGCTCAGTAAAACGGAGCATCGCAGCCATTTTCCTGGAAATCCCGGATTTAAATTTGATATTTTCGGTGATTCCCTGTGTCAGACAGGCTCTTGCATCAGCCACAGACTGACTTCCCCGTAAGATTTCAATGATCAGGTCAATGACATCACACACTTTGATAAGACCTTCCTGAATTTCTTTTCTGTCCCGCTCTTTTGCAAGCAATGTCTTATATTTTCTTGTTGCCAGTTCGAACTGGAAATCTACATGGTGCTCGATAATCTTCTTAAGCCCCATAGTCTCCGGACGTCCGTCTGCAACTGCCAGCATATTTACCCCGAAAGTATCTTCCAATCTTGTCTTTTTATAGAGCATATTGGTCAGATTTTCAACATCTGCTCCTTTTTTCAGTTCAATAACAATGCGGATTCCTTCCTTTGAAGACATATTGGAAATGTCTACGATATCGTTTGTCTTCTTTGTCTCTACAAGCGCACAAACATCATTTAAAAACTTGCCGATTCCGGCTCCGATCATCGTGTAAGGAATCTCAGTGATGACAAGACGCTTCTTGCCACCTTTCATCTCCTCTACTTCCACTTTACCACGAACTTTGATCTTACCCGCACCAGATTCATAGATTTCAAGAAGGTCATCTTTATTGACAACAATTCCTCCGGTTGGAAAATCCGGTCCTTTGATATATTTCATCAATTGCTTTGTGGAAATGTCTTCATGTTTCATATACGCTTCTACCGCATCAATGACTTCTGCCAGATTATGCGGTGGAATACTGGTCGCCATACCAACTGCAATACCATCCGCTCCGTTGATCAGAAGATTCGGTACACGCACCGGAAGAACTTCCGGTTCTTTCTCCGTCTCATCAAAGTTCGGCATAAAATCTACAATATTCTTATCCAGGTCAGCAAGATAAGCTTCCTGCGTGATCTTTGCAAGTCTTGCCTCTGTGTAACGCATTGCGGCTGCTCCGTCCCCTTCAATGGACCCGAAGTTACCATGTCCGTCCACCAGTGCCATTCCTTTTTTAAACTCCTGTGCCATGACAACTAATGCATCATAGATGGAACTGTCACCGTGCGGGTGATATTTTCCCATCGTATCCCCAACGATACGGGCACATTTTCTATATGGTTTATCATAACGGATACCAAGCTCGTACATATCATAAAGCGTACGTCGCTGTACTGGTTTTAGTCCATCCCGCACATCAGGAAGTGCCCTGGCAATGATAACACTCATGGCATAGTCAATGTAAGACTTCTTCATCAACTCACTGTATTCCGTTCTGATAATCTGTGAATCCTGCATATTTTCTCTCCTAAATTTTATATGTCAAGCTCCGCTTCTGTCGCATTTTCATAGATAAATGCACGTCTTGGCGGTACTTCTGTTCCCATCAGCATCTCAGTCACACTGGATGCCATTCTTCCATCCTCAATCTCTACTAATTTTAAAAGTCTTGTCTTAGGATTCAGTGTTGTCTCCCAAAGCTGGTCTGCATCCATCTCTCCAAGACCTTTATAGCGCTGCAGAGTAAATGGACCATCATGGGTTTTCCTGTATTTTTCCAAGGCCTTGTCATCGTACAGATACTCTTCCTCGCCTTTCTTCGGCATAGCCTTATAAAGCGGTGGCATGGCAATATAGACATGTCCCTCCTGAATAAGCTCCGGCATAAAACGGTAGAACAACGTCAGAAGCAATGTGGAAATGTGTGCGCCGTCCACGTCAGCATCAGCCATAATAATAATCTTGTCATAGCGCAGTTTTGTAATATCAAAATCATTGCCATAGCCCTCGGAAAATCCACAGCCAAAAGCATTGATCATAGTCTTGATTTCCGCATTTGCAAGGACTTTGTCGATGCTTGCTTTCTCCACGTTCAGAATCTTACCCCGGATCGGCAGGATTGCCTGATACATACGGTCTCTTGCTGTCTTTGCAGATCCTCCGGCAGAATCTCCCTCCACAATAAATATCTCGCATTTTGATGCGTCGCGGCTCTCGCAGTTGGCAAGCTTTCCGTTGCTGTCAAAGGAATATTTCTGCTTTGTCAGAAGATTCGTCTTCGCTTTTTCTTCTGTTTTACGGATTTTTGCAGCTTTCTCCGCACAACCGATGACATTTTTCAGTGTCTCCAGATTGCGGTCAAAAAAACGAACAATTTCCTCACCGACCACCTTGCCAGTCGCCTTGGATGCATCCGGGTTGTCCAGCTTCGTCTTCGTCTGACCTTCGAATCGCGGATCCGGGTGTTTGATGGACACGATCGCTGTCATTCCATTTCGCACATCCGCTCCTGTAAAATTAGGATCCTTATCTTTAAGAATTCCAAGTTCTCTTGCATACTGATTAATGACTGTTGTAAATGTTGTCTTAAATCCGGTCAGATGTGTACCGCCCTCACTGTTATAAATGTTGTTACAGAATCCAAGAATATTTTCATGGAACTCATTTACATACTGGAATGCAACTTCCACTTCTATTCCGTCTGCCTCACCTTTAAAATAAACCGGCTCATGGACAGATTCTTTTTTTGCATTTAGTTCACGGATAAATCCAAGAATTCCGTCTGGCTCATGATAAACGATATGCTCTGGTTCTGCGCCTCTTAAATCTTCAAATATAATCGTCAGGTTCGGATTAAGGTAGGTCGTCTCATGCATACGGCTTTTGACTTCCTCTGCTTTGAACTTCGTTTTTTCAAATATCGTATCATCTGGCAGAAAGTTAACCTTCGTTCCGGTCTTTCTTGTCTTCCCGAGTGTCGGAAGAAGTCCATCTTCCAGTTCAACTACAGGAATACCTCTCTCATACCGGTCGTGATGAATATATCCATCACGACTGACCTGCACATCCATATAAGCAGACAATGCATTTACAACTGAAGAACCAACTCCATGAAGACCACCACTTGTCTTATAAGCAGAGTCATCAAATTTACCACCTGCATGCAGTGTCGTATATACAATTCGCTCCGCTGAAACGCCTTTTGCATGCATACCGACCGGGACTCCTCGGCCATTGTCCGAAATTGTCGCAGAGCCATCTTTTTCCAGAGTTACATGAATCTCCGTACAAAATCCGGCCAGATGTTCATCAACTGCATTGTCTACAATCTCATAGATCAGATGGTTCAATCCTTTCGTCGATACACTTCCGATATACATTCCCGGTCTCTTCCGGACTGCCTCAAGTCCTTCCAGGACGGTAATACTATCTGCATCATAAGTGTTGTTCTTTGCCATTTCGTCAGTTCCTTTCCATTTTTAAACATACTATTTAAAATATAGCACAAAACAAAAAGACAGGCAAATAAATTTTCAAGACGTCAGCGCAAGCTTTTTCAAGGTTTTTCAAGCTTTTCAGGGTGTCAGCACCCGACTCAGCACATCTGCCAATACTTCCATAGCATTTCTCATCTCTTCTACTGTATTCGTCTGTGCTCCTGCCTCAATAAGCATTGCCTTCGGTGCCAGATCCAGATTATACCGGTAACTTTTCAGATAAATATGCCTCGTAAAACCAGGATAATATCTTGCTGCCATAAGCTGCATCTGAAAAGACGTTGCCAGATTATCTTCACGGTATGGATTATTCAAATATGCTATCTCTCCATTTTTCCTTGTCCGGCTAAGACCATTAAAAAACATGATCTGAGCGGTTGGTTTCCCATTAATTTCCGTCACCAGATGTGTGCCCTGCGCCACGCCATCTCGATGCAGATCAATCACCACTTCAATGCTTGGATTATCTTTTAAAATCTGCCGGATATCCGGCTCTGCAAGCTGATAGGCCCGGCTGCGATCCAATTTCCCATCAATCAGATCATAAATGCCCTCATGATGAAGCGTCTCAATTCCCCTTGCATTCAAAAGCTCTGTCAAATATGTACCTATCCCCATAATTGTCGTAGAAGTGTCTCCATCAACAGAATCAGCAAATGCCTCCTGGGAATGTGTGTGATAAATCAGTGCTTTTGGTCCTCCTGTTGTCATATCAAGCGCCAGATTCTTCTCCAGAAACTTCCCTGCATTCAGTTCCTCCGGACCGGTCATAGTTGTCCCGTCAACGGTGTAAAATGTTCCCACCAGATATTCATAATCATTTAATTGATTCATATCAATGTCCTGAACCGGTGTACTGGCTAATACTGCTGCATTTTCTTCTGGCACCCCAGCCCCAACGGATTCTTGCATACTCCCAGCCGGAATCAGATTGCCGTTCTCATCGATAGCATTTTCATCATTTGCCTGATTTTCCAGAATCATAGTTCGTGTCAATGTATCTTCCACGGTTGTTTCCGGTTCTTCATGATTTCGAACATATTCACTGATTGGAACGAAGCTTAAAACACTTTTTTCAATTCTTCCCGTCAATGTGTCTTTCCGCCCCTCTTTTACATATGTAAGTCCCGGAAGCAGCCAGTTTGCCGCCTGCTTCAGGACATTTTGACTTACCAAGCCCAAAAAAATATTTCTACCCCTACTTATTTTTACATTTTCTATATCTGTAAATGCATAAATCAGCAGCATCCCTACGATCAATAGCATCAGTATTCGATTTCTTTTCTTTTTTTCTTGCATTACACCGCCCCGTGTGCGTCTTAGTTCTAATAATATATGATGCAATTGGGGTTCTTATGTGCATGTCCTTTCAGAAATCCAAAATATCTTCTATTCAAAACTTTGCCCTGAAAACGCAAGATTCAGCCCCTCCGAGATGGTGTAACTCAGACGTTTTACTGTCTCATCTATATCTTTCGGTGTCATAAACATACTGTTCAGGTTTGGTGCGATCAGTTCTTTGATCAGCTCATACTTCTCTGCTTCGCTGTATCCTCCTAGCACAAGTCCGACTCCTTTTAACGATTCTGATGTCTCCAGTGCTGACAATAGATTTTCCATCGTATCACTTACAATTGTCACAGCATCAACAACTGTCGGAACTCCGATTGCAATTACCGGAACTCCAATTGTTTCTTTTGTAATCGCATTCCGGTAATTACCGACACCGGAGCCTGGATTGATTCCGGTATCAGCAATCTGGATCGTCCGGTTCAGTCTTCTGGAATTTCTCGCAGCAAGGGCATCAATTACAATTAAAAGATCTGGCTTGGTCTCCCTCACCACACCCTTTATAATCTCCGCTGTTTCCATTCCGGTCTGTGCCATCACTCCTGGAACTATGGCACTGACCACACAATTCATCTCTTCTAGTGCTGCATATTTCCCATATTCTTTCACAATATGTCTGGTAACGTTCAGATTATCTGCCACATAAGGACCAAGAGCATCGGGTGTCGCCTGACGATTTCCAAGCCCTATGACCAAAACTTCCTTATCATGTTCACTTTCCGGTATGATTTTTTCCATAACTTCTATCAGATATTTTGCCAGTTCTTCTGAAACCTCCCGGTGGATTCCCTCATCCGGCGAAGATAAATTCGGGGCTTCAATCGTCAGATATGTTCCGACTGGTTTCCCCATAGTCTTCGCACCATTTTCGGTTTCAATCCGTACAGTCGTCACCCTAATTTCCCGCTCCTTATCATATTCTTCCTCCAACACAACTCCTTGTACCTCCACCTGGTCAGACTCAAAACGTTCCTTCTCTTCCAATGCCAAATCTGTCCGTATGTTATATTTTTCAACCATGATTTTCTCCCCCTTTCACCTGCAAGCACTATTTTTATACTAGTTTTTACAATATTTCCATAATTATGTATTGACAGAATAAGTCAGCTGGTCTAAAATGAATGAGTGTGTTCGAGAGAACGTCCGTGTCCGGATCTGTCGAACTGATCATTATAATCGAAATCATAGATATTGGAGGTGGACAAATTGGCTAATATCAAATCCGCAAAGAAGAGAATTTTAGTAAACGAGACAAAGGCTGCTAGAAATAAAGCAATCAAGTCTAAAGTTAAAACTTACGTAAAAAAAGTTGAGACAGCTGTAGAGAAGAAAGATGCAGCAACAGCTGCAGCAGCTCTTAAAGAGGCGATCGCTGAAATCAACAAAGCTGGAAGCAAAGGTGTATATCACAAAAACACATGTTCCAGAA
>ERZ826396.2315-NODE-2315-length-16358-cov-3.356376_pt1 | contig 16358 bp, 16 predicted proteins | sample MGYA00519926_ERZ826396 | MGnify/ENA primary metagenome ERZ826396 (study PRJEB31778, sample SAMEA3449230) | human gut metagenome | biome: human gut; feature: human-associated habitat; material: faeces | place: United Kingdom | collected 2010/2012 ... | reverse complement strand
ATATCTTCGTATTTTTTTGCGCCAAATCTCTGCGCAACGATAATAGCAAAACCACTGCTCAGGCCATTCAGCCACCCCGTCACAAAAAACATCAAAGATCCGGTACTTCCAATTGCCGCAAGTGCATCTACTCCAATAAACTGCCCCGCAACAATAGAATCTACTATATTATAAAACTGCTGAAAAACATTGCCGAGAAACATCGGTATCATGAACTGAATAATCAGTCTTACCGGGTTTCCGACTGTCATATTATTTGTCCTGTCTTTGCTCAATCTATTTCCTTTCTCATTACAAGACAGCAGAAAAAGCTTTTCCGCTTTGCCTGCTGTCTTATATACTTCTCACTTCTCTTATTTTTCGTCTGTTTTTATTTACTTCACAATCCCAATAATCTGGCTAATATCTTCAACCTTCTGCTGTGCCATAAACTTCTCAATTCCTTCTGCAATTTCAACAGTTGCATAAGGATTAAAGAAATTCGCAGTGCCTACAGAAACAGCCGGCTCATCTGCCAGTCTTTCCACTACTTCGCAGTAATCCTCGGTACTTTTTCCACATACATTGACGATGATCTTTGTATCATATTGTTTCAGAAATGGAATGTCTCTTTTGCAGAAAAGATCAATTCCCGGGTTCTGAAGTCCAATTGCATTCAACATACCACTGGCAGTCTCTGTCACTCTCGGTGTCGGATTTCCCGGCCACGGCACGTTTGCAACGCCTTTTGTCACAACACCGCCAAGTTTGTTCAGATCTACAAATTCAGAAAACTCTTCTCCTGATCCGAAGGTTCCTGATGCCACTGTTACCGGATTCTTCCATTCTACTCCGGCAATATTTACACGCATATCCATTAGATTTCCACCTCCGTAGAAAGAAATACCGGTCCGTCTTTACAGATACGTTTGTTGTGCACATTGCTGTGCGCATCCTTTTCTTTTGACTTGCATACGCACGCAAGACAGGCACCGATTCCACATGCCATTCTCTCTTCCAGAGAAATGTAGCATTCGATTCCATTTGCTTCTGCATACTGTTTGATTGCGCGGAGCATCGGAGTTGGTCCGCAGGCATAGATCATATCTGCTTCCAGTGCATTCTCACGGATCGCATCCATGACATTTCCCTTTGTTCCGACACTGCCATCTTCGGTTGAGATATAAAGCTCTCCTGCCTGTTCAAATTCTTCTTTCAGGAAGGTATGTGCATCACGGTATCCAACCACGATCTGCTTTTTCTCACATTCCATCTGCTTTGCAAGCTCCAGGATCGGCGGCACACCGATTCCTCCTCCCATCAGAAATACCTTCTTTCCTTCGGCCTTCTCAAATGGGAATCCATTACCAAGTGGTCCGATCACCGGAATTGTATCTCCTGCCTTCATCTGTGAAAATTCTTCTGTTCCGGTTTTTTCCCCTGTTACACGGTAAACCACACGAAGTTTTCCACCTTCTTTATCGATCTCGCAAATACTGATCGGGCGTGGAAGAAGCTTGCTGCCATCATTGGTATACATGGAAATAAACTGCCCCGGTCTTGCACTCCCTGCTGCTTCTGTCTGGATCCACATACTGAAGATTCCATCTGCAAGCTGTTCCTGCGATACAACCTTTGCCTGTTCTTTTTTCTTTGTAGTCATCTTCTATTCTCCTATAATCCGGATTTGCCGGTATGTCAGAAGCTTCTGTCACACCGGCTCATTCTTTTCTCTTATCTGTTCTCAAGCGCGCCTTTGATATCTGCTACCATGGCTTCTACTGCTGCACGGGATGCATCTCCAAAGTTCTCTGCACCATATTTTGCATAAGCTTCCTGCTTATATGCTGCAATAATTCCTCTGGATGAATTTACGATTGCTCCAAGTCCGTCTTCATTGAAGAAATGAACCAGATCTTTTCCTTTTCCACCTTGTGCACCGTATCCCGGAACCAGAATGTAAGATTTCGGCATTACTTTACGAAGGACTTTTCCCATCTCCGGATAAGTAGCGCCTACAACAGCTCCGATGTAGCTGTAATCATCACCCATGCAGTCTGCTCCCCACTCGGCAACCTTTTCTCCGACCAGTTCGTAAAGCGGACGTCCGTCGATCAGCCGATCCTGGAATTCTCCACTGGATGGGTTGGATGTCTTAACAAGGATAAAGAGACCTTTTTTCTCTTCTTTACATACTTCGATAAATGGCTTAACTCCGTCAGATCCAAGGTACGGATTCACAGTAGCGAAATCTTCATCGAACGGTACATAGGATTTGCTTCCTACCTGAACTCTTCCAAGATGTCCAACAGCATATGCTGCTGAAGTAGAACCGATATCGCCTCTCTTGATATCTCCGATGACAACAAGTCCCTTTTCTTTACAGTAGTCTACCGTCTTCTTGAATGCCTGAAGTCCCGGGATTCCGAACTGTTCGTACATAGCGATCTGCGGTTTAACTGCCGGAATCAGATCATAAGTCTTATCCACGATTTCTTTATTGAACTGCCAGATAGCTTCTGCTGCTCCTTCCAGAGTCTCACCATACTCTGCAAATGCCTTTTTCTGTACCTGCTCTGGTACATAGGAAAGCATCGGATCCAGTCCGACAACGATAGGTGCTCCTGTTTTTTTAATGTTAGCGACTAATTTGTTAATCATCTTATTCCCTCCAGTTTTCTATTTATATTTTTACTGTAACAGAAAATATTATCTTTTTGTTACCTGAAAAAAAATATTCTTTACTTATGATATCATATTAAAAACTAAAAGGGAATGCCGTTTTCGGCATTCCCTCCGGATTTCTGTTATTGATTGATTTTATTTCTTACCTGTTCCAATGCTGCATCAAGCTGATTATCTGCATCCGGATTATTCTCATCCTGCTGATATTCAACTTCTACATCCGGTGTAATTCCTTTTTTGTGAATATTTCTTCCATTCGGAGTATAGTACTCAGCCATTGTCAGTTTCACACAGGTTCCGTCTCCAAGATCAAAGATCTGCTGAACGATTCCTTTTCCGTAAGTTGTTGTTCCCACGATCGGTCCAAGTCCGTAGTCCTGGATCGCTCCGGCAAAAATCTCGGAAGCACTTGCACTGTTGCCGTCAACAACAACCGCCATCGGCTTCGTAAACTGGTGTTCATCATCCGATGAGATCACCTCTTCGTGACCACTCTTGTCTTTTGTTGACACGATCGTACCTTTTGGCAACAGCAGATCCAGCATCTGTGTGACTGTCGCAAGATTGCCTCCCGGATTCGCCCGAAGATCAACCACAAGTCCTTTCATCCCCTGATCCTCCAGACTGTCAAGTGCACTCTTGAACTGGTCGTAGGTCACACTGTCAAATTCCGTAACCCGGATATAACCGATCTGGTCATCCTTCATTTCAGACTTGACTGTCTCCACCTGGATTTTTCTCCGGGTAACTGTCATCGTCACTTCCTTCGCATCATCCCCACGCAGGACTGTGATATCAACAGTCGTATTCTCTACACCGCGGATCAGCTGTACAACATCGGAAAGATCCGTTCCACTTACATCCTTATCTCCGACCTTATACAGAATATCATTCGCCTGGATACCTGCTTCATTCGCCGGGCTGTTCTCATAAACCTGAACTGCAGTGATCACCTTAGTTTCCTGATTCTGCGAAAAAACAACTCCGATTCCCGAATACTCTCCCGAAGTTGATTCCTGCAGGGATTTGGTCTGTTCTTCATCATAATATACAGAATACGGATCCCCCAGTGCATTAATGTATCCACTGTAAAGTCCGTTCTCCAGATCTTCTTCTTTCAAATCATCTGTATAAAGATAATTTTCATCAATCAGCTTTTTCAGTTTATTCAGTTTTTTCTCTTCCTGCGCATTTACGACCTTTTCCTGACTGGTCCCAAGGTCTACACCTGCGACATTCATAATTCCAAGTGCCGCAGCACCTACCATAAACATGGCGAGGGCGCCTGCAAGCGCCCCCTTCCAAAAATTCTTTTTATTATTTTCCATCATTTACTCTTTCATACCTGTTATGTATTATCTTACAGATAGTTCAGTGGATTGACCGGTACACCACCTACATGAACTTCAAAGTGAAGATGTGGTCCTGTGGAAATTCCGGTCGTACCGACATTTCCGATCACCTGACCTCTTGCCACCGTCTGTCCCACGGTAACGCTCATCGAACTCAGATGCTGATACCATGTCTGCATTCCATTACCGTGATTGATTACGATGTAATTTCCACGTGCACTGTTGTACTGTGCGGTAATAACGGTTCCGGAATCAGCCGCATAAACTGCTGCTCCGTATCCTGCACCATAATCGATTCCGTCATGACCGGTTGTTGCACCTGCAGTCGGTGCCACACGTCCGCCAAAGCCACTGGTAATCGCTGCCCCCGGCACCGGATGTGTAAGTGATCCGGTTCCCGTTGCACTTGCATTGCTGCTTGTATTGCCTGAACTGCTTGTTCCTGACGAAGCTGATGCCTGAGCTGCCGCCGCTGCCTGTGCAGCCTGAGCGGCTGCCGTTGCTTCTGCTTCTTTTCTGCGGGCTTCTGCCGCCTCTGCTTCTGCAATCAGCTGCTTCAGTTTGTCAGCATTACTGCTGATCTCAGATGTCAGGTTATCGATCTGAATGTTCTTATCTGCAAGAAGCTTTTCTACATTTGCCTGTTCTCCCGCAAGTTCATCCTGCAGGTTTTCCAGCTCTGCATACTCTTTTTTAAGTGCATTTTCTCTGTTCTCGACATCTTTTCTTGTATCTTCGTATTCTACAAGAAGTTCACGGTCGCATTTGGAAATCTTGTTGATGTATTCTGCTTTGTTCAGCAGATCTGCAATACTGTTAGCTTCCATCAGGATCTCCAGGAATTCATTGCTCCCGTTCTCATACATATACTTGATACGCAGCTTCATCGTCTGGTACTGGTCATCTTCGTTGGCTTTCGCAGTTACCAGCTCTGTCTCTGCATCATTGATCTCAGTCTCTTTTGCAGTCAGATCTGACTGTGTCTTCTCCATCTTTGATACAATGGAATCCAGTTCCGAAGAAAGTTCCGACTTCTCCGCCTCAGCCGTATTCTTCTGCTGTTCCAGCTCCTGCTGCTTCTTTTTCGCATCCGAAATATCATCAGCCTGTGCCGGAATTACCATACCGAAGCAAAGCGTAAACGCCAGTAACGCCCCAAGTATCTTTTTCCCTCTTATCATATTCGTCTCCCTTAAATATTATGCGACTAGACTCTTAAGTGCTTTCTAATCGTAAAGAAACTTCCTACAAAACCAATTCCGATTCCCAGTAAAAGTCCGACCGGAAGCAGTGTCTTGTATACCTGTCCCACCGGAAGGAAATCCAGAATATTATTCAGCAGACTGAATTTTGTAAGAATATAAGTAATTGCTTTGTTATAAAGTATATAAAGGATACCAAGCGGAATCGCCGCACCGACAAGACCGATCAGGATACCTTCAATGATGAACGGTGCCCGTACAAAACCATCCTTCGCACCGATATATTTCATGATTGCAATCTCTTCCCTTCGGACAGTAATACCCATTGTGACCGTATTGCTGATCAGGAAAATAGATACTGCCAGAAGAATCGCGATGATAACAGCCGATACATACCATACCAGCTTGTTCACGCTGTTCAGTGTATTTGCTACGGTATCTGATTTGTTAACCTTGCGAACCCCGTCAAGGCTTTCCGCAAAGGAAACCAGCTTCTTCTGTGAAGCCACATCTGTCATATATACTTCATAGTTGTCAGATCCTGCCAGAGGATTATCATTTTTAAATCCTTCTGCAAGGTCACTTGATTCGCCAAAATACTGATCCTTAAATGTCTCCCACGCTTCGTCTGCAGACACATACTTGATCTCTTTTACACCATCCTGCTTTTTAAGCTGTGTACCAATATTATCAATCTGCTCCTGCGTTGCATCATCATTGAAAAATACAGTGATCGCCACGCCTTCTTCTGCTTTGTGTACAATATACTGGAAGTTCATAATAATTGAGAAAAACAGTCCGAACACAAAGATACATGCAGCCATAGTTGCAACAGATGCCAGTGAAAACATCTTATTTCTTCCAATATTCTTAACTCCCTGTTTCACGGAGTATCCAACTGTACTAATCCTCATGCTTATACCCACCTTCTTGTTCGTCGCTGACAATGACACCCTTCTTCATCGTAATAACGCGCTTTTTCATCTCGTTTACAATTTCCTGGTTGTGAGTAACTACCAGAACTGTAGTTCCTCTCTCGTTCGCTTCTTCAAGAAGTTTCATGATCTCCCATGAGTTGGTTGGATCCAGGTTTCCTGTCGGTTCGTCAGCCAGCAAAATGGCAGGCTCATTTACAACAGCTCTGGCAATTGCAACTCTCTGCTGTTCCCCACCGGACAATTCCTTCGGGAATGCTTTGTACTTCTGTGCCAGTCCGACAAGTGACAGAGCTGCCGGCACTTTCTTTTTGATCACACGGGTAGATTTCTCAGTAACCCGCTGTGCAAATGCAATATTCTCATAAATATTGCGGTCTTTCAGAAGTCTGAAATCCTGGAATACAACGCCGATTCCTCTTCTGTACTGCGGAATCTGGCGATGTTTCATACGATTCAGATTCTGACCGTTGACAATAATCGTACCTGACGTTGGTTCGATCTCCTTCATCAGAAGACGTATCAACGTAGACTTTCCGGAACCGCTGTCTCCAACTACGAATACGAACTCTCCCTGTTCGATCCGAAGGTTGATACCATTGAGCGCAGCAATACCCTTCGAGTATTCCTTGGTAACTTCTTTAAGTTCTATCATATGCTCCTCCTAATTATCCATACTCCGATATAACTTAATACTCCAGTGTTTCCATGTATTTCATATATTTGACTACCATCAGCGCGATCTTGAATGTGATTGCATCCTCAAATACGCGCAGATCCAGTCCTGTGCTCTTCTGCAGTTTGTCAAGACGGTACACCAGTGTATTTCTGTGAATATACAGCTGTCTTGATGTCTCGGAAACATTCAGGCTGTTCTCAAAGAACTTATTGATGGTCGTGAGCGTCTCTTCATCAAATTCGTCCGGAGATTTCCCCTCAAAAATTTCGCGGATAAACATCTTGCAGAGCGGAATTGGAAGCTGATAGATCAGTCGTCCGATTCCAAGCGCACTATATGCAATAACTTCCTTCTCGTCGAAGAAGATCTTTCCTACATCGAGCGCAAGCTTCGCTTCTTTGTAAGACTTGGATACTTCTTTGATGTCATTGACGATCGTACCATATGCGATACGGATATTCTCTTCTCCTTCTGCTTTCAGAAGATCGAGAATCTCATGCGCAGTCTTGTCCATCTCCGGATATCCATCGCCAGGACCTAATTCTTTTACTACGATGATGTTCTTCTCATCAACTGCTGTAATAAAGTCCTTGCCCTTTCCACCCAGAACAGAACGGAGACTGTCAAGCGCACTGACATCTCTTTCCCGAGAAGTCTCAACTATAAAGATATCACGTTTTACCTCTGTGTCAATATGTAATTTTTTGGCGCGATTATAAATATCCACCAGAAGAAGGTTGTCAAGAAGAAGATTTTTGATGAAATTATCCTTATCAAAACGCTCCTTATATGCTACCAGAAGATTCTGGATCTGAAAGGCTGCAATCTTGCCAACCATATAAACATCTTCACTGCCGCCATTGGCGATCAGAATATACTCCAGCTGGTGTTCATCATAAATTTTGAAAAACTGATACCCCTGAATCACCTGGCTTTCTGCCGGAGATTCTACAAATGAAAGAACGGCATTCTCATAATCTCCAGGCTCCGGAAATGTTGTCGCCAAAGTCTTTCCATCTGTATCCATCACTCCAAGATCAATCCTTGTAATTGATTTCAACCCTTCAATTGTATTCTGCAGTATCTGATTTGATATCATATTCTCTTTCCTCCATCCTCCGTGGTTCTATACACTTTGTACAATCTTCATCCCCCGCAACTGTGGACTTAGCCATATACATATATAATACTTTAATACATATTACCAAAAAAATAAAGAGGAAATCACATTTTTTTATGCATTTCCTCAATTGAGTTTATTATAAAATTTATTCTGTCGAAAAAGATTTTTTGATTTTTTTTATTATTTTCAGTCTTTTGTCGCTTCAATTATACTTCTTTTCTTTTTTGCTCTTTTTTGATCTCCCGTTTTAAAATCCTTTTACCGATAAAATTTTTCAGGTGATCTGCCCAGTTCTCACCATTTGCAAAGGAAGCAATACTATGTCCTGTTCCAAACCACATTCTGGTATTCAGCTGCTCTTTGCACCGGTAAACAAACTGTTCCTGCCAAGGAAAATCCATGCTGGCAATCACACAGTCTACTTCTCCACCGTTGACCAGATTGGTGATCCTGTCATCCTCACTTTCGTCTGCCGGTACTGCTTTCATACCGACAACCTGAATCCCACTGTATGCCTCATGCAGATAGCCCTGCAGTCTGTCTCCTTCTTCCTCAGATCCTGCCAGTATAAATATCTTACAGCGGTTCTTATGAAAATAATGGAATACCATCTTCAGCAGCGTCTGATCCTCCATCTCCTGGATCCGCTTTCTGTCTGTAATCTTTGCAGCTTCAAGGATCGCCAGATCTCCCGGAAGCAGAAGATCCAGCTTCTCCAGCTCTTCTTTCATACCGTCAAGCTGCGTCGCTCTCATCAGGGTATCCACCGTAACAATATCTACTGTGTTAAGTTCTTCTGTCTGCATATATTCTGCAATGAGCTTCATCGCATCTTTTGCCGTACAGTTATCAAGCTGTACGTCCAGTACGTTCATTTTTTCATTCATTTGCCTCACCCGTTCCATTTTCTCGGTTTTTGCGGTCAAGCGATTATATCAAACATACAGTGCTTTTTCAACAAACGTTGCAAAATATTCACATTTTTTAAAATTTGTAATATTATTGTAAATTCCCGGTCTCATTCTTCCTGGATTTTTTTGAAATGATTCCTCCGATCCGCCCGGTTTCTTTTGATGACAGACTCTTCCAGCCATCTTCCAGAACCTTATCGAGAAGTCCAAGCTCCTCCGCAATCTCGTATTTTACCCGCTCACTTGTTTCCAGATTGGGGATATCTTCGCGTCTGATTTTCTTTGTCTTTGTGCTTTTCATGGTTTTCAACTCCTTTTTCAGAGTGTTTCCCCAATTACGGATTTTATACATATATACCTGGTTATTATAAAAGAAGCCGGAAACATTACTTCCGACTTCTTCTCCTTCTGCCTTTTTTATCGGCAAAGCTCTCTTATTTTTTTATTCCGGATCCGGAATGATAACTGCTGCAACAAAATAGGCAACCACGGCAGTCCCACAGCTTACGCAAGCCAGCAAAACACCTCCAAGCCGGATCAATGTAGGATCGATATTAAAATATTCTCCAAGGCCTCCACATACACCGCAGATCTTGCGGTCTGTTACAGATCTGTATAATCTTTTTGGTTCCATAAAAGTTCCTCCTTTTCTGTGTTTCTTCTATTATATATGTGTTTCATCTGATACATTTTTCTGTCTATGTTAATTCTAATGGAAACGGATCTCCACGCTGCCTGCTCCGTTCGATATCTCAATCGTGCGTTTACTGCCATTATCGATTGACTTCTCTGTGCTTAAGCCGCCAAGATCTATATCTTCTCCAATTTCTACCGAACCGGCACTGCTATCCAGTTCATAATTATAATCCTCCACTTTTCCTTCCAGATTCAGTGTGACTCTTCCAGCACCACAGTCAATGTCCACTTCTTTTTCCACTGTTCCATAAAAATCCAGACTTCCGGCTCCTGTTTCTACATCTAACTCCTCTATATCTGCATTTTTTATTGTACAGCCTGATGCCCCGCTTTCAATCTTAAGGCTTTTCGCATTTAGTCCATCGATCTCTGCTGTTGCTGCACCATATTCCATGTCCATCTGATCGAACTTGTAATCTTTCGGAAGATAGATCACAAGTGTTCCCTTTACGTTTCTCACATTTTTGAAACTGCTGCGCATTTTCGTTGTTATTTCCAGAGTTTTCCCGTCATCGGACAGCGTTTTCTGCACTGCGTTTTCTGTTTTCATTCTGGAATCATCCACATGGATCTTGTCATCTGTCCCCGTCTTGATCCGCACCTCACTTGCACCAATATCAAGCTTCAGATTCTCCACACCGGAAAATACCTCTCCCGATACAACATTTTCTGTATCATCCAGCTCATCATCATCCCAATCGTCATCAAAAGAAACATAATTCTTTCTTATAATACCAATTCCATTCGGATATGCTTTTTCAAACTGTGAAAATGTAACTCCAAAGCATAGAGCAATGATACAAAATACAACGCCTACCCCCGTCAGGCTTATAATAACTGTCCAGAAAATCTTCCATCCTTTTTTCATCTGCATTCACCTCTCTTTTTCTGAAATGGTCTGCGACAAAGATTTACAAGTCCACGGAACATCATTGGGATCAGTTTGAGACATCCCCATCCGATCAATACTGTAAATAATGCCCCAAGTGCCAGCAGCAGGCAGCCGACACCAAGCATTCCGATTCCAAGAACCGGGGAATAAAACAGCTGACCAAATCCGTGAATCCCCAACAGAATCCCTACGACTGCGGTTGCAACTGCTGCCACCCAGATTGCTATTGCTGATATTGCAAGTGCGACCAGAACTCCAAATGCCGCCAAAAGAAGACCAAGTGCTGTCGGAACTACAATTGGAAGCCCAATCACAAGGATACAGATGATCAAAATGATCTTGCCGGCACTGGATTTCTTACGTGGCATTTCTGTCGTCTGACCCGCACCATATCCCTGATTTCCCGCATATGTATATCCCTGATTAGAATTGGCTGTATAAGAATACTGTCTTTCTGAAAATGGATTCCTGTCATTCTGTGACTGGCTTTCTCCATATGTCTCTGAATAGCTGTCTTTATAATAGCCATCTTTTCCTGCCGGATACTCACTGGTATCAAAACGTCTGTCCTGATATCCTCTCTCTCCGTACTCTCCATAACTTTCCGCCTCATCGGTATTGCCATTTACCCCGGCGCGAATCGTATCTGCAAGCTTTGCAGGACTTCCAAGCTCTTCGATTACCTTTTCTTCATTCTCGCTTCCGGCGTCATCAAAATAATCATTATAATACTGCATTGCTTCTTCTCTTTCTTCTTTCGAAATTCCCTGAAGCAGTGCATCTAATTCCCTCATATACTCTGTACGGCTCATTCGGCTGCACCTCCCTCGAACATCTCTGTAATCTTCCTTGTGTAGTTCTTCCATTCGACTTTATACAAATTAAGCTGTGCCATTCCTTTTTCTGTAACTTTATAGTATCTGCGGTTCCTTCCGTCAAACTGCATATCGTAGACTTCCAGGCATTCATCTTTCTGAAGTCTTCTGAGTACCGGGTACATCGTTGATTCCGATACATCCAGAACTCTCCGGACATCCTGTGTGATCTTATATCCATAGGTTCCTTCCTGCTCCCGTGATACAACGGCAAGGACAATTGCATCGAGAAGAGCAGCTCCGGTGTTAAATACCATATTTATTCACATCCTTTTGTTTGTTGCTTGTTATATTGTTTTGTTAAGCATATTATACGTCATATAATATAGTGAGTCAATATAATATTGTATAAGACTTTCTGAAGATTTCCTAAAGAAATGGGTGGGGGACGGATGGGTGGGAGGAAGGGAGGTTGTGACAGCTTGCGGATAGAAATAAAGTCCACCGCTTCCCACGGGGCGAAAGCATTCCGATGAGCCTCTGAATGCGAACATTGTGTCAGCAATGGCTTCCACAATGTTTGAGTCTCATCTCCATTGCCCCTCAAGGGAAGTGGTGGACTTTATTTCTATCTGCAAGCCGCTCAAGGTTATCGAATGCCCAGCCATCCGCTTGGGCGGGCTGCCAGGGCTAATGCTGTGGCGAAATTTGAGGGATTGTGAAAGGGGGACGGGACGACTGCAAAATTTGGGGGAGGGAAGTTTGTATAAAGGGGCGCAGCGTCCCTGGGTGAGAGAGTTTCGTTTTGTATTATGTTTTGGATAAAGGGGACGCACAGCGCCTGTGAGGCGACTGTGCTGGGGGATCAAATATTTTAAATATTTGGGTAAAGAAAAAAGATGATTATCATTTGAATGATTAGAATAATAGGGATTCCTAATTTGAATTTCAGGTGGCGGGTTTTGTGGTGGTAGTGTTTCATGGCGAGGAGGGCGGCGGGGGAACCGCCCAGAAGGGCCAGGAGGATGAGGGTGCGTTCGGGGATTCGCCATTTGTTTTGGCGGGCTTTGTTTTTATCGGCGGCGTAGGTGAAGTAGGTGATGATGTTGATCAATAGCAGGTATGCAAAGAGTATTATTTTAATCATTTTTGTAGTCCTCCAGGTGGATTTCTTTGCAAAGGGTGAAGGAGTAGATGATCTGTTCTTTTACTTTTTTCCGGGTGATCTGTTCGAGAGCTTTGGTGTAAAGGCGTAGCTGTTCCTGGTAGCGGTCTTTTAATTCAGCCTCGGTCTGTACACGGTCGGTTTTGTAATCAAGTACGATAATTTCTCCGTCTTCTTCAAAGTAAGCATCAATAATTCCCTGGATCAGTACCATTTCACCCTTTTTCTGATCCGGATAAAATTCTTTTGCATCTACACCGAGAACAAACGGCTGCTCACGGTAAAGTGTTTTTGCCCTGGCTGCATTTTGCATTCTTTTTCCCACATTCGTATTAAGAAACTCCATAATTTCTTTTTTTTGAATACATCTGGCTGTTTCCGCATCCAGGTAACCTTCATTTTTCAGATCTTCTATGGTTTCCCGCAGTAAATCCATCGTATATATTTTCGTAAAATCAAGAAGCTCCATTACTTTATGATATGCTGTTCCTTTTGTTGCTCCTTTTACCTCTTCTTCCTCTTTCATAAAATTCGGAACGATTGGAACAATCTCCTCTTCCGGAATCAGCATTTCTCCATCCTCTTCTTCCGAAGCTGCCGCATATTTTTTCAGTTCTGACACGGTGTACTTCATTTTCATCTGATCTTCGCCCTGATACGGATATCTGTAGGAAAATGCTTCCTCGATTTTTGCCCGAAAACGTTCATCTGTCACAGCCATCGGATGTTCTTCTGCCTCTATTTTTTCAAGGAACACCTCTTTTTCCAGATAGTCTGCTGCTTCCTTATCCACTTCACCTTCTACAAGCGTATCAACACCAATCACTTTTAATTCGATCGGAACTTCTTCTGTTTTACGCACTGCTGCCGGAAGGATCCAGTCATAATAAGACGTTGCATGTGCAAGTTTTGTAAAGTCCAGAGTTTCTTTTTTACTGTTCTCTTGTTCCAGCAGACAGGCTTCCAGCTTGTCTGCCGCATGTGGAACTGTTCCGGTAAGGATCAGTTTTTCCTTTGCACGCGTAAGTGCTACATAAAGCACACGAAGCTCCTCACCAAGATTTTCCAGACCGATTTCATTTTGAATAACTTTCTTTAAGAGTGTCGGAGATTTTGTTCGCCGCTCCAGATCGATCGCATCGATTCCAAGTCCCAGATCCGGATGGATCACGACGCTTGCCGTGGTATCCTGAATGTTGAACCTCTTTCCCATTCCGGCCACGATCACAACCGGGAATTCCAGTCCTTTACTCTTATGGATACTCATCAGACGAACTGCATCCGTCTGCTCATCGTAAAGCCCGGCTTCTCCAAAGTCTACATTATATTTCTTGAGCTGATCAATATAACGGACAAAATGATACAGTCCCTTATAGCTGGTTGCCTCAAATGCCTTTGCCCTGGTGATCAGCATATCCAGATTCGCGCGTCTTCCTTTTCCGCCTGGCATTGCTGCGATATACTCCCGGTATCCTGTCTTTTTCACGATCTCCCACAGAAGATCATGGATTGCCGTGTACGGTATCCGCTCCCGGAAATAAAAAAGCCATCCAAATACATCGCGCACCTTTTTCAGAATGCCCGCCGGAAGATCGGTCTTTTTTTCCGGATCCGCTGTTTCCAGTACATTCTGATAAAATGGTACTTCTGCATTCAATTCTCTGATCTGTGCCAGTTCTTCATTTGTCATTTTTCCAAACGGGGATTTCAGCACTGCAACGAGTGGAATATCCTGCCGAAAATTGTCAAGTACACGCAGATAGTCCATCATCCATCCAATTTCCAGAGTTTCAAAATACCCATCTGCAGATTCAGCCAGAACCGGTATTCCCTCCTCCTGCAAAATTCGTGTAACAGTATCTGTCCACCCTGCAGGACTTCTTGTCAGGATTACAATATCCTGATAGCGTACCGGTCGCAACATTCCCGTTTCTTTATCTACAATCTGCTGACTTTCCATCAGCTCTCCGATTCTTTGTGCGATCAGACGGACTTCCAGCTCTTTTGCCGTCTGGCTTCCGCTTCGCACAGAAAGCCCGGTATCCTCTTCCTCACTTTTTGTATCCAGAAGAAGGATTTCTGTCTCATTCTTTTCGGATTCCGGGTAAGAAGCTCCCACATAAAGTGCAGCATTCTCATCGTATGTGATCCTCCCAAGCTCCTCGGTCATGATCTGTCGGAAAATGAAGTTTACCGCATCCAGCACTTCTGCCCGGCTTCGGAAATTTTTGTGCAGATCGATCCGCCTGTTTCCTCCGTCCGTCAAACTGTAGGTATTGAATTTTTCCATGAAAAGCTCCGGTCTTGACAAGCGGAAACGGTAAATGCTCTGCTTCACATCTCCTACCATGAAGAGATTATTTTCCCCTCTGCTGATCCGGGACACACTGGTCAGGATCGCCTCCTGGATCAGGTTACTGTCCTGATATTCATCGATCATTACTTCTTCAAAGGTATTCTGATACTCTTTTGCCACCTCAGAAGGCACTCTTTTTCCGTTTTCTTTTCTTGTCAGGATCTGCAGTGCAAACTGTTCCATATCCCGGAAATCGATCAGATTTTTTTCTGCCTTCTTAGCTGCAAGTGCCCTCTGGTATTCTTTTACCAGACTGACCAGCTCATGCATGACCGGAATGCAGATTTTCCGGTCTGCTTCCATCTCAGACGGCGGCTGGAAAAAATAATTGTTTCGAATGTCATCGGTAAGTTTCTTCCAGGTATCCCGATAAGCTCTTACCTGCTCTCTTTTTGTCGGATCTACTGCGTCATCTTTCTTTCTGGACAAAGTTTTCCATGCCGGCTTTTCTTTCAATGCCTCATACATTTCTTCATAGCTCTTTGCCGTAAAAAGCTTTCTCAGAACTTTCTGATCCGCTTCCAGCATTTCTCCATACATATACGGTCCGTCCGGGTCCATGCAGATCTGATCCGCTTTTTCCATCAGCATCTGCACATCCGCAACTGTTCTCCGGATATACTCCATCACCTTTTCGATATAGGTGGCATTTTCCCCACTCTCTTCGTACATCCTTGCACAGTCATCCAGCCACTCCTCCGGGTCCGGATAACTTCCGGCAAATTCATACAGTCTGCTGATGATTTCTTCCAGCTGCAGGTCCTCCCTTCCGGTTGCAAAAGTCTCCACAAAACGCAGGAAATCCTCGTTTCCTTCTTCATATTTTGCTTCCAGAAGCTCTTTCATCACGTCCTGCTTCAAAAGCTTTAATTCTCCTTCTTCCGCGATACGGAAGCCCGGGTCCAGATCGATCGTGTGAAAATACTCCCGGATCACAGACAGGCAGAAGCTGTGGATCGTTGTAATCTTTGCTGTATGGATCAAGGCAGACTGCCGCTTCAGATGTTCACTTGACGGATCCTCCTCCAGCTCCTTCTCAATCGCAGCACCGATCCTTTCTTTCATCTCAGCTGCCGCCGCCTCAGTGTAGGTCACGATCAGCATATGGTCGACATCCACCGGATTTGCATCCCTTGTCAGTCGCGCAATAATCCGCTCCACCAGAACGGCAGTTTTCCCGGAACCTGCGGCCGCTGACACCAGAATATTATGATCTCGCAGGTCGATCACCTGCTGCTGTTCTTCGGTCCATTTTACTCCCATGTCTGCTTCTCCTCTTCCAGCTTCGCCATAATTTTCTCCATTACAATTTCCTTCGGAAGCTTCTCCAGCTTCCGGTATTCATATCCTTCGATCTGCTCATCAAATCCGCAGATATCCCGGTATGGGCAATACGTACAGCCATTTTGCGTACCCATCTCATACGGCAGTGCCTCCGCCTTTCCGCGGTACATTGCCCCCTGCAGATCAGTCCGTCTTTTCTGTGCATAAGTCAGCACTGCATCAAACTCTTCCGGTAGGAGCATTTTGGATGCTTTGGAATATCCGCTTTTCGTCTTTCCGACCGG
>ERZ826396.2314-NODE-2314-length-16368-cov-14.803654_pt1 | contig 16368 bp, 15 predicted proteins | sample MGYA00519926_ERZ826396 | MGnify/ENA primary metagenome ERZ826396 (study PRJEB31778, sample SAMEA3449230) | human gut metagenome | biome: human gut; feature: human-associated habitat; material: faeces | place: United Kingdom | collected 2010/2012 ... | reverse complement strand
AAATAAACCCAAGAAAACAACAGACCGGATTTTGAGCCGGTCTAATTGTCGTGGAATTTTTATTTAGTTGAAAATCATTAAAAAGCTTGCGAAAAGGTCTTGACTTTTGTTAGCAGGTTTTCGTGATACAATAAATCATAGAGAGGGTTAAGAAAGAATAAACAGGAAAAAGAAAGATAATCTAACCAAGAGATATTTCTAAAATGACTGTTCCATATAGTTTTAGTTGTGATTAGTTTTATGCTGAGTTTTATAACGATAGAGTGCATTATGATGATGCGTATGGTATTTTGATGTGATATGATTGAAAATATTACAATTTATGACAATTTTTTATATAAAAATATTATTGCTTATTGTTTTCTTGAAATAAATGGTATATATTAAAAAATAAGGTACATAAAATGGGGGAGATAAGTATGGTAAATTCAGTATATAAACCGAAATATCCGGTTCAAACATTGGAAAAAGCAATTGACATTTTGCTGTGTTTGAAATGTGCGAATTCTTCTAGCGGAATGGGTCTTGCGGAAATCAGTGAAAAGCTGGATATGGGAAAAAGCGTTGTACATCGAATTTTGGATACACTTTATGCTTATGGTTTTGTAGAAAAGGTAGAAGGAAGTGTTACGACCTATCGTTTGGGATGGGGGATTTATGATATTGCTCAGGCAGTTCCTGCTAGCCACAATTTAAATGAGGCTGTTTATCAGAAGATTTTGGAACAGTTATGTACAAAATGTATGGAAACGGTCAATCTGGGTATTTATAACAATGGCGAAGTTGTTATTATCTGTAAGATGGAGCCAGATCGAAGGCTGCGTTCTACTGTGGAGATTGGAGAAAGAGAGCCTTTGTATGCAACTGCTTTGGGAAAACAATTCCTGAGTCATTTCACAAAAGAAGAAGTAAAGGACTATTTTACAAAAGCAGATATTCAGCCAATAACACAGAATACAATCGTATCATTAGATGATATGTATTCTGAATTGGAAATAGTGAAAAAAAATGGTTATTCCATAGACAATATGGAATTTTGTGATGATTTGATTTGCACAGCGGTTCCTGTCTTTGACTATAAGAATGAATTGATAGCGGCTATCAGCATTAGTGTTCCTAGCAGTAGATTTACAAAAGAAAAAAGTCAAGAGATTATTCAAGAACTCAAAAAGGCTGGAGAAGCCCTTTCGGAATATCTTGGGTATCAAAAAGAAGTATAGACAACAAAATTTATGATATTACAAAACCTTCTATAGTAAATATAGAAGGTTTTTTTATGCATAAAAGGAAATAGGAAGAGCCCTGATTCAGTAGATAGAATCAGGGCTCTTTTTTTGACAAAGCAAGAGATCGTCAACAAAGCATAAAAAAACAAAAAATAGGATAGGAAATGCCCTTTCGGAACTGCACAAATTTTTCATGGAAAAATTGTACATATTTTAATGCAGAACACCGTTGACAAATAGAATGGCATTCCATATAATAAAGCTACAACACATTCCTAATATCAAAACAATATTCTGCTATTTAGAATCGAAGGAGGAGTTTTTATGGTAGGTAAAAAAGTAGTACATCATCTGATGATGAGCGCAAAAGATGCACATTATGTAGGTGGTCTGGTAAACGGCGCAAGAATCGTTGACCAGTGGGGAGATGTCGGCACAGAACTTATGGTTTATGTGGATGGCGATATCAGTCTGTTCCTGGGATATGAAAATATTGAATTTTTGTCTCCTGTATATGTAGGTGACTTTATGGAATATCATGGCTGGATAGAAAAAGTTGGTAACCAGTCTTATACATGTAAATTTGAAGCGTGGAAAGTGGCAACACAGCTGGACAGAACAGACGCAGATCTTTCTGGTGTAGCAACACCCGGAACAGCAGCAACTGCCTGTGAACCTCCAGTACTGTGCGGCAGAGCAACAGGCAGTCTTTATATCGCGAAGAAGGATCAGAGAGGACCTCAGGAATCTTCCTTTAAAGACAGAAAACATCCCGGAGAATAATATGTGTTTTGCAGTCCAGTAGTAGGATTTTAAGCAGATAAATGCAATGACTCATCATAAATCCGCTGGAACAAAAAGCACTTGGTTCCGGCGGATTTTACTTCATAAAAACGAAAAGGGGGAAGCGCTCCTATGAATTTGGTCAAAATTGATTTCGACAGATGCAAAGAGTGTCATTATTGTGTGAAATTCTGTCCTAAGAAAATTATTGCCGCTGGGGACAAAATCAATAAGCAGGGCTACTACACACCTGTTATTGAAAATATGGAAGAATGCATTGGATGTGCGACTTGTGCAAAAGTTTGTCCAGAAGGTGCAATTGAAGTTGTAAAAGATATTTCTGAATAGGGAGGTATGACCAATGGGCGAGAAAGTGTTTATGCAGGGGAATGCGGCACTGGCTGAGTCTGCAATTCGCGCAGGATGCAGATTTTTCTTCGGTTATCCGATCACGCCATCTAGTGAAATGCCAGAATATTATGCAGCACAGGCACCCAAAAGAGATTTGGTTTTTGTACAGGCAGAAACAGAAGTAGCAGCTTTTAATATGATTGCTGGTGCAGCAGCAGCAGGCAAAAGAGCTATGACAGGTACTGCTGGTCCTGGTTTTAGCCTTGGACAAGAAGCCATGAGTTATATGGCAGCAGCAGGGCTGCCAGCAGTGGTTGTCAATGTTATGAGACCTGGTCCGGCTGACGGTGAGATCTTGGCATCGCAGGGAGATTATTTTCAAGCTGTAAAAGGCGGCGGTCATGGTGACTATAATGTGATTTGTTTGGCACCCTATTCTGTACAAGAACAGGCAGATATGATTCAGGAAGCCTTTGAATTGGCAGAACAGTATTTGAATCCCGTGATTGTTTTGACAGATGCTACACTGGCTAAGATGAGAGAAAGTGTTGAACTTCCTGGCGAAGTAACACCGAAAGATATTTCATTCCCTGGTGCTGTAACAGGCGCAAAGAACAGAGAACATAACGTAATCACTACATGTGGTGATGGTCCTGCACAGTGGGAAGCATTTAACCAGAATTTGCAGAATAAGTTTGCAAAGATCCGCGAGAATGAACAAAGATGGGAAAGCATCGAAACAGAAGATGCAGAACTAATTCTCGTAGCATTTGGTTCTGTTGCCAGAGTTGCTCTGGATACTGTTGAAATGGCAAGAGAAAATGGTCTGAAAGTTGGTATGATTCGTCCTCAGCGAGTATGGCCTTTCCCTGAAAAAGCTTTTGAAGGCTTAGATGGTAAAAAGTTCTTGGTAGTGGAACTGAATGCAGGTCAGATGGTGGAAGATGTCAAGCTTTCTGTTAAAGATAAAGATGCAGTTTCTTTCTATGGTCGTTTAGGTGGTTTTACACCAACACCGAAAGAATTGCTGGAAAAAGTAAAAGAACTGTATGCGAAATAGAAAGGGGTGCAGATAATGCAAGTTATGTACAAAAGACCATCAGCCCTGCAGGAAACCTATTTCAAATACTGTGGCGGATGTGGACATGCGATTATCAATAAACTGATTGCGGAAATCATTGACGAAAAAGGCTGGCTGGAAGATACCGTTATGGTATGGCCAATTGGCTGTTCTGTATATGCGGATCAGTATTTTAAAACAGATTCCATTTGTGCGCTGCATGGGCGTGCACCTGCTCTGGCAACTGGATTGAAACGTGCCAGACCAGAAAACTTGATTGTTGTTTATCAGGGGGATGGCGACATGGTATCAGAAGGGATGTCCGAAATTATCCATGCAGCCATCAGAGGAGAGAAGTTCAGTGTTATTTTTGTTAATAATGCGATTTACGGCATGACAGGTGGACAAATGGCACCTACTACGCTGGAAGGGCAGATCACATCTACCACACCTTATGGGAAAACAGTAGAACAGGCAGGTGCTCCAGTGAATATGGCAGAATTGATTTCTAATATTCAAGGTTGTATTTACAGCGAAAGAGTTGCAGTGAATAGTCCCAGAAATATTTTCGCGGCAAAAAAGGCGATTCAGAAAGCACTGGAACTGCAGAAAGAAGGCAAAGGCATGAGTTTTGTGGAAATTCTTTCTCCCTGTCCTACAGGTTGGGGGCTGAAGCCTTTAAAAGCAATTGAATTTATTGATGATAACATGATTCCCATTTATCCATTGGGAGTATTCAAAGATACGGAGGTGGATAAATAATGAAAAGTCAATTTATGTTTTCGGGTATTGGCGGACAAGGTGTCATCTCCATTGGTGAATTGATCTGTCAGGCGGCAGTACGCAAAGGATATACAGTTACTTTTTCTCCTTCCTATGGTCAGGAAAAGCGTGGCGGTCGTACTATGTGCCAGATGACTGTAGCAGAAAAGATGGGCTCTCCTATTATTTCTGAAGCAGAATTACTGCTGGTAATGGATGATCGTTCTTTAAAAGATTATGAAGCAATGGTAAAGCCTGGCGGCAAATTAATCATTAACAGCAATCTGGTATCCATTAAACCGGAAAGAATCGATATTGATATTATCCGTGTGCCAGTAAATGACTTAGCAATGGAACTGGGCAATGCAAAAACAGCGAATATGGTAGCGCTTGGCGTTGCAATGAAATATCTGAACTTTGTAAGCCTGGATGAAGTAAAAGACGAACTAAAGTCTGTGTTCCCAGGTAAAAAAGAAAAACTGATTCCTGTAAACAGAGATGCTCTGGATAAGGGATATATGTTTTAAGAATATATCATTAGAAACAGAAAATATTCTATTTATGTTTTTTGACAGGAGGAATATACTATGAGCAATAACCCTTTTGAAACATCCCAGGCGGCTCTGCATACCGCAGCAAAAATTGCAGGTATCAATCCCGATGCTGTTAGATATTTGGAACAGCCTAAAAGAATTTTTCAGTTTACCATTCCTATGAAAATGGATAATGGCGAACTGAAATTCTTCGAAGCTTACAGAGTACATTATAATGATGCCCTGGGGCAGGTGAAAAACGGTCTGAGATTTGTTCCTGATTTGGATCTGGATATCGTAAAAGCTCTGGGTTTGTGGATGACAGTAAAACATGCAGTAGCAGGTATTCCTGCAGGCGGCGGTAAAGGTGGCGTGAAAGTTGATCCTAAAACACTGTCTGAAGGTGAATATGAAAGACTGTGTCGTGCTTACATTCGTAAACTTCCTATGAAAGGCGCATGGGTTGACGTTCCTGGTGCTGACATTGGTACAAGCGGTAAAACAATGGCTTGGATGCTGGATGAACTGGAGGAAATCAAACAGTATCATCAGCCTGCGGCAATCAATGACAAACCTGTTGCTACAAATGGTACACAGCTGAGTATGGAAGCAACAGGTACTGGCGTATTCTTCGTAACAAGAGAGGCTGTAAAAGATCTGGGTATTGCGTCCGATGCAAAAATTGTTGTACAGGGCTTTGGCAATGTAGGCAGAACTGCTGCACTTTTGTATCAGGAAGCGGGCTTTAAAGTAGTAGGCGTTGGCGATATCAAAAATGCAATCTACAACGAAGATGGTATTGATATTCCTGCACTGGTTGAACATGTTGCGAAAACAGGTTATGTAGAAGGTTTCCCTGGTACAAAATCTCTGAGCAATGCAGAACTGCTGGAACTGCCTTGTGATATTCTGGTTCCCGCTGCTGTTCAGAGCGTACTGAACGAAGGTAATGCAGATAAGATTCAGGCAAAACTGATTATGGAAGCGGCAAATGGTCCTACAACTCCTGAAGCAGAAGAAATTCTGGCAAAAAGAGGCATTGCTATTGTTCCAGACGTACTGACAAACTGCGGTAGTGCAATCGTTTGCTCTTTTGAAAGAACACAGGGGCTGACAGATGATTACTGGGATGTAGATAAGGTAAGAAACAAACTGGAAGAAAGAATTGTTAGTGCTTACCGTGCGACAAAAGCTTCAGCAGAAAAATATGATACATCCATGAGAAATGGTGCTTGGATCAATGCCCTGAAGAAAATTGCAGATTCTATGACAGCACGTGGCTGGATCTGATCTGTGGATAGAATGCAGTTGGCATTGTCGGTCAACAGAAAATGAGAAGTGTTTGGAAGGCGGCGTTTTATGTATAACTTTGAGCAATATAAAGATGAAGTAATTCAATTGAGAAGACATTTTCACAAACACCCTGAAATAGGGTTTCAGGAATATGAAACATCCAAATTTATTCAGGAATATCTGAAAAATCTGGGGCTGGAACCGAAAGTTATTGCGAAAACAGGTGTTGTGGCATTGATTGAAGGGAAATATCCTGGAAAAACAATATTGCTGAGATCGGATATGGATGCACTTGCAGTTTTGGAAGAAAACTATGTTGCATATGTATCTGAAAACAAAGGTGTTATGCACGCCTGTGGACATGATGGACATATGGCAATGCTTCTGGTCGCAGCGAAAATTCTGACAGATCAAAGGGATGCAATGCATGGGACTGTGAAATTGGTATTTCAGCCGAATGAAGAAGAGGATGGTGCAAGCTTCTTGATCAAAGAAGGGGTGCTGAAAAATCCCGATGTGGATACGTCTTTTGCAGTGCATCTTTGGACACCCATTCCCAGTGGGTATATTGGTTTGAAAAGTGGTCCGGTGATGGCAGAAATGTATAACTTTAAAATCACATTGGTGGGGAAAGGCGGACATACTTCGGCACCCCAGAGCAGCATTGATCCCATCATCTGTGCAGCCAATATCATTCAGTCTGTACAGAGTATTCAGACCAGAGAAATTGATCCTATGGATGCTACTGTCATTATGTTTGGCAAAATCTCTGGTGGTACATCTTCCAATATTATTGCAGAAACGGTAGAAATGGAAGGTACCCTTCGTTATCTTTATGATGGCGATGATGACGGCGAACAGCAGCCAAGAAAGCGATTTGAAAGAATTGTGAATAGCATCTGCGAAGCCTACCGTATTAACGGCACTGTAGAGTTTATGCCAAGCAGTTATACTGTTATGAATGATGAAAGCAGTGTACAGTTCCTGAAAACACATGTCATGAATCAAATTGTTCCTGAACATAATATCATTCCTTACTGTTGTATGGGCGGGGAGGACTTCTCTGAGTTTATCAATCACAATAACATTCCTGGTGCCTTGATCTTTATTGGGACAGGCAATCCAGAAGTTGGCAGTGACAAACCTCATCATAGATGTGATTTCAATATTGATGAAGATACACTGCTGACCGGTGTGAAAATTCATGTGCTTACTGCATTGGAATATTTAAAATAAAGTAATTCTGTAACCCAAGAGTACAAAATCGACTTAAAAGGAGTGAATACTGATGTTAATGCCTTTTGAAAAAGCAGAATACCTGGAAAGATTGAAAAAAGTGAAAAAGAGCATGGCAGACAAAGGAATTGATGTCCTTCTGATCACCGATCCTGCAAATATGTGTTATGTGACAGGACACAATGCTTGGTCCTTCTATGTGCACCAGATGGTACTGATCGACATGGATGACGAAATGCCTTATTTCATTGGTCGTTATATGGATGCATTCTGCGGCGTTGTAAAAACAACATGGCTGGATGATGCTCATGTTAGAGCATACAGCGATGACCATGTGCAGAGTCTGGTAAAACATCCCATGGATTATGTGGCATCTGTTGTAAAAGAACTGGGTCTGGATAAAAAGACCATTGCTGTGGAAATGGATAATTACTACTTTACAGCAAGAGCTTTTGAGAGACTGGTAGCTGGTCTGCCGGATGCAAAATTTGTGGATGGTGACCTGCTGGTGAACTGGGTAAGAATCATCAAATCTCCCAATGAAATTGCCCTGCAGAGAAGAGCTGGTAAAATTGCAGAACTGGCAATGCAGGCTGCCATTGACAATCTGCATGCAGGCGCTCGTCAGTGTGACGTTGTAGCAAAGATTTATGAAGCACAGCTGAGAGGTACTGCTGAATTCGGCGGCGATTATGCATCTATCGTTCCTCTGATGCCTCAAGGTGAAACAGCTGGCGCACCCCATCTGACATGGACAGATAAAAAATATCCTGATAACACAGTTGTTGCTGTAGAACTGGCAGGCTGCCATATGAGATATCATTCTCCAATGGCACGTACTGTTTGCATCGGTAAACCTTCTCAGAAAGTAATCGACACAGCAGAAATCGCTGTAGAAGGTTTGAATGCAGCGCTGGAACAGGTAAAACCCGGAAATACATGCGAACAGGTAGAAGGCGCATGGAGAAAAGTACTTGCAAAATATGGTATGGAAAAAGAATCCAGAATCGGTTATTCTATGGGGCTGAACTTCCCTCCTGACTGGGGTGAACATACAGCAAGCTTAAGACCAGGTGATAAGACAGTGCTTGTACCTGGTATGACATTCCATTGTATTCCCGGTATGTATCTGGATGACTATGGCGTATCCATCAGTGAAGCTTTGGTTGTAACAGAAAATGGACATGAAACCTTTGCCCACTTCCCGAGAAAGCTTTTTGTAAATAATGATTGATACTGTATAAATCGTTTCGGACAGTATCAGTTCTCTTCCTTAAACAGGGCGTCGGTTTTCTAACTGGCGCCCGTTTTTTAAAATCCGTTGATCATATACGCGAGAAAACGTAACCCGGTCCAAGCATTTGAGAGGGGCGAAAATATGAAAGAAAGCATTAATAAAGGTATTTTGAAATTTGAAAAAATAAATCAGGCGATTTTGAAGTTAGAAGATTTTTTGTTAGGATATATTATTGTGTTTATGGCAATTCTGCTGGTACTCAATGTTTTCTTCAGAAGTGTTTTGAATAACAGTTTGAGTTTTGCAGAAGAACTTGGTGGTTTCTTGATGGTCGTTGTAACCTTCTGGGGCATTAGTACAGCAGCTAGATTTTCTAAACATATCAATATGAATGCCATTGTAGATAATGTGCCGAAGAAAATTCGTAAAGCTATGCTGGTGATCATTTCCGGTTTTACTTCTGTGGTTATGTTCTATATGACCAGTGTGTTTGTGCGCTATGCGATGGATAATATGAAAGTTGGGCGTATCAGTACTGCTTTGGAACTTCCTATGTGGATTTTGCAAAGCATTGTTGCTGTTGGTGTTTTTCTGACAGCCGTGCAATATCTGATTTGTTTCATTCGTAACTTGACAACACCTGACGTATATCTTGGTTCTGAAGTGAAAGCCGGTGAAGGGCTTGAATTGATTTATGAGGCAGAATTCAAAGAATTTGTCAGCGAAGAAATGAAAGCAGAAAGAAAAGAAGAGGAGGCGGATGCTCCATGATTCCTGTACTTTTGATTTGTATGTTTACGTTGTTGATTTTGGGCTTCCCCATGTTTATGTCCTTGTTAGTGGCTGCTTTGGCGGTGCTGCTGTTTTTCTTCTCTCAGACAGATACTATGATCTTATCACAGCAGCTCATCAACGGCATTTCCTCATCTGTATTGTTAGCAGTGCCAATGTTTATCTTTTCTGCAGATATTATGTGTGCAGGTCAGACTTCTAAACGACTGCTGAACTTCATTGGTTCCTTCGTTCGTCATCTGCCGGGTGGTCTGGCTGTAACAACAGGGGCAACCTGTACGCTGTTTGGTGCCATTTCTGGTTCTACACAGGCGACTGTTGTTGCGGTAGGGAAACCCATGAGAAAAGAAATGCTGGAGAAAGGATATGATGACGAAGATGTAATCGGTCTGATCATCAATGCTGCGAACATTGCGCTGCTGATTCCACCGAGCGTCATCATGATTATGTACTGTGTTGTAACAGGTACTTCTGTAGCGGAATTGTTTATCGCAGGCATTGGTCCCGGTATCGTTCTGTTTATTCTGTTTGCAATTTACAGTGTCTTTCGCGCAAAGATGAAAGGTACTCCTCGGGAACCTAAAGCAACTTGGGGAGAAAGATGGGTCGCTTTCAAACAGGCCATCATTCCTCTGGGCTTCCCTCTGATCATTTTGGGTGGTATCTATTCCGGTATTTTCAGTCCTACTGAATCCGCAGCTGTATCTGTACTGTATGCAGTAATTGTAGAAGCATTTGTATATAAGACGATCCGACTGAGAGATGTTCCAACAATTGCGAAATCTACGGGTATTCTGACAGCGGCTATTTTTATTCTGGTTGCATGTGGACAGGTATTCTCCTGGGTAATTTCCTATGCACAGATTCCACAGCTGTTGACATCTGCCATCCTGGGGGATGCACCTTCTCAGCTGCAGGTTCTGGTTTGTGTTACTATTTTCTTTATGATCGGTTGTATGTTTGCAGACCAGCTGGTTGTTATTCTGATTTTAACCCCTATTTTCTATCCCATTGCCATTGCAGCAGGCGTTGATCCTATCCATCTGGGTCTGATCATTTCTGTGCAGTGTGCCATTGGTTCTGCAACACCTCCTTTTGGCTGCAATATTTTTACAGCCAGCGCAATTTTCAATACGCCATATTTGAAAGTAATTAAAGGCGTTCCTGCTTACATTATCTGTTCTGCGATTGCGTCTGTACTGTTTATTCTGGTGCCGCAGACAGCAATGTTCTTCTATAATCTGGTATATTGAGGGGAGGGGACCATATGAAAAAGATTTTGGCTTTGATTTTAGCGGTTACGACAATGATGACTGTTGCTGGATGTTCCGGCACAACCAATGATACATCTGCAACATCTGAAGACGTAAAAGTTTGGAGATTTTGCCATGAAGAAAGTGTGGGCAGCGTACAGGATCAGTTTGCCATGAAGTTCAAAGAACTGGTAGAAGAAAAAAGCGGTGGAAAAATACGTGTAGATGTTTACCCGGTAGGACAGTTGGCTGACGGTGTAGGCGCAATCGAATTGCTGCGTTATAATGCGGTAAACTTTGCTATCAATAACCCTGCAACAGTTGCAACCATCATTCCTGAAAATCAGCTTTTGATGCTGCATTATGTTTTTTCTGATGATATGGAAGTAAATCGTAAGGCATTGAATGAAGGGAACGCAACAAAGGAATTGGATAGACTTTATACAGAAAAAGATATGATTCCCTTAAACTGGTTCCAAGAAGGCTTCCAGGTTGTTACATCCAATTTCCCCATTTATACACCGGAGGACATGAATGGGTTTAAGATCAGAGTCATGGCATCTCCCTTGCTGATTGCGGCGTACTCTGCTTATGGATGCAATCCTACACCTGTACCCTATATGGAAACTTATAGCAATCTGCAGTTGAATATGATTGATGGTCAGGTAAACCCTGTATTTGCTATTGAAGAAATGAAATTTTATGAAGTACAGGAATATCTGAATTTCTTGAACCATGAAGTATTTATTGGTACATTCTGTACAAACCCTGAATTTTGGGAAAGTTTGACAGAAGAAGAAAAAGCGATGGTTATGGAAATTCAGGAAGAGTTAGATCAGTATGTATTCGATATGCAAAATCAGTATTCTCAGGAACGTTTGGAAAAAATTCTTGCCAATAAGCCTGATATCGGACTGATTGAATATACTGATGAAGAAAGAGCTGTATTCCAGGAAAAAGCCCAGGCTGGATATGATTATTATCTGGATTTGACGGGTGAAGAAGGTCAAAAACTGTTGGAAATGCTGCAAGAAGACATTGCAGTAGCTGAAAAAGAATTGAATCAAGGTGTATAAGTATTTTTTCTGATAAATGTCAGGTGGGAAAGATTTCCGCCTGACGTTTTAGAATTGTAAATTCTGCCGAAACTGAGGTGGTTTTATGCATAAAATCGCGGCTTTTATGGTAGTTCTTGCGTCTGTGATCTGGGCGACTGGTGGACCGGCTGTAAAAGTACTGTTGAATTACGGTTTGACAGAAAATGAAATTTTTTTTACAAAGGCATTTTTTTGTGTGATTTCCATGTTGTTGTTTGATTTGATATGTCGGAAAAGAATCAAAAGAATTTCCTCTGTCAAAGACTTTTTTGCACTGATGATCTGCGGCGTTGTGGGATATTTGATCTACGGGATGCTTTATGGATATGCCTTGCATCGAATACCCATCAGTGTTGCTGTTGTATTGGTATATACAGCTCCGGCAATTGTAATGCTTATTTCAGTTATCTTTTTTAAAGAGAAATTTACACTGAAAAAGAGAATTGCATTGGTGATGATTATGACAGGGTGTGTTTTTGTAACAGGCATTTTGACAGAAGGTATCGGGCAAATTTCATTTGTGGGGGTATTGATGGGACTAGCTTCAGGATTTTGCTTTGCACTATATAGTATTTTAGGCTCTATAGTAATGAAGAAATATGATGCATGGTCTGTTGCGACATATAATTTTATGTTTGCTTTATTGGTTACCAGTTTTTTGGTGGATATTCCACAGACAATGAACAAAGTGTTCGAAAACATAGATGTATTGTTGCTGAATTTGTATTTTGCAGTTTTTTGCGGTACCATTGCAAATTTGATTTATGTGAAATCCTTGGAATACATAGAAGCGTCTAAAGCAGCTATGATCACTACCATTGAGCCATTAACCACATGTGTGGCAGGCGTGATATTTTTTCATGAAGATATGGGAATTATCAAATTTCTAGGGGTTGTACTGATTTTAATGGCTGTTATTGTTTTGAATTATACTGCATCTGAAAAGAAGAAGAAACAGACAGCAGCAAGAAAGGTGGGATTGTAATGAATGATACGGATTATGGCGAAAGAAAGAAAATTGGTTTGATTTATCCTTCTGCTGGCTGGGTAATGGAACAGGAATTAAATGAAATGACACCAGATGGTGTTTCTATACATACCACGAGAGTACCTTTAGGGAATACGGATGTTGAGGGACTGAACCGCCTGCTTTTAAAAACGGAGGAAGCAGCAGAGCTTTTGTCTGATATTCCGGTAGATGTCATTTTGTTAGGTTGTACCAGTGCAAGTTTTATCAATGGTTTGGTTTATGAGAGAAATATGATTGCAGATATGGTAAAGCGAACAGGAATCCCTTTTACCACAACATCCACATCGGTGATTCGTGCACTGAATGCGATGGGGGTAAAGAAAGTTGCCGTGGCAACGCCTTATATAGATGAAGTGACACAGCTTGCACTGGCTTATTTAAAAGAAAATGGTATTGAAGTATGCAATTCTAGAGGAATGGGGCTTTTGCTAGATCGAGATATCGATGCAGTAAAGCTGGATGATGTATATGAATTTGCCAAAAACACAGATTGTGAGGAAGCGGAAGCATTGGTGGTTCTGTGTACAGGTCTGCGTACCATTCCTACCATTGAACGGTTAGAAAGAAGACTGCAAAAACCTGTTATTACAGCGATACAAGCGTCTATGTGGAACGCCCTTCGTATGGTTGGAATTGATGATAAAGTAGAAGGATATGGCTCTTTGTTTGAAAGATAAAGAACAGGAGGCGAGAGGCTTTTGGGAATTCGAAGTTTTCAAGAAAAAGATATCCCTGCGGTACAAAACATTTTAAAAGAAGGGGAACCTTATGTTTTTGCGTATAAAGAATATGTATACTGGATTTTAGAAAGATACTTCTCAGATACCTGCTATGTTTATGAAGAAGATTCAAAAATTTTGGGTTATATAGGAGCCGTGTATTCTGCAGAGAAAAATGCGATTTTTGTATGGCAGATTGCTGTATCTCGGGCAGCTGGTAAAAATGGTATCGGAGGTCATCTGTTTACGCGGGTATTAAAATGTGCTTCAGAGAAAAAAGGTGTACGTGTAGAAATTGCCATTAATCCAGAAAATATATACTGCCAGAAAATGGTCAAACGCGTTGCTGAAAAAATGAATTTTGAAATAGAAGCAATTGGAAACTATAATGATGGCATTTTTCAGGAAACGCTTTACGCATTGAGAGCATTGGATTTTGAATAAAAGATAGTGGTTTTGTGATGAACAGTGTAGACATCTAAAGAATTGCAAAAACGCTCAAAAAAAGACTTGTAGAATAAGCGTGATTTTTCAAGAGAGCAGATAGAATATTTTTGTGAATATATTCTGTCTGCTTTTTTGATTCAAAAACTTACGTTTTGAAGGCGATAAAAAAGGGGACAAATAAAAATCTATATGGATGGAAGCTATCAAAAAATCTTTCAATGGTGTATAGTCACCATTTTTGCTTCTCTACGGCATGCCGTACACTTTTGTGAATATCATATGCAGAGGTGAAAAAGGGGAAATATGAGTCATGCAATCCCTTGAAAAAAGTATAGGATGTTTTAAAAATGTTAAATTAACGGCATTTTTGAAATATTATATCAAAAACGGCATTTCCCGGATACGAAGCAAATACATAAGAAAAACAAAATGATTATGCGATATTATGCGAATAATATTCAAAAAAATCATACGTTTCGAGGTGTCAAATGGGTGATAGATTTCTAGAAAATATTTTAGTATAATATAAGTATTGGCAAATGCGTTGCGCGAGAAGGGCGGGAATTTTATTCAGAAAAATAACTTCTGTCCAGAAAAAGGGGGCAGAATGGATTTGTGTTGGCAGAAAAGAAGCAAAAGGGAAAAAAGAGGAAGGAGAAAGTCATGAGAAAACGAATCTTTGCGGCGTTTGTCTGCCTGTGTATGTTGATGGCGTTAGTGCCGTCCATGGCGTATGCAGGGGATACGGTTTCCGTAGGCGGGCTGTGCGAACATCACACCCAGCATGACGGCGCTTGCGGCTACAGCGAAGGGGCGGCAGAAACGCCTTGCGGTCATGAACACACGGAGGATTGCTATACCCTTGTAACGAAATGCGTTCATGCGCATACGGCAGAGTGTTACAGTGAGGAAAGCGCGGAACCAATCTGCGGTCATGTGTGCAGTGAGGAAAGCGGCTGTATCACAAAAGAACTGAACTGCAACCATGAACATGACGAAAATTGCGGTTATATTCCCGCAACAGCAGGGACACCCTGCAACTTTGTATGTGAAATCTGCAACGCGCAGGTAGCGGAAGAACCAGAGTGTATCTGTGACACAAAATGCACAGAGGAAGAACCCAATGCGGATTGCCCTGTATGCGGCGGTGAAGACGGGAATATCTCTATCTGCGTGGGTGCGGCATCTGCGATGCTTTTTTCTCCCATGAGCACAAGGTCCATTACACCGGCAAAGCCATTAGGCGAGGGTACAGAAGAAAAACCTTACCAAATCACAAATGCAGCAGAACTTTACTGGTTTGCGGGACTGGTAAACGGAGATAAGTCTATAATTGGAAATAGCATTAAACAAAATACAGGCGCCTGTGCAGTTCTGATAGAAAACATTACAATCAATGAAAATGTGCTGGATGAAAACGGCAGCCTGAACGGTGACGGCAGCGGTCTTGAACAATGGACGCCAATCGGCAGTTATGGTATTCGCGGAGAGGAGGCTTATATCGGCACATTTGACGGCAATAGACACACCATTTCCGGGCTGTATGTGGATTCTGATGCCCAATATGTTGGATTATTTGGCTGTGTGGGCACAAACGGCAAAATCCAAAATGTAGGCGTTGTAGACAGTTATATCAGCGCCACAGGCGACAAAGTCTGTGTAGGTGGCGTGTGTGGGTATAACGTTGGTGGTACCATAGAAAACTGTTATAACACAGGCACAATCACAGCCACAGCCCAAGCCACAGGCATCTATTCCAGTGTCGGCGGAGTGTGCGGGTTTAGTTTCTGGAATATATTCAACTGTTATAATACAGGCAAAGTTAGTGTCACAGGTGACAGAGCCTGGGTAGGCGGCGTGAGCGGATTTAATGGAAAGGACATAAAAAACTGTTATAACACCGGAGAAGTTAGCGTCGCAGTCGACGGAGGCGCGGTAGGCGGCGTGTGTGGGGATAATGATAGAGGGAGCCGCATAACAAACTGCTATAACACAGGCAAAGTCAGCGTCACAGGCAGCAGGGACTTTGTCGGTGGCGTGTGCGGGATGAATGCGGACACCATAGAAAACTGCTATTTCCTTACAGGAACTGCAGACAAAGGCACAGGTGATGACACAGGTGAGGCAACGAAAAAAACAGATTCCCAATTCAAATCCGGCGAGGTGGCATGGTTGTTGAACGGCAGTCAGAATCCGAAGCTTTGGGGGCAGGGTTCCAACGATATGCCTGTTTTGACAAGTAATTTTCCTAAAGATGTAACGTATACGGTTCCTGTCTGCGTAACCATTCAAATGCCGGATGGAACTTCGGAACAGGGTTATACAACAGCAAGAAGTACTTTAGCAACGTATCCAAGTGGATATGTGTTCTTTGAAGATGATAAGTATACAATATGGATTGATAAAGCAACAAAAACCTATGAAAAGGATACGGTGATTTATGCCAAGGAAAAGAAAAATTCCTCCGGTGGCGGTTCTGTATTCTTCTGGGATCTGAAATTCGACACCAACGGCGGCAGTAAAATCGATACAGTCACCGAATGGGAATA
>ERZ826396.2313-NODE-2313-length-16377-cov-12.441858_pt1 | contig 16377 bp, 11 predicted proteins | sample MGYA00519926_ERZ826396 | MGnify/ENA primary metagenome ERZ826396 (study PRJEB31778, sample SAMEA3449230) | human gut metagenome | biome: human gut; feature: human-associated habitat; material: faeces | place: United Kingdom | collected 2010/2012 ... | reverse complement strand
CTGCGCCGCCTCTTCGTCGGCGTCGATCGTCTCCACCACGGCGTTCGGCTCGGCGAACACCACGCGCGGGTCGGCCTCCAGCTCGGCGATGAGCTGCTCGGTCGTCTTGGCCTCGTCGCGCACGAGCACGAGGCGGCCAGCTGGAGCCTCGGCCTCCCCGTTCGCCGAGAGCGAGCGCGCGAAGGCCGCGGCCTCGGACGCGTCGGCATCGCCGCCAAGCGCCTCGGCGGCCGCGCCCGCCGCGATGTCCATCAATTCCTGAGCGCCTTCGAGCGCCCCGCCGCCAGACGAGAGCGTCCGCGCCCCGCCGTCCATCACGTACGCGATGGCCTCGTGCTCCACGTAGGTGCCCGGCTCCAGCGCCAGCTGCCCTGCCTCGGCACCGGCCGCATTGCCCGATCCAGCGCCCGCAGCCGGCTCGTCGGCCCATGCCACGCCCGCCGGCACCGGCACAAGCGAGCACGCCAACAGCGCCCCGAGCGCTCTATTTCCCAATCGTTTCATTATCTCCTCCGACATCGCACGCATGCAAAAAATCGGACTTATGATAAAGAGGGCTGTGCAACAAAACGGCAACACAAAAACGAGAATTCCCGCGAACGGCCCACCGCCCTCACGCAGCGAACGGCAACAACCGCACCGAGCCGTCCATCCGCGACCCAAAGACGACGCGCTCTACCGTTCACGATCCTCAGCCAAACAAAGCCAAACAAAGCCTCCCAAATGGGTTGTATGTTGCAATAGTTGTATTATTTGCTACTATTGCAACATATGAAAAGACGAAGCAACATATCCGCTCTGGAAGAACTCGCAGCGTCCGAAAACGGCGTGTTCACCGCCGCGCAAGCGCGACTACGCGGAATCCCACGTTACGCGCTGGCCTATGCTGAAAAAACGGGGAAGACCGAGCGCATCGCCCACGGCGCATACCGGCTCTCCTCCTCCATCGACGACGGCCTCGACGGGCTGCGCGCGGCGTACAAACTCACCGCTCCCGAAACATGGACCCACGAGCGTATTCGCTCCTTCGACGGATTCGCCGCCACCGGCGCTACGGCGGCGCACATTCATGGGATAGGCAACTTTCATCCCGACCCATACGAGATCGCCGCGCCCCGCCGGTTCAACAGCCGCATGGAAGGCGTACGATTCCCTATCAGGTTCCTTTCGGAGGCCGACATCGTTTGGAAATCGGGAATCCCCGTCACGCGCGTGGAAGCGACGATTGCCAGCCTCGTCGACTCCGACGAAGACGCCTCCCTCGTTGCCGATGCCTTCGTGGAAGCAATCAGGAAGTACGGTACTGTCGACATGGACATACGCGAGCTTCGCAAACAGCTTGGAGCGGACCGTTACGACAAGCTACTCCGCGCGGCGGGGATCGCGCCATTCGGCGAGGCCAAGCTCGTCGAGACGGACGGCATGGGACACGTCGCACTCATCGAGAAGAAGGAGGGCTGATGGCAGGGTATTCTTCGCCGAGGGCATTGGAGATGGCCGTCAAGGAAGCGGCGAAGCGCTCGGCTCTGGACACGAACCGAGCCATCGCGGGATTCTATTTCCACAGGCTGCTTTGCAGGGTGTTCTCCAATCCGTGCTCACCGTTCGTCCTCAAAGGGGGCCTCGGCGCGCTCGCCCGCACGACAGATGCGCGATATACGCGCGACATCGACCTTGCGACAAACTCGCTTGACATAGATGCCGCCGTGGACGAGTTGAGGGCTCTCGCCTCGAAAGATCTCGGCGATTTCGTTTCGTTCGGATACATCGGCTGCAACCCCATCAAAGCCGAAGACGAGTATCGCGAAGGCCGCACCATAACCTTCGATGTATTCCTCGGAGCAAAACGAGTTCAAACCGTTTCGATCGATCTCGTGGCCGACGAGATCGACTGCGGTAAGCCCGATCGGATTTCGCCCGCAGATCGCATCGAGCTTGCCGGAATCGAATCGTACGATTATCCGGTGTATCCTGCCGAACGAGCCGTGGCAGACAAAGCTTGCGGTATCGTGGAACGCCATAGCGGCAGACCCTCCTCCCGCGTGAAAGACCTCGTGGACATTGTCGTGTACGCCCGAAACGTCGCATTTGGCTTCGATACCCTGAGCGCCGCTTTGAAAACGGAATTCTCAGTACGCAAACTGGCATCGAGCCGAACATTCAGTACGCCACCAGAATGGGGCGATGCTCAGGCTCGCCAATACAGGAGATTGGCCGAACAGACGGGAACGCCCAACCATTTCCATGATATTCGCAACGCCGAAACGCTAGCCAAAAAGCTGATCGAACCGTGTTTATCGGATCGAACGGATTTGAGTGTTTGGAGCACGAAAACGTTGACTTGGGAGTGATTCACCCAAGCAAGACTAACGGAACACGAACACGAGAGAGCGGTGAACCTTGGATCAACCCTGGATTCAATTTGCCTCTAAAATCGGATTCATTTATACTCTGAAACCGGATTCAATTTGCCTCTAAAATCGGATCGCTTTACGAAAGGCCCGTTCATGAAGCAGGGAGCGCTCAAGCCGGAAGGATATCTGCCGAGGGTGTGCGACAGCGTGCTGTCCGAACTGCTGGACACGTTCGCGGCCGTCGAGGTGGCGGGCACCATGTGGTGCGGAAAGACGTGGACGTCCCTCTCGTTCGGGGAGAGCGTGACCCGGGTGGGGCGCGCCAACGTCAGGCAGGCGGTCGAGGCCGACCCTGCGGTCGCGCTTGTCGGCGCCAGGCCCCATGTGGTTGACGAATGGCAGGACGTGCCTCCCATCTGGGATGCCGTGCGCGATGCCGTTGACAGCTCGGAGGGCGGGGCCGGGAGCTTCATCCTCACGGGATCCTCGTCGCCCAGCAAGCACCTCGTGAGCCACAGCGGCGCGGGGCGGATAGCGAAGCTCCGCATGCGCACGATGTCGCTTGCCGAAACAGGAGAGTCTTCCGCGTCGGTTTCCCTTGCGGGGCTGTTCGACGGGCGGTTCGAGCCGGCGCTCGTGCAGCAGCGCCTCGCCCCGCTTGCGGAAACCATATGCCGAGGCGGCTGGCCCGCCTTGCGCAACGCGGACTTCAACAAGGCTTCGCGCTACCTCGACTCGTATTTCGACGCCGTTTTCGAGACCAGCGTTCCGCGACGGGGCCTTGACGGGGGCGAGTCGCGCAGGGTCGCGCAGTCGCTCGCACGCAACCTGGGGACGTCCGCGAAGCTGGCGACCATCGGCGCGGATGCTTTCTCCGACGAGCTGTCGAAGGCCACTATCGAGAAAAGGGCCGCGGAGCATATCGCCGCGCTCGAGGCGCTCTACGTGGTCGAGAGCGTCGCGGGGTGGGACGCGCCCATCCGGTCGAAGAGCCGGTTGCGCACCAAGCCGAAGCGCTACTTCGCCGATCCGTCGCTGGCGGCGAGCCTGCTGCACGTTGATCCGCAGAGGCTGGTGTCGGACGGGCAGCTTTTCGGCATGCTGTTCGAGGCGCTTTGCATGCACGATCTGGCGGTGTACGCCTCGGCCCTGCCGCACGCTCCCGCAGACCCGCTGCGCTATTACCGCGATTCCGACGGGCTGGAAGTGGACGCCATCATCGAGCTGCGCGACGGAAGATGGGCCGGCTTCGAGGTGAAGCTGGGCGACAGCAAGGTTGAGGAAGGCGCGGCGGCGCTCAACCGCCTGCGGGCGAAGGTGGCCGCGAATCCCGCCGCCCGCAACCCTCGGCCCGAGTTCATGGCGGTGATCGTGGGCGCGGGCGAATTCGCTCGCTACGATGCGGCGTCCGACGTGTACGTCATTCCGCTCACCGCGCTGGGAGCCTAAGCGACGAGGTCTTCGCAGGGTGTAAAACACCGAACAGGAAGAGTGTATTTTCCCGAACGGAAAGGGTGTAAAATACCGAACGAAGCGATTTCGAACCATCATGCGCGACAGGAGGCCACATGCCCGCCGAAACCTTGACCCCGAAGAACTATCGCCCCCGCCTGATCGAGGGACGCCTCGACACCCTCATGAAGGCGTTCGGCTGCGTTGAGATCACCGGGGCGAGATGGTGCGGCAAAACCTGGACGGCGCTTTCCCGCTCCGCGAGCGTCACCAAACTCGACGAGCCGGCCGAACGCGAGGCGGCGACCGTCGACCCCAAGCTCGCCCTGCTTGGGGAAAGGCCCCACCTCGTGGACGAATGGCAGGAGGTGCCGACCGTCTGGGACGCCGCGCGGCGCTACGTCGACGACTCGGGGAACGCCCGCGGGTCGCTCCTCCTGACCGGATCGACCAGCCTCCCTGCGGACAAACGCAAAGACGTGCGCCATTCGGGAACCGGGCGCATCGCCCGCTTGACCATGCGTCCCATGGCCCTCTGCGAATCGGGAGACTCCACGGCCGAAGTGTCCCTCCGCTCTCTGCTCGAAGGGGAAGAGCTTGCTCCCGCACGATGCTCCACAGACGTCGAGGACATCGCCCGCCTTTGCTGCCGAGGAGGATGGCCCGCCAACATAGGGATGCCCGACGAAGTCGCCTTGGAGACGGCGGGCCAGTACGTGCGGTCGGCGCTCGACGTCAACGTCACAGAGCAGCGGCGCTCGCCCGAAATCGCCGAAGCGCTCATGCGCGCGCTCGCCGTCAACGAGGGTCAAGCGGCCACATACAAGACGCTTGCGAAAGATATGGCGGGCGAGGGCCGAGGGGTCGACGACGACACCATCGCGTCGTACCTCGATCTGTTCGGGCGCATCCACCTGATCGAGCAATTGCACGGGTGGGAGCCTCCCATGAGGTCGAAATCCCGCGTGCGCGTCAAGCCGAAGCGCTCGTTCGTCGACCCTTCCCTCGCCGCCGCGCTCCTGCACGCCACGCCCTCACGTCTTCTGCGCGACACGCAAACGCTCGGTCTGCTGTTTGAAAGCCTCGTCCTGCGCGACCTGCGGGTGTTCCTCTCAACCTATCCGGGGCTTGGCAACGGCGTGTGCTACTACCGAGACGACAAGGGGCTGGAGGTGGACGCGATCATCGAGTACGAGGGCAGGTGGGCCGGCATCGAGGTCAAGCTCAGCGATGCAAAGATCGATGAAGGGGCTCGAAGCCTCAACCGTCTGCGTGACAGGATGTCCGCGAACGGGGCCGCCCGAAACGCCGAACCGGTATTCCTCGCCGTCGTCGTCGGCAAAGGAAGCCTTGCTTACACGCGCGACGACGGGGTGATGGTGATCCCCGCGACGCTGCTCGGAGCTTAAGGGCGGCGAGCCGGACGCCCCCAAGGGCAAGCTGCGACGTAACCCTGCCGAGGTCGCCTTGGGGAGGGCTGCTGAAGTGGCCAGCGCGAGCCGATTTTCGCCCTTTTCGGAAAATGTCGTGCGGATCGCGATCGCGCCAATCGCGGCCCTCGCGTCGAATCACCCCCACCCTGCCTATGACTAAGTGCCCGGTTTTGCACCTCGGATGGCAATCAACCTGCTCAGCCAGTTGTTTGCTTTTTGATCAGTAGATCATTTGCTTTTTGCTCAGTTTCCTGTTTGCTTTTTGCTCAATGGATACTATAATGCCTGATAAATAATGCGCAAAAAGGAGACGCACTATGCACTATCTCCCTCGATTAATAGATGCAAAACTCGCCCAATACATCCGAGCGTTCGGTGCGGTTTCGCTTCGCGGCCCCAAATGGTGCGGCAAAACCACCACATGCCTGCAGCAGGCAGGAAGCGCCTACTACCTTACCGAGCGCAACACGCAAGAACTCGCCCGCATAAACCCCGAAAACTTATTTTCCGGCAATCCTCCCATTCTGCTTGACGAGTGGCAGCGCGTTCCGGAGCTTTGGGATGCCGTGCGCAGCGACGTAGACCGCGTCCAAGAAAAGGGGCGGTTTCTGCTCACGGGATCGACAACGCCGAAGCATGTGCATCACAGCGGCACCGGGCGTATCGCGCGCCTGAAAATGAAAAGCATGACCCTCAGCGAATCGGGAGAATCCTCTGCCCAAATAAGCCTTAGTTCGCTTTTCTCCGAATCGGACATATCGGGCGCGCAGGAAGAGCCGTCCCTCGAAAGCCTCATCAATCTCATATGCCGCGGCGGATGGCCCGCATCCATCGGAAGCCCTCTTGAAGCCACTCTTCTGGTTCCCCGCGAATACGTGGCCGCAGTGTGTGACCCCGATGCGGCAGATATGGAAGGCGAAGATGCGATAAGGTTCAATGCCCAGAAAATGCGCGCCCTTTTGCATGCGTTCGGCCGCACGACCGCGCAGCTGGTGAACAAGTCGACGCTCTTAAAGGATTTCAGCAGAGGCGGCGAGCATGCAGACGGCAAAGCCGAAACCATCCGTTCGCGCAACACGCTGGATGCCTATATAGATTACCTAGAGCGCTCCTACGTCATAGAAGAGCAGCCCGCGTGGAATCCTGCACTGCGCTCCCCCTTGCGCCTGCGCATTTCTCCCAAATGGCACTTGATAGACCCGTCGCTTGCGGTGGCCGCGATGGGAGCCACCCCCGAAATGCTGAAAAAGGATGTCAAAACGCTCGGCTTTTTGTTTGAATCCCTTTGCTACCGGGATTTGTCCGTGTATGCGGCCTGCATGGACGCGCAGGTATATCACTATCGGGACAATTCCGACCTTGAGGTTGATGCCATCGTGGAGCGGACGGATCAATCGTGGGGTGCGTTCGAGGTGAAACTGGGAGCCGCCCAAGTTGACGATGCCGCCGCAACGCTCAATCGTCTTGAGCGGAAAATGGCGCTGGCCGGTCAGACCGCGCCATCGTGCAAATGCGTGATTGTGGGGCAGGGACGCTTCGCCTATCGCCGCCCCGATGGCGTGGCCGTTGTCCCCATAACCATGCTGGGAGCTTAAGGTCGCTCCGACGGTTTCAATTCGCGCCGATCCGTCCCTCGCCGCAACCCAGCTGGGCAGGGGGCCCGAAGCGCTCGTGCACGACTGGCAGGCTTTCGGCACGATGTTCGAGAACCTGTGCATCCGCGACCTTCTCGTGTACGCCCAAGCCCTCCCCGACATCGGATTCGAGCCGATCAGGTACTATCGCGACGATTCCGGCCTCGAGGCAGACGCGATCATCGAGCTGGCAGATGGAAGATGGGCGGCTTTCGAAGTCAAGGTCGGCGAGGAGGGCGTGCCCGCCGCGGCCTCGAACCTCAAGCGGCTCCGCGGGAAGCTTCGCGGCAACCCGAAGGCGCGCGTGAGGGGGCCCGAGTTCATGGCCGTCATCACCGGCCTTTCCCACTATGCCCGCGAAGTAGGCGAGGGCATCTACTCCATTCCCATCCGCGCCCTCGCGCCCTGAGGGCATGCCGAGCAAGGAGCCGAGCCGCTTGCATCCGGCCGCCCGCAGCGTCTGTGAGCCGCGCTGCCCGCATCCCGCGCCCCGCCCGAGGCCCGCATCCCGCCGCCCAAGACGCTGCCCCATCTCCCGAGACGCCGCCCACACCGGCCTCTCGGGCGGCAAATCTCAAACCTCAATCCATCCGCGAGAACGGGCCCGTGGAGTACTCGGCCCACGAATAGGCGGGCAGGTAGTCGCCACGATACGAGTTCACCGCGACAGGGTCGCCTTCGAGGAAGCGATAGCTGTCGCTGTCGACGAGCGCCGGGTCGATGGCCAAGCTGTTGCGCGAGCGCACAAGCACCGCCTCCGCGCCCGCGGCAGTGAGCGCGGCGCGCAGATCGGCCACGACGTTTTGGAAGTAGCTGCGCTTCGAAGCGTTGTAGGACGCATCCTCCCACAGCACCGCGCACGCCTCGCGTGTGGTCACGCCGCAACCGCGCCTGTCCACCAAAAGCGCGAACAGCTCTTTGGACTTCGAGCGCTTGAACGACAGCGGCACGCCGTCCACCTCGGCCTCGAACCCTCCGAACGTCCGCACGCGCACGATTCCCGGTTGTCGCACGCGCTCGCGGCGCTCGTCGTAGATGAAGGTGAGCTCGCGGCGCACGTCCTCAAGGCGCGCCGGCTTCAGCAGATAGCCCGTCGCGCGCACGGCGAACGCGTCCACGGCGTACTGCTCGTAGCTGGTCACGAACACGATGCGCGTGTCGGGATTCTCGTCCTTGAGCGCTTTCGCCAGCTCAAGGCCGCTCATACCGGGTATCTCGATGTCGAGGAACGCCGCGTCCACGCGATGCTCGCGCGCAAAGGCGAGCGCCGTGCGCGGCAGCGAGAACTCCTGCACCTCGTCCGCCCCACCGGCCTCCCGAACAAGGCGCGCGGTACCGCGCAACGCCAGCGGCTCGTCATCCACCACGATGATGTTCATTCGCCACCCCTTCCGCAACCGGAACTGCGCGCACCACCGTCGGATGCGACCTCCGCACTGCCGCCAGCCGCAGCCTCCACGTCGCTGCCGAGCGCGCCGACCGTCCCCGAGGCGTCCCCGGCCGCACCGCCAGATTCAGCCCCCGCGCTTCCGGCCGCGTCGCCAGCCGCCACACCCGCGCACCCGGCCGCCGCACTCGCGTCGCCGACCGCCACTTCCACACCGTCACCATCAGGTGCGCCGACCGTCCCCGCAACGCTCCCAGCCGCACCGCCAGCCATGCCGCCGTTCGTAGCGCCCGTTTCACCAGGGGCACCCACTGCCCCCCCCCCGCACCGCCTTCCGCGCTCCCAACCGCACCGCCGTCCGCGCCCTCCCCCTTCGGGATGCGCAGCGTCGCGCGCGTGCCCGCGCCCGGCGTGCTGTCCACCACCAGCGTGCCGCCGCACAGCGCCTCCACGCGCGCGCTCACGTTCGCGATGCCCACGTGCAGCCGACCGTCGAGCCGCGCCGCATCCGGCTCGAAGCCCACGCCGTCGTCGGCGACCGTCACCACGAACGCGTCCGGCTCCTCCGCAGAGGCCACGCGCACCCGGCCTCCCTCCTCGCGCTTCGTCACGCCGTGGCGCACCGCGTTCTCCGCAAGCGCCTGCAGCGACAAGGGCGGCAGCGAGAACGCCGTAGCCCGCACGTCGAACTCCACGCGCAGCCGGTTCCCGAACCGCTTCTGCTCAAGCGCCAGGTACGTGCGCGCATGCCGCAGCTCGCGCTCGAACGGAATGGGCGCGCGACTGGTGAGCGAGGCCATGTTTTCGCGCAGATACGCCGAGAAGTCCGTGACCATGCGCGCCGCCTCGGCTGGATCGCTCAGACACATCTCGCGGATGGCCGTGAGCGTGTTGTACAGGAAGTGCGGCTGTATCTGGCTGAGCATGATGTCGGCGCGCGCCTCGGCCAGCTCCTGCTCACGCCGCGCCAGAAGCGCCTTGCGCTCGGATTGGATGCTGATGAAGATGATGAGCAGCGCCAACGTGATGGCCGCGTTCAGAAGCGCCACGCCGAACAACGCCACCTGCACCGCGTTGGCCACCATCGGCAGCAGGAGGTAGCTTGCGAAGCCCAGGCGCTCCGCTGCGGTCAAACAACCGAAATGGCGCAGAATGATAACGGCGTTGAACAGGTGCAGCGCAATGACGGACGCTTGCGATATCCAGAACAGGCTGCCGCGCTCATAGCCCGCCTCGGAGGTCACGACGAACAGCATCCCGTTCCACAGCGAGGCGACGCAGCAGATCGAATACGCCACGAACAGCGTTCCCAAAAGCGGCGGGGCCACGCGGCGCACCGTCGGCGCAAGCTGCGTGCGACGCTCCAAGTACGACACGATGTAGCCCGTGAAGAACAGGTAGATGGGCATCACGGCCACGTAGTAGGCGAAGGAGCCCGCCATCACGAGCGCGTACTGGCCTTGATCCAGCGGCGGCGCGGGCGCCCAAGACGTGATATCCCCCAAAGCCATGACGGCGTTCGCCAGGCAGATGCCCGCGAAGCAGCGGCTCACCTCGTCTCGGCGCCCGCGCGCGGCAACGAGCGCGTGGACACCCATCATCACGCACAAAAGCGCGCTGTACCCGTCAAGCGCTATGTTGAAGAGATCGAACGAATCCATGGCCGTATTCTATCCCTTTTGTGCGCGAGCCGCCCGCAGAGCAGACCGGATGATGCATCCCCAGCGAAAAACCAGGGGTCGACGCACGAATGAGTTCTTGCGCCGTCGAACCAGGCTCGGCACGGTCTGCGCCCCGAGCCCGAAGACGCGCAGCGCCCTCAATCCGAGCCTCGGGGTCGAAGGCTTACGCGCCGTAACCTGGGCCTTGGGGAGGTTTGCGCCCCGCAACCCAGATCCCGGACGCAAGGCTGCGAACAAGCGGACCGGCTTAGATCCTGCCTCCTGCACGCACGAGCGGCCCGAGTCCTTCGAGCCTTCAACCCTCCGAGGATCCCGCCGACCCCAACTCGATGCGGCATCGACGCCGCAAAGCCGAAGCGGCTTCAGAAGGCATCGGGAGAGCCCACCATGACGAGGATATCGTATTCCTCTCCCCAATCCTTCGCCTCGCCGTAGTTGTACACGCCGCCCACGTCGGGAACGTCCAGCGCCTCCGCGATCTCGTCAACTTCCGGACGATGCTCCTCATGACGGTACGAGACGCGCGTGAAAGCCCGGTTGAAATACGTCGCGTTGTCCGTCTCGACCCGCTGAAAACCAAGGACCCTGATGGCATCGGCCGCCTCCTCGGCTGCGCCCTCGATGCCGCAGCCGTTCAGCACCAGCACATTGATCTGGTCTTTCCCTTCGCGAAGCGGAGAATCGGACGCGCTCGGAATCGCATCGGCCTCCGCAGCCGCATCGACGACGCCGGCCGAGGCCCCGTCGACGTCGCGCGCGGTTGAGCCGCAGCCCGCAAGCATCGTGCACGAGAAGACGCACGTCGCCGCAACGGCGATCAACCTCGAAAAAGGCCGTCCAACAGCGCCGACAACCCTTTTGCTTTCGACCCCCATGGCAAACCTCCTCGACCGCTTTCGCATTTTGCGCCACCAAGCGTGGCCTGGACCCGCACCGCAAGGCCCCTGCCAGCCCCTCCGACGCAACTCGAAATGGAGGCCTTTGCCGCACCACCCTCTTCCGATAAGCCCAGGAAACGGAACAAGCAACCGAGAGGAAGAGGAAGGAGGACACAAAGCGCGCCCTCTTGACCGAGCATTGATCGTAACCTCCCCGCGTCCACGGACCCCCCATATCCGCCGACTACTCGGCAGACGAAAGGAAAAGGCCGCGTTTCGGCACCAGTCGCCGCATCCGCTTAGCGGCCCCACTGCGTGACAGCACCCCCGTTCTTCTGTCACCCTTTTGTCACCTGCCAGCAGACGCACTCCGTGTAGCGGCTCCACCACGTGACATTATCCCCGCCCTTTTGTCACACTTTTGTCACACGTGCGACAGTATCCCCACACGTTTGTCACATATGTCGTTTTTGCCACATAGCGCTTCTCCATTGCACGCCTTATTGCCGTGAGCGAAGCAACGCTTTGGGGTCAGCGACGCTGGCGAGCGGCACCGACGGCGCATGCAACCACGCTGAGCATTGCAACGCAGGCTAACGTGCCGGCTGCGCTCGCCAGCGGGTCGTTCGTTCGCGCGAGGGACGTGCGGGAAGCGGCCGCAGCGGCATCGGCACGCGAGTCGGACTGCGCTTCGGGAGAGGGCGCTTTGGAATCATCGGGCATGTCGGGAGCTTCCGGATCCTCAGGAGCGACAGGATCCTCGGGGCTCTCAGGATCCTCCGGCTCAATGGGTTCTTCCGGGTCCTCTGGCTCCTCCGGATCCACAGGCCGCTCCGTTGCAAACGCTTTCACGCATACGTTGCCCAGCTCCATGCCCATGTCCTGACAATCGACCCACCCCTCCTCGTCAACCGAAGAGCCGGTGGCCTTCAGGAAGCTCTCGCCAGACGCAGCATACACCCGCATTGAGGGAAATCCGGGGTCGTCATTTAAAGAAAGCGCCGCCTCCACCGGAACGGATCGATCGCCGTCGCCATCAAGCAGCGACACGACCACGCTGAACGTCTGGCCCGCGTCCACCGCTACCGTTTGAGGCAAGTCGATGGTGTACCAGCCCCAGCACTCAACCGACTGGTGGAAAGAACAGGCCGGTTCCGCGCTCTCAGGATTGGTCGGATCGGTCAGCCCAACGCGCACGTCGATGCACACCTTTATGTCGTCATCAGGCACCCATACGCCCACTGCGTCCAGTGTCTGATTGTCGGATGCGGTGAACACGTTCGCCCCAGAAAACTGCACGTCAGGCTGCCAAAGCTGCTGGGACATTATGGCATCGTACTGGTATGTTTCGTCGTAGGAAGGCTGATCGTTCGGCGCCTCGTCGGGAACCATCACCGCAGGCTGGGCGAGCGTCTTTTCGCAGTAGGAGAAGCGGAACAGGCCGCCGTCGCCCATCGCCATCGTTTCGCCACTACTACTCTCAACTGTTTCGCCCCACGAGTTCTTGATGATCCACGCGCCGTCGATACGGGGGACTATCCACGAGACACCGTCATCATCTTGCGCGACCTGGGCAATCTCGGGGTCATAGGAACGCTTGTTACCGTCTTCGTCACAAAGCTCTATCGCGAAGTTCCAGCGGGAATACGCGTCGTCCCAGCCGATGATCGTCACCACATGATTGGTGGTGAAGCCCCGTTCGTCGGGGTCGTGGATCCAGTAGTTTTGAGGAAGGACCGCTTGCGGAGCATCGGGATCGGAAGCGTCGGCAGACGCGTCGGGATCGGTGGACACATCAAGAGCGCCGATCTCACTGGACGTATCGGAGTCGAGATTGGCAGAAACGCCAGAATCAAGGGCGACGGCTCCGCTGAGCGCATTTGGGCTGGCGAGCGCATCGGAATCGGCAGTCTCATTGAGGCCAACTGCCTCCCCTTCGCCGCTCTCCGAATCCGCATTCTCCAGACCCACGTGGTAGTATGGACTGCCCGGATCGTCAGCATAGTAGAGCACCGACACCGCACCGGTGTCCCAGATGGCCTGCTTCGTTGCGTCGAGCGCCTCCTCCTTCCAGTCGCGATCAACCGTACCGTCCGCATTAACGCGCACGAAGGGCGCAATCTCGGGGAGCCCCTTGCTGTAATCAAGGCGCACACGCGACAGATTGTAGTTCGCTGCTGCGGCTGCCGCCATGGCGTCACGGTCATCAGCGTTGAAAGGCACGTCGGTCTCGTTCGACAGGCCGCGACCCGCCGCAAGGGCTGCTGAGGCCGCCATCCAATTGCCTCCCTGATCAAAGCCGTATCTGTCTTCATCCGAAATCATATGATCGTTGTCGGAGGTGGTCAATTCACACCCTTCGAGCGTGCCGTCATTTGTCTGCCCATTGAACGCTCCGTACGCCAGCTGAGCCTCCGACCAGTCCAGTTCGTTACCACCCGCTGACGAGATGCCCTGCTGCACCATCCGAGCCGATTCAAGCGACGCCACCGCCCCGAACGCCCAGCACGACCCCGTGCTCCCCTGATCTTTGACCGACGTGTACGGCGCCGTGTAGGCTGAAGGCAGAAGCGCGTTCGCCGCAATTCCCGGATCGGCGGCTTCGTCTTCCAAAAAGAGCACTGCGCCGTTTTCCGACAGGAAGGTGCGCTGAGCGTTGAGCGCTAGGGCGTCGGCCACGAGAGGACGGAGGTCTTCCACAGCCGCATCGTAAGTTGCGTTTTGCTGTGGCGCAGCAAGCGCTACCGTTGGCAGAAACGACGCAGCCAACAGCCCCGCCAGCACCGCGCGGCAACCTGCCGACAACGCCGTGCGACACCCCGCCGCCGCACGGCGTCGCGCTGTTGCACGACAGCTCGCCGCCATGTGGCAATCTGCCGCTGCACGACAGTTCGCCGTCGCATGGCCACACATCGCCGTGCGAACACGCCCCGTCGCACAGCAACTCACCGCCGCGCGCTTTTTCCGATTCGCCATCTTGCAGCCCTCCGGTCGAAGCGAACTCATCTGAAATAGCGCCACTATACCCCGCTATCGGCAACAAAAGAGCAACACTGCACTTGCGTAGGCGCATTCCCCTTGCCGACACCCGCCAATGGAGCCACGGCAAGGGGTGCGGGGTACGCAGAGTTCGGAGATGGGTGCGGAGGACTAGGGGTGCGGAGGACTAGGGGTGCGGAGGCGGGCGAAGGGTCAGAGATGCGGGGGTGAGGCAGAGACAAGGGTGCGGGAGTCAAAAACAGGGCAGAACAGTGACGTCCAACTAGTTACGGTAATGGATTCGACAAAAAATCTGCCAATTTTACCGTTGTGCGAGCCGGGTGACTCAAAAACGACCTAAATAGGCTTTTTGGAGCTTTAGACAGCGTGTATATGCTCGCCAACGGTAATATTTCACCAAAAATTTGCAAATTCGTTACCGTTTGAAATGTGATAAAAATAGCCACGATAAAATATTGCTGAAAATATGAAAATCTATTACCGATTGCGCTGAAGTAGGGGCTCACGAGGCAGGTGAGATGGTGTTGGCGATGCGAGGAAGAGCGACGCAGGTAGAACGTGGTGCGAGCGATGTGGCGCAGTGTGGGCGACGGGATGCGAAACTGGCGTGTGAGTGTTGGCGCAAACGCGCGGAGTGCGGACATGTGGGACGCGACGTTCCGGGGCACGGTCGCATGGAGCGCGACCGCGCGGACACGCGACGTGCGTGGCGCAGGCGCACGAGACGCGACCGTGTGGGCGTGCGACGTGCGGGGCGCAGACGCATAGGGCGCGACCGCACGGACACGCGACGTGCGTGGCACGGGCGCATGGGGGCGGGACCGTGTGGGCGTGCGGACGCATGAGACGCAACCGCATAGAATATGGGGGGGTCGGCGGTGGGTGACCGCCGACCCCCAGTGCATACTGTCACGCGGTGGAGCCGCTGCGCCGCGTGCGGCGGCGGATGCGTTGGTGCCGAGGAGTCTGCATCCGCGGCGCAGTTCGCCGCAGATGCAACCCCGCGTAACGTATCCCCGTCCTTTTGCCACACGAAAGAGAAGAGCGCGTGTGGCAGTATCCCCGTCCTTTTGTCACGCTTTTGCCACCTTTATCACGGCCGCATGTCCTCTGCAGCCGCCTTCGTCGTGGCCGCACGCTCCTCTCCGCTCTCGCACCCGCAGCCCCCGCCGCAGCCGCATCCCTCGCCACACGACAGGTTCACCTCGAACCCGCCCACGCTCTCCTGCATCGCGCGAGAACGGCCGGCGTCGACGAACGCATCGCGCGCCTGCTTGGCCTCGGCCTCCTTGTCGGCGAGGTTCGCCTTCGCCACGGAAATCATGAGCTTGATGCGGTTGAGCTGATTCACCTCGGACGCGCCGGGATCGTAGTCCACGGCCACGATGTTGCTCTCGGGGTAGCGCCGACGCAGCTCCTTGATGACGGCCTTGCCCACCACGTGGTTCGGCAGGCACGCGAACGGCTGCGTGCACACCACGTTGGGCGCGCCCGTTTTGATGAGCTCCACCATCTCGGCCGTGAGCAGCCATCCCTCGCCCATCGAGTTGCACAGCGACAGGATCTCGCTCGCATACTCGGCCAACTCGTAGATGTTCGCCGGCGGCTCAAAGCGGCTCGATGCGCGCAGCGCGCGGGTCACCGGCGCGCGGAACTTGTCGATCACCCACAGGGCGATGCGGCTGCCCACCTCGCTCTTCTTCGTCTTGCCCAGCTGGCGCTGGAAGATGCCGCCCGCGATGCCGAACAGGAAGAACTCGATGAGCCCCGGCACCACGGCCTCGCAGCCCTCGCGCTCGATCACGTCCACGATCTGGTTGTTCGCCGTGGGATGGAACTTCACCAAAATCTCGCCCACCACGCCCACGCGCGGCTTGGTGCCCTCTCCCGCGAGCGGCAGCGTGTCGAAGTCCTCCACGATGGCGCGCACCGTGCGCTTGAACTCCGCGCGCTTCACGCCGCGATGCAGCTGTTCCTTGCAGGTGCCCATCCACTGGTCGAACAGCGCGTTCGCGCTGCCGGGCTCCACCTCGTAGGGGCGCGTGCGGTACAGGCACATCATCAGCAAATCGCCGTACATGAGCGCGTACACGGCCTGCAGGAGCATCTTCGGCGTGATCTTGAAACCGGGGTTGTCCTCGCCCAGGTCCTTGAACGACAGCGCGATCACCGGCACGTGCGACAGGCCCACGCTGGCCAGCGCCTTGCGGATGAGCGAGATGTAGTTCGTGGCGCGGCAGCCGCCGCCCGTCTGCGTGATGATGACGGCCAGCTTGTCGGTGTCGTAGCGGCCGCTCATCACGGCCTCCATGATCTGCCCGGTCACGAGGATGGACGGATAGCAGATGTCGTTGTTCACGTACTTCAGGCCCGCGTCCACCGCACCGTGGTCCACACTGGGCAGCAGTTCCAGGTTGTAGCCGAAGCGGTGGAAGATGTCGATGAGCAGGTCGAAGTGGATGGGCGCCATCTGCGGGCACAGGATGGTGTAGCCAGCCTCCTTCATCTCCTCGGTGAACACCGCGCGCGGGAACTCGGTGGTGGCGCCCTCGCGCTG
>ERZ826396.2307-NODE-2307-length-16427-cov-13.176704_pt1 | contig 16427 bp, 11 predicted proteins | sample MGYA00519926_ERZ826396 | MGnify/ENA primary metagenome ERZ826396 (study PRJEB31778, sample SAMEA3449230) | human gut metagenome | biome: human gut; feature: human-associated habitat; material: faeces | place: United Kingdom | collected 2010/2012 ... | reverse complement strand
CGTGCACCTCGCCGATCTTGTGGGTCTTGCCCGTGTAGTAGAGGATGCGCTCGGTCGTCGTCGTCTTTCCCGCGTCGATGTGGGCCATGATGCCGATGTTGCGCGTATCCTTCAGGTCGATCTTTGCCATGAGGCGAGTCCTCCTTTAGAAGCGGTAGTGCGAGAACGCACGGTTCGACTCGGCCATCTTGTACAGATCCTCGCGCTTCTTCACCGACGCGCCCGTGTTCTCGGCGGCGTCCATGATCTCGGCAGCGAGGCGCTGCTTCATCGTGTGCTCCTTGCGCTTGCGCGAGAAGTCGACGATCCAGCGGATCGCGAGCGTGGTGGCGCGACGGGAGTTGACCTCCATCGGCACCTGGTAGGTGGCTCCGCCAACGCGCTTCGGCTTGACTTCGAGCGTGGGGCGCACGTTGTCCATGGCCTTCTTGAAGACGGCCAGCGGGTCGCCGCCGGTCTTCTCCTCGATGATGGCGAACGCGCCGTAGACGATGTTCTCGGCCACGGACTTCTTGCCGTCGAGCAGGATCTTGTTGATCAGCTGCGTGACGAGGCGATTGTTGTACTGGGCGTCCGGCTGCACTTCGCGGCGGACTGCTGCTGCACGACGCGGCATGTAATACTCCTTCTTGCTCCTGCGCGCTTCCGGGCGGCTTTCCTCCTGCCCATTAGACCCCGCCCGCGCCCCCTTTGGGCGATGGCGGCTGCGGCCCGCGCGACTTAACGGTTACTTATTTCGGGCGCTTGGCGCCGTAGCGGCTGCGAGCCTGCTTGCGGTTGTCCACGGCGGCGCAGTCGAGCGCAGCGCGGATGACCTTGTAGCGCACACCAGGGAGGTCCCTCACACGGCCACCGCGGATGAGCACCATCGAGTGCTCCTGCAGGTTGTGGCCAACGCCCGGGATGTAGGCGGTCACCTCCATGCCGTTGACGAGGCGCACACGGCACACCTTGCGCAGAGCCGAGTTCGGCTTCTTCGGCGTGGTGGTGTACACACGGGTGCACACGCCGCGCTTCTGCGGGTTGCCCTTGAGCGCGGGGGTCTTCTTCTTGTCGACCGACTTTTTGCGACCCTTGCGGATCAGCTGGTTGATGGTAGGCAAAGCTGTTCTCCTTCTACCTCTTGCGTGTTCGACGTTTTCGTGTGCGCTCAGCTGATGCGCACGCAAAAACAAGCATCCTCAAAGGACGCGAACGAGAACTCTACCATCCGCACTCGGCGTTGTCAAACGCCACGCATCCGGGCGTATCTATCCCTCTTGACAAACGTTTTCGCAGGTGGAAAAGCATGCGATAGGGCGTCGCTCCCCTGGCGCTTGCGCAATTCGAAAAAATCTCCCGAACCGAACGAGACATTGCGCCCATCCAGGCTCGAACCCGCAACTTGAACTGGCTCCACCGCCCTTTTCACATCTGCCCAAGCAGCAGACCAGCGCGCCCCTCGGCGCTGCGGCCCTCGAGCCGCGCATACCCCAAACGCACGACGAGCCTCGATAAGCGCCCCAAACGCGCGGACTCCGACAAGTGCCTCGAACGTACGGCAGCCTTGACAAACGCCCCAAACGCACGACGGACTTCGGTAAGCGCTCCGAATGCACCACAGGGGCCCGACACGCGCCTCGAATGCACGCCCCCTCCCCGACAAGCGCCCCAAACGCACGTCCGACTCCGGGATGATCCGGAATGAACCGATTGCGGTAATCGATTCGGGATTTTTTCCCAATATTTTACCGATTAAGCTGTTCAGAAGGAAATTCAACCTCGATAAAAGCAAAAACGGTAAGATATGGAGGAAAAATATCCCATATATTACCGAAATCTCTTGGCTAAACCGATTTGAAAGCGAAATCGCGCATATTCGGTACAATATCGAGAAAAATGGTTGAATTTTTTACCGCTCATACATCCATACGCCCATACGTCCATCCACCTATTCGCCCATATGCCCACACCCCCCCCCCGCAGCCACCCTCCAACCACGATCGGCAGCAACAAAACCCTTGCACATGGCATCCGCCCCATCGGAGCAGAATCGGCGCAACCGCCCTCTCATCCGAAAAGCGCCTATCTTGCAACCTAATCCGACAGGAAGCAATGGAAGTTCACCGCACCGGTCAGCACTTTCTCAATGAACGCCGCACGCAAGTGGCCGAGAGCGCGTCGCGGGCGCACAAGCGGAGTGCGGCACGAATCGGCCTTTCCAGACGCGCAGCTTCGGCGCGACGGCTGCAAAATACCCGATTGCGCTTACCCATTCGGTCGCACACGTCGCGAAATCGGTCCCATTTGCGTCGCAGCTCCGCCTGTACGCCCGCGACGCGCCCCCTCCCCGCCGCACTGAGGTTCGAGGGGAGGGGGCGCGTCGCCCAGCGAATCCGAGGCAGCCCGTCCGAACGCGGTCCGAGTCCGCAGTTCGGGTCGCACGCCTATCCGCGAGCGGCCATCTCCTCAACGTCCTCCAAATTCCCTTCGAGCGGCAGCGGCCCTTCGGCATCGCTGCCTCCAGCCTCGCCGAACACGTACTCGTGCCCCGGCAGCGCGATGTTGAGCGCGATGCCCGCAATCGACCCCACGGCCAACCCCGACAGCGAAACGGAAATTCCTCCCACCACAATCACGATGGCCCCGGCGGCACTGTACGCAATACCCAGCGACAGCACCAAAACCAACGCCGTGATCAGCACGTTGCGGCTCTTCGTGAAGTCCACGCGATTCTCCACGAGGTTGCGGATGCCCACCGCCGAGATCATCCCGTACAGCACAAGCGACACCCCGCCGATCACGCACGACGGCATGGCGGCGATAACAGCCGCGAACTTCGGGCAGAACGACAAGACGATGGCGAACAGCGCCGCTATGCGCACGACGCGCGGGTCGAACACGCGGGTCAGCGCCAGCACGCCCGTGTTCTCGCCGTACGTCGTGTTGGCCGGCGCACCGAACAGCGCCGCAAGGATGGTGGCCAAACCGTCGCCCAGCAACGTACGGTGCAGACCCGGCTCGGAAATGTAGTTGCGGTTGCAGGTGGAGCTGATGGCCGACACGTTGCCGATGTGCTCGATCATCGTGGCGAACGCGAGCGGCACGATGGTGATGACGGCCGTGATGGCCAACCCCGCGTCGAAATTCGGTCCGAACACGGAAAGCGCCGTGTCATTCCACGCCACCGGCAGGCCGATCCATGCCGCCTCGGCCACTCCGCTGAAGTCCACCTCTCCCACAGCCGCCGCCACCGCATACGATCCCACCACGCCCAGCAGGATGGGGACGATCTTCACCATGCCCTTGCCCCAGATGTTGGCCGCCACAATGATGACGACGGCCACGAGCGCGACAAGCCAGTTCGTCGAAGCGTTCTCGATGGCCGAACTCGCCAAGATAAGGCCGATGGAGATCACGATGGGGCCGGTGACCACCGGCGGGAAGAAGCGCATGACGCGCGTCGGACCGAACACGCGGAACAGCGCCGCCAGCACGAGGTACAAAAGCCCCGCGCACGCCACGCCCAGACAGGCGTACGGCAGAAGGTCGGCCTCGCCGTTCGGCGCGATGGCCGCATAGCCCGCAATGAACGCGAACGACGATCCCAGAAACGCCGGCACTTTGCCTTTGGACGCGAAATGGAACAAGAGCGTGCCCAGACCGGCGAACAGAAGCGTCGCCGACACGGACAGCCCAGTCAGCGTCGGCACCAAGATGGTGGCGCCGAACATCGCGAACATGTGCTGGAGGCCGAACACCGCCATCTTGGGCGCTCCGAGCGTGCGGGCGTCGTAGATGGCGTCGGGGCTGTCCTCAACCCCCATGGTGGGCACGGATTTCGTCTCGCTCATGCGAAGCATCACCTTCTCTGTCGAGTTTCATCACGGCACGGCCGCCTTACCTCGAAACACCCGAGACGACCTTTCCCATTGTGCCACAAAGCACGTCCTCGCGCGTCCTCAATCCCGACGACGGCGTTCGGCTTTCGTCGGACGACCACCTGCGCGGCGCTCAGCAGCCCGAGCACCACCAGTACGCCCCTGCGCCCCCGCGCGCTTCGACGGAGCCGAGGCAAACGGATGTCGCGCATCGGACGAAGCGCCCTTCACATTCCGCGCCGCACCTCCTCCTTCCGAACCCCGCGCCGCCTTCGCATCCGCAGCCCCCTTCGTCCGAAAGGCCCCGTCGCCCTTCACGCTCCGCGCCGCATCGGCAGCCCCCTTCGCCGACTGCGCAGCCCGACAAGAAGCCGCACCCTTGCCGCCGCCCTTCTTCGCCGACCGCGCGCCGCCCTTCGCGTCCGCGCCTTTGCGGCTTCCCTTTGCCCGACCGTTGCCGTGCCCGCCCTCAGGCCGCACAAGGCACTTCGGGCCGAACCCCACAAGGTCCATGCGTCCCGCTTTCCGCAGTGCTTCCAAAACCAGCTCGCGGTTCTTCGGGTCGCGGTACTGGATGAGCGCGCGCTGAAGCGCCTTCTCGTGCGGGCTTCTCGGCACGTGTACCGGCTCCATCGTGCGCGGGTCTACGCCCGTGTAGTACATCGCCGTGGACATGCTGCCTGGCGTGGGGTAGAAATCCTGCACCTGCTCGGGCATATAGCCGAGGTCGCGGCAGTATTCGGCCAATTCGACGGCCTCGTCAAGCGTCGAGCCCGGATGCGACGACATCAGGTACGGCACAAGGTACTGCCTCTTGCCCAGCCGCTCGTTCTCGCGCGCGTACCGCTCACAGAAGCGCTCGTACACGCGGCGCTGCGGCTTGCCCATCACGGCCAGCACCGCGTCGGACACGTGCTCGGGCGCAACCTTCAGTTGGCCGCTCACATGGTGCTCCACCAGCTCGCGCAAAAACTCGTCGCCATGGGCGCGGTCGGCCAGCACGTAATCGAAGCGGATGCCCGAGCGCACGAACACCTTCTTCACGCCCGGAAGGTTCCGCAAGCGGCGCAGAAGGGCCAGGTAGTCGCTATGGTCGGCCACGAGGCGCGCGCACGGCTCGGGCGCGAGGCAGCGCTTGTTGCGGCACGCGCCATGCTCCATCTGCTTGGGGCACGCGGGTGCACGGAAGTTCGCCGTCGGGCCTCCCACGTCGTGAAGGTAGCCTTTGAAATCCGGGTCGGCAGTCAGGGCCCGCGCTTCCTCCACGATCGAATCGTGGCTGCGCGTCTGCACGATGCGCCCCTGGTGGAACGTGAGCGCGCAAAACGAGCACTCGCCGAAGCAGCCCCGATTGCTCGTCAGGCTGAACTTGACCTCCTTGAGGGCCGGCACGCCACCTGCGGCCTCGTAGCGCGGATGGTACGTTCGCGTATACGGCAGCCGGTACACCGCGTCCATCTCGGCTTGCGAAAGCGGCACGGCGGGCGGGTTCTGTACGACGAACTCGTGGTTGGAGTACGGCTCCACGAGGCGCTTGCCCGTGAAAGGATCGCTGTTGGCGTACTGCACGGCGAAGCTGCGCGCATAGGCGAGCTTGTCGGCCGACAGCTCGTCGAACGAAGGCAGCATCACCGCGTCGTAGACGTGCTCGAGCGAGCGCGTCCGGTACACGGTGCCGTCGATGAACGTGAGGTCCGCGATGGACAGCCCCGCGTTCAACGCGTCGGCGATCTCCACGATGGAGCGCTCGCCCATGCCGAAGCTCACGAGATCGGCGCCGGAATCCAGCAGGATGGAGCGCTTGATCTTGTCGGACCAATAGTCGTAATGAGCAAGTCGACGCAAGCTCGCCTCGATGCCGCCCAACACAATGGGCGCTTGCTTGAAGGTGCGGCGGATGAGGTTGGCATACACCACGGCTGCGTGGTTCGGCCGCAGCCCCGCCTTGCCGCCCGGCGAGTACGCATCGGCGCGGCGGCGCTTCTTCGCCACCGTGTAGTGGTTCACCATCGAGTCCATGTTGCCGGCCGAGACGAGGAACGCCAGACGCGGCTCGCCGAACTCCGCAACCGACGCCGGATCGTTCCAGTCGGGCTGCGCGATCACGCCCACGCGGTAGCCGTGCGCCTCTAAAAGCCGCGTGATAATGGCCGTTCCGAACGAGGGATGGTCGACGTACGCGTCGCCCGACACGTACGCAAAATCCACCCGATCCCAACCGCGCTCCTCCATCTCCCGACGCGTCGTCGGCAGAAACCCCTGCGCCACGGATGCCGTCCTTCCCTCGTCTGCGTTCGACCATGTCCCACCACGATACGGCATCGCGCGCCCGTCCGCGCGAGCGGCGCGCCGTCCGAACGAAAACCCCACCGCACGCCCACGCCCACAGGTCGGCCGCCCCTCCGCTCGAGCGCTTTTCCCAGCTCGTCCGCGAGCCTACGGGCGCACCGCCTCGCTTCTGACGAGCATAATGCAACGGATGCGACACGCCCTCCCGCACGTTCTCGTCCGCAGACTCCAGGCCCATGAGAAGGACGCAACGCCCCCGCCTACAAAGCAGCCACTTCGCGACGAAGCGCCGCAACATCCGCTCCCGGTTTCAGCAAAGCCCGATATATCCCCTCGGCCTCATCGCGCAGCGCGATTTCGCGCGGGCTGCTCAAAGCGAAGTACGACGCCTTCAGGTACAGCCCCAGCTCCTCGGCGCTCTCAAGCTTCGAAGGGTCGACCCCCGCGCCAGCCTCCGCGTCGCCAAGATCGCGCATGAGCGCATTCAGCAGGCCGACGAGGACGCGATGCATGCGCTCGTAGCTGGCTCGCCTCTCGCGAAACGCGGTGTAACGAGGCAGGAAAAGCGCCGTGCAGACGGCCAGCACTTCCGCACATGCCGTGAACCACTCCGGCAGCGTCCCAAGCTCCATCGCGACTCCCTTCATCCCGAACCAAACCGCGTCCTGCACGACGAACCGCCGAGCAAGCGCGCTCGGCGGTTTGAAAACACCTCATCGGTCGAGCCGACCTAATCCCGAAATGGCCCTCCGACGACACAGCCCGTCGGCAACATCGCAAGTGCGAGCGGCCCTCAAACGGCCCGCGTCACCCGCGATTTGACGGCGGGGTCTGCGCCGGACAAGGACCTCCCGTCATCTCGAACGGCATCGGATCATCCTGCCCATGCCATGACGGCACATCGAACTGGCGCGTCCAATACCCCAAGGCGCGAGCGATCAGAGCCATCGAGAACGCCCCTGCCGCCGTCGAGAGCGCAGCGCACGCCACAACGAGGATCATCACGAGTGCAACCAAACCCGGAACCGTCGCCATAAGCACGAAGGGATTGTTCGTGCTCACCACAGGCGTTCCGATAACCACGCCCGCAAGGGCTCCTGCGAGCGTGATTGCAAGCGTCGCAGCCCATACGACAACGCCCGTCGCCACCATCAGAAAAACCGCCATTCCCAAGATGCGCAGAAGCCCACCGAAATCGCGCCGCATCATGGCCCAGATCCGCCCGAACTGAAAACCGGGAGCCAAGCGCCCGTAGATGCTCATGCGCATCGTGCCCACCCAGGAAAAGAGCAGCGACAGCACCACAGCCGCCGCGAACAGTAGCCACAGCATCATCATCGCCGGACCGAACGCCACCGCGAATCCACCGCGAGCGGACCAGAACGCGCCAAGCCCGGCCAGCACGCCCCACACCATCCCAAGCGCCCAAGGCATGAGCGAGCACACGAAAACGATCACGAACGCGAAGAACCCGCGCCGATACAGCGCGCCGTCTTCGTTTCCGAAAATGCGCGGGGGAAGCGGAGCGTGAACGCCCCAGGAGATGTCGCGCGCCCATCCGAACAAATACCCGTATGCGACGATCTGCCCGAACACCGGAACCAAACCGACAAGCCCAAGAATGGCCACCTTGCCGAGCCACCCTGGCGAATTCTTGACATCGTGCCAAGCCGCGCTGAAATACCCTGTTTGCATGGCGACCTTCTTTTCCTCGGTTCCTGTTCGTCCACTATAAGCGCGTCCGCACGCGCTCCGACGTTCCGTTGCCGTTCCGTCAGCTATTCGCAGGCTCTGCGGACACCGTCGCTTTGCCGCGCGACTCGCACAGAAAAGGAGGCCCCGCAGGGCCCCCTTTCCAACATGATCGTCTCTCGCGAAGAAAGACGGTTACTTGAGGGTGACGGCGGCGCCGGCCTCTTCCAGCTTCGCCTTGATCTCCTCGGCCTTGTCCTTGGCAACGCCCTCCTGGATGGCCTTCGGCGCACCCTCGACGGCCTCCTTGGCCTCCTTCAGGCCCAGGCCCGTGATCTCGCGGACCACCTTGATGACGGCGATCTTGTTGTCGCCGAAGCCCTCGAGCACCACGTCGAACTCGGACTTCTCCTCGGCAGCGGCGGCACCGTCGCCGGCGGCCGGAGCGGCGGCCACGGCCACCGGAGCGGCAGCGGACACGCCGAACGTCTCCTCGATGTCCTTCACCAGCTCGGAAGCCTCGAGCAGCGACATCTCCTTCAGGGCCTCGATGATCTCTTCACGCGTAACAGCCATGTTCGTTTCCTTTCAAAGCGGCCGGGGGTCTCCCAGCCATGTCGTTTCGTCCGTCAGGCGGCGCTCCTCGCGCCGCTCATGCTGCGTCTAGGCAGCTTCTTTCTGGTCGGCCACGGCCTTCGTGACCTGAGCCAAACCGCTCGGCACGCCGTTGAGCGCAACAGCCAGACCGCGGGCAACGCCGGAGATAGCGCCGGCGATCTGGGCCAGCAGCTCCTCGCGGGACGGCAGGGAAGCGATGGCCTCCACCTCGGCGGCAGAAACCTCAGCGCCCTCCATCAGGCCGCCCTTGATCTCCAAATTGTCGTTGTCCTTGGCGAAGTTCTTCACCGCCTTCGCAGCGGCAGCCACGTCGGAGCCGGCGAACACGAACGCGCTCGGCCCCTCCAGCATGCTGTCGAGCGTCGGCAACCCCAGCTCCTTGAGGGCGATGCGCATGATCGTGTTCTTGTACACCTTCATGCTGCCCTGAGCCTCGCGGACGCTGGCGCGCAGCGCTTGAACTTCCTTCACCGTCAGGCCGCGGTAGTCCACGACCCACATGGCGGTCACGCCGTCCAGATCCTCCTTGATCTTGACCAGCGTCTCTTGGTTCTTCACGTTGGGCATGCGGTACACCTCCTTCTTCTCAAACTCGGGTTCCGCCCCTCGCGGGTGGGATCGTCGCCTGAGAAAAGGAACGACCCTCGCCGTCCGCAAAGACAGCGAGGGTCGCCAAAGCGCGAAACTTTGCAACCACCTCGGCGGGCCGCGATCCTTCGCGATTAAACCTCATCGGTACCTGCTGTCTTGGGCAGCGGAACAATCCTGCATAACGCCGCTTCCTTGAAAGCAGCCCTTATATTCTAATTCAGCCGATCCGACTGTCAAGCGCTATCGCAGAAACGCCCGTTTCGCGCTAGAAAAAAAGGGGGTCGCGCGCGACCTCGGCGCCCGCGCGCGACCTCGGCGCCTACCGGCGATCAGAGCGGCACCGCGCGCGCATCGCGCCCGTCGCCGCAAGAAGGCCCGCCGCCGCGGCAGCCGCGGCCGCTGCGGCCAACGTGCCGGAAGCGTCTCCCGTGCGCACCAAAGCGGTCTCGCCGCCCCTGTCCGCATCCGCGCCAGCATCGCCGTTCGCGCCGTCGCCCGACGTCCGGACAAGACCGTCGTACGCCTCTCGAAGCGCTTCGAGCGCTTCGTCGACCTCGTCCTGCGTCGCACGGGGATCGTCCAGCACCGCCCGAGCCGCCGCGAGGGCCTCCTGCACGTCAGCCCACGATCCCTCGGTGTAATCGGACGGAGAGAGGCCCTCGACCGCATCCACGAGCTCCTTCAAGCCCGTCGCGTCCACCGATCCCGCCGCTCGTTCGAGCGCCGCATACGCCTCCTCGAGCTTCGCCAGCGCCGCATCCGCCTCATCCTGCGAGGAGGCCCCGTTCGCCAGCAGCGCCTGAGCCTCGGCAAGAGCCGACGAGAATGCCGCCCAGCTCGCTTCGGTGTATCCGGAGGCGTCGAGCCCAGACACTTTGCCCACGAAAGCCCGAAGCCCCTCCATGTCGATCTCCTGCACCGGCGACAGCCCCTCGTAGGCCGCGAGCAGCTCCACATAGCACGCGTCGATCTGTTCCTGCGAAGCATCCGCGTTTCCAAGCAAAGCCCTTGCCGCCTCGAGCTTGGCTTCGAGCACCTCCCACGTCTCGGACGTGTAATCGGCCGGGGACAAAGCGGCGACCTCGTCGACAAGGCCCTGCAGCGCGGTGGAATCGACGGGCTCTTCTTGGTAATCGAACGCCAGCAGAAGCCCGCTGTAATTACCGGACTCGTCGTTGCCCACCGCAGCGTAATCGCCGTCCAGCGACTGCCCATAGGACAGCACGGCCAATTGATGGCCGTTCAGCACCGCAAGATCGGCCGAGTAGTCGGCCAGCGTTCCGCCGATGTTCTCGAGCGAGATGCGATCGCCCTGCTTGTCGAACAGCGCCACGAACGCGTCCATGCTGCCTTTGCCTTTGTCCTGGAAGTCGAAGTCGGTCCCGCGCGAATCTCCCAGAACCGCGTAGCCGTCGGCAAGCTCCACGACCCGCTTGGCCTCGCTCGCATCGCTGCTCTTGATGCAGCTCGTCCACTCGACCGCGCCCGACGCATCGCACTTGACCACGTACGCGTTGTCGTAAGCCGAGGGGTTCGCGCCTCCGAACGTGCCCGTCGAGGAGCTCGTGTTGCCCGTCATGACGAACCCGCCGTCGGACGTGGCCGTAACGGAGGCCAGGTAATCGCTCTTGTCCCCGCCGTACGTCTTAAGCCATCTGATCTCGCCCGTCGACCCGTCAAGTTCGGCGGCGAACAGATCGAAGATGTCTCCGAAGTAGTCCGTGCCAACGAAGTCGCCGCTGCCGGAGGACGTGATGCCGGCCACGACGATGTTGCCGTTTTCGAGCACGTCCACGCCGCGATCGGTCGATTCGAGGTTCCTGCCGCCGATGTCCCGCGTCCACGCCACCTCGCCGCTCGCGTTGTATTTCACCACCAGAAGGTCGTAAAGCCCTTCGTTCTCGCCAGCCATGTCGCCATCGGTCGACAGCGTCTCGATAACCGCCACGCAACCTCCGTCGTCAGTGGCCTGCACCTCCTTCACCTGGTCGTGCTCGGATCCGCTGAATCCCGCAAGCCACACCAAGTTCATTTCGGCATCGTAGCGGGCCACGTAGCCGTCGTTGCCGCCGTACGCGCCGCCCTCCTCGGCAAGCGAGGCGAAATCGCCCGAAGGGATCAGGCTCGTCAACTCGTCGAGCGTGTACGAACCGCCTGCGAAAAACCCTCCGTCAGGCACCGCTGAAAGGCTCGCCACGTATGCGGAGGTGTAGTACTCCTCGCATGAAAGGAACGTGGTCGCGCGCAAAGCCCCCGATTGGTCGTAAGCGCTCAAAAATGCCGACGACGCGGTGTTCGGTCGCTCTGCGAAATCACCGTCGTTCGAGTATGCCTGCCCGCCCACGACGAGCGTGCCGTCCGCAAGCACCGTCGCCGCGTTGGGATAATCGGTGCTCGAACCGCCAACGCCCGTCTTCCACGCGCTTTCGAAGTCGGGCAACGTCACCTCGACCGGCTCGAAGTACGGAGGCGTCTCGGCCTCCTGCATTCCCTGAGGATCGAAATGCAGGCGAATATCGCCCATCGCGTCCTCGATGTGGATCATGACGTTCTCGTCGAGCGTGTCGGTCGTGATGGTGCACGTCTTAACCTGCGTGACGGGATCGTACTCGTCCACGTCCGCCTCAAGGGTCTGCCCGTCGAAGTCGTAGGACACCGCGCCCAACGTGGATGCGTTCACCTGGACGCCCATGATGTTCGCATTGATGAAGTAGAAAGTGATGCGATACTGCTCGCCCGTCTTCTCCACGTAGGCGTCTTTGTACAGCATGTCGGCCATCATGGAGGGCTGATCCTTGCTCGCATGCCACGCCACCACCGGCACGAGGTACTTCTCCTCGGCATGGGTGTCCGCCACCTCGGCGTTCAAGCTCATGAGAAACCCGTCGGTCTTGCCCTGCATGCCCGTGAAAGGCCCATCGGACGAAGCGGTCGCGCCGTAGAGCAGGTAATCGCCGCTGCCGCCGAAGGTGATGCCGCCAAGCCGGTCGTTGTCGGCGCCGCCAACGGTGTTCATGCCGAGATACCGGCCTTCCTTCGAGAAGGAGGCCACGTACAGGTCGTCCTTGCCATACGAGTCCTGTCCCGTGAAATCAAGGCTGCTGCCCTCGTACGTTCCCGCCACCGTGAAGCCATTGGCGGTGGCCATCACCGAATCGGCCGTGGCGCTGTTTTCGTTTTCGAGCACCTTCGACCACTCGAGAGAGCCGTTCGCATCGATCTTCAGCAGATAGCCCGAATCGACGCCTGCGCCTGAATCCTTGGCTCCCGCGAACACCCCGTCCGCCGAAGCCGTCGTGCCCGAGAGGATGTAGCCGCCGTCGATTTCGGACGGATCGACATCAGGGCGTTCGCCACCCTCCTCGTCGCTCATATCGACGCCCTTCAGATGAGCACGCGCCACGCTGGCCAGCTCATCGTCTTCGCTACCGCCGAAAACCCTGATCCACTCGCGCTCGCCGTCGGCGGAAAACTTGGCCGCAAGCCCGTCCTTGCCGCCTTGCGTCCCCGCTTCCGCCATATCTCCGTCGCTCGAGGATGTGTATCCCGCCGCCACGAAGCCTCCGTCGGGATTCGCCACAACCGAGCCGAAGTAATCGGCAGCCGAACCCGCCACGCGGCCAACCCACACGACGTTCAACTCGGCGTCGAACTTGGCGATGACGGCGTCGCCTTTGCCCGCCGTGCCGATATCCGCCAAGTCCCCATCCTCCGAGAAGCATTGGCCCACCACGACGAAGCCTCCGTCTTGGGCGCTTGTCACATCGTACAGTTCGTCCTTGTCGGAACCGCCGAATACGACGGCCTTTTCAAGCGTTCCGTCGGCAGAGAACTTCGCGATCAGCCCATCGTTGTTCCCCTCCGCCAAGCCGGCCACGTCGCCGTCATCCGATTTGGTGCGCCCCACCGCGACAAAGCCCCCGTCGGGCATGGTCGTCACAGCGTTGAAGTAATCGGTGTCGGATCCGCCCGCAAGCGTCTCCCACACCAGCGCGCCATCGGTGTCGTAGCACGCGATCAGCGCATCTTGCTTGCCTTTGGCGCCCTCGATGCCCTCCACTTTGTTTCCGTCAAGGCACCCGACGACCACCGACCCGCCGTCAACAAGCCTTTCCGCGTCGTTGATCCGATCCGAATACGCCAAGCTGATAGAAGACGTCCCCGTAGATCCCGACAGTGCCGTCCAGTTGATCAGGCTATTTGAACCCGACCCCCCCCCCGCAGAAGCGTCGTCGGCAAATGCGGCAGGCACCGCACCGAAGCCGCCGACGGCGAGCGCAAGAGCGAGCGAAGCGCCCCACGCCCTCACCAACCTGTGCTGTCCCATTGGACTCCTTTCCTCATCGCCCCGTTCGCGCAACACGCAGCCCCGAACCGTCATCGCCCGCAAGGGCACCATCGGACGATCTCGGCCGCGCGGCTCGCATCCTGCCGAACGGGTTCCGTCAAGAGTTTCCCAATGGTAACATATTTATCATCAAAAAGTTATCTAGAGAGCACTTTCGAGGCGAAATACCGATGCCGCAAACGCGCCGAGCGCCCGGAAAGAGGCCGATACCCGATCCGCACATCCATACGCAAGCGCAACGCCTCCGTATGAAAAACGGGGAGAGGTCGCCCTCTCCCCGCAACACCTTACGCAGCGTTTCCTTGTGCATCCCCGGACGCCTCGGCCTCGGCAGCCGTCGCTTCGGCCGCCCCCTCGCCAGACGGCGGAGCCGCCTGCCCGCCGTCAGCATCCGCAGAGCCTGACGACCCTCCGGCGCCGGAATCGCCCTGCGCGTCGCCGCCGAGTATCTCCTCAACCGGATTCGTCGGATCGGCTTCCACGTACGTGAACGAGATGGTGTCGCCCTCTTTGTATCCCACGATCTCGATAAGGCCCGGCAACGCGAAGTCGTAAATGCCCTCGTCCTCGTCCAACGTCACGTAGAAGTGGGAGTTGCCCTCCACCACCGCCTGAGCGATGTTCCTGATCGTGCCCGCCTTCTCAAGCGTACCCGCATCAGCCGCATCGCCGCTTTCGGTCGCCACCCCGTTCGTGGCGAGCAACGCCTGATATGCTTTCTGGCAGTCCGCCACCGTGTCGCCCACGGCCACGTTCTGGTAGCGCTGGATGTCGATCATCGCGAACTGCTTCACCAAGCCCGCGTCGTCCTTCAGAGCCATGAAGTACGTCGGCTGTCCCGACACGTTGATGAGCAGCGGGAAGGTGGCCTGGTAGCGCAGGTTCTGCACCTGGCCCTCGGCAGACTGCATGGCCGACTCCTCGGTGGCGCCCGCCACCGAATAGAAGTGCGACTCGGCTGTGCGCTGGTTGATGAGCACGAAGCCCACGATGGACTTGTCAGCCGTCGCCGAGGTCACGCCCGTGTACACCCACACGTCGTCGTCCTTGGCGATGTAGTTGTAACCCTGGTTGCCGTCGGTGCCCGGCGTGGTCTGCACCACGTCCTGCTGGCCCAAGAACGAGTTCAACCAACCGTTCTTGTACTTCCCCGACCAGTTGTACTGCTCAAGCAGAAGGTCGGTGGGATACGCATGGTCCACCCACTGCGGCACGTCCTCGATGGCGAGGTCCTGGCACTCGCCCGTGGTGGCGTCGACCATCACCACGCGCTCGATGGTGGTGCCGCCGAACAGGCCGATGGTGCGGGTTTGCACCGGGCAGATCCACCACGGATGGCCGTCGTCATCGATCTCGAACGACTTCTGATCGAACATGTAGAAGGGGTACTTCAGCTGCACATGGCGGTCGATGTTGCGCGCGAGCGGCTCGGACTCCGAATAGTAGATGGGGTTGTCGTCGAGGCGCACGATCTCCGCGTCCTGCGTCGTCATGTTCACCAGCGAATACGCCGGGATGCCGCCCTCGCGGTTCGTGAACCACTTGAACAGGTCGGCGTAGCCCAAGGGGCTCACGCGCACCGGTTCCTGTTGGTAGTTGATCTGGCTGTACAGCGGAGATATCTCGAATTGGCTCACGTACTCGGGGATGGAGCCCATCTCGCGGTTGCCCAGTAGGATGGCCGAATCGCGGTCGATGACCGGGATCTCCGAGTAGTTCACCTCCTGGATGTCGGTGGCGAAATCGTCGGTGGACGTCTGCAGCACGTTGGCGTACTTCTCGGCGTTGCCGGGGAAGATCGACAGCGACGCGACAGCGCCGACGACTCCCACCAGCGCCACGAGCACCGGCACGTACGACGCGATCTTGAACGCCTTGGACTTGCCCGGGCTCGGATCAACCTTGCTCGTACCCGTCTCGTAGGCGCGCGATTTGCCCCAGAACACCAAAAACAGCGGCAGTAGAATGAACACGGCCACGAACATCCACGTGTCCGTGCTGTGGATGTTGATGGGTGGATGGAACCACCAATACGCCGCCAAGCCGATGATGACGATGACAATGGCGGCTATGATGAGGGCCTTCTTGCCCCATGCCGCCATGCGGTCCGCAAAAGGAACCTCCACGTTCACGTGCGGAGGGCGCGATCCCCCGTCTCCGTCGCCTCCGCGAGCCCCGCGGCCTCCACCGAACGGCGAGCCGCCGCCCGTCCCTCCTTGGCCGCCGAAGCCTCCCTCGACGTTCATGCCCGATTGCTTGAGCGCCTCCAAAAGCGCATCGAGCCCGGATGTCTGTTTCACGGCATCCCTTTCCCCGAATCTCGTATACTGAAAGCATCTACTATACACCAAAGCGCCCGACTGCTCATCGCAGTCGGGCGCTCTCGTTACCTTGTCTTTACAATCGCATGGGCACGCGCCGCGCGAACACGCCCCTGCGGGTCCGAAGACATCACAGAAGCTGCCGCAGCACGAACGGCAGAATGCCGCCGTTTGCATAGTAGCGGCCCTCTGTCGGCGTGTCCACGCGCACCGTCGCCTCGAACGCCACCGTCGTGCCGTCGGCGCGCTCAGCCGTTACGCCCACCACGCGCGGCTCGGGAAGGCCAGCCGAGAAGTCGATGGGCGCCACCGTGTAGCGCTCCGTCCCGTCAAGGCCGAGCGTCTCGGCGCTCTCGCCCTCCTGGAACTGCAGCGGCAGGATGCCCATGCCGATGAGGTTGCTGCGGTGGATGCGCTCGAAGCTCTCCGCGAACGCCGCGCGCACGCCCAGAAGCGCCGGCCCCTTCGCCGCCCAGTCGCGCGAGGAGCCGCTGCCGTACATCTTGCCGGCCACCACCACCAAGGACGCGCCCGCGGCCTCGTAGCCCATGGCCGCGTCGAACAGCGGCCGCACCTCGCCAGTGAGGAAATCGCGCGTCCAGCCGCCCTTCCTCCCATCAGCCAGCACATTCTGCAGCTTCACGTTGGCGAACGTGCCGCGCATCATCACCTCGTGGTTGCCGCGGCGCGCGCCGTAGGTGTTGAAGT
>ERZ826396.2296-NODE-2296-length-16506-cov-2.861711_pt1 | contig 16506 bp, 14 predicted proteins | sample MGYA00519926_ERZ826396 | MGnify/ENA primary metagenome ERZ826396 (study PRJEB31778, sample SAMEA3449230) | human gut metagenome | biome: human gut; feature: human-associated habitat; material: faeces | place: United Kingdom | collected 2010/2012 ... | reverse complement strand
GTCGCTTAGGGCGAAACACGCCCCGCGCTACTTCGACTACGCCATCACTTACCTTGATGACGACACTATCTGGGGAGTACCGAACATCACCTACGACAACGGGATCGACCTTGGGGCCATTCCATTGAGAAAGGTTGGCGCGCCTTGCGAAGTCGTGAGGCTTCTTGCTGTCGCCAAGTTTTCCCCTCATCATGGTGTCGACAGGCTCATTCGCGGGCTTGCCGAGTATAAGGGTGATCGACCCGTGCGGCTTACCCTTGTTGGCGTGGGTGCAGAGAATCCTTCCTTGGGAAAGCTCGTTTCCGAGCTGAAGCTAGGAGATTCTGTTGTGTTTGCGGGCGCTGCGACCGGAAGCAAGCTTGACGCTTTTTTTGACGATGCGGATGTTGCTGTCGGTTCTCTTGGCTTGCATAGGATTGGGATTTCCCTCGGTTCAACAATGAAATCCAGGGAGTATTGTGCCAGAGGTATACCGTTTATCTATTCGTTTCCCGAGAAAGGTTTTAACGGGGACGAGGAGTTTACTCTCCTGCTTCCCAGCAATGACGGCCCGATACCCATTGACAAGGTTATCGCTTTTGCAAATAGGATGGCTGCAGATCCGGAGACTGGCAGTAAGATGCGTGTCTTCGCCGAGGAGCAGTTCGACTGGAAAGCGCAGATGGATAAGGTGCTGAAGGTTCTAGAGGCGGAAGTCGCGGATAAGAGAGGCAAGAAAGGCTAACATGGTTCAGCGTATATGCCGGCGTCTTGCCGTTGCGGTCGCCAACAGGACGACGCGTAAGGTTAAGAGGCAGATATACAAGAGTAGCAGCAGCGCCATCCGGCAGAAGGCATCTTGTTTAGGTAACGAGCTTGCCGAGGGTTTTAACGGGCACATTTTTGTCGATGATGGCTCTGCCAAATTCAAGTCTTTCGATATCGAGATGCGGAGAGCCGCCGAGAGGATAATCGGTGGCTCCTTCGTGCTTTTCGGGGAATGGTTCGATCTATCAAGTGATATTACCGCGGAAGACGAGTGGTGCACTGATTTCGTTGCTGGATATCGTTTTCCAGACGGGCCTTACGATGCCATCAAACCGAAATCTGGAGTTGCCGACATAAAGGTTCCGTGGGAATACGGTAGGATGCAGTACCTTCTCCCCCTTGCGGCGGCATTTCGTCAAACGGGCGATGCGAAGTTTCTTACTTGCTATCGCGCTAAAGTAGGCTCTTTTGCCTCTATGAACCCTATGGGGAGGGGTGTTCAGTGGACGTGCACTATGGAAGTCGGTATACGCGCGTTCAACCTACTTTCCTCATACGAGCTGTTGCAGTGCAGGCTTTGCGAGGACGACCCAATGCATGCGGTGATTGCGGAGCTTGCTTTCTGCCATGGTGAGCATATTTGGGCAAACCTCGAGACCTCAGCTCGATTGCAAGAGAACAACCACTACATCGCCGACCTGCTGGGACTTGCCGCCATCGTTGCGGCATACCCCAACCTGCCCAAAGCACGGAAGTGGGGGGAATACACCCACAACGAGCTGATGAGATGCATGCGGAAACAGGTTCTCGACGACGGCTGCTGCTTCGAACGTAGCACCTGCTATACGCGGCTGGTGGGAGAGATGCTCTTCTTCGCGGGCAAGTGCTTTGCCGAAACGCCCTATAAGCTGCCAGCGGAGTATTTTGAGCGTCTTTCGATTCTCGGTCGTTTCCTTGATGCCATAACAAGCGAAGATGGGCGTTCCCTGCAGGTAGGGGACAACGATTCGGGACGCGTGGTGTGTATTTCACCCGAGCGCTATGATGACTTGCGCCTCGTGAGTAGGCTGGTTGACAGGGAAATTGGTTCGAATGTTCCCGATGAAGCGTTCTTCGCCGAGGAAGAGTTGTTTTACGGCGCTTCTGGCCGTGCTACATGCATTCCTTCATGGCGCGGAGGGGCGAGGGCGTTCTTCGATGCGGGTATGGCTCTTGCTAGGTATGGAGGCTGGTCGTTGGGATTCTTCGCTTCCGATGGCTTTGTCGGCGATTCCGAGCCTGGGCATACGCATAACGACAAGCTTTCCCTCATGCTTGGCTTCAAGGGTGTGCCGTTCGTTGTAGACCCTGGTTCTGGTGTTTACACGCGCGACCCCAAGGTGCGCAATATCCTTCGCGGTACCGCGCAACATTCAACGCTACGGTTCGGGGATCTTGAACAAAATGATTTCCGAGGGTTGTTTGGGTATACGAGGCGTGGCGGCGCGAGCCTTGATGTCATGGAGGCTGATGGGTGGTTTTGAGGGGTGCGACGGATTGCTGGGCCACGCGTCTTGGCGTGATTCACAAGAGGGTTGTGGAGGTTGGCTCGGAGGGGGTTGTAGTCAAGGATGACGTTGAGGGCGCTGCGCCCGCCGTTGTTGCGACGAGATCATTCGTTCTTGCTCCGGAGGTCGATGTTTCCGTTGTGGGACGCAAAGAGGCGGTCCTAACGTGTCGGGGTGTTTCGGTGGTCTTTTGCGCCGAAAGCGATATTAGCGTTCGGGAGGGGCTTTATTCCCCGCATTATGGCGCCGTCATAAAGAGCTCGATTCTTGATGTTCCTTTTGAATATGGCAGGACTAATGTGATTACTGTTAGGGAGATCCTTAATGAAGACTAGAACCTCTAGTGTTTCTTACGTGCCGAATGCGGATCTAACGGGGCTTGTCTTCTGCTTCTCTCTGATAATACTTCTCTTCTCTAGTATTTCGCTGCCGGCAGGTTCTCCTATTGGCTCTGTGGTTGGAGAGGTTCTAGGGTCGCTTCCTGGCGTTGCTGTGGTGGCGAATGTCGACTCGTTTTCCCTTACGCAGGTTCGTTATTCTGACCTGAACGTTGCGATACCGGTGGCTTTTCTTCTCATGGTGGTTGTTCTCGTTCGTAATGGCAAACGAACTCTGAGTCTGAGGATGAATATTGCCTACGCTTTCCTCCTAGTTTTCGCGTTGATTGCTGGGACTTCCGCGCTTTTCTATAAGGAGTACGTGGAAGCCCTGAAGCTTGCGGTTTATGTGGTAGGCATCGCTTGCTTCTTCTCGTTCGAAGACGAAGAGAGGAAGGGCATCGCTAGAAAACTGCTCTCCATATGTCTAGTAGCTGGTATCGTGAACGCCGGCATAACAATTTGGCAGTATGGTTCTATGGCCAGTTGGGAGTTCTCTCCATCGACGATTCGCCTTTATAGACCGGATGGGATTTTTGGCGACTCGATCATTTCTGCTCTGTTTAGCAATGTGACTATTGCGGTTTTGGCTTTGGGTGCCACGCGGCTTAAAGCGCCTGTGCGCATCATTGTAATTTTGCTGTGCATGGTTGCTGGCGTTGTCACCGGTGCGAGAACTTTCTATTATCTGCTGGTAATCGTTGGCGCTTACCTGATGCTGGCTAAGACTCGTGATGTCTCGCTTGAGAAAAAGGCACTCCTGCTCTGTTTGATGATTGCCGTCGTTGCCGTCGTTGCTAGTCCGCTCGGACAGTCGATGATCGATTCCCTGACGTTTCAAGATACCGTTTCAAGTCGAGATATCAAGAGGCAACTGGCGATAGAGCAGTTTGGCAACTCTCCCGTTTTTGGCATCGGCACCGGGCAGTACGCTATTTACGAGGCTTCGCTTGGCATGCCGGCCAACTCCGGTCTTCACGGAACGAACCCACATAATGTCTATGTGCAGGTTCTTTGCGAGAATGGACTGGTTGGATTTATCCCCTTTGTTCTAGGTCTAATTTGTTCCCTTTGGCTGGCGTTCAAAAGAAAGAACGCTTTGGCCGTTGTGTTGCTGGTCATTTACACGGCGATTGGCTGGTCATTGGGCATTCTGTATTCAATTGCGTTCACCTCGTTCTTTGTTGTTTTCGTCTGCTCCCTTCTAGGGACTTCGGAGGATTAATCTTGAAGATTAAGCAGGTTATACCGCGGGACTTTTCGGTTGTGACTATGTTTAACATGGCCGCAAGGGCGCTACAGCTGGTTGTGACCGTCGCATTGGTACGGATACTTTCAGTTGAGGATTACGCAAGCTACACTGTGTTCTTCACAACTTCGTCGACTATTTTAGGGATTGCCGGGCAAAGTATCGCGCTTGCCTATGTTCGCTACAATACCGAGAGGATGACCAAGGATCGTGCATACCGCGATTCACTTATTTTTATTTCGCATGCGATTAACGTAGCTTGCCTTGTCCTTCTTCTTGTCGGGTCTTACCCTATGGCTGAAGCTATGGGAGTCGCCCATCCAGTCATGCTGGCCGCTATCGTTTACGGCTTTTTGCTGGGTACTGTGCAGCTGAATATCGCCTTCTTCCAATCCCGTGAACTCTATGCTAAGTCCGGTGTTGTCGAGAATGCGAAGCAGTTGACCCTGCTCGCCTGCATTGCGCTTGCGGTTGTATTGGCGGCGGGTTCGTTGGAGAGCATTCTTGCATCGTACTGCTTTTCGGGATTAGCCTGTTTTGTGATTTCGCTTACTATGATAGGGAAGCTTGTTAGGCACGGCGATGCGGCTATCGCGGTCGACTTCAAGGCTGGTAGGGAGTTCCTGGCTGTTTCTGCTTGGTTGATTCTCTATAGCGTTGCCACGCAATTGTACAACCAGGCGAATATCACTATGCTGGCGTCCTTTGGGTCTACCCAGGCGGTCGCCGAGTTCGGCGTTGCATCGAAGTACTTTAACATGGTGCTGCTCTTCCTGCCTTCCATTAAGACCGTCCTTCGCGTTAGGATGTCCAAGGCGGAGATGACCGAGAGTACCGAGAAACAGCGCGAGTTTGCCATCAAGTGGTTCAAGAAGACTACCGTGCCATTCGTGGCTTTGGTTGCAATTTGCTGTGTCGGGGCTCAGCTTGTTTTCCCTGTTTTGAACGGTGATGGATACGATGCATCTATACCAATGTTTCAAATACTGTGCATCAACGCATTTTCGGCCTATGTCTTTGCGCCGGCGTCCGCGCTCATCATGTCGCTGAATCGCTATGGTCTTCAGTTTGCCATAGCGCTTATCTCCCTTGCTATCAACCTTGTGGGCAACTATCTTCTGATACCTCTGTACGGCGGCATCGGTACTTCAATTGCCACAACAATATCGCAGATAGCGCTCAATGTGATGATGACGGTTGTCGTATTCAGGGTCGGTGCCAAGAGTATTAAGTTGGGGTAGGCGCCTAAAAGCCATCTGGGCAATAGTTGCTGTTTGGAATTCGTTTTAGAGGGGTTGGGCGAACGAAGTTCAATGTTGAAGGTGTTGTCCAGGAGATCGCCAGGATGGCCGACGGCCCGGCCGTCGACATAGATCCCTTGACCTATCGCAACGTTGAACTGTGGTGAGGTGCGAGCGGCAACGTAAGCATGGGGAAGAGGTGACAAGGTGCCGCACCGAGCTCGAGCACGCTGAGAAAGACGCCGAGTTCGGAAGTGCCATCAATGATATGCTTGCGAATATGTAGGCTCTTGAAGAAAGGACTCTGCGTTGGATTCTTGCAGCCTAAGCGCCGTTCTGGACACCTTGGCCCCAGCGCTCCCGTCGCTTGTTGGCACGCTTATCGGCGGGGCCGTGACGCTACTTGCGGCTTGCATGACGGCAAGGCACCAGAACAAGCTCGAGGACAAGAGGCTCGACGCCTCTCGCGAGGATGAGTGGAGGCGCTTCGAGCGCGACAATCTGGTGGGACTGCAAGAAGCTGTCCAGCGCGGTATGAGGGCCACGGGGAAATGCTGCCTCCAGATGGATAAGCTTGCTACCGAGGGGAAGGAATGGGCGGATTGGATTGTTGATCCTGCGGACTCGGAAATGCAGCGCCAGTCGCTGGAGGATATCCTGTTGCTTTCGTGTAGGATCGACGACGTCGAGCTGGTAAAAGCCCTCTCACTATTTCGCCAGAAGGCTCATAACGTCACTTCTGACTCAAGGACCCGTACTCAGCTGTTCGATTCGATGAGGGAGCTATCCGATGCCTACGATGCCGCTATGGAGGTCATCAGCGAGAAGCTGAAAGACTGCGTTAGGGGTCGCTGAGCCGGATGAATGGGGACGGAGGCGCGTTCGCTCTTGATGAGTTTTGGAGTGTGAGGCCGTGTGGTTCATGCTATATCGGGTTCCGCAATGTCGAGAAGGCCTCATTTCATCCGATATTATGTGACCGATTGCGAAGATTGGGCTGATACTTAAGGCAGCTGCTTTAAGTATCAGCCCCTATTGATCGACTTCGACCTCTAGTGTTTACTTGCCCCGCAACTCAAGCCGAGTTGCGGGGTTTCTTGGTCTTTGGGCGGATTATTCGCTGCTGGTTAACGGCCGTTAACTACTGGGGGTGACAATCGTCAAAAGGCCCTCTTTCGTCGTGGCCGCCGCTCGCCCTTAGGGCACGTCCAAAATACTTCGTTCTCCGCCTCTGGGCAGGAGCGCAATCCCGCGCTTCCTGACCCAGGGGAGGAAACATGCCCTCATCGCGAAGCTGCCGCAGCAGCTATGACTGCATCGTCAAGATCAAGGGCGTCACCATGCGCCCGATACTGTTTAGCCAGCTCATGCGGAGCGACGGGGAGGGGGCGATGAACCCCGAGGAACTGTTCGCAGACGACCGCAGCCCCGCCTCCGAGCAGGAGCGCGTCCACGAGGACGAATTGCACTCGCTCATGCGCAGCATACTGGACTGGGCGATATCCTTTCTGAGCGAGTCCAGCCAGGGTACCATCCGCGCCATCTACTTCGAAGGCAAGACCGTCAAGCAGCACAGCGAGGAGGAGTACGTCACCGTCTACGCGATTTACAAGCGCCTGGCGCGCTCGTACCCCGTCATCAAGAAGATCGTCCTCGAGGAATTGGAGGGGCTCGACGACGAGACGCGCGCCGAGCTCGAGGCCATGTTCGGGATTGGCGGTCGCGATGAGAAATGAACAGGTGGAAGCCGTGCAGGGCGAGATGCTCCATCGCGATGGCGACGAGCCGCTTGTTGCCAGCGAGCTGAACGAAGCGGCGACTACTGCCGCGCTGCCGCGCGAGCTTCGGCAGGATGCTTCTGCAGCGGCTTGCGATGAGCCTTGCGCACGATGCGGATCAATCGGCGTGCGCGTGTCCTACGCCGGGGAGTGCAGCATCGAGGAAGCTGTGTCGCGCTACCTGGCCGCGCGCGAGAACGTGCGCGACGTCATAGGCGACGGGCCTGCGTGACGCGATTCGGCCGGCATCGGCCAACGCTCCATCAACCCTGAGATTTCCGCCTTCGCCGGCGCCGAGTCGCCGAAGGCGTGGTACGATTGCGCCAGACGCATACAAGGGCCCTCGGCGTCGGTTGTTTTTTCTTGGCGGGAAGCGCAGCGCATCCCGAGGGCATCCTCAGAGCCTCCTGGCGCACGTACAAGCACGTGCAAAAGGAGACCTTTTCATGCCCAAAACCAAAACGCCAAAAACAGCGGCCAGGGTCTATCGCGCCGCCAGCTACGCCAGGCTCTCCGTCGACGACGAGAGCTACGGCACCAGCGGCTCGGTGCTCAACCAGCACGCCATAATCCGCGACTTCGCCGACGCGAACGGAGGCCTGAGCATCGTCGCCGAGTACTCCGACGACGGCTTCTCGGGCTCCACCTTCGAGAACCGCCCCGGATGGGGCAGCCTGCTCGCCGACGTGGAGACCGGCAAGGTCGACTGCATCGTGGTCAAGGACCTGAGCCGCCTCGGCCGCAACTACCTGGACGTGTCGCGCTACCTGGACCAGGTGTTCCCGGCGCTCGGCGTGCGCGTGGTGGCCATCACCGACGGCTACGACTCCGCAGCCGAGAAGACGCCGGCCGACGCGCTGATGCTGCCGGTGAAGAACCTCTTCAACGACATGTACTGCCGCGACGCCTCCGCCAAGACCAAGGCGTCGCTTTCCGCCAAGCGCCGCCGCGGCGAGTTCGTTGGCGCCTTCGCCCCCTACGGCTACGCCAAGGGGTCGGGCCCCGACCGCGGCAGGCTTGTGATCGACCCGGAACCCGCCGGCGTTGTGCGCGGCATCTTCGACGCGCGCATCGGCGGCATGAGCGCCGCCGGCATAGCCGCCATGCTCAATGAGAGCCTTGTGCCAAGCCCCTACGAGTATTTCGCGGCAAAGGGCGCGGCGCGCAGCTCGAACTTCTGCAAGGGGGAGAGGACCGCCTGGGACGCGCGCACGGTGCTGCGCATCCTGTCGAACGATGGCGCGATCGTTTGGACTAAACTTATTCCCCCATTCCATTAGAGAGCTCTTATTGGCTATTTGCTTTATTTTCGTTGTCATGATCGACGGCGGCTGGAGCTACGTTTTTGGTTCGATCGCATTGGTCGTTTATTACTTTTTCGAATGCTTCTCGTTGAAGAAAACCAGGGAGAAAGGTGGAATGTAGTTCTACCGTTGTGATTCTAAGGCAAGTGTTCTGCTGCTTTTGAACGAAGCGAAAGGCAGCGCACGCTGCCGGTAGATATTGGCCTATATGCCCTGTGCAAATCATACCTTAGAGGGGTGGTTCATGATTGTGGTTTCGGTTGAATTGCGAAGCTATCCGAACGTTCTCTCCTAGATAGGCGTTTGCGCAGTTAGCCGGACGTTTTGCAATGCGGCATACCCCCTGTTTTGATTCACGGCCAGGGGGTATGCCGGCTTGTCGGCGTGCTCGGATGAGTTCGCGGGCGGGCTCCGCCACGCCCTCCGTGCCCGCTCGCAGGCTCATCCGGACGGCTCGATATACCTATGACCGGGAAGGTTATATTTTGGAAGGCGCTAGGCCAGCGGCGGCAGCCCCCTCTCCCTCCGGCTCCGGTCGACGGCGCCGATCGTCAGGTCGAGCTTTTCGTAGGGCACCTCCTCGATCCCGAGCGCGTCCATGAGGGCGGCCGCGGCCTCCGGGTCGGCGGCCTCGAGCATCGCCGTGGGCGACAGGCCCATGAGGGAGGGCCTCGGCTCCGAGTTGAGCTGGCTCATGACGACGGCCAGATCGCGGCCGTCCAGGTCGTCGAAGGAGATGCCCCGGCCCTTGGGCAGGAGCTTGCGGAGCTCCACGTGGTTTCTCTCGCATCCTCCCTTCTGCTGGGACGCTCGCACGTCGCAGCAGTAGACTTTAGTCCGGGCCGTCCCGTGGAAGGCCGAGCGCTCGAGGGCCTCCGTGTCCGAGAACTCGCACCCGTTGTCCGTGAGGACGAGCCCGAACAGGCGCTGGAAGAGGGGCTTCCCGATCGCTCTTTCCAGCATGTCGAGCGCCGCGGCAACGGCGCTCGACGTCTTCTCGGGCAGAAGCAGGCAGACCTGGACCTTGCAGGGCCTCGAGTAGAGGGTGAGGATGCACTGCGAGTCCTTGGACAGCCCGATGACCGTGTCCATCTCGGCAGCCCGCGCCCGCCCTTCCTCGGGGAGCGCCGAGAACGCCTTGTACGACCTCTCCGGGCCGTGGGAGGTCGGCTTGGCCGCGGAGGGCTCCCTCCTGGGCTTGTAGCCGACCTTGCGGCGCAGCTCGGCGTCGGACATGCCGGCGTAGCCCGCCGCTATCCAGCGGTATATCGTCGTGGGGTGAACCTTGAACCGGTCGGCGCGGCCGCAGGCTATCTGGGCGGGCGAGAGGCCCCGGGCCACGTCCGACCTGATCGTCGCCATGGCCCGCTCGAAGTCGTACTCCTTGGCGTTCACGCCCCTGCGCGCCCCTGACAAGAGCCCGTCGGCGAGCGTCTGGGCGCGCGCCGCCGAGTACTCGCACCGGAGGGCCTTGCCGCATCCGTAGCGGCGGTGCTGGCAGCCGTTGCAGGTCCAAGGCCACGCCTGCAGCCGCGCGCAAGCGTCTTCCGGCGCATCTCCGGCCCGCTCGCCCTTGCCCGGGCCCCGGGCCACCGTGCGGTTGCGCTTGGCCTCGTCGGAGATCGAGGCGGGCGAGCGCCCGAGGTCGCGCGCGACGTCGCGGGCCGAGGGCCTCCTCTTCCCGAGCTCTCGTTCGATGGAGGCCCGCTCCGACCTCGTGAGCCTGAAGTAGCGCTTCTGCTTCCTCTCTGCCATGATCCGCTTCCTTTCCTTCGCGGCCGCCCCCTTCGGGCCCGCCCTCGGACAAGGATTCTCGGACTCAACCGTACGCGTTCGGCTAACTTCAAGAGGAAAGGCAAAGTGTTCGGATCAAGTTGCTAATCAACTTGATTGTGGTTTTGACGCCTATTGGCTGATTGAAAAACTTGGGACTTCAAGAACGATAGAGTTAGAGTTAACATGATCTTGCACCGTGGAATTAGCCACGGTGGGGGAACACTGTCGTAAACATCCATCGATGGATGCTCACGAAATCTCCATCAGCTAGGCTAATGGTGCTGACAAACAGCGCGGCGAGGCTCATGGATGCGTTCCTTTCGTCTAAGGCGATTGTGCCGCAGATGAAGATTGCTTTACGGGCTTGACCCGAAAGGCGGCTACCGTTTCGCGATGAAGCGGTAAGGGCTGCGGGATGGCCGCAGCATTTATGTAAGCGAGCCGACCCTGAAATGGACGCCGCCCCTTGATAGGGCCGGCTTGCCGGGCAGACGAGATATGACGGATAGCATTCCTCCTTACATTAAGAAGCCGCATACGATAAAGTCGTACGTTCATTTTGATTTCAGGACTTCGTTCGCCGCCAAGGCCAACCTTGTCATGGATCCTGGTTTTGTAAAAAGCTATGCATTTTATCCCCTCATTCAGAGGGACTTGCGCCGCATGAAGCCCGATGGACATGGCAAGTTTTTTAACGATCCACGTCCTATAAAATACGCCGCACACCTCGATAGATGCATTTATCAGTACTATTCGGGCTTGCTTAATGAACGATACAACGATGTTGCGACCGAAATCGGCATTGGCGATTGCGCTATCGCGTATCGCGCCCATCTCAAGGGGCAGTCAAACTGCGACTTCGCGTTGCGCGCTTTTTCGAAGATGAGAGATCTTGAAGCTTGTTTCGCTTATGCGGGGGATTTCGAGGACTTTTTCGAAACGCTTGATCATGCTTATCTGAAAAAGCAGGTTAGGCGATTGTTCCCTGGCGGTGCGATCCCGGACGATTATTACCATGTGCTGAAGAATGCAACCAGGCATTCGGTTTGGGATATAGAAAAGCTTCTCGACCACTACGGGCTTCCTTATACGAAGAGCGGCGTCAAACGACTCAACAACAGGGGCAGAGTGCTGAGCTCTGATGAGTTCAAAAACATGGTGGGCGCTTCGGTTGAGCGTCCATGGAGGGAAAACGGAGAAAAGGGTGTACCCCAGGGGCTTCCCATTAGTGGCACGCTAGCGAACATATACATGCTGGAATTTGATGCGGCAGTCAAAGCTGTAGCCGAAAGGCACGACGGTTTATATATGCGCTATTCGGATGATTTCATCTTCGTTGTGCCTACCGAGGAAGGGTTTGAAGAGGGGCGGGATGAGTTTTCACGTTTGGCCGGAACGATGCCGTCGTTGAAGATTCATCCACGTAAGACGCATTCGTTTAGGATGGTTGACGGAGGGGTTTACCTGCTCGACTCGGAAGACGAGCCGAAATGCGCTATCGACTATCTGGGGTTCTCCTTTGACGGTACGTCGGTGAGACTGCGGCAAAGAACTATCGGTCGTTTCTACAAGCGCATGTACAGGAGAGTAGGCCGGTTGTACAAATGGAAGTTCAGGCCAGCAAAAAAACGAGTCGATTCACTTTATCTGGAGTACAGTGATTGGGGCCGCAAGCCTAAGAGAAATGCCAAAGTGCGCGAGCGAGTTGGGAAGAGCGGAGGTCGAGGGAATTTTCTAACTTACGCCGAAAGGGCTCAGAATGCTTTTCCGAATGACCCCATTTTGGTCGACGTGAAAAACCATAAGCGCAAGATTCGGAGACGCGCTAAAAAAGTCCGCGAAAGTGGTCGCCGCCATCGATCGGCATTAAGGTCGACATGAAAAGCTCGACGCACCTCCCCGCTGCGAAAAAAGCGCCGCAAGGGGTTATTGCTCTTTTACGCTTTGTGAAAGGATCCTGATCGCTGGGTCGTTGTTGGTATACTTGGGCTTGCGAACCATATCCGACCGGCGGCGCGTTACTGTTGATATATGCCACGGGAACCTCCTTAAGAATTACGGGCTCGCCTTACTTCGTCGACAAGACGGGGGATATATCTGCATCACGCGTCCGCGTCGGTTAGGCAAGACGGTCAACGCGCAAATGCTGGCGAGCTTCCTCACGCGCGGCTTGGACGCGGCCCCGCTGTTCGAGGGGCTCGAAGTGTCCTGCGACCCTGCGGCCATGGCGCACCTCGGAGCCCACGACGTCATCTACATCGACTTCAGCGTGCTGCCTGACGAATGCGAGAGCTACCGAGATTACATCGACGCCATCCGCGCGGGCATCGTCGACGACCTCCGCGCGTTTGCTCCCGAGGCGGGCGTCGAGCCGCGGATCGGCCTGTTCGCAGCGCACGAATGCGTCTACGATGTCACGAAAGCGCAATTCTGCTTCATCATGGACGAATGGGACTCCCTGTTCTTCAACCCCCTGTTCACCGAGGACGGCCAGCGCTCGTTCCTCATGCTCCTGAAGCAGCTGCTCAAAACCAAGCCCTACGTCGAGCTCTCCCACATGGCGGGCATCCTCTCCATCGCCAAGCACTCCACGGGCTCCGAGCTGAACATGTTCGTCGAGTACGGCGCCGTGGAGGATCTGCGTTACGACCGCTTCTTCGGGTTCACCCAGGACGAGGTGTGCGAGCTCTGCGCTCGGCACCTCGCATGCACACCGGACGCGCGGGTAGGCTACGAGGGGCTCGAGCACTGGTACGACGGCTACCTCACCGAGGACGGCGAGCGCCGCTTCAACCCGCGGTCGGTGGTGCTGGCGCTCATCGACGACAGCCTGCGCAGCTGCTGGACCGAGTCGGGCCCCTACGACGAGATCCACTGCTACGTGCGCAACAACATCGCCGCCGTGCGCGACGACCTGGTGCGCATGGCAGCCGGCGAGCCGGAGCGCGCGGAGATGGAGAACTACGCGGCCTCGTCCATGAGCCTGTCCACGAAAGACGAGATATTCTCGGCCATGGTGGTGTACGGTTTCCTCACGTACTACGACGGGTGCGTGTCCATCCCCAACCACGTGCTCATGCTGAAGTCCAGAAGCTGCTGGCCAAGGAGGGCATGGGCTACGTCGCGCGCCTGACCCGGCGCAGCGAGGACATGCTGGACGCCACGCTTCGCGGCGACGTGGCGACGATGGCCGAGGTCATCGAGGCGGCCCACGACCAGGAGGTGCCGCTCCTGCGCTACGCGAATGAAGCCGACCTGGCGGCGCTCGTGAATCTCGTCTACCTCGCAGCCCGCGACCGCTACGCCGTGCGTCGCGAGGAGCCGGCCGGCAAGGGCGTGGCCGACGTGACGTTCATTCCCCGCAATCTCGCCGAGGCGCGCTGGCGTCCCTTCATCGTGGAGCTGAAGACGGGCGGCACCGCCGCAGAGGCTGTCGCGCAGATCCGCAAACGTGACTACGCCGCGCTCTTCGCCGACGGCCTGCTGGGGAAACGCGGGTCGGCTCGCTCCCTGGCCGTCGGCATCGCCTGGGACCCGAAGACCAAGACCCACGACTGCCTCGTCGAAGAGCTGCAAGTGGTTCCGCTGCTTCCCGGGCGCATAGTGCGCGTATTCCGGCCATATTCCGGCCATATTCCGGCCAATCGTGTAAAATGGCCAGAAAAGAACCGAGGGTAAGGAGGGCGCATGGAGGGTTCGAAGCTCGATGGCTATCTTTCCCGGGGTGAAGGATTGTCGTTGGAGTTCAAGCGCTGCGGCAATCAGCCGGGAGCGGATACGTTCGAGACGATCTGCTCGTTCGCGAACAGGCAAGGGGGCAGTATCCTGCTCGGCGTGTTGGACGATGGAGCCGTTGAGGGGATCGACGCAAGGGCCGTCAGCGCCATCGAGCGCAATATTGTGAACGTGGTGAACAATCCCGATCTATTCAACGTCCCGCCGGCGATAGAGTTCGAGCGCATAACCTTCGGGGGGGGGGCTTATCGTTCTTCGCATTTGGGTCCCTATGGGCCCCATGGTGTTTCGTTTCAGGGGGACGGTGTATGATCGTGCTGCCGACGCCGACATCCGCGTGAAGAGCGATGCTCAGATCAACGCGCTTTACCTGCGCAAGCAGAACTATTACACCGAGCGTCGCGTGTATCCTTGGGTGACCGAGCAGGATCTGCGTTTGGACTTGATACCTCGGGTCAAAAGCATGATCTTGGTGAACAGGATGAACCACCCATGGCTCTCCTTGGAGGTCGACGAGCTGTTCCGCAGCTCCCGCCTCTATTCGCGCGACCCTGAAACGGGCAAAGAAGGGTTCACGGTGGCAGCTATCATGCTGTTCGGCAAAGACGACCTCATACTCGACGTTTCTCCCGCTTACCGCACCGATGCCGTATTGAGGAGAGAGAGCGTCGATCGCTACGATGACCGTCTCGTTGTGAAAACCAATCTATTGGAGGCTTACGATCTGCTCGTTGGTTTCTGTGAGAAATGGCTTCCGGACTCGTTTGCCCTCGAGGGCATGCAGCGGGTAAGCGCAAGGGACGTCATCGTTCGAGAACTCGTTTCGAACGCGCTTATTCACCGCAAGTTCATCAGCCCCTATATCGCCAAGCTTGTTATCGATGAAGAGGGCATTCGAACGAAAAACGCAAGCCGCTCCCTGTACTCCGGGCCGCTGACTCCCGACAATCTCGATCCGACGCCGAAAAACCCCATTATCGCTAATTTCTTCTCCCAGATCGGACGTGCAGAGGAATTGGGGAGTGGGACTCGAAACATCTTCAAATACTCCCGACTCTATTCGGGTCAGGATCCCGAACTTGAGGACGGCGATTTCTTCAAAGCGTTCGTTCCGGTTCCCGGTGCTTCGGGGCGGCCTCGCAATGCTGCCGGCTACGAAAGCGGCACCGAATCGGTTGTGATGGCGATGCTTGCCGAGCGCGATAGCGTGACTGCGTCCGAGGTTGCGAGGTTCACGAATGCAAGCGCGAGGACTGTGAGGCGTCGCTTGGGGGCCATGGTCGAGAAGGGGGTCTTGGTCACGACGGCAGGCGGTCGATCGACCTCCTACAGGTTGCCGTAGCTCGCCAACCATGCTAGTAGGTCCAATCAGCCTGTTGGCGAGGGGTCTCCCCTCTCCACCAGGCTGTCGGCGTCGCCTGGGATTCATGGTCAAGGCGCATGACTGCATCTTCGAGGTGGCCCGCGCTCCAATTCGCGCACAGGCCCTGATTCCGAGCGGCGGCGGGTGCCGCCCTCCTTGCGATCGATCCGCATGCGGCGGTCGATCGGCGGCCGCAATCAACCGCTGGTGCGCAGGTCTTGCGGATGCCGTGCGCGAAAGCGGGCTCGTCCAAAGCACGGGCACGGATCTGTACACCTTGGCCGTTGAGCTGCATCGCGGCATCGAAGAAGGGTGGCTGAAGAGGATACCGCTCGAAGCGCCCTGCTGATATCCGGCCGTCGCACCACGCGAATGCCAGCCGACGCGATCGCGCGGCGGTTGGCGCAACCTGCAAGGAGGAATCATGAAAGAAGAGACGTCTCCAATCATCGACGAAATCATCGAACGAGAGTGGCGCATGTTCTCCGCCGTCCAAAGCCTCGACGGGCAGACGGCGTGCCAACGGCAACCCGACACGTTCGACCTGCAACGGCGCAGTCAGTATCTCACTTGGCCCGCCGTCTTGCTGTGCAGCTACCGCGACGACCTGCGCGCTGCGAGCGACGAAGGCCGCAACCTCATGACCGAGAAGTACGCGCGCATGATGGAGCACACCGATCCCGACGCCTTCGCCGCCATCGAAGAGCGTCTGCCCCCGCTCGAAGACGGCGTGGCCGAATTGGCCGACGGCGCAGCCGACCTCATCGTGTCGTGGGAGGCCGATGCGCGAGCCCGGCACCCCTTCATCGTTGAGCGGGGCAGAGATCTGTCCGACGACGCAGCCAGCCGCCAAGGAACCTCGTTCGAAACGTACCTGCGTGCCGAGCTGCGCACATACTCGCCGCGCACGCTGAGGCTTTACGCGCGGCACCTCCAAGGGCTTGCAGACCAGGGGATCAACGGCAGCGAGCTCATCTATGAACAGCTCGTACGCCTTTACGGATACGAAAGCCTGGACGAGGCGAACGCGGCCATGTCCGCTCGATAGCCGCGCCCCGTCACGTTCCCGCGTCGCCCTCCGCAGTGCCGAAGCGTCGCAAAAACGCCTCGTCGCTCACCGCCTGTTTGAGCGCATCGACCACGGACAGGCGCGCGGGAACGCCAGACAGCCTTCGGCGGACCTCTTCAAGCGCAGCTTCGTCCGACGAACCCCGAGCCCGCAGATCCCAGTAGCGTTCGCACGCGAAATAGATCGCCGCGGAAGGCCCCTCGTCGCCGAGCGATCCCGGATGGCGCTGGTATGCGAGGAACCGCCGCATCCATGGCGCGGCGTTGAGCGGCCCCACGAGGTCGTCCACGGAATCCCCTTCGACGCCCACCCGCTCAAGA
>ERZ826396.2293-NODE-2293-length-16529-cov-4.923819_pt1 | contig 16529 bp, 11 predicted proteins | sample MGYA00519926_ERZ826396 | MGnify/ENA primary metagenome ERZ826396 (study PRJEB31778, sample SAMEA3449230) | human gut metagenome | biome: human gut; feature: human-associated habitat; material: faeces | place: United Kingdom | collected 2010/2012 ... | reverse complement strand
CAGGCGTCACAAACGAGGGCGACGGAAAAGCATATGCGGAGGGCTGAGTAGTAACCAGATAAAATTTGGTGGAACAGAACCGCCGGACGCACACGCTCTTTGGGAGCCTGTATGCCGCGCGGTTCCTGAGCCTGACCCTAAAACAGCGCCCTGACGTCAGGGGTTCCTTTCGGACACGGTTGTCCGTTCGCCCTGGCCTGGGAGAAAATGGTGCTGTTTCTTACGTTTGCGAATGGGATGTTCTTCCGCATGTCCTAGCGGCGTTGTCTGACGCCCGGGAGGGCGGAGTTCAGCCGCCATGCGGAAGAACATCCCATTCACAAATGTTTAGAAACAGCCTATTTTCGAGGTGGCCAGGACGAACGGACAACCATGCCCGAAAGGAGCCCCGGACGTCAGGGCGCTGTTTTAGGGTCAGGCTCAGGAACCGCGCAGCGTACAGGCTCACCAGAGGGCCAAACAGCAATACAAAAATTCAGTAGCAATTCTTCTTTAGCGTATGCTATCTTATAATTATCTATGCAGCCCAACAGGGTTCGGAAAAGAGGGATGTTATGAAAATAGAACGAATTCTAATCTGCGGCCAGGAACAACCTGCTGCGGTTGACAGGGAGAGTTTGCAGTTTTCCTGGGAACTTGCATCCGGCCAGGAAAACTGCATGCAGTCCGCTTACCAAATCCGAGTGATAGAAGAGCGCTCCGGCCTCGTTATGTGGGACACCGGCCATGTCCAATCCTCCAAAAGCACCGGCGTTATCTATGAAGGCAGTGCCCTGAAACCCGCTCAGCGATACCGTCTCGACCTGTGTGTATGGGACGAGTGCAGCCATGCCTGCGAACCCTCCCACACCTGGTTCGGCACGGGGCTTTCTCCCCATGAGTGGCAGGCGAAAGATATCTGGAAGCCGCAGGAACACCCGAACAGTTATGTGCTGTTCCGTAAATCCTTTTCCCTCAGCGCCCCTGCTGAGCAGGCCACAGTGTATCTGTTCGCACATAATGATGCAGTGCTTCTGATCAACGGCGTGCATATCGCTGCAGGGCCGGCCCGAAGCGATCCCTATTCCTATGGCCAGTATCTGGCCATAGATGTTTCCTCTCATCTGAAAAAGGGGATTAATTCGCTCCAGGTCCTTGCCCATTGGCACGGCATGTGGAAAGATTCGGGCGTCAATGCCCATCCATGCCTGCGGATGGAACTGCATATACACAACGCAGATGGAACATTTGGGCTCATCAAAACGGACGAAACCTGGCAGTGGCATACCACGCCCTATATTGAAGAAAACCCTGTCTGGTTCGGTTTTTACGGAGGGGAGAAAAACCGTGCCTCCATCCTATATGATGCCAGACAGCTTGTTGATTCTGATATGCTTTCAGAAGCAGGATGGCAGCCTGTCGTCTGTGTGAACCGCAATTCTTACCAGCTTTATGCGCAGCGAACCGGCATTGAACAGGAACGCCTGGCTGTCCGCCCCGTCAGCATCCGGCAACAATCTGACCATGCTTGGCTGGTCGAATTTCCTTATTGCCTGACCGGCTGGCCTCAGATCGCTTTTTCTGGCTGTACATACGGACAGCGGATCCAGATTCAGTACTGGGAAGTGCAGCCGGGTTGGGGAGATGCCGGATATGATACTTATATCTGCAATGGTGCAAACGATCAATTCTATACCCCGTTTGTTCGCCATACCAGCTTCAGGTATCTGGACATCCGCGGATTTTCCGGCATCCTGAACCCAGAACACGTCATCGGATGGCTGTCCAGTTCCGAAGAGGAACGCAACGGCATCTTCTCTTGTTCGGATGAGCGCATGAATCAGATATATGAGATGTGCACCCGCTCTTCCTGGCAGAATGTGCAGCAGGGTATCATCAGCGTGGATGCCAACCGGGAACAGAGCCCTTGGACCGCCGACTCCTGGAACATCGGGATGGGCATCCTTTATAATCATCGCAATACGCAACTGATCGATAAAATTATCAGGGACTATGCCGCAGAACAGCTTCCAAACGGCAATCTGCTTTCCTGTTCGCCAGCCAGGGATTTTCATTCCGAACTGGCTGAGTGGTCTCTTTATTGGCCCATGCTGTTATGGGAACAATACATGGCCAGCGCAGATCTGCTGTTATTGAAGCATATGTATCCTATCCTGCAAAGGCTGCTGCAGTATTTTGAAACCACCCGCAAACCGTCCGGTCTGTATGATCCGCCGGGATGGAGGGCTTCTGATTATGCCGGAGGCAGCATTTCCAACGGCGGGGAAAATATCGTAACGAACTGCCATTTATATATGGTATATCGTCTGTCTGAAAAAATCGCCGCCAGGCTGGGCGCAGACGATCGCCCGCATCACGCGCAGAAAGCAGCATCCCTGTACGAAGCCATTAACCGGCTGCTTTTACAGAACGGATGCTGCTATAAAACATGTCCGAATTCTTCCGAGATACATCCCTTGGGAACCGCATGGGCCCTGCGTGCCGGCGTTGTGCCAAAACAGCATCAGCCGGGATGCATCCGATGGCTGGCCGAAATGGCACAGCGCGGCATTGATGTGGGAGGCTACGGCGGAGATGCATTATTTAGCGCACTTTATACAGCTGGGCTGGGTGAATTGGCCGTACAAAATTATGCGCGGTATGATCAGATGCTGAAGGCCAATTATACCAACTGGGAATCGTTTGGCGAACTAAGCCCCGATAATATGGGCAATCATGCATGGACCGCCTACCCGGCTTATCTGATGCCGCGGTATGTGGGCGGTATACGCTCGCTGAAGCCGGGATATGAGGCCGTCGAAATCCGGCCGGTTACCGGCGGTCTCTCCCATTCGCACTGCTCGATCCCGACCGTGCGGGGGGATGTGACGTCCTCATGGAAAATAGATGCCAACGGCATATTCTGCCTGACCGTTACCATTCCGCCAAATATGACCGCCTATGTCTATCTTCCCGGCCAAAACGAACCGCAGCTCGTTCAAAGCGGGGTTCATTCCTTTACCTGCTCACCCGGACTGTCATAGCTTTTCATGCCCTGCCCGGGTGAGCTCCCATTCCCGGCACGCCCTCCAGGTATACTCCATCCGCCTGCAGTTCTTCCTGCAGCTTCCTCACATTCACCTCTGACACCGCGCAGCCTTCGCGCACTGCCATGGCGGCCGCCGTTCCGGCGGCCTGGCCCTGGAGGAAGCAGGAAGCGTTCAGGCGGATATACTCTTTTTTTATTCCTCTTTTGAACAGATCCTGATCTGTTTATAAGGCATTGCAAACTGTTCCGAATCAATTCCCGGATAAAGGATCGCGTCTCCCTGTTCATCCACAGAATCAAAATAGACGAGAAGATCCCATTCCGGCGTCATATAGCTTCCTTCCAACGTGCAGGTAAAGCCGTCTTCCTGTTTTTCCATTTCCATTTCATGGAACGGCCCTTCCAGCTGGTTCGTTCTCCGATATTTCATGACCAGCCTCTGCACCTGATTGGTATCACACCAGACAGTGACCGACAGCGGTTGGCCCGCCATGTGTTTATCAGGAAGGGAGTCTCTCATGGCTGGGCTTTTCTGCCTGACAGCATAAAGGACGGAATCCTGCTTCGCTTTGGCCGCTCCTGCAAGTTCCTCCAGTTTGGCCAGGTCGCTTTCAATTTCCGGAAGATAGTCCTTCCAGGTTCCTCTGCGCATGCAGTTGGGTCCCGCAGCGAACATGAGGTTCTCATGGTACGCCGTTCCCAGATCAGCAAGTCTCTCCCAGCAGCCCTTAGCATCCTTCATCCTGTCCGCAGCTTCCTGCAGATAGGCATCCTTATTTCCATAAAGGAAATAGCTCAGCCCCCAGGCTGCGACCAGTTTATTCTTATGGAAACAGCACAGTTCATACAGCATCCGCGCATCCAGGACGATCCCCTTCCATTCCCAGCCGCCCTCCAGGCCCTGCGCGGCGTCCAAATATGCTTTCAGCTTTCTGCCAAGCCGGTCCAGCCAGTTATAGATCTGTCCCGGCGTATACTTTCCGTCCGTCTTTCCCCTGGCCTTCACATAATTTGCGATGGAATAAAACAGTCCTTCATCACAGGGCAGGGAATCCTGATAAGTATCCCGTTTCGCTCTGAAATTCGGATGGTAATTATTTTCTACAAACAAGGCCGCGCCTGTGCTCAATTCCGGCCAGTAGCAGAGCTGCGGATGTTCCGTAAAGTGAAAACTGGTGATAAAAGGCATGATCTTGCTGGATAATTCCGTAAGATGCCCTGCCAGTTCTGCATTCTCTCCCAGCCTGTTCCGCCTTTCCGTTTTCCACGCTTCTCCGCCGTAGTTACTGTCATAGCCAAGCCTTCCAAACATCATATAGAACTGCCAATATCTCTCATCCTCCCATTTCGGGGGCTGATAATCCGCCTCGGAAAAGAGCTTCCATCCGGCATGCTTTTCAAATTCCCTTCCGCCCTTCAGCGTCAGAGGGGGCATGAGTTCAAACCCTTTCGCATCTCCTACCTGCATGGAGCGGACAAATTTTCTCACATATTCCGGATCTGCCCAGGTGAACAGATCCATGGAGCCATTGAACCAAAGACGATATACCATATCATAGCCGTGCGGACGTTTCAGCATATCCGCATAGCTATAACGCCTCGCCATATTCAGATTGCTCAGATCCGCCAGTTCCTGGCCTCTCATCTGGGACAGATGATAAGGAAGCCCCGCATGCTCACAGCAATATTTCGTGGAGACCGTCAGTTCAAGCCCATCTTCCAGGGCCCGTTCCGCCATTTGGTCCGTCATTCCCTTGGCCCGCAGTTCCAGAGTAAGCCGCCTTCCGCCTTCTGCAGCCTCGCGCGCTGCCTCTCCAACTGCATCGATCTGCGCAAGCCAATAGGCCTCTGCGCTGTCGCGGCCGCCCACGCCGGACTCATGATTCACCCGGAAATGAACGTTATCAATCTCCGGACACGCCCGAAGCAGCGCTTTGATCCCCTTGCTGCAATATGCTTCCAGACGTTCCTGCTTCTCCAGTCCCTTGACCAGCTGCCTGTCCTCCCTCTGCCACGGCTGCTGCTGCCAGATCGCGAAAGAGAATTCAAGGTGATATTCATGGCAGATCCGCCCGATCATGCGAAGCGCATCCAGATTCCGCTTCCTATCCACCTTCCCATCTACCCTGACATCTTCAAACCCTTCCACATCCACAAAGAACGGATAGGGCGGCGTCAGATATTCCGTGTCAAATCCGGCGACAAATGCCAGCCGGTTATAACGGAATCTGGCCAGAGCGCTGATGAAATCTTCCCAATACTCCGGATTCATCCACCAGCTCTCATCCTCCGTGTTCATGATGAACTTATCCACGCCCCTGAGTGCGGTCTCCGGTTTTCCCACATATCCTTTTGCAAAGACAGCGTCCCCAAGCCGCTCCGCAAGATCCTGGATTCCGTAGGCCAATCCCTTTTCGTCCGCTCCCGTCACACGGAGCCGGGAGTCATCCCCTACAATCGAGTAGCTTTCCGGGCCCGCTCCTGTTTCCCCGATTTTCAAAACGAGTTCCTGCGGCCCCTCTCCCCCTTTTATACGCTCTTGGAGCTGCTCCATAGCCAGGCGGATCAGCTTATCCTGACTGAGCGATTCTTCTGCCCGAATCTTCATTTTACCCCCTACTCCCTTTCTTCTGGCACAACTTGATTTCATATATCAAAATTATACTTTATTTATTGAAATTTTAGCACGAGGAAAAACGACTGTCAATCTGATAAATTCTACAGATCTTGCGCAAAACTTTTGCACATTTCTACCTACTTGACTTTTGTATTCCCATAGGCATATAATAATTTTGATTTCATATATCACAACTTTATTTTAATTTTCAAAATTATATTTGTTTTATATGGAGGGTAAAACGTATGAAGATCGGCTTAATCGAGCCTCTCGGTGTAGAGGAATCTTTGATAGAAGAATTGGCAGCGCCATTAAAGGAAAAAGGACATGAATTTCTCTTCTTCCCGCAGAAAACAACTGTCCCTGCGGAACTTGCTGCCCGTTCATCAGGCTGCGAAATTGTGATGCTGGCAAATACGCCCTATCCCGCATCGGCGATGGAGGGCAATCCTTCTCTGAAAATGCTTTCTGTTGCATTTACGGGCACTGATCATATCGATCTTTCCTATTGCAGAGAACATCAGATCACGATCTGCAACAGCGCCAACTATTCCAATCAGACCGTGGCCGAGTTGGTAATCGGCCTCGTACTGAGCCTGTATCGCAAACTTCCGGCCTGCAACGAAGCCGCAAGAAATTCCGGAACCGGCAGTCCGTTCACAGGGCTTGAAATTGCCGGTAAGACGGTCGGCATCATCGGCACGGGAAGAATTGGCCTTCAGACAGCCCGCCTGTTCCAAGCCTTCGGCGCCCATGTGATCGCCTACTCACGCTCCATTTCTCCTGCAGCCCAGGCGATGGGGATTGCTTATTACAGCCTGGATGAAGTGCTGCGCCAAAGCGATATTGTATCTCTTCATGTCCCCAACACGCCGGAAACGTATCATCTGCTGGATGGGCAGAAGCTTTCTCTGATGCAGCCGCATGCAATTTTCATTAACTGTGCCCGCGGCCCGATCGTTGACAATGCCGCCCTGGCCCATCTGCTGCAGGAAGGAAAGCTGGCCGGAGCTGGTATCGATGTGTTCGATATGGAGCCGCCTCTTCCGTCCGATTATCCGCTGCTTAAAGCCCCGAATACCATCCTAACTCCCCATATCGCTTTTGCTTCCAAAGAATCCATGATACGCCGTGCCCACATCGTTTTTGAAAATGTATACCGCTATCTGGACGGCGAACCGCAGAACGTATGTCCGCTTTCCTGAACAGTAACTCCGCTTAAAAAAAGGCTGCACCCGTTTATTGGGTGCAGCTCTTTTCATACCCCAGTATCCTGGATATCTCCTCAACCTCTTCTCTGAAGAAAGGCATAATCTTTTCAACAAACGCATCGGAAAGTTTATATACCGTACCCGTAATGCTCATTCCGGCAACTACCTTTCCTGTATAGTCCCTGATGGGAAGTGCAATGCATCTCACTCCCAGCTCACACTCTTCGTTGTCAAAGGCCATGTCCTCCTTCCTGATCTTTTCCAGCGCAGGCACCAGTTCGTCCTTGGTTACCATTGTATTTTCCGTATAAGCAACAAACTCGTTTTGATCAAAATAAGCATCCAGTTCCTCTTCCGTTTTATTCAGAAGCAGAAGTTTCCCAATTCCTGTGCAGTTCATAGGAGCCACATTCCCGATTCGCTGCAGCGTCTTAATCATTTTATCCGGTCCATGCACCACTTCGATATATACGATCTTATTGTCCTTTTCTACAGCCAGGCAAACAGATTCCTGGCTCTTCTCGCTGAGCCGCCTCATATGCTCTCTCGCAATCAGCGTCAGATTGTTTCCCTCACTGATACGGCTGGCGATCAGACAGACTTTATAGGTGAGATAATATCTGCTGTTCTCATCCTGTTCCACATAACCGCTCTCCATCAGCGTGATAAGAAAACGGAGCGCCGTACTTGCCGACATTTCCAGCCCCTTTGCCAGATCCTGCAGCCGTATCGGTTCCCTATACCGTGACATATATTCAAGGATCGCAAGCCCTTTTTCCAAGGACTGATTCTTTCTCGTTATCTTCTTCTCTCCAACTTCAGCCATCGTCCGCTCCTTTTCATTTTTTAAAATCCAATTACAATTATCATAACATGTCCTCTATTTTTTGTCCATTCTTTCCCTGCCCGCATCAGGCCATGTCGGAGCGCAGAGAGGGCGGCTGTTTTTCACAGGGGAAGCCTTTTCTTCCAACCGAGCGGAAGGCCCATGCACCGTAGGCATCGTCCTTTCTGGGGCACGCTCCCGCCCGGCTAAAAAACGTAACGGTACATAACGGTCCAAAAGACGGCCCGTAAGTTCCGATTTTTTTAGGTAGAAAAACCGCTGCATTCCGGGTTTCCCCTTTCTGCAGCGGCTTTCATTCATGCAGGAATGGCCGGCAGCATGCGGCCTTCCTGCCCTCTTCCATATTTTCTTTTCATTTGTTTCGCAGCTGACCGGTCACAGAAGTTCTTCCGGAGCTGCCAGCGCTTCTTCATACTTCTCCAAAATAATGCTCTGGATGCTTTCTCTGGTCGTCTGGTTAATCGGATGAGCGATATCCCTATATTCTCCATCGGTTGCCTTCTTGCTGGGCATCGCGATAAAAAGCCCCTTCTCACCTTCAATTACTTTGATATCATGTACTACAAATTCATCATCAATCGTGATGGAAACGATCGCTTTCATCTTTCCTTCCTTGGTGATTTTCCGCACACGCACGTCCGTGATCTTCATGTGAGTTTCCCCCTTTTATCTTTAGATAACATATCTCTCATTCTTTTCTAATACTACCTTGATTCCATCCTCACCCTTATAGAAGGTGTTGGCCCGAATGGTATCCCTGCTTTCCACAATGCAGTTCTCTATGTGGGTATTGTCTCCTATATATACGTCATTCAGGATGATGGAATTCTTGATGTAGCAGTTATTTCCAATAAAAGATTTTTTAAAAATAACCGAATCTTCCACCGTGCCGTTAATAATACAGCCGCTGGAAATCAGGCTGTTGGATACCTTCACGCCTACATTATATTTGGCAGGCGGCAGGTCATCCACCTTGGAATAAATATCCGGATACTGCCGGAAGAAATAGTTTCTGATCTCCGGCTTCAGGAAATCCATATTGGTCGCAAAATAATCTTCCACAGATGCGATATTGCGCCAATATTCTTTGATCTTATAACCGTAGATTCTCTTCTGATTCTTATACCTGATCAGAATATCCTTTACAAAGTCGTAGCGGTCTTCCAAAGCACAGCGCTCAATCATCTCGATCAGAAGCCTTCTTCTGATCACATAGATGCCGCAGGAGATGGTATTGGACTTGGCCACGATCGGTTTCTCTTCAAATTCCTCGATCCTGCTGTCCTCATTCATCTTAATCGTGCCGTAACGCTCCACATTGGTGCCCTCAGGCATGTCCTTACAGACGATGGTGATATCCGCCTTTTTCTCAATATGATATTCCAGAACCTTGTTGTAGTCCATTTTATAGACGCAGTCACCTGATGCGATTACCACATAAGGTTCGTGGCTGCTCTTCAGGAAGGAAAGATTCTGATACATGGCGTCCGCCGTCCCTCTGTACCAAAAGCTGTTTTCCGCCGTCACCGCAGGCGTGAATACGAACAATCCGCCCTGCTTTCTTCCAAAATCCCACCATTTGGAAGAGTTCAGGTGTTCGTTCAAACTTCTGGCATTGTACTGCGTAAATACGCCTACCTTCTGGATATGAGAGTTGGACATGTTGCTCAGCGAGAAATCAATGCTTCGATAACTCCCTGCAATCGGCATCGCGCTGATAGCCCTTTTTAATGACAATTCCTTCATCCTGTGGTTATTGCCGCCTGCCAAAATAATTCCTATCGCTCTCACTTTTCCTCACCTGCCTTAATGATAGATTTTCCGCTGGCTAAATTCCCATCTGTATAATCGCCGGCATCGGTCTTCCCGAAGATAACCGTGTTCTTTCCAACCGTAACTTTCTTGGGAATGACGCTCTTTTCTCCCACAGTAACGAGCCCGTTGTTATAAATATGAGGAGCGATATCATTGGGCGCTTCTTCTCCCACGCCCAGCCGGACACCGTCTTCAATCTGCACATTCTCCGCCACAATCGCCTTGTCCAGTTCACAACCGGTTCCGATCGTTGTATTGTTCATTATGATGGAATCCCGGATCACCGTATCCTTGCTGATCATCACGCCGCAGCCGATCACGGAATTGTACACTTTTCCGTAGATCTCCGAGCCTTCTCCGACGATGCTCCTCTCAATCAGCCCATCCGGCGCCACATACTGAGGAGGAAGGATCTCACTCTTGGTATAAATCTTCCAATATTCCTCATAGAGATTGAACTCCGGCACAATATCGATCAACTCCATATTGGCCTCCCAATAGGAGTTCAACGTCCCCACATCTTTCCAGTATCCGTTGAATTCATATGCATACATCGGCGAACCCTGCTCATGGCAATAAGGGATGACATGTTTTCCAAAGTCCAGATTAGGCTGTTCAGATCTGGCGATCAGCGCTTCCTTTAACGTTTTCCAATTAAATATGTAGATACCCATGGAAGCCAGATTGCTTCTGGGATTCTGCGGCTTCTCCTCAAAATCGGTGATCTTTCCGTCTTCATCCGTAATCATGATGCCGAAGCGCTTCGCTTCTTCCATCGGTACCGGCATCACGGCAATCGTACACTCCGCACCATGCTGCTTGTGGAAATCGAGCATCACTTCATAATCCATCTTATAGATATGATCTCCCGACAGAATCAGCACATAGTCCGGGTTAAAACTCTCCATGTAGTCAATATTCTGATAGATCGCATTGGCTGTGCCTGTATACCATTCGCTGTTCTCGCTCTTCTCATAAGGAGGAAGGACGGTAACGCCGCCGATATTCCTGTCCAGATCCCACGGAATACCGATTCCGATATGCGTATTCAGGCGAAGGGGCTGATACTGCGTCAGCACTCCCACCGTGTCAACACCAGAATTAATGCAGTTGCTCAACGGAAAATCGATAATCCTGTATTTCCCGCCAAAAGATACTGCAGGCTTGGCCACTTTCGAGGTCAGCACACCCAGTCTGCTTCCCTGCCCGCCTGCCAGCAGCATAGCAATCATTTCTTTCTTAACCATGTCATCACCTCATGTTTTTGCATAACGTATCATATGACTCTACGTTTTTTATTAAAAAGATTATAACACAGGAATGTATAAAAGTGAATAATCATTTACAGTTTCTTTCCGTTTTGGCACTATAAATTTAGTGTATATTTTACATATTTTGAACTTTGCTGACCTTTATGTTATATATTTTTTATAAGAAAAAGTCCGTTTCCCCTCTCCATTTTCCCTCTATTTTCACCAAATGCCGACATTTTGCGCCACCTTCCGCGCGGAAGGATAAGAAGAACGTAAGGATCGCTGGAAAATGGATTTGCCCGCCATTTTCCAATTCCCTATTGGTTTTTTCTTTTTAAATGCGTATAATACATATCAGAATCAGAATATATCATAAAGAAAGGATATCCTCATGTATCAGATAGATTTTGATCACCCGATCCACATTTATTTCATCGGCATTGGCGGCATCAGCATGAGCGGCCTCGCTGAAATCCTCCTGTCAGAAGGATTCCAGGTGTCCGGTTCGGACTGGAACCGATCCGCGCTGACCGAACGCCTGGAGTCACAGGGAGCCTGCATCCATTACGGCAAACCGCAAAAGGCCGAGAACATCACGGACGATATTGATCTTGTGGTCTACACTGCCGCCGTCCATACGGATAATCCGGAATACGCCGAAACCCTGCGCCGGAATCTTCCCAGCCTGACGCGCGCCCAGCTGCTCGGCCAGATGATGCGCAACTATGATACGCCCGTTGCGGTCAGCGGTACACACGGAAAGACAACGACCACTTCCATGATCTCAGAAATCCTTTTGGCCGCTCAGACAGATCCGACTATCTCCGTGGGCGGAATCTTAAAGTCCATTCATGGAAACATCCGCGTAGGGCATTCCGGACTTTTTGTAACCGAAGCCTGTGAATATACCAACAGCTTTCTGAGCTTCTTTCCGAAAATCGGGATCATTCTTAATATAGAAGAGGATCATCTTGACTTTTTTAAAGATCTGGAAGACATTCGCGCCTCCTTCCGGCGGTTTGCGCAGCTGCTGCCTGAAGACGGCCTGCTTCTCATCAACGGAGGCATAACCCAGCCGGAAGAGATCATCCAAGATCTGCCCTGCCAGGTGCTCACTTTCGGTTCCTCGCCGAAGAACGATTATTTCTATTCCGATCTGTCCTATGACGAGATGGCCTGCGCCGCTTTTACGCTCCACACACCGTCGGGCAGCTTTCCTGTCCGGCTTTCAGTGCCCGGAGAACACAATGCCCTTAACGCGCTCGCCGCTCTCGCCTTGGCAGATTACCTGAAGCTGGATATGGCAAAAGCCGCATCCTCCCTTCTGTCTTTCCATGGCACTGACCGCCGTTTTGAATACAAGGGCTCCATAAACGGCGTCACCATCATAGACGATTACGCACACCATCCCACAGAGATCGCAGCCACGCTGCATGCGGCAGCCAATTATCCCCACCGCAGGCTCTGGTGCGTGTTCCAGCCCCATACCTATACCCGCACCATAGCGTTTTTAAAAGAATTTGCCCACTCTCTGTCTTTGGCGGATCAGGTAATTCTGGCAGATATCTATGCAGCCAGAGAAACGGATACCCTGGGCATCAGTTCGCGCACCCTGCAGGAAGAGATCGCAAAACTCGGTACACCCTGCCACTATTTCCCCACTTTTGGAGAAATCGAAGCATTTATTTTAAAAAATTGTACCCCCGGCGACCTGTTGATAACTATGGGGGCCGGAGATGTCGTAAACATCGGGGAAAACCTGCTGAAACAATAAGTTATCCACATTATCCACATTTTTCATGTGTATGAAAGGTGTGGATATTTTTTTATCCACATACCCGATTTTCCGAACTTCTTTCTACTCATCCACAATATCCACATTATCCACATTTTCCTGAAACGCCGTTGTTTACTGGGGTTTTCGGCAATTTGACTGTTTCTTTTTCCATATGTGTATGATATAATTTGCTTGCTTAAAATATGAATGCCGCTTCCTCCCGCTTTCGTTTGAAAGCTTCATCAATATGACTGAGCAGGAAAAAGGCGGTTCGGTTTCCTCCGGACTGTTGCAGGAAATGGACTGCGGCCAAGGAATAGGTGAGAACATGAGTTGTCTGAAGATTTATCAGGATAACTATACGGACGCTACCATTGTGTCCAATCGTTTTATTGATGAATACATGGCTGAAGCGAACGACGCACAGTTGAAAATTTATCTTTACCTTCTTCGGATGATGCATTCGGGAAGGTCTGTCGGCATTTCCGAAATTGCCGATGCATTTAATCATACAGAAAAGGATGTCATGCGCGCGCTGAAATACTGGGAGAAACGGGACGTTCTCCTTTTGGAATACGATGCTGACAGGAATCTGTCCGGAATCCGGCTTTTGGATCTTGCCGGAAGGGAATCTGCGCAGCCTTCCATATCCCAGGCCTCTCTGCGCCCTGCTTCCATGCAGGAATCCGATACGGCCCGCACCGTGCGGACGGCATCTGCTTCTATGGTGCAGCAGCCTCAGGAACAGGATTTTCAGGCGGTTTCTGCACCTGCGCAGCCTTCCAAAGCTGCGCCCTCTTCCGCTTTCTCCAAGCCTTCCTATACGTTGGATGAACTGAAGGCCTTTCAGGAGAATGAGTCCACGGCTCAGCTGCTTTTCATTGCAGAACAGTATCTGGGCAGAACGCTCAGCCCTTCCGATATGAAGTCAATCCTCTTCTTTTCAGACAAGCTTCATTTTTCCTTTGATCTGATCGATTACCTTCTTCAGTACTGCATTGAGCGGGGCAAGAAAGATTTAAGATACATGGAAAAGGTCGCCATCAGCTGGGCGGAGGCGCATGTTACCACTCCGGCGGAGGCGGAAAGCCACTCAAGCAAATATGACAGAACCGTTTATACCATCATGAATGCCCTCGGCAAGTCCAGTTCCCCCACCAGACGCGAGGCGGAGTACATTCGCCGTTGGAGGGAGGAATACGGATTCGAGCCTTCTATTATCATAGAGGCCTGTGAAAGAACGGTTTTGGCCACTGATAAGCACCGTTTTGAATATGCGGACAAGATCCTTTCTTCCTGGAAGGAAGCGGGAGTTCATCATGCTGCGGATATTGCCCGCCTGGACGCGAGTTTCCAGAAAGAACGTCCGGCTAGGCAGGCTCCTGCCCGCTCTGCAGAGAAGTACAACCGGTTTATGCACAACAGCTATGATTATGATGCGCTTGAAAAAGAGCTTCTTCATAATTAGTCCTGCAGGATTTACTTTTCGGGCAAAGCAGGCTTTTGCACAGGTGCGGATATTTTCATCCGCCTGTCTATCATGAGGAAGGAGAACATCCGTGGCTTTAACGAATACTCAGTATAATACCATCATGAGGCTGTACGAGCAGAGGCAGACCAAAAACCGTCATCTGCGCGAGGAACGGCTTAATTTTGTTTATCAGAACGTCAGCGGTTACCGTAGTTTGGACGAATCTGTTGCTACGCTTTCGGTCGCTCAGGGCAAGAAGCTGCTCAATGGGGATCCGAATGCGCTGTCCGTGCTCAGGGAAAAGCTTCATCTTCTTACGCAGGATAAGCAGAGGCTTCTCCGAGAAGCCGGGCTTCCTGAAGATTATCTGGAGCCCGTATACGACTGTCCTGACTGTAAAGATACCGGATATGTCAACGGCAGGAAATGCCATTGCTTTAAACGGGCTGAAATTTCCCTGCTGTATCAGCAGTCCCATCTGGAAGACGTGCTGAAAACGGAAAATTTTGATAATCTGTCCTATGAATTCTTTGATGAAGACAGCATCGGCGCCTTTCGGGCCGTGGTTTTGAAATGCCGTGCTTTCGCTGATTCCTTTGGGGAAAAAACACAGAATCTGTTTCTCTATGGGACGGTCGGCACCGGCAAGACGTTCTTAAGCAACTGTATCGCCCGCGAAGTGCTTGAAAGCGGTCATTCCGTGATCTATTTCAGCGCGTCCATGCTGTTCGATACGCTTTCACGCAGCGCTTTTGATTATAAGAACCAGGAGAATCTGGATTACTTATATAATGATCTATACAACTGTGACCTGCTGGTAATTGATGATCTGGGAACGGAGCAGAGCACGCCTTTTACGCTCTCCCATCTGTTCACCTGTCTGAACGAACGCATTAAGCTGGGAAAATCCATGATTATTTCCACGAACCTTTCGCTCCCAGAGTTAAAGGACCGGTATCAGGACAGAATTTTTTCCAGAATCACCAGCGGCTTTGAATTCTGTAAGCTCACAGGACCGGATATCCGGATGCACAAGAAAAGATTAGCAAACAGAAAGTGAGGACCCTCCCCATGGCGGAAGAAAAAAGAAACCTGGAAACGATTCCTGCTGGCTCCCTTGGCATCATCACCCTGCCGGGCTGCCAAACTCTCGGCGAACAGATCGATCATTATCTTGTGAAATGGCGCCGTGAAAGGGAAAGCGAGCATAAGAACAGCCTGGCATTTGCCGGATATCAGCGTGATTCCTATCTGTTAAAGAGCAAAGTTCCGCGGTTTGGAACAGGCGAAGCCAAGGGTGTCATTCTGGAATCCGTTCGCGGCATGGATCTCTACATTCTCGTTGATGTTGTGAACCACAGCCTGACCTATTCCCTCTGCGGACACGAAAATCACATGTCCCCGGATGACCACTATCAGGATCTGAAGCGCATCATCTCCGCGGTAGGAGGAAAAGCCAGAAGGATCAACGTGATCATGCCTTTCCTTTATGAAAGCAGGCAGCACAAGCGTTCCAGCCGGGAATCCCTCGACTGCGCCATCGCTTTGCAGGAACTTGTGAAGATGGGCGTTGAGAATATTATCACCTTTGATGCCCACGATCCGAGGGTGCAGAACGCGATCCCGCTCCACGGATTCGAGACGGTACGGCCTTCTTACCAGTTCATCAAAAACCTGCTCCGCAATCAAAAGGATCTGTGCATCGATTCCGATCATATGATGGTGATCAGCCCGGACGAAGGCGGCATGAGCCGCGCGATCTACATCGCCAATGTCCTGGGGCTCGACATGGGAATGTTCTATAAGCGCCGGGATTATACCTGCGTCGTAAACGGCCGCAATCCCATCGTTGCCCATGAATTCCTCGGCTCCGATGTAAAGGGCAAGGATATGATTATCATTGATGATATGATTTCCTCTGGAGAAAGCGCGCTGGAAGTAGCTGCCGCTCTGAAGAAACGGAATGCCCGCAAGATCTTCATCTGCTCCACCTTCGGCTTGTTCACAAATGGTCTGGAAATCTTCGATGACGCCTATCAGAAGGGTATCATCGACCGCGTCCTGACCACCAACCTGATTTATCAGTCTCCGGAACTTCTGGAACGCGACTGGTATGTGAACTGCAACATGAGCAAGTATGTGGCCTATTTGATCGATACATTAAACCACGATACCTCCATCAGTGATCTTCTGGATCCCAATGACAAGATCCAGAATCTGCTGGCAAAATACAGGAAGAATTAAGCGCGCGGCGGCTTTTCTCATTTCTGCCGTAATATGGGGCCATTGTTCCATGGGTGAGGAATCATCCCTGGAGCAATGGCCCTTTTTATGCACGCACATGCCAAGCGGTCAGGCAAAATGGTTACTACTCAGCCCTCCGCATATGCCGTTCCGTCTCCCTCGCTTGTGACACCTGGTTCCCCAGGCACGGGCATCCGGCTTCTGCGGCGTGGGGTTCGGCTGCATTCTTTTTCCGCAAACCACTTTAAAAATTGGCTGTTTCTAAG
>ERZ826396.2288-NODE-2288-length-16566-cov-3.912059_pt1 | contig 16566 bp, 8 predicted proteins | sample MGYA00519926_ERZ826396 | MGnify/ENA primary metagenome ERZ826396 (study PRJEB31778, sample SAMEA3449230) | human gut metagenome | biome: human gut; feature: human-associated habitat; material: faeces | place: United Kingdom | collected 2010/2012 ... | reverse complement strand
TTCATATGTAGCACGCTCATAACTGTCTGCAGAATCAGCACCTGCTGCTTTTTTGATACCACGCTCAATTGTATCGTTCGGCATGTTGTTTGCTTTTGCTTTTGCGATAACGTCACGAAGTTTGCTGTTGTTGTTCGGGTCCGCACCGCCGGCTTTGACTGCCATAACGATCTCACGGCCGATTACAGTAAATACTTTACCTTTTTTTGCGTCATTTTTGTGTTTTTTCTGCCCGTTTTTACACTTCCTGGAAATTCCCAGCCGTCATATTTCCGAAAGGAAAGGAGGAAAGGCGCTTTTTGGGCGTCTGAAGCGTAATTATGCAGAAAAGAAACCGCAATACTATTCGGGCGTTATCGATTGCGACGGCGCTCAGCCTAAGCTCAACCGGGCTGACGGTACTGCCAGCTTCAGCCCAGGAAAATCAAACTCAGGCTGTCATGTCCGTTCAGTCGGGCGGTGCAGATGATAACGGCATGCAGGAACAGGAGGCGACGTTATCAAGCCTGCCAGAAACAGGCAGGACGGAGCAGCCGTCCGGATCTGGCACCGATGGGCAGGAAATTGGCAGTGACAATGCTGCAGGGAATGAGGAAATGGATGGAACCGGCATGGAAGATCCCGGAGAAAGCTCCGGGGATTCCGCAGGGTTCATTGAAGAGCCAGCTGCGGAGCCTCAGGACAGCGGCAGCGGAACAGCTTCCCAGGAGATAGACGGGACTGTTACGGAAAACACAGAACCGGAATCCACGCAGGAAGCATTGTTTTCAGCAGATGTCAGCCTGAAAAACCCGGCGGCGGGCAATGATGGAGGGATCCCCGGAGAAGGAACTGCTTCCGCAAAAGTTGATGAAACGGACTATGATCGTGCTGTTGAAGAGGCAGCGGCAGCTCTGAAGGATGCGCTCCTTGACCGGAAGACAGAACTGGAGGTCACTTTCACAGAAAATGTTCTGGATGGACTGAAACTGGCTGGGGATGAAGAAGAGAAGTATAGGCTGTTCACAGACAGCAGCATGGACAGCGATGCCCAGTTAAAAACTGCCAGAATGGCGGCTGAGATCCTTCTGGAAGCGTGTACCCATACAGGGGAACCGGCAGAAGGGGATATGCTGCTGATGGTCTTCGCTGGAGCTGGGTTTTCGATTAATGGGACAGAAGAAGGCGGCCTCACGCTTTCCATATCAGGTATCTCTTACCAGGATGGAGCAGACGGGGAGGAAAAGCTGGAGGATATTTCTGATGTGGTGCTTGGCGGCACCGGGTTCAGCACGATGTCAGATTATGCAAAAGCAAAGCATATCTATGACTGGATGTATGACAACCTTTCTTATTCCGCCAATGGAACAGCCGGAGCAGCGGCGGCAGCAGATGGGGAAAGGGCTTCCTCAGCTGGGTATGCGGCGCTGGGCTATTACCTGTTTAACCGGGCCGGTCTTGATTCCAGAGTGATCCTGGACGGCGAAGAGGCGTACCTGATCGTCAGAGCGGGCGGACAGTATTATTACCTCGACCCTGCCGGGGATTCCGCATCTGAAGGGAAAGACAGTTACCGGTATTTCCTGAAGGGAAGCGGGACGTTCAGCAAGGGAGCAGAATGGATGTATACCACGGACCAGTTCAAAGCTGAATTCCCGGTAAGTGCAGCAGATTATGAACTTTCAACAGTTGTGCTGGATGAGACGGATATCAAAGTCACGGTTGGCACAAGGTTCCAGCTGAAGGCACACAGCAGCGGCAACAAGACACTGCACTATGAATCCTCAGATGAAGATATCGTACAGGTCAATTCATCCGGCCAGGCGACGGCAGTTTCCGCCGGTGAAGCAGTCATTACTGTGACGGACGGGGAAGGAAGCGCCACATGTACTGTCTATGTGTCCGGTGAATATGAGCTGGAAGTGAATGCGGAAGGCAATGTGACCCAGGATGTGAGCGGAAGCGGCAGATACCTGGAAGGGGATGCAGTGACGATCACGGCAATCCGGGAAACAAGGGACGGATACCAGTTTACCAGCTGGGAATTTTCAACCGAAGTGGAATTCCTGGACGGTGCGACGGAAGAAGACTACAGGCTTTCTTTCTATATGCCGGGCGAGGATGTTACGGCAACTGCCGTATATGAAAAGGTCGAAGCAGAAGATATCTTCCTGGATGACACAAGCATTGAGATGGAAGTCGGGGACAGGAAAACCCTTGACTATACCCTGGAGCCTTCCAACGCTTTTGATGGAGATGTTGTTTTTGAGTCCAGCGATGAGGATGTGGTCACAGTATCTGAGGACGGGGAACTCCGCGCCATCGGTTCCGGTACGGCTACGGTTACTGTTTCCTGCGGGAATGCAAAGGCTGAATGCAAAGTGACTGTAAAAGGGGAAGAATATGTGATCCAGGTGACAGGCCGGACTTCATCAGGCCTTCTTACCACACAGAAAAAGACCGTTACCGGCGGGCAGTCAATGACGATCAGCGTACCGGATGTAGAAGACCATGGATACCGCTTTACCGGCTGGACTTCTTCTGTAAAACTGGAATATGTTGACGGATATGACGAAAACGACATCCGGACGACATTTATTATGCCGGACAGCGACCTGCAGATGACTGCGACCTATGAAGAAATCCTGCCGGAATCCATTTCCCTTGAGAAAACGACGATTTCCCTGAATGCAGGAAGGACCTACAGCCTTGTCGGTGAAGTGACGGTGGAACCCGATAACGCAAAAAAGGATGATATCAAGTATGAAAGTTCCGATGACACAGTCGCCAAGGTAAATGAAAAAGGCCTGATCACTGCGGTGGCGGAGGGCACGGCTACTATCACAGTAAGCTGCGGCGATGCGGAAGCGTCCGTAAAGGTTACCGTCAACGGGAAAGGGACAACGGCATCCGGAGCAGAAACACTGAATATCACAGTTTCTAGCATTCGGATGTATGCAGGAAGGACATATAACCTTTCAGTGACAAAGCGGAATACGGGGACAGTCACTTACAGGAGCGACAATACCTCTGTAGCGACAGTCAATTCTTCTGGCGTGATCACCGGGGTCAGTGCGGGAACTTGTACCATTACTGCTGTATCGGAAAGCGGTAAAACAAGCGATACGGTTAAGGTTACTGTGGTACAACGGGTAACGGCAAATGAATCGACTACCAGCACATCGAGCGGGCTGACGGACGAACAGCTTATGGTTTTAAAGTCAAATGCCGCAAGATATAAGGCTGATGCGGATAAATACAGGGCTGATGCACTGAAAGCCGGTTATGTAGCGGACGGTACCGGTCTCGTGAACAGGCAGGACGGCATTGAAAACTCAGGCTCCTCCGAAAACACCTCTGAAGGCGGGGTGGTTGATGTATCTTCCAGTGGAGATTCCTCTGTTACCGTTTCCGGCTCAGAAAGCGGAACAGGAGAGGAAGGGGATTCCCTCCGCTCTACCGTTTCCCAGCCGACAGGTGACCGGAGCCATCTTGGGCTTTGGACGATATTGACCGGTTCACTTGCGGCGCTGTTTATCAGCGTCTATAAGGCACTGGAAAACCGCAGGCAGAAAGTGAAAGAAAATAAGAGACGCTGGGAGGACAGAGATGGAAATTAAAAAGCATCTGGTTTTCTTTGCGGCGGCGCTCCTTATCTGCTGCAATATTCCACCCTCTGCGGAATGCCTCCAGACATCCTGGTTCCCTGAAATCAACGCTTTGGCGGTTGAGGCGACTTCATTATACAGCGCACCGGATGAAAACTCATCCATATTGGCTTCAGTCCCGGAAGGGGCTGGGGCTGATATTATCTCTGACACAGTGAAGGGGATCGATTCTTATTGGCTTGTAAGGCTTCAGCAGGATGGCAGGCTAGGATATATCCCGAAAGAAGATCTTGAGAGGCAGCCCTACCTGAAATACGAAACGATCCCGGCATCCTCAATCCAGGCACCGTCTGTTTTCATCCTGTCCGGAAACCTGCATATCAATTCCTACGAAGAACTTCTGAAGAGTTATCTGCTTATACCGGAAAAGATACGGAGTCAGTTTGAGGCAGATGGGTTCCATATCATCATGAGAGAGCAGGATATCACCCAGGAAGCTTATGCGGATTATGGTGGATATACCGGAATCGGCCAGATACAGGGTGTCAGTGATTATGAGAAAAAAGTCATCTATCTGCAGGATGAATACCCCAGGCAGATTATCCATGAAATGGGACACTACATCAACAATAAATGGGGGGTCAGTTCCAGGGAAGGCTTTAGGGAGCTGGCCGAAAAGGAAAGCAGCAGAATCAGCGTATATGCCAGCTCGAATGAGCGGGAGTTCTTCTGTGAAGCTTTCGAACTCTATATCAGGGATCCAATAGCATTGGCAACGGTTTCTCCGGAAACATATAATGAGATTGTTTCGGATCTTGTTTCTTTGATTAATAACTGAAAAACCTCCCGCATCTGCGGGAGGTCGCTGTAAAATCATACCGTACAAGCCTCCAGAACATAAGCTTCCGCTTCAGCTCTGGTCAAATGATACTTTCTCATGATTCTCTCAATAATAACTTTATCTTCTTTACCATCTTCACGGAGCATTTCTATTGCTCCTATAATGCCTCGATTTAAGCCTCGTTCAATACCTTGTTCGATGCCTTGTTCGATGCCTTGTTCGATGCCTTGTTTAACGCCTTTTTCATAAATTCCTTGGCTCAGGTCACACATATTTTGCACCTCGCTCTCCAATTCTTTGCTCATCGCAATATGAAATTCATCCTCCATAATGCGTTTCTTTTCCTTAGTTCCAGTGGTATCAGAAAGCAATACATTCATTAGTCGGAGAATCTGATTCTTAACAGGAGCATTTGCATCGCCCATATTAACGATTACTGCCTGCATTAGATCAATGTTCCCCTTTTCTAATTCTACATTTCCGAATACAGATGTGCTGTCCAAATATATTTTTTGAATGGAATTCTCTTTATCAGGGGAAGGTTCACTGCAAATCCAGATGGAATAGACCTTCCTGATTTTACCGTATTCGGAATGAGTGAATAATGATCCATACTGCCCTGAAATGAGCCGACAACAATAATATATTGCCCTCATTTCAATAGGATATCCAGGAGACGAATTCCGTTGAGCTTCAATATTGATTATAAGGCTTATTGGAATCTCGTCAGGAGTACAGGCATTTAGCCGGATATCATAGTACACAGTCCTGTCTTTCCCGTTGTTGTCTTCAGTGTTAATCCCTTCAATGTTACTATCGCTAGACAGCATATTTTCACGCTGGTCAGCATCTAAATCAGCAGCATGAACTGCTGTGCGAGATATTTCCGGTTCGCCTTCAATACAGGGAATAATTTCTTCAGGCAAATATTTTGCAAATTCTTCTGTACAGGTTTTCAGAATCCAAGCCAAAATTGCCTTATTAGCCAGAATATTCTTAACCTGAGAGTCGTATTTTGCCCTGTCGCCGGAGGAATCAATCTGTCTCGCAAGCAAAGTTGGTTCATTTTCCATAATATAACATCCTTTCCGGCAGGCTATGGTATATCATAATCTTTATCTACATGATGAGTGTACCATAACCCACACAAAAAATCAAATTGAGGTAAAGAGTGGCACCACTGGCACCATATCCTGTACACAATTTGTCTCTGAATTTCCTCCGTCATGCGCTACAGGACAGAGTTTCTGTCAACCAACTTCCCTTTCGTAGATGTCCCAGTTGACAAAAAGAATATTCCCCTTCCCGTTGTCGAACCGGAGGGTGAATGTCTGTGCAGGATTGTTGCATTTTACCCTGGTCACCGACATCTCGTCAGCCAATCCCAGCCACCTCGCATCGTCCCAATGCATGAGTTCAGCCTGGATCTGCTGCTCAACAAAATCACAGGCTGCTTCACGACTGGAAAACACTCCCTCAATGCGGTGGTAATCCTTACCCATAGCGCATTTCACAACTACAAAAACCTTCTGTTCCATACTTTTCTCCTTCCTTCTGCTACCTGCAGAGATCCTTTAATGCTCATTTTGGGAATGAGCACTGTCAATTGATACACTGAAAGTATGCATAGTAGGAGGGTTATGTAAAAAAGGAGACAACGGTATTGCCTCCAAAATTCTGTTCATCTATTTGATTTTTCCCATTGCACTTCGAACACAATACCTGAAGGTTGGAAGGAACCGTTTTCCCTCCCTCTGAAACAGGTATGATGTGGTCGATTTGCAGCCCGACCTCATCAGACATGTGTTTTCCACAGATTTGGTATGTATAGTTATCCCTTACCATTATCTGCTGGCGTAATTCTTTGGTCATTAAGCTTCTCTGTTTCCTGGCGTGATATTGGTTAAGCGTATAGGAATAATCTAAAAAGCTCATAATAACCTCTGCATGCTTTTCTGAATGTCTCAATAGACTTACCTCTATCCACGTCAAAATATGCAGGTTTGGACGGAAGAAAATTTCAAAAAGGCAGTATGAATCTTCTTCCTGATTTTGCGGTCAGTTTCCTTCCGGATTCAGGCTGTTCCCAATTTTGCTTTCTGTCATATTTCCATTTGAGCTTAATACAGGGGACAGAAATGTGCTCGGAACAGGAGGAAATATGGCGACAGATAAGTATAATATCCAATATTCTGTATTGACTATCATCCAGAAGGGCTATCAATATGCCTTGGCCCTGATGAAATACCGTGCCCAGAAAGCGCGGCAGGAAGCCGAGATGAAGTTCTATGAACGCATCTATGGCCGTGCTGTAAAAAACCCGGATTCTGTCCGTATTGCCTACACACAGGATGACCTGACTCCGCAGGCACTGAAAGAACTGTGCGCGGAACGCGGGATACCGGTTGAAACAGACCCATATGGACATAACTTTGTCATCTATGACGTACGGTACGAATCCAGGATCATGGAGATCGTATACGAAGCGGAACGAAAAGAGCAGAAGCTGTTCCAGGAAAACCACTTCCACGAGACCCAATACGGTTATCAGTGTTATTATTCTGGGGAATACATCCCATACATGGATCCGGAAACAGGAAGTTTTATTGACCAGGATGGCAGGCTGCATAAAGGGGACTGGTCCGGGGAGCTTGATGATGACGAGATCATAGAGCGGATAGAAAAAAGGAAGTTCAACCCCAATGCAGTATGGAACCGCGATTCCGAAGGACGTCTTGTCAACGAATTCGGCGAAATCCTTTACCCGGAAGATTATTACTTTACAAAGAATGAAGCATTTCAGGAAATGAATACTGATGGGGAAACCACATCCTATGAAGATGCGTGGAAATCCGCTGACAGAACCGGCCCTGTTTATACCAGATGTCCGGGCGGTTACCGGTCAGAACATGTTTTCATAAAGAACTGTAATGAATACGGCGATTATTATTCCCCGCAGGATAAACGTGTCCATTTGAACCATGCAAGCAGGGATAATGAAGAAGCCCGTATCCAGCGGCTCCTTGCAAGTGAAGTGAATCCGGTTAATACCGGGCACCGTTTTGTAAAAGCCAAAGATGGATCTCTGGTCAACCTGGAAAGCGGGACAGTGGTCTTCCTTCACGATGAGGATGGGAATAAATTCCCGGTTCGCGAATCATTTTACGAAGCGGAAAAAAGTATGGAGGCTGAAGATGAGCTGAAAAAGGAGCTTGGCGAAGAGCGGCTTCCGGAGGGGTTCAACGAAGAGCAGGACGCTGAAACGCCTGATTCAATGGTAGTAAATGAAGATGGCTCCAGAGAAGAAGGATCGGAGTGCGGTGACGCCGAGATATTAACAGACGGAGCGGAGGAGCCTGCTTCTGAAAAGAAGTGGGACTCATACAAACATAAAACAGCGGAAGATCATGTGGATGATTACCATGAAGCCGGATATGGGGAAGGTTCCTATTATGATGAGCCTGTCCATGATGAAACTGTCCCGGCAGGAGCAGCTGATTCTACTCCGTCCAACAGCGGGATTTCTTACGAAAATGAGCAGGTACAGGAAAACTATCCTTACGAACCTTATCAGGAATCCACGTCTGAGAATACGGATTATACGCAGCAGGAACAGGCAGCTTTCCCCAATCAGGAGCAGGGATATCAGGAGTCCAGGACTGAATGGTCTTATCAGGAAAGCCGGGATTACCAGACGGCGCATGGACAGCAGGATTATAAAGAAGCGGCTTCTTACCAGGAAGCGTCAGATACCTATGCCGAAAAAAGCATTTCCGGAGAACCGATTACGGAAAACAGGGAGAGCACAACCTTAGCAGGAGCAGGAAGCACATCAGGGGCATATCCCGGCACAGCTGATAATGGATATAAGGCAGAGGTCTTTTCTGAAAGCTCCCAATACAGCAGCCAGGGCAGCAGGCAGGACAACGGGGAACCCGCATCTTCCTCAACATCTGATTCCTACAGCCAGCGCCGCGCAGAAGAGAATGCGGCAACTGCAGAAAAAGCTGAAGAGGCAGCAAAGGGAAGCGAATGGGGAAAACAGCAGTATTCTGGATCTTACGGAAATACAAACCGTGACTCCTACGACCGTCAGCCCGCCCACAGCGGTTCTTATACTGGAACAGCCGCAGCGTATACTGCCGGGAAAGCCGCTTATGAACATTCTACTTCATTTAATACGGTGCATGCTCCGGCGATGGAACAACCGCAAAAGGATAAACATCCAACAGAAAAGGATTACGCAAGCGCTATAGCCCAGGCGCGGCCTTTTGAACTTGATTATCAGCCGCGGCATGCATCCAGAGGGGAGCGAACAGAGGCTGGGGCCAAGTCTTTTAACGCAAATGCGGCGCGGCCTTCCGGAGATAACAGCCATGTATTCGCCCATACACAGATGGGATCCGGATTTTCATCCAATGAACGTCCCGGATCGTCTGCTGGATCCTATGGTTCATCCGCTTCCTCACGCACAACCGGCACTCCGAAAAAAGAGGAGGCCCGTGAACTCCGGCATGATTTCGCCAAAATGAACCGCCAGACCGTAGAGGCAGGGGCAGGACACGGATATTCAAAAGCCACACAATCTACAGAGGGCGGAGCAACGCATGGGTTCACAAAAGGCCAGGCATCTGCGTCCCATGAAGGGGCGACGTCCACGTCTGATTTCAGACGGGGGACGCTTGGGAAAAGTTCAAAGCCGAATGGGATGGATGCCCTGAAGGAAAAAGCTTCCAAATATGGCTACCAGCATATGACCGCCCAGAAAAAATATGGCTTCCAGGCGATCAATCCCGGTAAGCAGCTTCAGGCAGCAAAGCCAAGTGCAGCTGGACTGATCGGGGCCTTTGGAGGCGCTTACCGCATGATCGTAACCGGGGCAGACCGGGAATCCAAAGTCCAGGTTGCCAGATATGTCCGCCCGATCGGCGCCGTATACAACATGATCGGCGGCGTTTCAGTATATAAGAACGCCGTCAAAACGACGGAAGAGATGCTGTCTACCCTCAATGCGAGCGGGAACCTGCGTTCCCTGAACAATATCCTGTCTGCAAATGGGCACAAGACTATTTCTTCTGTTACCCATGCAAATATCAAGGATCTGAACAGCAGTCTTGTCCGGCTGGGTCAGAGGGCTGGAGTTATCAAACGGCAGGGAAGCATGTTTTTTTACAACCACGACAAGATTGCCCTGTTCCGGATGGGTGCTACGACTGACGTTGAAGCTGCTATTCTTGGAAATGCTCTCAAGAATGCCGCTTCCTTCCAGAACGGTGCGGGGATGTTTAAGCGCGGGTTCCATGTAGCATACATGACGCTCCGTATGGCTGCTATGAACTCTGATGACCGTACCATGGGGTATGTATTCCAGGGGATGGACACTGTCCGGGTATTCAGACAGTTCGGAAAGTCATCAAAAGAGGCCTGGAACAGCCGTTTGCTTAATAAGCCGCTGAAAGAACAGGCTGGAAAGGCTGCGGGCAGAACAACATCCCAAACCGCATCCAAAACAGCTTCCAGAGCGGCTTCAAAGACGGCTGGGCGTGTTCGGACTGCGAATTTCCGTACGGATCCGTTCCGCCCAACCAAAATGGGTAACATTATACGGCCCAGCGACAACCTGAAAAAGAACGCCAAAGCCGTAAGGAAATATACGGAGCTTCGGAAGAAACAGGCGGCTTCCAGGCTTAACAGCGTCGGATCCAGGCTCCGCAATTCGGAGCGGATCAAAGCCGTTGCTGACCTGAAGCTTAAGACAGTGCAGGCTCAGAGCAAGTTTGGAACTGTCATGAAGAATAAATTCAGCCAGCCCTACAACCGTTTTAAAGGTCGTGTGATGAACACGAACATGGGAAAGCGGATCGCCGCATCCCGGAAAGCCGCAGCTGCAAAACAGGCGAAAAAAACGGCAGCGAAGTCTGCCTTAAAAAGAGCAGGGCAGAAACAGATCAGCGCGTTCTTTGAAGCGGTCAGCAAAACTGTCAATGCGCTGCTTCATAAGCTGATGATCATCCTTGGCATATATGTCCTGGCCTGTATAGGTATCATGACTGTTGCGACAATCGTTATCGTTCCGGCCATGTTCCTGATGTCAGCTGAGACGGATGATACTTCTTTGGATGGCAATGTGGCGATGGAAGATGTGTATGATAAGTCGCACACCATGACAGGTATTATCTATAATGAACTTAGGTTCATGGAAGTGGAGTGGGGAAGCCAGCTGAGAAGTTACGGAACGGAAGAAACGCCGCTGGCTTTAAGCGAGCTGAACTTCACGGAGTACAATGTTTCTGCCAGGCAGTATGTCCTCAGTCAGACCGGCTCGGATGACCTCCTGGGGACATGGGCTTATGATTCGTCCAAAGAAGGGATATTGAGCGATAAAATGTTCGAGGGTGTTCTTGGACCGGAACCGTTTGACGGGGCTGCGCCGCAGGACCACAAGCTTCTGAGGGATATAGATGGTGGTAATACGCTTGAGCTGAGAGGAAAGCCCCAGGAAGGATATACTTCCAATGCGAAGCAGATCACAGCGATGGCATCTGTGTTTTATTCACAGACTCTGGATACTTTGAACGAGGAAGCAAATGAAGCAAAGGGACTTGCCAAATTTGCCAGTATTATGAAACGGCTCTGGAAGGCTGCCTGGACCTTTTTCGAAAAAGAAGAAGTCCCGATTTTGGGATGGGTAGGCAAACATACAGGGTGGTCATGGACCTCTGTGTATCGGAACTATGCTTACCCGTTAATGGAAGCATCCCATCAGGAGAATTTTTACCTGAGTTCATATATCTACCCAACCAAATTTTCCTATGGGGCAACAGGGGCCAGATGGGATGGTGCAAAAGGTGGAAACCCGGACGAAAATGGCGACCAGACAGTAAAAATCGACCAGAAAACCGGCCAGGAAGCTAAAAATGGACGAATCGGAGTAGTCACGGAGGGCGGCTCCGGAAAGGTAACCAGTGATTTTAAGGTTTCCAATGAAACCTACCAGGGACAGGGAAACGAGGACTGGCAGGCTATCGAAATGTGTCCGGAGGATATGTATAACGGATATGGATGCACTGCGCGGAATTCCTTTGGATACAAATATAACGGGCATTTCGCCACTGACAAGGACCTGAACGTTACCCACGCGGATGAACTTGCTTCTCTTTATTACGGGAGCGACCCGGACGAGGAAAGTGATTTTAGTAATGTTTCTAATGTCTCCGCAGATGTTTCCCCCTGGGATACGGATGAAGAAAATGAACAGGGATACAACAGAGATTCCTGCATTATTAATATCCTTCAGCTTACCGATAAAGCAAGCGAATGCTGGACTCTGGAGAGCAGGGATTCATTAACAGGTTATAATTTTGAAGAAGAAACGGACCTCCTCCAGGCAACATTCCACTCAGGCCGGATGAATGATGAATACCTGAACAGAGGTTTTGATCTGGAAGAAGATCTTACGATCCAGAAGGTGGAAGAGACTGAGGACGGATGCGATGTATATGTTTCCTATCCTTTTAGTGAAGAAATTGTATTAGATGGTGACGGAGAGCCAATTAGGGATCCTGATACTGGCGAATACGAGATGCGAACAGTTTACACTGGTGATGGATTTATTCTTCATTTCAAGCATACATGCCAGATGAACCATGAAGGATACTACTGTGGCGGACACCTGCAGCTCCGTACGCGGGGGATTGTATATGGATTTTCCGAAGAACAGTCGTACGCTGGCGTGAGTGAAGAAGAGGGTACTATTTCAGCATTTGCTCCGAAATTTCTGGATCCGATCAATTATGAAGACCCAAACTTTATCGAGGGCGCAGAAGACAGGCTGCCAAATGATTCAGATGCAACGGAAGAAGAGCAGGAAGCTTATCCGGAGCTTCACGTCTGGAATGTGGATGAGCATTCATTGACAGGAGATGATAAAACACCACAAATTTTAGAAGAAGATCTTGCAACTCTTTACAGGGCAGAAGATATTTTTGACATTGACTCAGTGATACAAAGAGAAAGGGATAATTATCCTGGATATTCTTCCAACTCGAAATTGGAATCTTTTTTTAACGGCACTGGTACAACCGCTCTGTCCAAATGGACCGGGTGGACTTATACGAATATGAGTCAAGCCGTCTCGTTAACGTATTCCGACTGGTTTGAAACATATGCATTGGCAGACACTCAGACAGCGGTAGGCGGAATATATGATAATACAGCCGCTGGTTTGAACAATCTGAGCGATGGCGTGGTAGAAAAAATCCAGGAGCTTCTGATTGGGGAGAATGAATATTTGAACCTAAACGCTGACCTGGATGATCCGGAAGCGACCAATATGGACGGGAGCATTATGACTGAGGAAGACAAGGAACTGGTGGACCGTATCCGCCATGTCATGTATGCTCTCAGTGCTGTTGGAGAAGTAAGCTATTCCCAATCTGCCCATGCAAATATGTATGGAAATGTGAAAGGAAACGCCACGGACTGTTCGGGATTCGTCTGCAACATCTACAGGGATCGTATGGATGCTACTTATACCGTAAATGGATTGTACAACAATGGGATTGTAACACCCAGGGAATACCATGGAATTGGTACGTCAGGGATCGAACCGGGAGATATCATCCTGGTTAATCCGGAATCGCCGGATGGCGAAGCACATGCCCTGATTTATGTAGGGACGTTTAACACTGCTGACCTTTATGGAGACAGCGAAGGCAACGGGGAAGAACGGGTATTCACTGTGGATTGTTCGTCCATGGTCTTTAACCTGAACAACCTTGCGTCTCAGGAAGATACTCCTGTGAAGAGCATGTATAGAGATGAAGACGGCAACAGGCTCTCTTTATCGGATGGTTATGGTGATTCGCAGGTTGAAGACGTTCCGAAGGTCAGAAGCGGCAACGTCAGGTTTGCGGACCGCGAGTATATGAACGCGGATACCGACAACATGTATTACCTGGATATGTCGGAATGGGAAAGAGTTGCAGGCCGTCAGCTGAATGGCGATTACTCGGAACTCGGTGATACGGCTGAATCCTTCTGGGAATCTTCAGCTATAGCGACTGATCTTACGCAGGTAAGGCAGGAAGTGGATATCAAGTTTCCGGATGTTAGTAATGATTCGCTTACTGATCCTGTTGTGGATATAGAAATTCCTGAAGAAGACTGGAAACCTGAAATTGAAGACCCTGAAGCTCCTATAGTAGAAGGTAAGAAAGTTGTACTCCAGATGAACCAGTTCATCCTGCAAGGAAACCAGCCATGGTCTGGATTGGTCAGGGGAGCTATCAGCGGAAATTCCACAATAGGAAAAGCCGGCTGTACGGATTGCTCATACCTGATGGCAGTATCTTATTATACCGGAATATCCTTTGATGTTGGAGATATGCTATCTCAGTCGAAATATTATGACGGGAATGCTTTTAACTCAGGAGTTCTCCTCAGCGAATATGGACTGTCACAGAGCCGTTACAGTGGCTATGATGTAAATACGATCAGGGATGCTATAGATAATGGCAGTCCTGTTATTCTGCAGATAGATGGATGGTTTTCTTTCCATCAGAGAGATACAGGCCATTTCATGGTTATTATGGGATATGACGATGAGGGCTTTATGATGTATGATCCTGCAAGTACGGATAACTCCTATAATTATTCCGGAAGATCTATTCCCTATGAAGCCTTTACCAGAGGCCCTGGTGATATCGTCAGCTACCGGGTAATTACAAATTAACACTTATGCAGAAGAAGGTTTCCTTTTCAGGAGGCCTTCTTTTTAATTATTTCTGCGTATATATATGCTATAATCAAAGAAAAATGTGAGGAGGAGAATATGCAGGACATAAGTATCACTATCAGCAAGGCAAAGCAGGGTGACCAGGATGCTTTAAGTATTCTGTATAAGGAAAATTATAAAACTGTTCTCTTTGCTATCCGTTCCGTCGTAAGGGATGAAGATGAGGAGATGGACATTCTACAGGATACGTTCGTAAAAGCATTCAATTCCCTGGAGCAATTGAAAGATCCAAACAAGTTCACCGCATGGGTTAAGCAGATTGCAGTGAACAATGCATTACAGAACGTCAAAAAGAAAAGACCTATTCTTTTCAGCCAGATGCAGGGCAGCGAAGCCGATTCCGACTGGAATGTAGAGGACAGTTTCCAGGAAGAGTCCCGGGAAGGATTGCCGGATGTGGAAATCGATCGGAAAGAAACGGAAAGGCTTATAGGGGAGATCCTGGATACCCTGCCAGAAGAACAGAGAATCGTAATCAACCTGTTCTACTTTGAGCAGATGAGTGCAAAAGAAATTGCCGATGAAATAGGAGTTTCTGTCACTCTGGTGAATACAAGGTTAAGCCTCGGCAGAAAAAGAGTAGAAAAGAATGTTCTTGAACTTGAGAAGAGAGGTACCAAACTCTATGGGCTTGCGCCGATTCCGTTCCTGCTTTTGCTTTTCAAGAATGTGGATGCACAGGCCGCAACTATACAGCCAGACAATTTACTCTTACAGTCTGTCCTGAAAAGTGTTTCGTCATCGCAACCTGTGCCTTCTGGTGTTGCGAAGGAGGAAATTCCGTCAGCTGCGGAATATTTTGCAAATAAGGCATCTAAGGCTGTAAAAAACGCGGCAATTAAATTTTCTGCAGCATCAACTACAACGAAAGCAGTGATCATCGGCGCTGTGTTAGCTGCTGGGATACTTGGGGGTGTAATTTCTGTAGGAAAAAGAAATACTGTCGAACCTTATATAACAGCTCAGACAACTGAGGATGACCAGCAGTCTGATATCTATGAATCATCCACTGAGGAGGAATCAGAAGAAAGCATAATTGATGATGAACACTTTTCCAAGGCACAATTTTCTTATATATTGAACGAATTTATATATGCTATCGAAAACGATGATTTCTCAAATGACGACCTTATCTCTAATGGATATAATGGAATTTGGTTTGACAATCCATATTTTGGATTTTTCTATTCTGACGAGTCTGAGGATATAGTTCCTTTACTGTTCATAAAAGGCGACACTGGGGATAAGGTTACAGGTTATCATGTATATTACTACGATCCAGATAACCACCTTATTGAGTATGAAATGTGTGTTTCGGGTTACCAGCCAGAAACCAGGCAATTTCTAAGATATATTAAAGTAACAAGAGTATATGAAGAGTATTATGGCTATCTTCGGGAATTGTATGAGATAAGCGACAGCGTAAAGGATGGACAAAGAATAGTTACTTATCCTGATGGTAGCGAGGAAACTATTCCCGAAACGGAATGGAATGAAACCAAATCATCTTATGGGCTCGAAAATCTTCCAATAGAATGGATTCCTTTAACCAGAGAGAATGTAGAGGAAATGTTTGGATCTTATACATTTACTCCAGAAGAACAGGAATTCTGGGATTTTCACAGATAATTTGCATTGAAACCTATTTAATACAAAAGAGGAAATAATGATGGACAATAGAATATCGGAAGAGATTGATCAAGGAAAAAAAAGCGATCAGACTGCGATCAGTAAACTGTATCAGGATAACTATGCGGACGTCCTGTTTGCCATCCGATCTGTGGTGAAAGATCAGGATAAATCCATGGATCTTCTACAAGATACATTCGTCAAAGCCTTTAATTCCCTGGAACAGCTAAAAGACCCTGATAAATTTACACCGTGGGTCAAACAGATTGCGGTAAACAATGCATTGCAATATGTTAAGAAAAAAGGCCCATTCTTTTCAGCCAGATGCAGTCCAGTGAAGCCGACTCCGAATGGAATGTAGAGGATAGCTTTCAGGAAGAATCCCGGGAGGGGCTGCCGGATGTTGAAATTGATCGTAAAGAAACAGAAAGGCTTATAGGGGAGATCCTAGATACTCTGCCGGAGGATCAGCGTATCGTGATAAACTTGTTCTACTTTGAGCAGATGAGCGCAAAGGAGATTGCTGACGAAATCGGAGCTTCAGTCACAAAGAAATAAGCCAAGGAAGCCTCCGGTTTTAACCGTGGGAAGAATTGGCGTATCTTAAGAAATTCTTAAGGTGGCGGCCAAAGTAGGGACATATACTTGTGCTATTATATGTATAACAATTAGATGTCAAAATTAGCAGGTGCATAACTATGGATTACCCTTCA
>ERZ826396.2262-NODE-2262-length-16802-cov-3.250313_pt1 | contig 16802 bp, 14 predicted proteins | sample MGYA00519926_ERZ826396 | MGnify/ENA primary metagenome ERZ826396 (study PRJEB31778, sample SAMEA3449230) | human gut metagenome | biome: human gut; feature: human-associated habitat; material: faeces | place: United Kingdom | collected 2010/2012 ... | reverse complement strand
GCAAGGGTATGGACGCAGAGTGCGGCTCCTTTTGCGGAAAGTTTATCGAAAAGGCTTCCTCCTGTTTCTTTTTCATCCAGTGTGACTTCTACTTTTTCCAGCATATCGCCGGTATCAAGTCCTTCATCCATCTGCATCGTTGTGACGCCGGATACTTTCTCTCCATTGATGACTGCCCACTGGATCGGTGCAGCGCCGCGGTATTTCGGCAGAAGGGATGCATGGACATTGATACATCCGTATGGTGTCATTTCCAGAATCTCTTTTGGAAGGATCTGTCCAAATGCCACGACTACGCAGACATCTGCCTGGTATTTTTTCAGCTCTTCGATACATTCCGGTTCCCGGATCTTCTTTGGCTGATAGACCGGGATATTATGTGCAAGTGCACATTCTTTTACTGGAGTGAACTGCATTTCTTTGCCTCTGCCCTTTGGCTTGTCCGGCTGTGTGACAGCGAGCACTACTTCATGTCCTGCTTCTACCAGTGCTTCCAGTGTTCCGACTGAGAAATCAGGAGTTCCCATAAATATTATCTTCATCTTATCTTCCTCCCGCTTCCCGCCTAGGCTTCTTCATATTCTGTGCTGTGAAGTTCACCTTCTACTTTTTCTACATAAAGATGACCGTCCAGATGCTCCAGTTCGTGACAGATTGCTCTTGCCATCAATCCTTCTCCTTCGATCTCGTATTCTTTCATATCTTCATCAAGTGCTACTGCTTTTACATAATTCGGACGGGTAACAATACCGGATTTACCTGGTACACTAAGGCATCCTTCTTCCCCGGTCTGTTCTCCGCTGCTCTCTACGATGCGTGGGTTGATCATGACAACCGGACCTTCTCCGATATCGATGACAACGATTCTTTTGAGAATTCCAACCTGCGGTGCAGCAAGGCCTACCCCCATTGCCTCGTACATGGTCTCTAACATATCATCGATCAGTTCTGTTGTTCTTGGTGTCATCTTTGTAACTTCCTTACACACCTTTGTCAGTACTTCATCGCCCATTTCTCTGATTTTTCTAATTGCCATTTTTTCTTCCTCCTGCCTTTTCTTTTAAAATCCACTCATCGGATCAAAATCAAACTGAATCCGCATCTTTGCAAATCCCCGGTTCAATTCAATATATTGTTCCATTTTATCTTTCATTTCAATCAGGATCTCATAGGATTCCTGCTTCAGATACAAAACTCTCCGGTACACATCTTTGACCTTTCCGACTGCCGGAGCTGCCGGACCGATCACCTGTACCTTGCGGTTCTTCGTGATCCGCATTGCATATAATTTTAGATAGTGCATTCCTTTTTCCAGAAGTGCTTCATCCTCACAGGCTACCAGTACCGCCATCAGATGCTCTGCCGGCGGATACCCCATCAGTTCCCTGTAATTCATCTCTTCTGTATAAAATGCCTGATAATCCTGACGTGCTGCCGTCTGGATACTATAATGCTCCGGGCTGTAGGTCTGAATCACGACCTCTCCTTTTTTTGCCCCTCTTCCGGCCCTTCCCGCAGCCTGCGTCAGAAGCTCGAATGTCCTCTCTGCTGACCGGAAATCATCCGAGTATAAAGACATATCCGCCGCAAGCACGCCAACCAGAGTCACATTTGGAAAATCATGTCCTTTTACGATCATCTGTGTTCCGACAAGAATATCTGCCTCTTCATTTGCAAATGCAGAGAGAATCTTTTCATGTCCTTCTTTGGACCTTGTAGTATCCAGATCCATCCGAAGCACCCTTGCCTGCGGAAATTCTCTTTTTACCAGTTCTTCAATCTGCTGTGTTCCTGCGCGAAAACCTCCGATATGAGGGGAGCCGCAGGACGGGCATTTTTTTGCAACCGGTTCTTCGTAGCCACAGTAGTGGCACACCATTTTTCCATTATTGTGCACTGCCAGTGAAACATCACAATGAGGACATTTTACTACATATCCGCAGGACCTGCAAGAAAGGAATCCGGCATACCCCCTTCGATTCAGAAACAAAATGATCTGCTCTTTCTTTTTCAGACGGTCTTCCATCAGCTCATGAAGCCTGTCACTTAAAATAGAACGGTTCCCTTTTTGCAGTTCTTCACGCATATCCACCGTGTAGACCTCCGGGAGCTCTGCTTTTGCGGTCCGCCTCTTTAATTCCAGCAACGTATACTCTCCCAGCTCGCACCGGTAAAAAGCTTCCATGGAAGGGGTTGCCGATCCCAGTACCACACTTGCCCCTTCCAGGCTTGCGCATTCGATTGCCGTCTCCCGCGCATGATACCGGGGAACCTGTTCACTTTTATAAGCTGCCTCATGTTCCTCGTCGATTACGATCAGACCAAGACTCGGAAACGGGGTAAAAAGTGCAGATCTTGGACCGATCATCACATCAATCTCTCCTTTTTTCGCCCGCATCATCTGGTCATACCGCTCTCCCGCTGAAAGTCTGGAATTCATGATGGAAACGCGTTCCCCAAATGTCCTGTAAAAGCGCATCACCGTCTGGTAAGTCAATGCGATCTCCGGGATCAGCACGATCGCCTGCCGCTTTTCCTTTACCACCTGCCGGATCATTTCCATATAGACCTCTGTCTTGCCGCTTCCGGTCACACCGTATAAAAGATAGGTCTTTCGGATTCCTTTTTTATAATCGTTTTCAAACGTCCGGATCGCTCTTTCCTGCTCATCCGTGTAGGTAATAAAATGCCGCTGCTGCTCTTTTTCTTTAACCGGATTACGGTAAATCTTATGATTTTTGATTTCCAGAACCCCCTGTTCTTCAAGCGCTCTCACCACCGTCATCGTGATATTCAGCTTCTGGCTGATCAGGGAATATTCTACCTCTTCATCATCCAAAAGTGCTGCCATCAGTCTTGCCCGCGCTTTCTGGTTCTTGTGAAGATATTCTTCCAGTTTCTTTTCGCCGGCTTCTCTGGAAATACATCTTTTTAAAATCCGCTGTTCCTTCTGCTGCTCGGTACGCTTGATCGGAAGCACCGTCTTCAATGCCTGGATCATCGTACCGCCATAATATTCTTTCATCCACGCAGCAAGTGCGACCAGCCTTGCCTCAATCATCACACTCGATGTATCCTTGCGCAGAATATTCTTTATTTTTTCCGCATCATAATCACATGTTTCCGAAAAACCGACAATGTACCCCTTCGTTTCCCGGTTCCCCCGTCCAAACGGCACAATGACGCCTGCACCGGTCCGTAAATTTCCTTCCAGTTCTTCCGGTACGCGGTACTGAAATACTTTATCCAGTTTTTCATGTGTAATATCTATAATAATGTCTGCGTACATTCTGTCTGTTCCTTTTTCTGTCTCTTTTGTGCCATCATCCTGACGGCTTTTCGCACCAGTTCCCGGTCATCCATCGGATGTCTGATGCCCCGGATCTCCTGGTAATTTTCATGTCCCTTTCCCGCAATCAAAAGGATATCACCCTGTCTTGCCATTTCCACCGCAAAGAGTACTGCCTCTTCCCGATCCCGGATCATCCGATAGGCTCCGGAAGTTTCTTTGATACCTTCTTCAACGTCTTCCATAATCTTCGCCGGCTCTTCCCATCTCGGATTATCTGAAGTGATGATCGTCAGATCCGCAAGCTCTCCTGCCACTCTTCCCATCCTGCTTCTTCTGCTTCCGGCACGGTTGCCTCCGCATCCAAATACCAGTAAAATACGTTCTGGTTCATAAATTCTCAGCATTTTAAGAACTTTTGCAAGACTCATGGCATTATGCGCGTAATCAATGTAACACAGGAAATCTTCTCCTGCATCTACCCGTTCCATCCTGCCTCTTACCGCCAGATGCTTTAACACGTTTCCTGCTTCTTCTCTTTCAAATCCAAGACAGCTCACTGTCTGCAAAGCAGCCAGTGCATTGTACACATTAAATATTCCGGGAAGGGCAAGCTCATATTTTTCACCATCTGCGTAAAATACCGTTTTTAATTCTCCGTCCTCTATACGGAACCGGATTTTTTCTGCCGTCAGTACATGACTGTTTCTGAATCCTCTTTCCTGCCATTCTTCTTCCCGACAGGTAAATCCGTATTTCGCGCAACATTTTCTCTGGAACATATAGCTGCACTGTGCATCATCCAGATTCCCGATTCCAATCCTGCACTGTTCAAAAAGACAAGATTTGTAATATCGGTATTCCCCAAGACTTGCATGCTCGCCTGGTCCGATGTGATCCTCCCCGAAATTAGTGAACACCGCAATTTCAAACCAGATCCCAGCGATCCGATGCTGCTTTATTCCCTGTGAAGACACCTCCATCACCGCATAGTGGCAACCTGCTTCTACCATTTTAGCAAAATACGACTGAATGGTAAAGGCATCCGGGGTCGTATTTGGCGAAGTTACCACTTCATTTCCAAGATGATTGGCGATCGTACCGATCAGTCCGCATTTTTGCCCCAGACTTTCCAGCATCTCCCGGATCATCACTGCCACCGTACTTTTCCCCTTTGTGCCGGTCACGCCAATCACTTTCAACCTGTCAGCAGGACTTCCAAACCAGATCCGGCTGATCCCGGCAAGGGCTTCCCTTGTATCTTTTACCAGAATGACCGCAACATTTTCCGGAAACTTCAGCATCCTTCCCCCAGATACCAGTTTTTCTATCAGAATGCAGGATGCCCCAAGGTTGCAGGCTTCTTCTATATAATCATGGCCATCTGCCCGGCTTCCCTGAATGCAGACAAACAGACTGTCTTCTTCTGCCTTTTGGGAATTACAGGTAATCCCCCGGATTTCCATCTCTTCTTCTAATTCCGGCATTTGGATCACCGCATGCTGAATCTTTTTAAACAGAACCGAAAGCTTCATAAGGCTCCTCTTTTTGGGCTCTTTGTTTTCAGAATATGCTGTTTCCCATCAAACGTCACACCGGATATGAAAATATATAAAATGGGTGGATTTCCTGCTTTCGTTTTCACGCATCCTGTGCGTTTGCAGGAACACCCACCCATCTCTCAGTCTCTATTGATGCTTTTTATCATACTCGGCAAGATATTCTTTAACATACTGTGTATCTGATTTGCAGTCCAGATACTCACAGCCATATTTCTGTCTTGTCTCATTTCCTTTTCCGGTAATCAGGAAAATAGTCTTTCCCTCTGCTTCATCCATCGCTGCTTTGATCGCCTCTCCCCGATCCTCGATCATGATATACGGACAGTTCTGTGCTTCCACATACTGTGCGATTTCTTTGGAAATCTGCTCTACCGGCTCATATCCCGGATCTTCCGCTGTCAGATAAACCTTTTTCGCATACTGGCCCGCTACCGTTCCAAGGTCTCTTCTCCGGATAAATGCTTTCTTTCCGGGGCATCCGAAGATCGATACGATATTATAATCCGGATATTCATCTTTTATTGAAGAGAACAGCTTTTCAAAACTGAGCTTGTTATGTGCATAATCCACAACAGCGATCAGATTCTTATCTGCACTTCCATAAAGCTCCATACGTCCGCTGGATCTTGCCCTCAAAAGACCACTGTGCATATACTCCTTCGGTATTTCAAGAAGAATGGATGCCGCAATGACAGCCAGTGCATTTTCCACATTGAAAAGTCCCGGCATCGTCAGACGGAATTCTTCATCAAACTGCTCTGTCTTTACCATAAATACCGTTTCATGTCCGTCTTTCTGGATCTCATAACCATAAACATCCGCTTCCGGATTCTTTGTACTGAACGTCAGCACCTTCTCACAGACCTTTGACTCTTTCAGAATACGGTCTGCAAAATCTGCATCCATGTTCACAACTCCGTAACGTGATTTCCCGAAAATTTTCAGTTTAGACGAAAAATAGTCTTCAAAATCCGGATGCTCGATCGGACTGATATGGTCCTCTGAAATATTCAGAAAAATCCCCACATCAAACTGCATGTTATCGACACGATTGTATTTTAACGCCTGTGAAGATACTTCCATCTCGGCAAATGTAATACCACTTTCTACGGCATGGCGCAGATGCTCCTGCAATTCTACCGACTCCGGCGTAGTAATATGAGATTCTTTCTTGATCACTCCGTCATAAATATCGATTGAAGAAAGGACTGCACTTTCCTTTCCACCGGTTGCTTCCATATAATCATCCACGATTGCTTTCATATAGTAAGCGGAAGTGGATTTTCCTTTTGTTCCGCCGATTCCGGTGATCGTCAGCTTCTTCCACGGTGCATTATTGAACTTCTCTGCAAGTGGAGGCATTGCCTTACGGATATCGTCTACCAGAAAATATGGAACCTCTTCTTTTGTTTCATATTTTACTTCGCTGACATAAGCAATCGCACCTTTTTCGATCGCTGCATCCAGATACTCAGCCTTAAATGCCGCACCTTTGCAAATAAACAGTGTCCCTTCCGTCACCTCTCTGGAATCATAGGTCAGATATCTTACTGTTTTTTCTTCTTCCCCATTTGAATAAAATTCTTTCATCATACGCAGGTTCTGTAACAGATTTGCGTACTCCTGTAATGTATATTTTTCCATCTGGTATTTATCTCCCTTATATTCTTTCCGGTATTATTCCCGGTACTCTGCGCCGGATCGGATAATGGATTCTCTTACCAGAACATCCATTGCATCCATGCAGTCTGCCGGTACCTGATAATATTCTTTGAATACCGAAATCTCTGTACATGCAAGAATTACCGCATCACAGCCCTTTGCCTTCAGGTCATTATAAGCACGGTCAAATTTGTTCTTGTCTCCCGGCTTTCCTTTTTTGATATCATCATAGATCAGCGACATCACATCTTTCTGGCAGGCTTCTCCCGGAACTACCGGTGTGATTCCAAATTTTTCGCAGGCACGGTGATAAGTTTTTGCCTGCATCGTTCCATCTGTTCCCATGATCCCGATCTTCTTTACTTTTGGATGAGCCTCTACTACATATCTGACACTCTCTTCTACCATATTGATGATCGGAACACTTGTAGATTTCTGGATATCTTCCAGGAAATAGTGCGAGGTATTGCACGGGATCGCTATATTTTCCACTCCCAGCATCTCCAGATCTCTTGCGTCCTGCGTGATCGCTTTCAGAAACGGAAGCTTATTTCCTGTAAGGATTGCCTGTGTTCTGTCCGGCATTGTCGCATGACTTAAAATGATCATGTTGATATGCTCCTGATCACTCTCCGCCTTTGTCCTTGCGATCACTCTTGCATAATAAAAACTTGTCGCCTCCGGTCCCATTCCACCGATAACACCTAATTTTTTCAGCATATCATTCTCCCTGTTTCAGCTTCTCTTAGCTGTAATATTTCTTAAAGTTACCAAACTGTCTGAGATGATTCTTCACCATAGCAAGATAACGTCTTGGTTTAAAATCACCTCTTTTAAATACCGGATTGACCATCTTGTTTTCCTTAAGAAGGCGTCTCATCTTCTCACGGTTTGCTTCTTCTTTGATATATTTGAAAGCAACTGCCTTCGGTACTGTCATCCAGAGATGTTCTTCTTTTGCGAATTCAAGCGGCAGTTCTTTTCCGTAAACGTATTCTTCTACTACATATTTTGCAACATTGAATCCAGATCCTGTCACATAATAATTACTTCGTCCCTGACGGGTGTTGATCTCGAAGAAACGGTATTTGCCATCACGCTTGTCATACTTGATATCAAAGTTGGAGAATCCTACATAGTGCAGGTCTTCCAGCAGATTCTTCACCTTCATCATCAGTTCTTCGTTTGGCTCTGTGATGATAACTGCATGATTTCCAAGTCCGTGTGGTGTGTGTTCTTCCAGGAGTACATGTCCCAGACACATCATTTTAACTTTTCCATTCCGGTCAGAATAAGAAGTCAGAACACGCATATATTCATCATTTCCCGGAATCATATCCTGGATGATCAGTTTATCAGTATAACCTGCTCCATAAATATCCTGAATTACTTTTTCCAGTTCTTTTCTGTTCTTGATCGTGTAGATCTTATTCTGGGTTGCAAACGGATGCTCCCAGTAGGAAATACTGTCAGACGGCTTTAAAATTACCGGATACGGAAAATTCATCTCAAAGTCCAGTCCCATGGACTGATCGTAAATAATCGTTCCCGGATAATCTACCCCATGCTTTTCGCACAGCTTGTAGAAGGTCTCTTTCTGCTGCAGACTGTTCATCAGATCAAAATCGATATATGGTGCAATAATATTTTTCTCAAGCTCTGCTTTGTGCTTACTGATCAGTGCCACATAACTGTCACCACATCCGATGAGCATGATCTTTTTGTCTTTATGCTTTTTTGCAAATCCATTGACTGTCTGAAGGAAATAATCGTCTGTATCAATCTTCGGATTCGGATGATATTCGATGATCTTACTTCCGTAACTCGGTCCTGTTGCAAACTTTCCAAATATATATGTCTTCACCTGATACTGCTCATAAAATGCGCGGGCAACACTGTAAGTATTGATATCTCCACCGAGCAGTACCGGAATAAATTCTCTGTCTTTAAATTCCATTGTTTAAAGAAGCTCCTTTCTATCCCCTTATATTTCTACATATCATCTCATTATACTCCAGGGGTTCTTTAGGTGTCAAGGCATGGAAACAGCTCTGAAAGTTTCCCGGGAAATTTTCAGAACTGTTTTTTTTCATCTTTCTTCTCTTTTTCTCTCTGCTCCAGAACACTACCCCGGATCACCGCATCCGCCCCATACCTTCCGCGGATCTCTCCCATTGCCGCACTGAGCTTTTTCAGCTTTTCCATGCTCTTCTTCGGCTTCTCAGATTTCACCTTGAATTGCAGGTCAAACAGGCTTAGCTGTTCCGGTTCATCTTCATCCACAAGCTTCGCTGTGCGAACACCAAGCAGTCTGATCGGCTCACCGTTCCACAACTCATCGAACAGGCTGCAGGCCGCCTCGTAGATCACCTGATCTGCACCGGATGCTCTGCCAAGCTGCTTCTGGTGAGATACATTCTGAAAATCACTGTAACGGATTTCCACACTAACCATATTGGCTTTCTGCCCTGCTTTCCTTAGTCTCTTTCCCACACTTTCTGCCAGAGAAAATAGAACCTTTTTTGCATCCTCTGCCTTTTCCACATCTTTTGGAAGTGTGGTGGAATTACCGACACCCTTTGCTGCGGTCTCCTCGGATTGCACCTTTGCATCACCGATTCCATTTGCAAATTCCCACAGCGTTCTTCCATGACTTTTCAAATGGAATTCCAGAAGCTTCGGATCTGTCTGCGCAAGCTCACCAATTGTCCTGATTTCCAGCTTTTCCAGAATCGCCACACTGGACTTCCCTGCCATAAAAAGCTCACTCACCGGGAGTGGCCACATTTTTTCCCTGACCTCTTCCGGGAAAAGAGTGTGGGCACGGTTTGGCTTTTCAAAGTCTGATGCCATTTTTGCCAGAAGCTTGTTTGTCGAAATTCCCACATTCACGGTAAACCCAAACTTTTCATAAACCTGGGCTTTGATTTCATACGCAGCCTCCACCGGCGAAGAAAAACGCTGTGCGATTCCGGTAAAATCCATATAGCACTCGTCCACACTGACCTGCTCGATTTCCGATGTATAGGTTCTCAGGAAATCCATCAGTCTCCGGCTGTACTCTCTGTACATCCTGTGATTTGGCGGATCCATGTGAAGATTCGGACACTTGCGGAACGCATTTACCACCGGCTCTCCCGTCCTGATGCCGAATTTCTTTGCCGAAGAAGATTTTGCCAGAACGATACCATGGCGTGATTCTCTGTCACCGCCGATGATCGCAGGGATCGTGCGGATGTCTACTTCGGCACCATTTTTCAGTTGTTCTACTGCCGTCCAGCTAAGATAGGCTGAATTGACATCTATGTGGAAAATAATGTGTGACAATCCTGCTTCCTCCTCTCCCCAAATAATCGAGCAGGCTGACTCCTGCTCGATTTGTATACTTTGTACACCATCTCGCTTAACAGCCAGGTGATGTACATTCGCCAAATGCAGATCCTTGTGCAAGCACAAATCTGCACTTGGCTCATCGTATACACAAAAAATACGGAATATGATATTCATTTTATCATATCCCGCATCCATTTTCATTATTTTATCTTTTATTTATCAAGCTTCCCGCTTACTTCATTCCATCCGCACGCAAACACATACTGTGCAAATTCTTCCAGCTGCTTTTCACTGTATGAACTCAGATCCATCCCTTTCAGCTTGTCTTCTACCGCTTTCTTATTGTATCTCAGATCGGATACATATGAACAGTCTACTCTCTTTATCATGTCATCAAATATATCTCTTTCCATATGCTCCCTCTTTTCTACATAATGTTAATTATGTTGTAATATAAATCGTCCAAACTCAGTCCAACTATATTCTAGTCTGTATTACAAAGACTGTCAACATTAAAAACCGTTGCGGAAATACAAAACAGTTCTTTCGTTTTAATTATGTAAAAACTTTTATTTTTTCCTTTTTATTTTCATATTTTCGATTTAAAATACTTATATCAAAAACTACAACATAATTAACATTATGTCGTCATTCTACAAGCATCTCTAACATTTCCATACTCTTTTTCCATTCCATAATTCCATCCGCAGCATAAATCCTTGTCACCTCGATACTGCTGTGTCCCAGAATATCCGCAAGCTGCACCAGATTTCCAGTAACCCTGTAAAAAATTCTTGCAAACATATGTCTGAAATTATGCGGAAATACTTTTTCGGTTTCCACCCCGGCACTTACTGCAAGCTGTTTTAATTCTCTCCATATATTCGACCGGTCTTTTTCATGACCCGATCTTGTTATAAACACATTTCCCTTTTGAATCCTGTTTTTTCTTATATAATACAAAAGTCTTTTTCTCAACTGATCCGTTAAAATAACCGGTCTGTATTTTCCTTTATTCCACACCTTCACAATTCCGCTTTGAACACTATCAACTGAAAAATATCTCAGCTCACTGATCCGGATTCCTGTCCCCGCAAGCGTCTCCATAATCATTACAAGCTGTTCCTTTCCCTGCTCTTTTGCTTTCCGCACCAGTTTGATATAATCGGATTTCTGCAGTTCTCTTTCCATCATCTTTGAATTACAGCCCTGCGCACGGACTCTGCGGAGCTTCCATTTTCCAAGCCCAACAGCAAGTAAATACTGATTCAGTGCCACAAGCATCGAATTTACACTGCTTACTGCATAATGCTGTATCAGCCACTCCCGGTAAGCAAGCAGAAGTTCCTTATCTATTTCTTCCGCTTCTGCTGCATAGGAATAAAAAGTCGTCACATCCGTCATATATTTCTTCTTTGTTGCCTCCGAAGCTTCCCGCTCGATCAAATATTCCATAAAGATTTCTTTTTCAAATTCCATTCCGTTCATAATGTGTCCTCCTTGTTTTTTCTCTTTACTCACATTATTTCACAGATCTGAAATATTATTAACCGAAAAAGCAGCAGGACAAAAACTTTTGTCATTGTCCTGCTGCTCATATCCGTCTATTTTCCTTAATTGATTCTAATTTAAATCCAGACTCTTTATCCAATCCCGAATTTCAAAATCATTATCTTTTATTTTTCATATAAAAACTCTTCTGAAAGAGTAACATTAAAATCCTTAGCCAGATGCCTAAAATTATCAGGTGTAATTGTCTGCAGTTTATCAGGTCTCATTGACAGCATTTTTACCAGAATCTCTGCTGACTTTTCCGCTGTATGCATGAGTCCAAATGTAAGATCAAAATCCTCCCCTGCTGCAAACATTCCATGATGTGCCCAGATGGCAAGATCATATTTCTTCATAAGTTCACTTGTCGCTACAGCAATTTCTCTTCCCCCCGGAACCATCCATGGAACTACACCGATTCCATCCGGAAATACTACCGGACACTCTGTTGCCATTTCCCAAAGTTCTCTTGTAAAGACTCTATCCTCAAGTGGAAGGACAAATGTAAGTGCTATGATATTAGTCGTATGTGCATGATATACCACTCTGTAGTTTGGATTCTGAAGCTTCTTTACTTCGAGATTCATAAGATGGCTAGGCAGCTCACTTGTCGGTCTTCCACCATTCACAAGTCCCCATACGATACGGTAATTTTCGCCCTTTTCATCAAGCTCTATCATACAGATGGAATCCTCCGGCTTGATTATCACGTTTCTGAAATATTTTCCGCTTCCAGTCACAAGGAAATACTCTCCGGCAAGCTCTGGCACTGTTGTTCCGATTGGCTGCCACTCCTTTGGCTCAAAATTCTCTCTTACTGACTCTACCTCATCTGCCTTCACACGATATGAGAGGTTTCCGCCATTTCTTTCGTGCCAGCCCTGCTCCCATCCGTCATTCGCCATACGTATAAATCCTTTTACAAATTCTGCATCTAAAAATTTCATGATATTTTCCTCGCTTTTCTACTATATTTAAACTACTGTTTTATACTTGATCACCTGCGCAAAACCATACTACACTGTACCTTTTATAGATATGACTATGTTCTTATCTGCATACAATATCAACCGGCACATCCAGTATCTTTGCCACCTTGAGTATTGTATCGATATGCCTGCCGACTGCTGCTGCCATGTGATGTGTAGGACCTGCTTCGCTCCATCGGTTACAGAATTCTCTTGCTCCGATTGAAAAGCGCGTTCTCATATTTGTGTCACCAAATGTGAATATCGGGCCATCCTCGTTTACACCCTCTGCCACAACAAACTTAAATTTTCCGTTCATATCCTGTGTGATTCCAAGGTATGTTACAGCTCCGACAGGTGGATAGAACTGTGTCAGATATCCGCCGCCTGTTTTTCCGTGAAATACATCTACAATCTTCATGGTCGGCTTTTTTGCCTGTGAAATATCAGCATCTCCCGAACCTGAATGTCCGATGATACAGATATCCTCATTAAAGTCGATGGAATACATCTCCGAAAGCTGGCCTGTACCGGAAATCGTTTTTAAAATGCTCATAGCCATAGCAACCTTCATATCTCCCTCAACTGCACAGGCTGTTCCCTGCTTTATAAGCATTGAAAACGCCGGTATCAGCATACTGTCAAGCTTTCCTGCTATTCCCTGGGCAAAACCGTCATAATGAGAGGCTATCATTCCAAGCTCTTCTTCCTTTACCCATTCTTCAAATGCCACAACATATTTTGCCATGTCCCATACAGTCTCAACTGTAGCTGCTTTATTGTCTTTGTCTGGTGCTATATCAAATGTCGCAAGTATATCCTCAGCCTTTGCCCTGATTGCGTTCTCATCTGTGATATGGTCAGCGATCGCCCACATTTTCTCCCAGTCAAACTGCTTTGTGTAAAGTCCCATGCGGTTATACAGATTGGTCTCATCGATATACAGATCCATCATTCCCGGATATGGTCTTCCGATCTGTGCGATATTGGTATAGCGGAATCTTCTTCTGACCTGTGCTGCCTTGCACCACTGTGCTATCTCCGTTGCCACATAATCATCTCCACCTTCTACTACGCCTGTGATCACTGCATGTCTCTTCCCTGCTCTTTCAAGGTCTGCAACCATCTCTCCGACTGCTCCGCATGCTCACCCAGCCATTTCGGTGTGTCCGTATTCGCATAATCCGGTGCTTTGAGCTTTTGAACGTTCACCAGAACAACCGGCACATTTAAATCTCTGATTGCAGGAAGCATATTGTAGCTTGTCGCATATGTGAGAAGCTGTAAAATCACCAGATCCACATCTGCCGCCCTGAATTTGTCTCCTGCTTTCATTGAAAGCTCTTTTGTGGTAACAATTCCACCATCCACCAGCTCAACGGTATCCGGTATTGTCTTTTTAAAAGACTCATACTGTGCCTCGAACTCCGGAACGAGTGTCGGAAACTGTGGCAGGTATGCGCCGAGCGCTATCGAAAATACACCAACCTTTGCTTTTGTTTCTACTAACATTTGTTTTCTCCCTTCTTTTGATAGCAATTTTGCATTTATCATTTATAAATTCGGACTATATTCTTTTATTTCAAAAGAATCGAAAATGCATTGTCTTGCAGCTTTTAAATCGTAAAGTTCTTTAGCTGCGATCATTTGTGAAGCTATATTTCCTATCGCAGTGGCTTCGCCCGGTCCCGCGTAAACAGTCATTCCTGTTTCCTTTGCGGTAAGCTCATTCAGGTAAGCTGCATTTGAGCCTCCCCCGACTACATATATATGCGAATATTGCTTTCCTGTCAGCTCCTCTATCTCGTGAGCAGTCCCTGCATAGCACCTTGCCAGGCTGTTATAGATAACGGCTGCCACCTCTGCGACCGACTGTGGAATCTGCTGTCCACTCTCACTGCATGCTTTTTTTACTTCCTCTGTCATGCTTTCCGGTGCTAAAAATCTGTCATTGTTCGCATCCACCACTGACTTTATATCCTCTTTTGCTGCCATCTCACATATTTCAGCAAAACTCATATCCTGTGCGATTTCTTTCTTTACCGACTGTATCATCCACAGTCCCATAATATTTTTCAGATAACGGAATCTGTGATCATAACCGCCTTCGTTTGTCAGATTGCACTTCATGCTGCCGACTGTACAGTCTGCTTCTTTAAGCTCTGTTCCCATAAGTGACCATGTTCCTGAGCTGATATACAAAGCAGCATCCTCCTGCGTTGGAATAGCCATAACAGCGGACGCAGTATCATGCGTCGGTGGAAGAATGACCGTGCAGTTGAATCCCACCTTTTCCTGAATGGCATTTGTTAAGTCTCCCAGCTCATATCCCGGACTTTTTATTTCTAAAAACAATTCCTGTGGAAATCCAAGCTTAGCTATGAGCTGATGATCCCAGTCCTTTGTCTTCGCATTTACAAGCTGGGTAGTTGATGCATTTGTATATTCCTGAGCCTTCCTTCCGGTTAAAAGAAAATGGAAATAATCAGGTATCATAAGCATTGTCTTTGCATTTGCAAACATATCCGGATTTTGTTTTTTTACAGCCATCAGCTGATAAATCGTATTAAAGATCTGTTTCTGAATACCGGTTCTTGTGTAAAGTTCTGTCTCCGGTACAAACTGATACACTGCTTTGTCGATGTCCTTTGTTCTGTCATCCCTGTAGGCAACCGCATCTCCAAGCATTCTGTCGTTTTCATCCAACAGGACAAAATCCACAGCCCATGTGTCAATTCCCATGCTGTGTGGAATTTTTCCCATTTTCAGACACTTTTTCATGCCTGTAAGTATTTCCTCAAAAAGTCTGTCCACATCCCACACCTTATGACCATCTTTTTCTGTCATGCCGTTTGGAAAGCGGTAGATCTCCTCAAGCACCATCTTTCCGTTTTCCATGTGTGAAAGCATATGTCTGCCACTTGAAGCGCCAATGTCAACCGCAAGATAATATCTTGTATCCATATGTGAGTTCCTTTCTTTTTTGTTCTCGGTGGTTCTGAATAATTACCTTTTTTCTGTACTCAATATAACAAAAATAAGGACAGCTTTTTAGAACCTCATTAGTTCAAAAAACTGTCCTTATTTTCCATCCTATCGTGTTTTATCTTTTATGTTTTCTTTTCTGTATTTGTGCGGTGTCATTCCGTAACGCTTCTTAAATTGCCTGAAAAAATAGCTTTGATTCTCATACCCGACATCCAGGGCTATTTCTTCAATCGAAAGCTTTGTATCGCACAGCAGAAGAACCGCCATCTGAAATCTTTTTCTTTGCAGAAGCTCCTGAAAATTGTATCCGGTTTTTTGCTTTATCAGTTTGCTTAAGGCAGTCATAGACTGATTCGTATCCTCTGCAATTCTCGTCAGACTGGCATTTTTACAGTCACTGTTAATATATCCGAGCACTGCCTGGACGATCGTCTCCTTATAATCCATAGAAGAGTTATGGCTAAGATTTTCCAGATGATTCAGCAGATACAAAAATACAATCCCCATGGAATATTGGTTTATTATATCTTCGTTAGCATATCCGTGCAGCATGGATTCCACCATATTTTCCATAAGGTTTTCGACCTGCTCATTCTCCTGCAGTCGAAACAGAAGGTAATGCGAGACCGGATCCTTTTGTCTGAATACGCTTGTCACAAACCGGGCAAGAACATTCTCTTCGCCAAGCATAGATAAAGGTACCTCAAAAAATTCAGGAAGTGCAATAAAATTTATACCTATGTCCTGATAATCCGCTCTTTTTATTGAATGCACCACCTGCTGGTTCAGCATCAGGACATCACCCTTATGAAGTACCAGCTCTTTTCCTTCTATGCAATGCGTAATACTGCCCTGGATAACATACATAATCTCTACATAATTGTGTCTGTATTCCGGAAAATCGACAAAACGGCTATGCGGACGTACTGTAATAAGCTGTCCTCTGCCAAGCAGCAGTTCCCTGTCTATTTCCTCTATCTTTTCTTTCACATACAATTGTCTTTCAATGTCACGTCCAGATATTTCTGTTCTTCTTCCGATACCTTCATTAGTTCATCCAACAGTTTCTGTTTCATATAATATCCCCTTTATAATAGCAGAATTCCAAAATTGATCAGATTCTTAGTGTATGACGTACCTGTAGTCGTACTTTCTCCTACTTTTGCAAGAAAGTCATTTACTCTAAGCATAAAGTATATTTTTCAAAATGAACACCCCCTGGAGCAAAATTTGTCACCTATTCTAAAGAAAAACCGAGTAGGAGGCGGTGACTAACCGCCGTCCTCTCACAACACCGTACATACTGCTCTCGTATACGGCGTTTTCAATAGTCATCACATCAGCCCCCGGTGCACAAGTATTAAAGAGCAGGTAAGAAAGGATAGAATTTCTTACCTGCTCTTTTTATATCTGACTTTAGCATTTCTTTGCTAATATAAAGGAATGTCC
>ERZ826396.2256-NODE-2256-length-16855-cov-11.021488_pt1 | contig 16855 bp, 12 predicted proteins | sample MGYA00519926_ERZ826396 | MGnify/ENA primary metagenome ERZ826396 (study PRJEB31778, sample SAMEA3449230) | human gut metagenome | biome: human gut; feature: human-associated habitat; material: faeces | place: United Kingdom | collected 2010/2012 ... | reverse complement strand
GCGTCGTTCAGCGTGAGGTTGAAGCTGTTGCGCGTGTAGCGCTCCACCTTCGCCACCCGCTGCGCGTTCACGATGTAGGAGCGGTGGCAGCGGAAGAAGCCGAAGCGCGAAAGCTCGTCGTCCAGTTCGTCCATCGTGAGCGGGGTGGGGTAGAGCGAGCCGCGCACCGACACGTGGTTCTGCTTGTTGGCGCTTTCGATGAAGTCGATCTCGCGCGGGTCGAACAGCAGCGTGGCCGCGTCGGCCTTCGCGGGGATCTTGCACACGCGCACCTCGTCGAACGCCTCATCGGGGGGTGCGGCGGAATCGTCCTCGTCGCGCGCCACCTCGATGAAGCGCCCGTCCTCGCACCACAGGGCGACGCCTGGCATGAGCAGCGCCTCGCGCAGGGGCTGCAGCGTGGTGATGAAGCGGCAGCCGCGCTCCTCGGCCTCGGACATCCACGCGAGCGCGCTCGCGCGCCCCTCGGCGTCGAGGTCGGACAGCGGGCGCTCGATCAGGCAGACCTCCGGCTGGAACAAGCTCGCGCGCGCCAGCCGCACGAGCGCGGCTTGGGAGGCGGGAAGGTCGCGCAGCTTGGCGCGGGCGATGCCGCGCAGGCCGAAGTGGGCGACGGCGTCCTCGTGATGCACGGCGCCGCCGGCCAGCTGGCTGAAGAGGCGCAGGTGGGAGGTCACCGTGTCGCGCGGGCAGCCCGCGTCGGCCTCCAGCGCGAACGCGCAGCGGCGCATGGCGAAGCGCCGGCGCACGGCGCGCGCCAGCCCGATCGACGTCTCGCGGCCGCACTCGATGTGCGCGCTCTCGCCAAGGTCGGCGAGCAGCTTGTCTGCGGAGGCGTACTCGGCCACGGAGCCTCCCCGCTTACTCCGCGCGGTTGGCCGGGATGATCTCGAGCCAGCAGCCGTCGGGATCCTCGATGAAGTAGATGCCCATGCGCTCGTTCACGAAGCACACGCAGCCCATCTCCTCATGCAGGGCGCGTGCCGCGTCCATGTCGTCCACCTCGAAGGCCAGGTGCGTGTCGCGCCCGCCGTTGACGTAGGGCTCTGTGCGGCCGCGGTTCCAAGTGAGTTCGATTTGGAAATCGGTTTCGCCGTTGCCGATGAACACGTTTTCCCACGAGTCGTCCTTTGGCCCCATGCGGCGCTGCACGGTCAGGCCGAGCGCGCGCTCGTAGAACGCGAGCGACGCGTCGAGGTCGAGGACGTGGATGCAGCGGTGGACCATCTTCGCTTTCATGGCGGTTCCTTTCTTTACATCCCATGGCTGCGGTTTTGTTCGCTGGAAGTATACCCGAGATCACCGCCGCATGACGATTCTTCTACGGAAACCTTCGGGCGGAAAGGGAAGGGGGCATGATGGAGGGGATGCCGCTTGGCGCGATGCACGGGCGGGGCGGTTGCGGTACGCGGCTGGAGGTAGAGCGGCAGTCGCAGGCGCTGGGTTGGCGGCGCGCGGGCGGCGGGTGCCCGGAGGTCGAGCGGCGCGCGGGCGGCGCCGAGCCGTGCGGGTTGTGCGTATTTGCCGGACGGCGCTTGCGCGTTTTCCGGCAGGTGCTATACTTCCGAACATTAAAACTGACTAGTCAGTCAAAAAATGGACTGGCAAACGGAAGGGGATCATGATGAACATGCAAGAGGCGTTCCCGTCTGTCGCCGCTCTTGCGCCCGGCAAAGCCATCGCGCCTGCCGATGTCGAAGCGGTCGTGGGCGCGCCTACGGGCACCGCCGTCCCCGCAGCGGGCGAGCCGTACTTCCGTGCGCGCGGGCTGGGGCTCAAAACGTACGCGGGGTACGTGTACCGCGCTGTGGACGTCGATGCGCGCGCGGGCGAGCTTTTCGCCGTGCGCGGCCGCAACGGCAGCGGCAAGACGGCGCTTCTGCTCACGCTGGCCGGGCGCATGAGGCCCACGGAGGGCACGCTGTCCGCGGGCGGCCTCGAGCTTCCGCGCCAGCGCGCGAAGGTCGCGCGGCATGTGGGCCTGGGCCTGTTCAAGGGCTTGAACGACTTGCAGGACAGCCTGACGGTCGCCTATGCGGCCAGCGCCGAGTTCGAGCTGCACGGCCGCCGTCCTCGCCGCGACGCGGTGCTCGCCTACTTGCGCGAATGGGGTTTGGACGATGCGGCGAACGTGCGTGTGAAGGACCTCACGTCGCAGAAGCTGGCCACGCTAGGCATAGCGCTCGCGTTTGCGGGCGAGCCGGACGCGGTGGTGGTGGACGACGTGGAGGATCAGCTGACCATGGCCCAGTCGGCCTCCCTCGTCAAGCTTCTGCGCGAGGCGGCGCGCTCGCGCGGGGCCGCCGTGGTCGTGGGCGTGGTGGAGCGCGATCTGGCCGCCATGGCCGACGCGTGCGTGTATCTGGCGAAGGAGGGCGAGTGAGCATGGCGTTCAAGGGACTTCGGTTCGCGGGCCTCGAATGGAAGAACATCACGGCGTCGAAGGTGATGTGGGTGGTCATCGCGGCCATCGCCATCATGCCGCTTCTGTACGGCGCGCTGTATCTGGCGGCGTTTCAGGATCCGTACGCGCGCCTGAACACGGTGCCCGTGGCCGTGGTGAACGAGGACGCGGGCGCGACGGTGGCCGCCGAGAACCGCAACCTCGGCGACGACGTGGTGGACGAGCTGCGCGGCACTGACGACGGCTTGCAGTGGCACTTCGTGTCGGCTGACGAGGCGCAGCGGGGCCTTGAGGACGGCACGTACTTCATGACCTGCACCATCCCGTCGGACTTCTCCGCGAGCGTGGCGTCGGCGGATAGCGACGCGCCTCGCAGGGCGCAGCTCAAGATCGAGTACAACCAAAGCGAGAACATGCTGGCCTCCCAGATCGGCGAGACGGTGTGGAAGGAGGTGCGCCAGCGCGTGAGCGACACGGTGGCCGAGGAGTACTGGCAGACGGTGCTCTCCCGCGTGGCCGATTCGGGCAAGGACATCCAGACGGCCGCCGACGGCGCGGGCGATTTGGAGGACGGCCTTATGACGGCGAAGGACAGCAGCGCCGCCATCACGTCGAACCTCGGCACGCTCAAGGACGGCGCGCTTTCGCTCGACGCCGGCCTGGGCAGTCTCGTTTCCGGAGCGTCGTCCCTCGACGCCGGCCTGGGCACGCTCGTCGGCGGTGCTTCCACGCTGAAGGCCGGCACGCAGTCGCTCGCGGCGGGCGCAAGCCAGCTGCACGACGGCGCGAGCCAGGTGTCCGTTGGCGCCGGCAGCGTGTCAAGCGGCGCGGCGAAGCTGCAAAGCGACGGCACGAGCCAGCTGGCCGCCGGTGCAAGCGAGTTGGCGGAGGCGACCAGCGCTTTGCCGGACGAAGCGCAGGTGGCGGCAGCTGAAGCGGGGTCGGGTCAGATATCCGATGGCATCGCGCAGCTGCAAGGCGCGGCTGGCGAGCTTGCTGGCGGCGTGGGCCGGCTCAAGGGTGGGTTGGACGCTGTTTCCGGCGGCGCGGGCGCTCTTGAGGCGGGCGCGCGCGATGCCCAAGCGGGCGCGGCCTCCCTGAAGGCCGGAATCGGCGCGTCGGGCCAGACGGCGGCCGACCAAACGCTGTGCGGGTTGCTGGGCAGCGCCCAAGCGGTGCTCGAAGGCGGCGATGCGGAGACGGCTGGGCAACTCATCGCAGCCGCCCAAAAGGTCGCGGGGAGCCTGTCAAGCGGTGCGACGCAGCTTGAGGAGGGCACCGGGAGCCTCGTTTCCGGTGCGCAGCAGCTGCAGGCGGGCATCGGCGCGCCGGGCGACACGTCGGCCGCCACCCTCTATGGCGGCGCAAACCTCCTTGCCAGCGGCATCGGATCTTCGGGCGATGATTCAGCCGCCACCCTCTACGGCGGCCTCAACAGCCTTTCGGTCGGTTATGAGAGCCTGTCCTCGCAGCTTCTTCCGCTCGTTCGGCAATCGCCCGCGCTGCGTGCCGCCGTGCTGCAACTCGATGCGGGTGCGAACGAGGTGAACGCCAGCATGTCCTCGCTCGTGGCGGGCTCCTCGCAGGTGGCTTCGGGCGCGGCGCAGGTGAGAGACGGCGCGGCCTCGGCGGTGGCGGGGGCGGGCCAGCTTGACGCCGGCGCGTCCCAGCTCGTCGACGGCGCGCGGTCGGCCGAGAGCGGCGCGGGCCAGCTTGCGGTCGGCGCGCAGAGCGCCCAGGACGGCTCCGCGCAGATCGCCGACGGCGCCGCGCAGCTCGAGGAGGGCAGCGCCGAGCTTGGCGAGGGCCTCGAAAGCGCGGTGGACGGCTCCGGCGAGTTGGCCGGCGCGCTCGCCGACGGCGCGAAGACCGCCGCCGACCAGACGACGAACATCGACGGCAAGTCCTCCATGATGAGCGACCCCATCGAGCTGGCGAACGAGTACTACACGACGGTGAAGAACTACGGCACCGGCTTCGCCCCGTACTTCATGGCGCTGGGGCTTTGGGTGGGCGGCCTCGTGGCGGGGTTCGTGTTCAAGCCGCTCAACAGCCGCCTTGTCCTCGCGGGCGCGAGCCCGGTGACGGCCGCGTTCTCGAACTACCTGCCGACGGCGGCGTTCTCCCTCGTCCAGGCGACGTTGCTCATGGCAGTGCTCCAGTTCGGCTTGCAGCTTCAGATCGACAACGTGCCCGCGTTCTACGCGATGGGCTACCTCGTGGCGCTCGTGTTCGCGGCCATCATGCAGCTTCTCATGGCGGCGTTCGGGTTCCCCGGCAGGTTCCTCGCGATCATCCTGCTCATGCTGCAGCTCACGGCGTGCGCCGGGACGTTTCCCATCCAGACGACGCCGGAGTTCTTCCAAGCCGTCAACCCGTACATGCCCATGACCTACGTGGTGTCCGGCATGCGCCAGATCATGACGGGCCTCGACTACGCGCAAGCGGGCCTGGACTGCGCGGTGCTGGCGGCCATCGGCGCTGTGTGCTTCGCGCTCACGTGCCTCGTGGCGTGGCGCAAGCGCACGGTGCGCATGGAGGACTTGCATCCGATCCTGCAGTTGGGGTAGCCTCCGACTTGCTACACTGGGTATCGGTATCGGCAGGCGAACGGCCCGACGGCGGACGTCTGGGTTGCGGGGGTGATGCGGCAATGGGAACGAGGCGCACCGAGAAAGCGTGCGCGACGCGCAGGCAGCTGCTCGACGCCGCTTTGGAGGTGATCGGCGAGAAGGGCTACTCGGCGGCCACGGTGGACGAGATCGTGGAGGCGGCGGGCGTGTCGAAGGGCGTGGCGTACTACCATTTCAAAAGCAAGGCCGCGATGGCCGAGAGCATTCTGGAAGACGGCATCGGGCGCATCGTGGCCGGCTTCGAGTGCATCGCGGCCGAGGCCCCCACGGCCGCAGACGCGCTCACCGGCATGATCGAGCTGTTCGCGTCGGGCATCTTCGAGAACAAGGCGTTCGGGCGCTTCTTCGTGTCGGAGCTGTGGCGCGAGGGGCGTGTGTGGTCGGACGCGATGCGCGGCTACGAGCGGCGGCTGCTCGACGTGCTGGAGGGCCAGATCGCGCGCGGGCAGCGCGAGGGCTGCATCCGTCCCGAGATCGACCCGGCCTTCGAGGCCGTGGCGCTGGTGGGCATGGTGCTGACCGGCGCGCTGTACCACCTCGGCGACGAGGGCCCGCTCACGCGCGAGCCGCTCGGGCAGCGCGCCGGAGTGCCGGGGGAGGCGGGGTCCGGCGTCGGCGGCTTGCGCGGGTGCTCGGCGGGCGGCAAGGAGGCGTTCATCGCGCGCATCGTGGACTTCGTGCGCCACGCCAACGCGCGTCCGGGCGCGCTCGGGTGGGGGGTGCGTTAAAGGGGCGGGTTTCGCTTCGGAGTGCGAGCGTTCCGGAGGGGGGCGGGTCGCGCTTCGGGGGCGGGGCGGGGGTGTGCTTTGGAACCTGGGCGCGGAGCTGCGGGGGCGTGCGCGAGGGTGCTTCGCGTCGCTTCGGCCCCTCCGTCGTGCGTTGGGATGCCCGACTGTGCCAGGTGCCTCTGCAGCGGGGCGCGTCTGTCGGGTCGTGTCGAACTCGGTTTGGCGAAGGGCGGGGGATCCGTGTTGAACCGCCGTCGGCATGGGGGCGACGCGGCGATCTTCCGTTTGTCCGGGCGTTTGGCTGGCCTTCTGCTCGGTCAAGCCCGAGCGGCGTGCGGCATTGTGGCGCATTTCTGGCCACGAAACCGCGTTCTGGCACGGAATCCGGGGCTTGCCGACTGAAAAGGGAGATCGCTCGAGGCAAAAGGCCAGGTCGGCGGAATCGTGACGGCCGGATTGCTTCCAAAGCGTGCCAGAACGCGGTTTCGTGGCCAGAAACGAAGGATTTTTCTGCACGGGGAGATCGAATGAGCGGGGGCGGGTCGGTCCGCCGTGCAAAGCCCCGCCGCCGCGGAAGGAGCCTTCGTCCAATGGGATTCTCTACGGCATCCGGTTGCGCGGGGGCTGGGTCCGAGATCTGGCGAGTGCGGGTTCGATTCGACAGCGGCTCGGCATGGACGAGGGCCTTTTTGACGCACAATCGCTACCGGGAGCAGGGGTCTTCCGCAAGCGCGATAAACGCTCCCGGTGTTTTCCGAGTCGAGGACGGCCATATTGGAGGTGAGGCCGGCGTCTCGCTCGGGGGGGGGGGGGGCATGCGCCCATCACAGCAAGCCGCCCTGCCTCGCTCGATCATGCGCGGCAGGGTGGCGGGCGCGCCGGGGCTTGGGAGGGGGATCGGCCCGGCGGGGTAAGGTTCGGATCGGCCCGGAGGCTACAGCTGGGCGACGTGCGCGCCCGTCACGTACCCAGAGGTGATGGCCCGTCCAATGGAAAGGCCCTCGATGTCCATAGGGTAGTCCACGCCGCCGAAGAACTGGCCGGAGGCGTTGCCCATGGCGAAGGGCCCTTCGATAGGCTACGGGTCGGGTCGACCCGTCGGGCAAGGCCCCGTCGTAACTTTGCAAGGCCCCGCCCGACGGGCGGGGAGGGTTTCCGAAGCGCCCGATCAGGGGAGGCACGGCCTGAGGTTTGGCGAACGCTGATTCGCGTTAATCTCTTTTTGACATAGACCGGAGAGGCGTCTAGCGCAAAATCACGGTTAAGAACGATTTTTCGGTCGGATTGGATTTCACGACCTGGCATTTCTCTAAAAATGCTCCTCTAGAAAGCGGAAAAATCGTTCTTAACCGTGATTTTGTGCTATCGCATCGACGGCGGTTTTGGCTAGCATAGTTGTCTCTCTGCGCACCCGTAAGGTTTCCACGATCCGCAGGGCTTCCGACGGGTGCGCCCCCGCCGCGCGCCCTTGCGTGCTTGCGGGCTCCGCTCGGAAAACGCGCCGAAGTCCCGCCGCCCCGCCGCGCGCCTGCGCGCCCATGTGCAGACGCGCGCCAGACGAGTGCTGTTTCAGGCAACTCCTCACCGAGCGCGGCGCGCAGGCCGCCCCTTCTCGCGCGCACCCTGCTTCCTCGTGCGAGCGTGCGCTTATCAAGACATGCAGGGACGTGGCGACCTGCGGTCTGCATCCTGAACCCCCGCGCGAACATGCGTTTATCGAGGGGATGGGTGCGCGCGGCCCGCACGCGCAGGCCCGCGCGCGGGCGGTGCGCTACAATAGGCGCACCCGAACGGCAAAGGAGCCTTCCATGTGCGGAATCGTTGGATACACCGGGCATCGTCCCGTGAAGAGCATCCTCATCGAGGGGCTGGCGCGTCTCGAGTATCGCGGCTATGACTCGGCGGGCATCGCCGTGGAGCAGGACGGCGCGCTTGAGGTGGTGCATTGCAAGGGCAAGGTGAGCGGGCTGGCGCGCCTCGTCGAGCCGCTCGGCCTTGCGGGCACGTGCGGCATCGGCCACACGCGCTGGGCCACGCACGGCCGCCCGAGCGAGGCGAACGCGCATCCCCACACCTCCTGCGACGGGCGCGTGGCCGTCGTGCACAACGGCATCATCGAGAACTTCGCCGAGCTGCGCGAAGAGCTGGAGGGGCGCGGGCATGTGTTCACGAGCCAGACCGACACCGAGGTCATCGCGCACCTCGTGGAGGAGGGCCTTGCCGAGGGCCGCGACCTTCTGCAGGCCGTGCGCGAGGCGACCGAGCGCTTGATCGGCGCCTACGCCATCGCGGTCGCGAGCGACCGGGAGCCCGGCGCCATCGTGGCGGCGCGCAAGGACTCGCCGCTCGTGGTGGGCCTCGCCGAGGACGGCGCCTACGTGGCCAGCGACATCATCGCCGTGATCGACGGCACGCGCGACGTGGCGGTGCTGGCCGACGGCGAGATGGCGAAGCTTGCGCCGGACGCCGTGACGTTCTACAACGCGCGCGGCGAGGCGTTCGAGCCTGAGGTGACGCACGTCGATTGGGACCTCGACGTGGCCGAGAAGGGCGGCTACCCCGATTTCATGCTGAAAGAGATCCACGAGCAGCCCCGCGTCATCCGCGACACGCTGGCGGGACGCCTCGTGAACGGGGCGCTGTCCATCGACGAGCTGGACCTCACGCTCGAAGAGCTCAACCTCATCGACCGCGTGTACGTCATCGCGTGCGGCACGAGCTACCATGCGGGCCTCATCGCGAAGAACCTCATCGAAGGCTGGGCGCGCATCCCCTGCGAAGTGGAGGTGGCGAGCGAGTTCCGCTACCGCAACCCTATCATCACGCCCACGACGCTCGTGGTGGCGGTGTCGCAGTCGGGCGAGACGGCCGACACGCTGGCCGCCATCCGCGACGCGCGCGTGAAGGGCGCGCGCGTGTTCGGCATCACGAACGTGGTGGGCAGCCCCGTGGCGCGCGAGAGCGACGGCGTGATCTACACGAAGGCGAACAAGGAGATCGCCGTGGCGTCCACGAAGTCGTTTCTGGGGCAGGTGGTGTCGCTCACGCTGCTGGCCATGCTGCTCGCCCAGGTGAAGGGCAAGCTCAAGACGAACCAGGTGCGCCTGTTGTTCCACGAGCTGGCCGACACGGCCGAGCAGGTGGAGCGCATCCTGGCCGAGTGCGAGCCGGCGGTGGATGCGGCCGCGCGGGCGTGCGCGGAGGCGAAAAGCGCGCTGTTCGTCGGGCGCGGCATGGGGGCGGCTATCGCGTGCGAGGGCGCGCTCAAGCTCAAGGAAATCAGCTACCTGCACGCCGAGGCGTATCCCGCCGGCGAGATGAAGCACGGCCCCATCGCGCTCATCGACGAGGGCTTCCCCGTCATCGCGGTGGCCACGCAAAGCCCCGTTTACGACAAGGTGGTGTCGAACATCCAGGAGGCGAAGGCCCGCGGGGCGATGGTGGTGGCCGTGGCAACCGAGGGTGACGAGGAGATCGCCCGCCATGCCGACCACGTCGTGCGCATCCCGAAGGTGCGCGACGCGTTCTCTGCCATCACGGCCAGCGTGCCGCTGCAGCTGTTTGCGCGCGCCATCGCCCTCGAGCGCGGTTGCGACGTGGACCAGCCGCGCAACCTGGCGAAGAGCGTGACGGTGGAGTAGGCGGGCCCTGCCGGCGGGGCCCGTCGGCGAGGCCCGCGGCGCAGGGGGCTTGCGGGGCGCGGGGCGCGTCGGTGCCGCAGGCGGGCGAAGCCTCCGGCCATCGCGCGGCTTCGCAATGCCCCGCCGCGGCTTCGCCGAACAGGGCTCGTCCTGTTTGGGCGCGTGGCGCGATGGCGAGCGAACCATCGGGTTGTCTGGCGCGCGTCGAAGCGGACGGTGCTTCTGTGGCTTGGCGGGCTCGGGCGCTCTCTGCCGACTAGCGCGGGGCTGCGAGGACGGCAAGAGCGGCCCTGCCGGCGCTGGCAGTCTGGCGCGAGAACGCCTCGGCCGCCTGTCTGTCGCCAACGGCACCGCCGGCGCAGGCAGGCGAGGGCGGGCGAAGGCGGCTCTGCAAAGGCAGGTCGTTCGACTCGAGCTTGAATGGGGGCGAATTTGAGGGGGCGAGCCGTTCGACCGGCGAGTCCGAGACGATGTGGAAAGGGAAGGCATGAACGGAAACGAAGCGCTCGAGGGCCAGGTGGGGCTGGGCGTGGACATCGTGGAGATCGCGCGGATGCGGCGCATCCTGGAGCGCACGCCGCGCTTTCGCGAGCGCGTGTTCTCGGAGGACGAGCGCGCCTACTGCGACGCGACCGCCAACCCCGAGACGCACTACGCCACGCGGTTCGCCGCGAAGGAGGCCGTGGTGAAGGCGCTCGGCACGGGATTCTCGCGCGGCATCGACGTACGCGACATCGAGGTGCGCCGCAACGCGAAGGGCCGCCCGGTCGTGGCGCTGCACGGGCGCGCGAGGGAGGTGGCGCGCGAGCTGGGCGTGCGCGAGCTGCCCGTATCGCTGTCGTTCACGCATACCGAGGCCGTGGCCTGCGCGATGGCCATCACCGAGAACAGCGTGCGCGCCGCCGAGAAGCGCGTCGACCCCATGGAGGAGTTGTCGAGGCAGTTCAAGGAGGCGCGCGCCCTGCTCGACGAGATGGATGCCCCGCGCGCGAGCGGGGCTGGCGGGACGAAAGCCGCGGCGACCTCGCGCGGCATCGGCGGCGCGGGGTCGCCGGCTCCGTCGGCGCCCTTGGCGGCAAGCGCCGAGGCGGTCGCGCGCGCCGGGGCGAAGGCGAAGGACGCCGAGGGGGCGAAGGGCGGGGCATGCGCGAAGGACGCGGCACCGGTAGTCGAAGTGCTCGTCGATGGGGCCGGGTCGAAGGACGCCGCATGCGCGAAGGGCGCGGAACCCGGCGCCGGGGCGCCGGACGCCGAGCCTGCGCCGAGATCCGAGGACGTCGAGGGGGCAGGGCGTTGATGGTGGCTTGGGACGCGGAGCAGTACCTCGCGTTCGAGCGCGAGCGCACGCAGCCGGCCATCGACCTCGCGCGCCGCATCGCCGGCCGCCGCGTCGCGCGCGCTGTGGACGTGGGCTGCGGCCCCGGCAACAGCACGGCGGTGCTGGCCGCGGCGTTTCCGGACGCGAAGGTGCTCGGCGTGGACAGCTCTCCTGAGATGCTCGACGCCGCGCGCAGCGCCCATCCCGGGCTTTCGTTCGCGCACGCCGACGCGGCGGGAGGTCTGGCCGAGCTTCCGGGCTCGTTCGACGTCGTGTTCTCGAACGCGTGCCTCCAGTGGGTGCCCGACCATCCCGCCCTGCTCGCGCGGCTCATGGGCAAGGTGGCGCCCGGCGGCGTGCTGGCCGTGCAGGTGCCCGTGAACTACGACGAACCCGTGCACCGCATCATCCGGGAGATCGTCGCCCGGCCCGCTTGGCGCGGCGCGTTCCCGCAGCCGCGGGTGCTCCACACGCTTGCACCCGAGGAGTACTTCGACGTGCTTTCGCGCATCGCGACGGATTTCTCGCTGTGGCAGACTTCGTACTACCATCGACTCCCGTCCCACGAGGCCGTCTTGGCGTGGTATCGTGGCACGGGGCTGCGCCCGTACCTCGAGGCGCTCGGAGAGCGCGATCGCGCACGGTTCGAGGCCGACGTGCTCGCCGAGGTGGAGAAAAGCTACCCTGTGCGGGAGAACGGCGAGGTGATGTTCCGCTTCCCCCGCCTGTTCTTCGTCGCCGAAGCCTGAGCGCTTTGCGCAGGTCCCCGATCGCGGATCGCCGCGCCCGCCTCGGGCGCAGGAGCCGCGCGGCGGCGGGAGGGTCCGTTTGGCGGGCGCGTGCGATGTGCAGGCTCGGCGGGCGCGCAGAAGGGCGCTGCATGCCGGGCGCGAACCCTGCGGGCGCGCGGAGGGGCGCGTCGCATGCGGCGTGCAGGCTCTGGGGGCGCGCGGAGGGGCGCGTCGCGACGTGTCGGCCTTGGCGGGAAGGAGGCGGGGAAGTGGGGATGAGGGACGGTCTGCGAAGGGGTCGGAAGGGGCAGACTGCGCGTTTCGCACGATTTCAAGGCTTCTGATCGGGTTCACATGGGCTCGCCGATGGCGCGTCGCTTTCGGGAACGCGCCTTCCATCCTTTTGCGCTTTGGCGAAACGGTGCGATGGGATTGGCCAAGGAGGGGGATGGTCGCGGAGAATCGAAGAGGCGCTGGCGCAAGCGGGGAAAATGCTGAAGCTGGAGCGCGGGGGCTTTCTCGAAGAGTGTCGCCGCCGAGGCGGTGCTGCGCTGGACTGTGGGCCGCCGTCCGAAGCCGGCAGGGTGGATGGCGGGTCTGAAGTCGGCGGGATCGCGGGGCGTGCCGACGGGGTTGCGGGCGTTTTCGGGCGTTCTCAAGGCTCCAGCGCGGTGCTGCGAGTGGTTTCGGTAAGGGATCGGGCATTTTCTGGCGATATATGACCGATTTGCATAGTCAGAAAAATTAAGCTTACATAAGCGGCCCTGTTTTCGTTGTATTTGCAACGAAAACAGGGCCGCAAGGCGCTCTATAGGCGCTCGAAGATGCTCTACGTTGCGACGGCGGTAAACTATCGTAGAAAACTTTCGGATTCCTTACCGTTTGCGATGGGCTTAGCCGCTGCGAGGACGGATCGGGCGCGACGGGTGCGGCTGCGGGCCGTGCCGCGGCCGCGCACGTCGCGTCGCAGCTATAGAGCCGTGCCGCAGCCGTGGGGGCCTCGGCTTCGGTCGGAGATCGCGGGCGAGGAGGTTGGCGCGCGGTCGCGGCCGGCGGTGCGATCCTGCGGCGGCGCGGCTCGTGCGGGCGCGACCCGCTCGGGGCGCGACCTGCGAGACAGCGACCTGCGGAGGCGCGACCTGCGAGACGGCAACCTGCGGCGGCGCGGGCTGCGAGACGGCGACCTGCGGCGGCACGACCTGCGCAGACGCGTCGGAACCGAGGCCCCGCCGCCTCACGCCTCGCGCAAAAGCTCGGCTATCGCGTGGGGGACGGCCTCGAGCACGTCCTCGGCGACGACGGCCACATCGGTCAGGCGCGCCGCCGCAATGCGGCCCGCGCGGGCGTGCAGCTCGGCGCCGAGCACGGCGGCGTCGAGCGCGTCTGCGCCCTGCGCCAAAAGCGCGCCCACCAAGCCCGCGAGCACGTCTCCCGTGCCCGCTTTCGCGAGTGCGGGCGTGCCGTGGGTCATGCGCACGATCTCGTCGCCGTCGGACGCGTACGTGACGGGCCCCTTCACCAGGGCGATGACGCCCAGGGCGAGCGAGAGCGACCGCGCGAGCGCGCAGGGGTCGTCTGAGGGCAGCCCGAGCGGGCGCGCCAGGCGCGCGGCCTCGCCGGCGTGGGGCGTGACCACGGTGGGAAGCCCCTCTTCGAAGCGCCGCCGCAGCAAAAGCCGGCCCTCTTCGCATGCGAGCGCGTCAAGGCCGCTGCCGTCCACGACCACGGGGATCTGGGCCTGCTCGAGCACGGCGCGCACGATCGGCCCCGATTCCTCGTCGCGCACGTCGAATCCGCAGCCCACGAGGCAAGCGCGCGGTCTGCCCTCGCGCGCGGGCGCCAGGGCCTCGGGCAGGGCGGCGCGCGGGAGCACCACGAGGGACGGCCGCCATGCGCGCACGAGGTCGACAGCCGTCGGATGGGTGACGACCTCGGTGTAGCCTGCGCCCGCCCGCTGGCTCGCGGCCGCTGCGAGGCACGCCGCGCCCGGGTAGCGCTCGCTGCCGACGACGGCCGTGAGCGTGCCGCGCGTGTACTTGTTCGCGTCGGCGGCCGGCAGCGGCACGAGGGCGGCAAGCTCGTCTGCGCGGTACTCTCGGACGCTCTTCTCAGGATTCATGGGCACCCCTTGTCGTTTCGGTCGGACGGGACGGATGGAAGCCGCGTCCGCATTCTACCGCGTATCGTTTCCTCGCGCGAGCCGTGCCACTGCGCGAAGAGGTCGAGCCGCGGCAGGGCCGACTGCGTATCGCCCGCGTGCGGACCGCGCTGCGGACAGCGCGAAAGCGGGCGACGCACCCTGCATCGCGCGTCGTTTGCGCGGACCGCGCTACGGCAAGAGGCTCCGCTGCGAGCGCGAACGCGCCGCGTATCGCCCCTGCGCGCGAGCCGCGCCCGCCCCTCCGGCGCGCGGCGGGACCGAGGGCCGCACGTTACAGTGCGGAAACGATGCGCGCCCCGCCTTCGGGGGCGCGCCGCGCGGCGCTACCATGGCTCGGACGGCCCGCGAAGCGCGGGCGCGCATCGGAAGGAGCGATCGACATGAACACGGTGAAGAAGCACGACGCGGGACTCATCGTCGCGGGCGTGCTGCTCGTCCTCTGCGCGTTTCTGCTCTTCTTCGCGCCGGGGGTCGCGCTCGTCACGCTCACGGCCATCGCCGGCGCGGCGTTTCTCGTGTCCGGCGTCTTCGACATCGTCGCCTACGTGCGGTTCCGCGCGGCGATGAGCCTGTCGGGATGGGCCGTGGCCTATGCGGTGCTCGACATCGTCGTCGGCCTCATGCTCCTCGTCCACCCGTTCGCGTTCGCGGCGGTCATACCGTGGGTGGTGGGCTTCTTCTTCGCGCTGTTCGGAGCGGTGGAGATCGCAGGCTCGCTGCGCATCCGCAAGGTGGGCGCGCCGATGTGGGGCTGGATGCTGTTCTCGGGCATCGTGAGCGCGTTGTGCGGGCTTGCGTTCTTCGTCGTCCCGGCCACGCTGAGCATCTTCCTTGCGGTGTTCGTCCTCATGCGCGGCGCGTCCCTCGTCGTGTACGGATGGAACGCCGGAAAGGCGCTCACGCTGTAGGGAACGGGCGCGGGTGCGGCGCGATCGGCGCGCCCGGCCCCGCAGCTTCCGTCCGCGCGCCCCGCGTCCGTCCGCGAGCCGTGCGGCATCGGGCATCGGACGCCTCTCCGGTGCGCGGTGCGGCGTGAAGCGTATGGTGAAACCATGAGCCGTCCGCACGGCGCAACGCGGCGCGTGGTAGAATCGCGAGCGGAACGATCGAGGGCCCCGAAACGCTTCGGGGCCCTCTTCCAGAAGGATCCCGAGAAAGACGGCGGGAGGAACATGGCCGACGAACAGCAGACACTTTTGGACGAGCGCGCGCTCGCCGAGGCGACGAGCGATCCGGGCGCGCGCATCGAGCAGCTGCGCCGCGAGATCGAGCACCACAGCTACCTGTACTACGCCAAGGACGCGCCCGAGATATCGGACGGCGCGTTCGACTCGCTCATGCGCGAGCTGCGCGAGTTGGAGGCGGCGCATCCCGAGTTCTACGACGCGGACAGCCCCACGCAGCGCGTGGGCGGCTACGTGGGCGAGCAGTTCGCCCCCGTGCGCCACGCGCAGCGCATGTACTCGCTCGACAACGCCATGGACTTGGAAGAGCTGGACGCGTGGCTCGACCGCGTGACGGAGGCGTTCGGGCGCATGGTGCCCGTGGTGTGCGAGCTGAAGATCGACGGATCGTCCATCGCGCTCACCTACGAGGGCGGGCGCCTCGTGCGGGCCGCCACGCGCGGCGACGGCACCACGGGCGAGGACGTGACGGCGAACATGCGCACGGTGAAGGACGTGCCGCTGCGTCTGCGCGCGGAAGGTCTGGCTGGGATCGCGGCCGGGGCTCGGGGCGGCGCGGCGGGGGCCGACGGGCCGGCCGCGCCCATCGAGCTGCGTGGCGAGGTGTACATGCCCAAGAGCAGCTTCGACGCGCTGAACGCCGCAGCCGAGGCCAACGGCAAGCAGGCGTTCGCCAACCCGCGCAACGCCGCCGCGGGCAGCCTGCGGCAGAAGGATCCGTCCGTCACCGCGCAGCGCGACCTGTCCACGTTCCTCTACGCGGCAGCCGACGAGCGCGCGCTCGCGGCGCAAGGCCAGTGGGAGTTGTTGGAATGGCTGCGCGAGGCGGGCTTCCACGTGAACCCCGACGTGGAGCGCTGCGAGACGCGCGAGGCCGTCCACGCGTTCTGCGAGCGCGCCGTAAAGCGGCGCGAGGCGCTGCCGTACGAGATCGACGGCGTGGTGGTGAAGGTGGACTCGTTCGCCCAGCAGGAGGCGATGGGCTACACGGCGCGCGCGCCGCGCTGGGCTGTCGCGTTCAAGTTCCCGCCGGAGGAGAAGACCACGCTTCTGCGCGACATCACCGTGCAGGTGGGGCGCACGGGCAAGCTCACGCCGGTGGCCGAGATGGAGCCGGTGGTGGTGGCGGGTTCCACGGTGGCGCGCGCGACGCTGCACAACGAGGACGAGGTGCAGCGCAAGGACGTGCGCGTGGGCGACACCGTGATCGTGCGCAAGGCGGGCGACGTCATTCCCGAGGTGCTGGGGCCCGTGCTGGCGTTGCGCCCGGAGGGCGCGCAGACGTGGCATATGCCCGCGACGTGCCCGAGCTGCGGCAGCCCCGTCATCCGCGAGGAGGGCGAGGCGGACTTTCGCTGCATCTCCATCGACTGCCCGGCGCAAGCGCTCGAGCGGCTTTTGCATTGGGCGAGCCGCGGGGCGATGGACATCGACGGCATGGGCGAGGAGATCGTGTCGCGCCTGGTGGAAAGCGGGCGCCTCTCCGACGTGGCCGACTACTACACGCTGGATGCGGTGGAGCTGTCGATGCTGGACATGGGGCGCGTGAACAAGGAGGGCGAACCCATCCGCTTGGGCGAGACGGTGGCGAAGAAGCTCGTGGCCGCCATCGACGCGAGCCGCACGCGTCCGTTCGCTCGCGCGCTCTTCGGCCTGGGCATGCGCCATGTGGGCAAGACCATCGCCGAGGTGCTGGCGGCGGCGTACCCGTCCATCGAGGCGCTCATGGCCGCAAGCGAGGAGGACCTTGCCGCCATCGACGGCGTGGGCCCGAAGATCGCCCGCAGCGTGTACCTGTTTTTGCGCACGCCCGACAACGTCGCCGTCATCGAGCGTTTGCAGAAACGCGGCGTGGCGCTGGCCGACGAGGCGCGCGACGAAAGCGAGCAGCTGCCGCAAACGCTGGCGGGCCTCACGTTCGTGCTGACGGGCTCGCTCGTGGAAAGCGGCATGACGCGCGACGAAGCCGGCGCCGCCCTCAAGGCGCGCGGCGCGAAGGTGAGCGGCAGCGTGTCGAAGAAGACGAGCTTCGTCGTGGCCGGCGAGGCCGCCGGC
>ERZ826396.2254-NODE-2254-length-16883-cov-10.759508_pt1 | contig 16883 bp, 12 predicted proteins | sample MGYA00519926_ERZ826396 | MGnify/ENA primary metagenome ERZ826396 (study PRJEB31778, sample SAMEA3449230) | human gut metagenome | biome: human gut; feature: human-associated habitat; material: faeces | place: United Kingdom | collected 2010/2012 ... | reverse complement strand
CTGCGCCGCAACATCGGCTGCGTGTTCCAGGACTTCAAGCTGCTGCCGAACAAGACCGTGTTCGAGAACGTGGCTTTCGCGCTCGAGGTCATCGGCAAGAGCCGCCACGTCATCAAGACGCAGGTGCCCGAGGTTTTGCGGCTCGTGGGCTTGCAGGACAAGCTCAACAAGCGCCCCGACCAGCTCTCCGGCGGCGAGCAGCAGCGCGTGTCCATCGCGCGCGCCATCGTGAACCGCCCGCCTCTGCTCGTGTGCGACGAGCCCACCGGCAACCTCGACCCGCAGACCTCCCGCGGCATCATGGACCTGCTCGAGCGCATCAACCGCACGGGCACCACGGTGCTCGTGGCCACGCATGACCGCGAGATGGTGGACAACATGCGCCGTCGCGTTATCGCGCTCGACCGCGGGCATCTCACCCGCGACCAGGATCGGGGGGTGTACGGTTTCGATGTCTAGCTTCTTCTACTTCATCCGCGAATCGCTCAAGGGCTTCACGCGCAACCTGTCGACGGCGCTCGGCTCCATCGTCACCATCTTCCTGTCGCTGCTCATCATCGGCGTTTTCTTCGTGGGCGGCTTCGTCGTGGAGAAGGTGGTGTCGTCGGTGGAGAGCGAGGTGTCCATCACGGCGTACGTGGCCGATGACGCCTCCGAGGCCGACATCCAGAAGGTCGAGAGCGACATCGAGGGCCTTGAGGGCGTGGCCTCCGTCAGCTTCACGACGAAGGACCAGGCGCTTGAGAACTTCCGTTCCTCGACGACCTCCGACATCATCGACACGCTCGACGGCGTGAACCCGCTGCCGGCGTCCATCGACGTGGAGCTGTCCGATCCGCAGCTCGTCGAGCAGGTGGCCGACGAGATCCGCGGCAACGCCACGTACCAGAAGATCTACGGCTACGACACGGTGGACGAGTCGCTTGTGTACGGCCAGCAGACGGTGGACCGGCTGTTCGCGCTCACGAGCTCCGTGCGCTACATCGGCGTCGCGCTCGTGGCCCTGCTCGTGTTCGTGGCCATGGTGTTCATCAACAACACCATCCGCCTGGCCATTCTGGCGCGCCGCAAGGAGATCGCCATCATGCGCCTCGTGGGCGCGTCGAACGGCTTCATCCGCGGGCCCTTCCTCATGGAGGGTGCGCTGCACGCCATCATCGGATCGCTTCTGGCCGTGGGGACGATCGAGCTTCTGCGCCGTTTCGCGCTGCCGAAGATCCAAAGCGCGCTCATGTTCCTGCCGCTTGATCTGAGCACGACGGCGTTCCTGTTCATTTACGCCGTGCTGGTGGTGGCAGGCCTGGTCATCGGCTTGCTCGGCTCCGCTTTGGCCATGCGGCGCTACTTGAAGGTGTAGGCTTTCGCTTCCGACCATGGCCAAGCACACCGACACGTCGAAGCTCGCGGCGTCCGAACGCAGGGCGCGTGCGCGCAACGTCCGACTTGCCAAGGCGCTCACCGTCGTCATCGCGGTGAGCGCCGCTTTCGCTGCCGGCTTCTTTGTGCGCGGCGAGTCTCCTTTGCTCGAAGCGCTCGGCTTCTCGTCGCTCGTGGTGGATGCTGATCGCGCCGTCGGCTCTGCCGCATCGGGCGACACCTACGACTCGCTCGGAGCGCGCGTCGCGGAGGTGGAGGGCATCATCGAGGAAGACAGCCTCGATTCCTACGATCTGTCCATGGCCACGACGAACCTGCTGGGCGCGCTGGCCGACACCACGAAGGATCCGTACCTGCGCTATTACGACGCAGCGCGTTACGCGGCGCTCGTGCAGGACAGCTCGGGCGGGTACGCGGGCGTGGGAGTGCTGTTCTCGGAGTACAACGGGCGCGCTTACGCGGTGGACGTGTTCGAAGGCTCGGCTGCGCAGGCGGCCGGCGTGCTCGAGGGCGATTTCGTGGTGGCCATCGACGGCGACCGAGACCACGACTGGACCACCACCGAGGTGGCGGCGGCGCTTCGGCGCGACGAGGGAGAGAGCGTGGTCGTCACGTGGAGGCGGGCCGCGTCGCTTGACGACGAGGGCGGCGAGGAGTACACCACGACGCTTCCCGTTTCGGACGCGACGGTGAAGAACGTGGAGCATGCGCTCGAAGGGTCGGTGGGCTACATCAAGCTCAAGCAGATCACGCAGAACGCCGACGACCTCGTAAGGGCCGCCGTGGAGGACCTCGAGGAGCAAGGGGCCACGTCGTTCGTGCTCGACATCCGCGACAACCCCGGCGGCTACCTCACGCAGGCCGTCGACGTGGCCAGCTTGTTCGTGAAGAGCGGCACCGTGGTGAAGATCGAGACGCGCGAGATGGACGAGTCGACGAAGGTGGCCACCGGAAGCTTTGCAACCGACAAGCCCCTCGTCGTGCTCGTGAACGGCAACACGGCGGCGTCCGCCGAGGTGCTTGCCGCGGCGCTCAAAGACAACCAGCGCGCAACGCTTGTGGGCGAGACGACCTTGGGGAAGGGGTCGGTGCAGGTGACGCGCGATCTGAGTTTCGGCGGGGCTTTGCGCTACACGGCCGCGTACTACAAAAGCCCGCTCGGCCACGACATCGATGGTGCGGGCGTCGCGCCCGATGTGGCGGTGGGTTTGGCCGAGGGCGAGGACAACCAGAAGGCGCTTGCGATCGAGACGGCCCAGTCGCTTGTGAAAGAGTAGAGCGTGGGGCGCATGCGATCCCATACGCGGCGCCGTCCGCGGGCGAATCCGCGCGGGGTGCTCTCGGTGCGCGCGGGCGGCTTCGGTTTCGTGCAGACGGCCGAGGGCGCGTTCTTCGTTCCCGAATCGAAAATGGCGGGTGCGTTCGACGGCGACCTCGTGGAGTTGGCGCCGCTGTCCGATCAAAGCTTTCGAGGGGGCCGTGCGCGTGAAGGCGGCGGCTCGGCAGCGGGGCGCGGCGGTGCGCAGGAGAGCCCCGCTGCGCGCGTCGTGCGCGTCCTCGACCGTGCGCACGATGTGCTCGTAGGGCGCTACGAGGTGGCCGACCCGTTCGGCGTGGTCGTGCCCGAGGATCCGCGCATCCCCTACGATGTGTTCACCATGCGCGCCGACAACCCCGATATCGAGGACGGATCGCTCGTGCGCGTGCGCATCGCGACGTTCCCGTCGCGCAACGCCGCGGCCACCGGCATCGTGGAGGAGGTGCTTGGCCGCGCCGACGAGACGCGCGCTTCCGTCGACGTGGTCGTCGCTCGCCACAAGCTGGAGACGGCGTTCTCCGAGGGTGCGCTCGCCGAGGCGCGCTCGGCCTCGCTTGATGCGGGCGGTGCCTTGGCCGAAGGGTACCGCGACCTGAGGGAGCGCTTCGCGTTCACTATCGATCCGGCCGATGCGCGGGATTTCGACGACGCGATATCGCTGGACGCCGTCGCTTCGGAAGGCGGCGAGGCGTCCGATGCGTTTGCCGTCGGCTCGCGTTCGGAAAAGGCGAGCGTCCTTTCCGACGCGTCGCGGCGGTCAGCGCGCGGGGGAGGGATGTCTTCCGGCATGCGGTTCGTGGAGGGGCGCGCGCCCGCGTCGGTGCGGTGGCGGCTCGGGGTGCACATCGCCGACGTGTCTCACTACGTGGCGTGGGGCTCCTCGCTCGATCTGGATGCGCGTCGTCGCGCCACGAGCGTGTACTTGGCGGACCGCGTGATCCCGATGCTGCCCGAGGAGCTTTCGGGCGACTTGTGCTCGCTTCGACCCGGTGCGGTGCGCCGCACGATGACGCTCGACCTCTACCTGGACGAGGCGGCGCGGCTCGTGGCCTTCGATCTGTATCCGGCGCTCATCCGCTCCAATGCACGGCTCACCTACGACGAGGCGGGGCGGGTGCTCGCGGGCGTCGATGCCGCCGAGGCGCTTCGCGACATCCGCGTCCGCGCCGTCGGCTCCCCCGAGCCTGCGGGCCTCGAGGAGGATGTCGCTTGGCGGCTGCGGGAGCTCTCCCGCATCGCCAAGGCGCGGCTGACGGCGCGCGAGCGCGCGGGCGGGCTCGATTTCGACACGGTGGAGGCGCGCGTTCGCCTCGATGCCGAGGGACGACCCGCGGGGGTGGACCTGCGCCGCAAGACCGATGCGACCGCGCTTGTCGAAGAGGCGATGATCCTCGCGAACGAGACGGTGGCCGCGCACCTGCGCGACGCGGGATCGCCCGGCCTGTTCCGCGTCCACGAGCGTCCGGCGGCCGACGGCCTTGCGGGGCTCGTGGAGGTGTTCGAGGAGTTTCCTTGGTTTTCCGACATCGATGTGCACGCGTTCGTGTCGGGAGAGGCGCATGCGCTGCAGCGGGCGCTCGCCGCGAGTGCGGGGCGGCCCGAAGGCGAGCTCGTGTCGTCGCTTTTGCTGCGCTCCATGAAACGCGCCGTGTACCGGCCCGAGTGTGGGCCCCACTATGGCCTCGCCAGCGCGGCCTACACGCATTTCACCTCTCCCATCAGGCGTTATCCCGACCTTGTGGTGCATCGCATGTTGAAAGCGCTCGTCGGAGGGCGCCCTGCGCGCTTCGACGAGGAGGTCGCGGCGCTGCCGTGGATCGCCGAGCACTCCTCCGAGATGGAGCGCGTGGCCGAACGGGCCGCGCGCGAGTCGCAGGAGATGAAGATCATTGAGTACCTTGAGGGCTTCGTGGGCCAGACGTTCTCGGCGGTCGTGTCGGGTGTGGCCGCCTACGGGCTGTACGTGCGCCTCGACAACACGGCGGAGGGGCTGGTGCCGTTGCGGGCGCTCGGGGAGGAGTGTTTCGAGCTCGATGCCGCGCGGCACCGGCTGACGGGGCAGGACAGCGGGAGGTCCTATCGGCTTGGGCAGCGCCTTGCCGTCGTGCTGACGGACGCCGACGCGCGCTCGTGCCGCCTCGATTTCAAGCTTGCGACCGTCGAGGGGAAGGGGAGGAGGCCGTGATGAGGGGTAAGGGGGCGGCGAATCGTCCGAGGGGGGGGGTCGTGCGTGCTCTGGATCGGCGCATACGCCGGCATAAGGGCACGTTCGCCCTGTACGTGGCGCTGCGCCTGATCGTGCTCGCCTGTGCTGCGGCTGCGCTCGCGTTCGGCAATTACGAGGCGTTTTTCCTGTGCCTGCTCACGCTCGTGTTGTTCCTCGTGCCGCCGTTCATCGAGGTGAGCTTCAGCATCACCATTCCAGAGACGCTCGAGGTTGTTATCGCGCTGTTCATTTTCGCGGCCGAGATACTGGGCGAGCTGTTCCATTTCTACACGATCTTCCCGTTCTGGGACACGCTGCTGCACACGTTCAACGGCTTTTTGGCGGCTGCCGTCGGGCTTGCGCTCGTCTCCATCCTGAACCGTTCGGAGCGCATCGCGTTCTCGCTGTCGCCCTTCTTCTGTGCGGCGGTGGCGTTCTGCTTCTCCATGACCATCGGGGCGCTCTGGGAGTTCTTCGAGTTCGGGATGGATGCGCTGTTCGGGTTGGACATGCAGAAGGACACGGTCGTTGCGGCGATCTCGAGCACGCTTCTGGATCCGACTGGGTCGCAGCATCCCGTGCGCATCGACGGCATTGATTCCGTTGCAGTGAACGGTCAGGACCTGGGGCTGGGCGGGTATTTGGACATCGGGCTCGTCGACACGATGGAGGATCTGCTCGTGAACTTCGTGGGAGCGCTCGTGTTCACGGTTATCGGCTACCGTTATCTCAAAAGCAAGGGGGAGGGCGGCTTCGTCAAGCGCTTCGTGCCCGTCTTGTCGTTTTCGGAAGATGGCGAGGGAAAGGATGCGAAGGAGGCGGGGCGCGCGGGCTTTCGTCTTGGCGCGGAAGACGAGGACGATGATGTCTGCGTCTGCTCCGATGGGGCTGCGAGCGGGCGAATACTTTGATAATCTAACCTTTTGCGCTATGATGCGCCTAACGGATGGAAGGAGGTGCGGGATGGACGAGCTGATCGCGGGGACCGACGCGTCGCGGAGGCGCCGAGAGGAGCTTGACGAGCTGCTGTCCGGCACGTTCAACTCCATCCTGCGCATCGAGGAGCGCTCGCTCGACAACCGGCTCACGCACGGCCTCACCATCACCGAGGTGCACACCATCGTGGCCGTGGGGCTGCACGAGCGCAACCCCATGAACGTGGTGGCCGCACGCCTCGGCGTGACGCTGGCCACGCTTACGACCGCGGTGGCGAAGCTGGTGCGCAAGGGGTTCATCGAGCGCTCGCGCTTCGAGGACGACCGGCGCGTCGTGCTCGTGTCGCTGACGAAGAAGGGCCGCCAGGTGCTGCGCGCCCACAACCTGTTCCATCATCAGATGATCGACGAGGCGCTTGCCGACCTCACCGAGGAGGAAGAGCGCGTGCTGGCCGAGGCTTTGGCGAAGGTGAGGGCGTTCTTCGACGCGCGCGCGTGAGCGAGTCGGAATGTTTCACATGAAACATTTGTTCCAATATCGCACTACATTGCGATAAGTGTTTCACGTGAAACACTTGAACCCTCGCTGTTTCCGACGGTTCGGCAAGGCGGGCCCGTTCGTAGTGGCACTGTCGGCAGCGCGCGAGCGGCGGGCGGCGCGGCGTGCGCGCCTCCGCGCGCGGCGATGCCTCAGCGCAACAGCTTGTTGCTTGCTTCGCCTGTTTGCGCGTTGGATACTGTTTGCGTCGGCCGCAACCGAAGCTTTCCGCGTCGAACCTGACTTCTATGTCGAAGCCTTTTCCGCAAAGGAGCGCTTATGCTTGCTGAAGAACCGCTGTCCATCAAAGACACTTTGTCCCGTTTGCGTCGCGAGCGGGGCCTCACGCAGGAAGAGCTTGCAAAGAAGCTCTTCGTCACCCGACAGGCTGTTTCGCGGTGGGAAAACGGCGAGACGGCGCCGGGGATCGACATGATCAAGCTCATCGCGATCGCGCTGCAGGTTCCCGTCACCGAACTCATTGCGATGCCCGAGCATTATTGCCAAAGCTGCGGGATGATGTTCACCGGTCCGGGCCAGCACGGTCACGAAGCGGACGGGGCGGAGACGGAGGAATTCTGCCGCTGGTGCTACGACAACGGCGACTACACCTACGAAACCGACATGGAATCCATGATAGAGGAATGCGCTCCCCGCATGGCCGAAGCAATGGGTTGGACCCTTGACGAATCGGTGTCCCTCCTCGGAGCGATCCTGCCGAACCTCAAACGGTGGAAGGAAGATTTTGCTCGCGATGGGCTATAGTAAAATATTTTGATATATCGGCTGAAGCAGTATAGAACCTTATGTGCAGGGCGATGTGAACATAGAGCCTGTTGTTTCTCAGATTTCTTGTAAAATTAGCGATAGCGCTGAGCCTTCGGTTCCTTTCTTGATAAGGAAGATGCTCACTTTGTTTCGCTATTTTTACCATCGGCATCTCATTTTATGCGGTAAAGGGTGCTTGATGGGGCGCTTTCTATCAACTAGCTAGGCAGTTTGGGAATGTATTGCTCAAAAGCTTCGACTAGCTCTCTGCTTCCATCACCTTTGAGGAGCGTAATTACTTTGGTGCAATACGCCTTATTATCGATTTTAAAAAAATGTCCGATACTTTTTGCGAGACCTTTTTCGTTGAAGAGGGCTAAAACTGATTCGTAATTCTCTTCATCAAGAGCAGTCTTAAAAAGGCTACTTTGCCTATTGAATTCATCAGTAGGGCTTAAATCTGCAATCTTCTGCTTGAAGTTTGCCGAAATAGCCTCATCGCTATTGCCGCTTATTTCAATCGAAGTTAACTGAGTTTTGAGCGAAGCGATAGTTGCTTGACATATCTGGCGCTCAATTTGCCCCGCAAAACGTTCTTTAATGATGTGGTCTTTTATTTCTCGAATTGCGTTTTCTGTATCTTGACAGGCAAAATGTTTAACGAGGATGCGAAGAAGAGGCTCAACAAGAAAGAGGTTTTCGACTTCGGCGACTTTAAGGCTGTAGATGCCTTTCTTTTCTAATGCATCAAGCTCCTCGTCGCTCCTATAGTCGCGATCTATAATCCCATAGGCTCTTAATTCATGCAGTCTACTGGTCGAAGCAAAAGCTTTGGTGTTTGCGATTACTTGGCTGCACCCGCCGCAGGGAACAATATAATACTCAGGATAAAGCGTCGAATAAAGTTGTACGTCGAGGCTGTCTTGACCCCCTTCAACAAACAGTACGTTCTTTCTGTTGCCAAGCAGCTCAAGAAGCAATTGCTCTGGAAGGTCGCTCTCAGGGATAAACTCCCAGCACCATTTTTCGCCATCGTGGCTTTTAACCCATACCTTATCGGACGTTCCATGCGCAGAAGCAAATTGAATGTCATGCGTGACAAAGATGAAGAAACAATCCGGTCGAGCAGTTTCCAATGCACGCCATAAGCGACCCATTAGCGATGGATGAAGGTGCACTTCTGGTTCATCAACAATGATGGTTTTGTCGTTTGGGATGCAAAGCACTTGTGCGGCAAGATAGAGAACGGCTCTTTCCCCGTCGCTCATTTGCGTTGCAGGGTACTCTTGTGAACCATCTGCATGGTCGAATACCGCAATGAATTTTGAGTCCGTCTCTTTGAGGTTTCGATGCGGAAAGACCTCTTGCCAAACGCTTTCCAAGCGATCAAGCGAAGTGATGGGGGTGTGTGGCTTTTCTCGTTCTGAATCCTCCGCTTCTCGGCATGAATCGAAATAGCATTGAGTTTCGTTTCGTTGACGAGCCAACAATGCTGAAAGAACAGCGTCGAAATCATCTATGAGCTTAGTTGTATAGGATTTCCCCCATTCCCAGCGAAAGTCTTTTTGTCCGTTCCAATAATTTTTGTCGGTGCTTCCGTAAAAAAATTCCCCCTCAGACTCTTCATAACTTTTCAAAGGGACGTGCTCGGAAAAGTTAAGGCTTCTTTGAGCGCCAACGCGATGAACATTTTCTGGGTCTTGCTGCTCAATCCAAGCTCCAAGTTTCGATTTGCCTGATCCGTTTGCGCCAATGATGATTAGCGAGTTTACCGAAGTTGTGTGAGATTCCTCCTCGTTGTTTTCATTAGGGAGGCAATACGTATAGTCATTTTGTTCAGCCATTAGTGTTCACCTGTCCATTCATGAGCATGGGGAGAAGCCAATTGCGAAGAGCGGCGAGTTCTGCCATTTCTCTTCGGCATTGGTTTTGCTTTTCGATAATCCTCAGATGAAGCTTTGAGTATTGTTGTTGCAGGCAGATCGGCGGTAGCGCGACTTTGAACCAATTAAATCCTGCCACATCAAGATGAATTACATTGGTGCCCGAAGTATGTCCTTTAATGAAGTTGTGAAACCAATCCGTCCTTAAAACCTCATATAGATAAGAAGGGGTTACGCTTGATGAAAGAGTTTGTATCTTGGCTAAGTCCATCGAGAAAATGTACTTCGCGTGCTCATCGGGAACAAATATGGGTGATCCTACAATATCCGCATTTCGAGTTAGATCGGTGCATGCTATCAATAAATCACCTGGGTAGGCCACACGATCCGTCTTTGCATCGTTCCTAAGATACTTAAGTTCTTCTTCTCGGTAGTTTCGTTTTCTGTCTATAGAGGCAAGGCTAATCATGGGATTATCTGAAACGCTTGATAGTTCTTCAGATGAGTATGAGTATCCTTTTTGGAGCGAAAACAGGTTTCCAATTCTAACCACTTCCCAGCCGGCGGGGATTTCGCGGTTGAGGGTTTTGTTGTGGGTCATTTTACCGCCGCTTGAGCGGTAGGGGTTGCCGTTTTCGTCGGGGAAGTCGAACTGCGTAAACCAGTAGTCGTAGATGAGTCGCGCTGTTGCTTCCAACTCGGCCATCATCTGCTTGTTGAGGGTAATTTTGTCATCGAGCGCGGAGAGCGCATCAGCTACAGCTTTTTGTTGCTTAAAACTGGGTAAGTCGATTTCAACACGCTTTAAATCTTCGCCTACAAGATGCTTGATGGTTGTTTCTACAAAATATTTTTTAAGACCACCGATGCGACCCTGCAACAAGAACCAGTAGTAAAGCCATCGAGCATCAGCGATATCTTCGTGCGGGCGAATTCGGTGAAGCGCCTTTTGATAGTAGACATTAGGGAGCTGGTTTCTCCAAATGGCACAACGTCCCGGTTCACCGCCTTCGCACATAACCAAATCGCCATTGCGCAATGAGAAGCGTTCTTTCTCGTTCTCTTCAAAACGCATGAACGGAAGATTATTGGTGTCGAATTCACCCCATCGGACATGGACGTTCGCAAGGTAGGGATGATATTCGCCCTTGTTTTTCTTAGCATCAAGCATCTTGCCAAGTTGCACATCGGCGATGTCTCCCAGTTTCACCTTATTCATCTCGCAAGCCCTCCTCGATTTCTTCGATGGTGGGCAGGGAGCTCTTGAAGTTTTCGGGGATGAGCTTGGACAGTTCGTATTCGGATATGCCGATAGGTTGGCTTGCGCTTTCGAGTGCGTATTGGGCAACAACATTGTCTTTGTCCTTGCACACGAGAAGTCCGATGGTTGGCTCGTCGCTATCGGTCTTCAGGATGTGGTTGACGGCGACCACGTAGGTTCCCAGTTGTCCGACATACTCTGGCTTGAAGTTGGTCGCCTTGACCTCGATAACTACGTAGCAATGCAGTTTTGCGTGGTAGAACAACAGGTCAATCCACTGCTCGGTTTCGCCTACTTTCAGGCGGTATTCGCGTCCCATCAGCGCAAAGCCCGTACCGAGTTCCATAAGGAACGCCGATACGTTGTTCATGATGGCATCCTTAAGCTCTTTCTCGTCGTGATCTTTGCGGATGGCAAGGAAGTCGAATTGGTAGGGGTCGCGTGTGATTTCCTGCGCGAGGTTGCTTTGCGGAGCGGGAAGCGTCTTCGAGAAGTTGGTGACGGCCTTTCCCTGGCGTTCGTAGAGATTGGTATCAAGGTAGTTCATCAGCACGGAGCGCGACCAACCGTTCTCGATGGTTTCACGAATGTAGAACTTCGCAAAGGCGCGATCGCCTTTTGCTTTGTCGATAATCAATCTGATGTGCCCCCAAGGAACAGAGAAGATCTCCTCATCGGCTTGAGGCATAAAATCGCTGGTAGAAGTGCTGGGAAATTCTCCCACAACTTGTGGGAGAATTTCATCTCGGAAAGGCTCTTCCGATTCTCCCGCAGTTTGCGGGAGAATCGGATTGCTGGCAGGAAACAGCTCGTAGAAGTGCTTCATATATCGGAGATTATTCGGCGAAAACCCCTTCGCATTGGGAATCTCCCTCTGCAGGTCGCGGCTCAGCTCTTTGAAGAACCCCGAACCCCAGCGGCTTTCGGCGTGCATCTCGATGACGTCTCGGCCCAGCGACCAGTAGAACAGCAACATCTCGCGGTTGACGGAGACGGCGGCTTTAATTTGGCTGCGCTGGTAGCGCTCGCTCAAGCCGCGTACCCACTCGGCGTATCGGGGATCGCTCTTGACGATGCTCCTACTCATGGCTGATTCCCTTCGCCGAATTCCCGTCATTGAAACGCAATGCTCCAAGCTGATCCAAAATGCTTCGCTGCAGCCGCTCGCCCTCTGCTAACATCTCTTGCAGGCTTGCCATATGCTCGGACAGCTTGGCATCGAATTCTTCGGGCGTAAGGTCAACGTAGTCGATCTTCACCTCGAAATACTGCCCCGCGCTCAACGAATACTTCTTCGCGGCGATGTCATCATAGCTGGCAAGCACGCTGAAGTCATCCTGCTCTTCTGCGGCGTTGAATGCAGCCACGATGCGTTCGATCTCCTCATAAGAGAGGTAGGTGCGCTGGTTCTTGCCGTCGGCTTTCTTCTTTTCGCCCAATTTGGAGGCGTCCATAAGCAATGCGTGGTCGCGCTTCTTCGAGGCATCGAGAAAAATGATGCTCACATTGGTGCCCGTGTTGGCGAAGATGTTCGATGGCATGCTCACCACGCCGCGCAGCATGCCCTCATCCACCATGCGCGTGCGAATCGCCAGGGGAATCTTGCCTTTGGCGGTAAGGAATCCCGTGGGCACGACCATGGCCGCATGTCCGTTCGGCTTCATGGAGGCCATGATGTGCTGCAGGAACATCAAGTAGATTTCCATTTTCTCAGGCTTGCGTGTTATGTTGGGCACGCCCGCCCAGAAGCGCTTGCGATATGCGCTGCCTGCCAACTTGTCGCGCGTGTCGGAGAAATCGGCCTTGAAGGGCGGATTGCTTACGATGTAGTCGAACTGCCGGATGCTCGTGCCGTTCGGGCTCAAGTGGCGCGGATTCTCCAGCGTGTCGTCGTGCACCACGTGGGGCAGGCTGTGCACCAGATTGTTCAAGATCAGGTTCAAACGCATGAACTCGTTGGCCTTTTGGCTGCGGTCTTGCGTGTAGATGGTGCAATTGCTCTCGCCAATGCGATGCGCCGCCGCAAGCACCAACGTGCCCGTGCCGGCTGCCGGGTCGTACACCGTCACGTCGCGAACGCCATCCGGAACCAGAATGCGCGCGATGATGGTCGCTATGGAATGCGGCGTGAAGTACTCGCCGTAGGTGCCGGAATCTTTGTTGTAGTTGTCGATGAGGTATTCAAACACCGCTGCAAAAAAGTCGTATTTCTGCGCGAAGGCGCGCTCGAATGAGAACGCTGCAAGTTTTGTCACGAGCTGCGCGCAAAAGTTGTCGCGTTTGCCCTCTTCCACAATGAAGCGAGATACGCCGTTGAACAAGCGGATGGGCTGGCCTTGCCCTGTTTGCACGCTGAACACATCCAAGTTGTCATCGGCTATGCCTTTAAGCGCGTTGTCGAACGTGTCGGCGAACCCCTGCGTGTCTTTGCGATTGAAGAGATGGGAAATCAAGTATTCGGGACGGAGATACGCCGTGCCATCGGCAAGCTCCAAGAGAAGCAGCTCGCGTTCGGCCTCGTCCACGTCGGCATAGGCTTGCTCCAAGTTGCTCGCGTCTGCGAAAGCGTCAAGCTTGCGTAATTCGTGCAAGAACTTGTCGTTGAGGAACTTATAGAGAAATGCTTCGGTGATGATCTTGTATTCAGAGCTGTCGTTCGCCAATCCGGCACTGGCGCATACGGAACGCAAGCCATCGATCATGGCTTTGGTATCGGCGAGGATATCGGTTCCCGGAAGATGGCTTTTTTCAGTCACTACGCAGCACGTCCTCTCTCGTTTATGTATTCTTTTGCCAGGTATCCGGCAATGCTCGCCACCTGTTCAACCGTATAGGCGATGCCGTTGGCTTTGCATGCTTGGGCCATGAGCCGCGCCATGCTCTTTTTAAGGAAACCCTCGTTGTCAAGGATATTATGATTGCTCATCACGGTGCTGTCGGCATTCGCCTTCACGCTGCTCAACACGCTGAACAAAGCCGTTTTGCTTTCGGTGAGCGGGGGCGGCGTGCGCAGGGCGCGTTTGTGGGCGCGGGCGAATTTCTCATCGCCGCCGTATTTTTTGGCAAGGCTGTTGTTTTCGCGGTTGATCTCTTCTATCTCTGAGCGCAGACGATCCAGCTCTTTTATGCTCGTTGCCATATCGGCGCTCGTCATCTCCTCTATGTCCATCTTTTCGAAGCGCTTGCGCAGCTCTTCGAGCAAATTCACGTACTCGGGATCGTCGTTGTCGAAGTTATCAGCGAACGCGCCGTAGGTGCTCCGCAGCTTATCTTGGAATTCGTCGGCTATGGCAAGCTCGTCTTCGCCGATGCGGCGGAAATTGAATTCTATCTTGCTGAGCAGGGTATTGACCGCGCCGGTTGACATGTCCTTTAAAGCCAGGGCCTCTTTGCTGTTGATGGCGTCGATGTGCAGTCTCACTTCGCGAAGCATCTCTTGCGCGCGCTCCACGTCGAAGCGGTCGTAGAGATCTTCGTAGCCTAGCTGCCTTGCCACATTGCGCAAATCTTTGTAACGGGCGAGTGCTGCGCGCAGCTTGTAGAGCGTTGCCTTGTCGTGTATGGCGGCAATCTCGCTTTGGAATTCGACGATGTTGTCAATCGTGTATTCGAAAAGCAGGTCTTTGATGCTTGCGAGGTCGGCTTCGATGACCGTCGGGTCTTCGAAGAGGCTGCTGTACTCTTCGGCGGCATCGCCCAGCTCTTCGGTAAGCTCTGCCAGATAGGCCCGGTTCGTCTTGTCGTATTCCTCGGTTATGTCGGCGAAGTCGACCACATAGCCATAGGCCATATCCTTGTAGGGGCGATTGACGCGCGTGAGCGCTTGCAACAAGTTGTGCGCCTTGATGGGTCGGCATAGGTAGAGCTTCTTCAAGCGGTGCGCATCGAAGCCCGTGAGCAGCATGTTGTACACCACGAGGATATCGATATCGCTCTCGTCTTTCTTGAAATTCTCGCAAATTGTACGACGGCTTTCCTTGGTTCCCTCGTCATGAAGTATGAGTTCGCAGGATATATCCTGATCAAGCTCGGACAAACGTGCGTAAATGGCGCGTGCCTGCTTGGAGCTGTGGGCCACCACCATGGCACCGATGCTGCTGTCGCCCAAAGCTATCTGGCTGCTCAAGTAATCGCTTGCGATATAATCGCAAAGCGGATCCACGTAATTCTCGTGTGCGAACACCTCCTCAAGCTCCACAAGCTTCTTCACTTCTTGAAGGTCGCGTATGGTTTCTTGCATTTTCAGACGGAATTCGGTTTTCACGTCTTCGCGCAGGAGCTTGAGCGTGTAGCCGTCGGCTATGGATTGGTTGTAGAAATACTTATGGATATAGGGCCCGAACACCCGCTTGGTGTCGTTCTCGCCTTTCACGTTCACAAGGGGCGTTCCCGTAAGCGCAAGCTTCACCGCTTCTCGGTCTGACGCAACGAGATTGGTGAGAAACGCACCGCCGTTTTTGTAGTCGCGATGCGCCTCGTCGACGAAGTAGACGCGTTGGACATCCAAGTTGTAGTCGAAATCCACGGCAACGGAGTTCTCGTCGAACTTCTGGATGTTCACCACCGTGATGGCGGGCGTGCGCTCATCGCTTACCGCGTTGGTGTCTTCTCCTGCGCCTTTGAGCGCTCGCGCGAAGTCATCGCGGCTGTTTGCCAATGCGACGATGGCGCCGCGCGCTTCGAATTCCGCTTTAGCTTGGTCGGCTAAATCAAGCCTATCGACTATGAAGAAGAAGCGGGTTGCGCGATTTCGGGCTTGGTAGTAATCGCGCAAGAAACGCGTGAGGAAATACGAAAGCGCGGTTTTGCCGCTGCCTTGCGTGTGCCAGATAACGCCTTTGGTGCGGCCCGCGTCAAGGGTTGCGCGCACGGCTTTGGTGGCAAAGAGCTGAGGGTAGCGCATGATGTGCTTCTGAGCGCGCTTGATGCCCTCTTCGTCGGTGGCCTCTACATAGCATATGCCGTAGCGCAGGATGAAAAGAAAGCGTTCGGGCGAGAAGAGGGAGGTTATGATGCGGTTCGCGGGCGTTTCCGGTTGCACGGAGCTTTCGTATTCGGGTTCGCCGTAAAAGCTCGCAAGGTTGTTGTCTTTGAGAATGAACTGCTCGGTTTCGGGATTGCGTTCGGCTACAAGTTTCCCCATACCGGCGATATCCTCTTCGCGGAAGCGATTGAACGTGAGATGCCCGTATGCGCTTGCGGCGTAGAACGACCCTTGTACGGGCCTGCGCTCCGAATCGTCGTATTCCTGGTTGTTCGAAAACGCCATGACTTGCACAATGTTCGCAAAGCGGTGGAAAGCCGCGTTCTTGAACCGCGCGTGCATGCGTTCGTGCTCGGCCAGGATGCCGTCTTTGTTGTTCTGGCGCTTTGCCTCCATGAAAGCAAGGGGCATGCCGTTTACCAGGAAGGTGATGTCGGGGCGGAAGCTGTCCTCTCCGTTGGCGTAGGCAAGTTCGGTTGCCACTGTGAAATCATTATTGGAAGGATCGTCGAAATCGATAAAGCGATACTCCTCTATGCCTGCGTGCAGGCATGTGAAGAATGCGCGTCCTAGATCTTCGCCGCTTGCTTTGAGCTTGATCTGGTTTGCAAGGTGGCGGGCGCGTTCGGCATCGATAGGCGTGCCGTTGATGCGCTCGAGGGCCTTTCGGAAAGGCTCAAAGAAGATGTTGGTATCGGGGTCGTAATCGATGCCAGGGGCATCTTCGCGGATGGAGCGATAGGCGTATCCGATGCGCGTGGCGTGGATTATGGCAGGTATTTTGACGTATTTATCTTCGGGCCTGTTCATGGGAACCGCTTTCGTTTTAAAGTGGCGAAGATGCTTGTTGGTTGCTCATCGGTTGCTCGGTTGTATTCTACCAAAGCCGCCCTGCGTTCCCTACCAAAAGCGGCCATTCGTTCGAAGGCGCACGCAGATATCGTGGAGGGGTGCGCGGGGGCCTTGCAAGGGGACGGGCCGCCCCATATCATTATCCCTACGGAGATACTTTGATTATCAAACTATTTGCTTCGGGAAAGGAACGGCCATGGCCACCATCGACACCGTCAAAGAAGTCCTCGTGGAGAACCTCGATCTGGACGCCGACAGCATCACCGAGGAGGCCACGCTCGACTCGCTCGGCATCGACTCCCTCGACATGGTGGAGCTGATCTGCGATCTCGAGGAGAAATGCGAGGTGGAGTTCGGCGAGCCCGAGGGCATCGAGACGATCGGCCAGCTGGTCGCGCACATCGATTCGCTGAAATAACGTGTGAAGACGGGCCCCGTACGGGGCCCTCGCTCTGACGGGCTGCGCGATGCGCGGCCCGTGCTGCAAGGTTTCTTGGGGTCTGGGCGCGGTTCGAGGAAGAGAGCAGGGGCATGAAGACGCGGATTACGGAGCTTTTGGGCATCGAGGTGCCCGTCGTGCAGGGCGCGATGGCGCGCATCGCGGATGCGAGCCTTGCCGGCGCGGTGAGCGAGGCCGGGGGCCTCGGCATCATCGCGTGCGGCGGCGCGCCGCTTTCTTGGGTGGAGGAGCAGGTGCGCATCGCGCGCTCGATGACCGACAAGCCCATCGGCGCGAACGTCATGCTCATGGATCCGAACGC
>ERZ826396.2251-NODE-2251-length-16893-cov-4.416736_pt1 | contig 16893 bp, 14 predicted proteins | sample MGYA00519926_ERZ826396 | MGnify/ENA primary metagenome ERZ826396 (study PRJEB31778, sample SAMEA3449230) | human gut metagenome | biome: human gut; feature: human-associated habitat; material: faeces | place: United Kingdom | collected 2010/2012 ... | reverse complement strand
AGCAAAAAAGGGGTATGTCACATGAGGAATTTACTTCCTCATGCGACATGCCCTTAGAAATTCTTTTGCCCGATGCTCTGACTCCATCTGGGCGCGTAGGGCGTCTGCGAGCTGATTGACGGAAGAAAAAAGAAGGAAAAGGGTACCTGTTTCATCCCTTGGAAGATGCGTTTGAAAATCCCCCTCTGAGAACCGGGAGATGGTATCCGCCGCTTCCAGATAGAGCTGCTCCCTTGCGTGCAGGAAAAGGACGGACACAGTGAGGAGGAGAAGGGACAGGCCCAGGGCCAGGCAGAAGGAAAGGAGGAGAAAAGCGCGCGCGGACTGGCCGACAGCCGGATAGAACCCCGAGGAAACGGACTGCGTATGGCCGATTTTTTCAAGAAAGGAGGAGCCTTCTGAAGTGACGGAGACATTTTTAAAAGCGGAAGCGACCGTCCCGGCCGGAATCCCTGCTTCAAGAAGTCCGGAAGCGATCTCGCCTTCCCGTTCAAGCATGGCATTTCGCGCCCCGCGGGCGCAGAATACAGCAAGAAGCAGGGAGGAAAGGAGCAGAAGCAGACAGAAGAGCAGGGTGAAGAAAAAATATCTGGCGGATTGTTTTTCCTGGAGAAAATTCATAAGCGTCATTCCTTCCATTGATAGCCGAAGCCGCGGACGGTCAGTAAATGTCTGGGAGCGGACGGATCCGCTTCCAGCTTTTCACGAAGTCTGCGGATATAGACAGAGAGAGTATTGTCATCCACATAGTTGCCGCTTCCGTCCCAGAGCGCTTCCAGAATGGAATTGCGCGGCAGCGTGCGGCCCGCGTTGCGGATGAGAAGGCACAGAAGCCGGTATTCAGCGGCCGTCAGATCCAGAGGCTGACCGTTTCGCAGCACACGGCTGTTGGGCAGATCAATGGAGATAGGCCCGGAAACCAGCAGAGTGGAATCAGAAGCAGCCCGGATCCCGCTGCGCCGCAAGAGCGCCCGGATCCGTGAGCAGAGCTCTCCCAGCTTAAAGGGTTTGGTGATGTAGTCATCGCCCCCGCAGTCCAGGCCGCGGATGACGTTTACCTCTTCATCCAGGGCGGTCAGAAAGATGACCGGAACCTGGTTCCCTTCCGCCCGGATCCGTTCGCACACCTGGTATCCGTTTCCGTCCGGCAGGGTGATATCGAGAAGGAGCAGATCAAAAGAAGAAGCTGACAGAAGCGCATAGGCCTCCTGTACGCTGCGGGCGATTTCCAGTGTAAATCCGTTCTTTTTCAGGGAATAGGCCAGCGCGTCGATCAGGCTCGCATCATCTTCCACAAGCAACAGTCTGTTATCCATCCCTTTGTTCTCCTTTCCGGTCCGGGCGGCCTGCACGGGCCGCCGCAGTTCATGCCGTTGTGATGTTATCGTTTATTATATTTCCAAGCCGGAAAGAATACAAGAGGCTACATTTACCGCCCTGTCCTGCATGGGACGCGGTCTGGAGCCTGCCGCTTTCTTTGATTCCCCTTCCCGGCCCGACGCTGCCTTCGGCACAGGGGAGGGCATACGGGAAAGGGCGCGCCGGACTGCGGGGGCAGGAAAAGGACGGGTTGGGAAGGGGAATCAAAGAAAGCGGCGGGCTCCAGACCGCGTCCCATGCAGGGCAGGGCGGTAAATGCAGCCTCTTGTTGACAGGAGAAAGCGCGGTGGCCTATAATGAAATATATCAATATGAAACCGATTTCAGCCCTGCGGGTAATCGTTATGGGCGCAGGAGGAAGAAGACAAAGGAGGAGGAAGATGCAAAAGAAACGATTTGAAATCTCCGACCAGTTCTATTTGGATGGAAAGCCGTTCCAGATTATTTCCGGGGCGATCCATTACTTCAGGGTGGTGCCGGAGTATTGGCGGGATCGGCTGGAGAAGCTGAAGGCCATGGGGGCGAATACGGTGGAGACGTACATACCGTGGAACATGCATGAGCCTGTGAAGGGCCGGTTTGTATTTGACGGAATGCTCGATATCAGAAAATTCGTGCTTCTGGCGCAGGAACTGGGGCTGTATGTGATCCTGCGTCCTTCGCCCTATATCTGTGCGGAATGGGAATTCGGCGGCCTGCCGGCATGGCTGCTGAAAGAGGACGGGATGCGGCTGAGGGGCTGTTATGAACCCTTCCTGAAACACATCCGGGAATACTATGACGCGCTGTTTCCTGTGATCGCGCCGCTGCAGGTCAATTATGGAGGCCCGGTGATTCTGATGCAGGTGGAGAATGAATACGGGTATTATGGCGAGGATACGGCATATCTGGAGACGATGAAGCAGTACATGCTGGATCGGGGCGTGGTGGTGCCCTTGGTTACGTCCGACGGCCCCATGGACGAGTCCCTTTCCTGCGGCAGGCTGCCAGGCGTCCTTCCCACCGGCAATTTTGGCTCCAGGACGCAGGAGCGCTTTGAGGTCCTGCAGAAGTATACGGACGGCGGCCCTTTGATGTGCACGGAGTTCTGGGTGGGCTGGTTCGACCATTGGGGAAACGGCGGCCATATGCGGGGCAATCTGGAGGAAAGCGTCCAGGATCTGGATAAGATGCTGGAAATGGGTCATGTGAACATCTATATGTTTGAGGGCGGAACGAATTTTGGATTCATGAACGGTTCCAACTATTATGACGAACTGACGCCTGATGTGACCAGCTATGACTATGATGCCGTTCTGACGGAAGCGGGAGATTTTACGGAGAAATACAGAAGATACCGGGAGGTGATCGGCAAGTATACCGTCCTGCCGGAGGTGACTTTTTCCACACAGATCCGGAAAAAGGCGTATGGAAAACTTACCTGTGTGGAAAAGACGGGGCTGTTTGAAAACCTGGATGAACTCAGCACCCAAGTGAAGAACACATATCCCATCCCCATGGAAAAGCTGGATCAGAACTATGGCTATATTTTATACCGGAGCAGCCTGGAGCGGGAACAGAACCTGGAGAAAATCAGGCTGTGGGGAGCGAATGACCGGGCGAACATCTTTGTGGACGGCCGTCAGGTGGCAACGCTCTATGACAGGCAGCTTCTGGAGGAAGTGCAGGTACAGGTGGAATGGGAAACGCGTCCTGCCAGAATGGACATCCTGATCGAGAATATGGGCCGCGTGAATTTCGGGCCCAGGATGGAGAGTCAGAGAAAGGGGATTGACGGCTGCGTCCAGCTGAACGGACATATGCATTTTAACTGGGAGATGTATCCGCTTCCGTTGGATAATCTGGAAAAGCTGGATTTCCAGAAAGGCTATACACAGGGACAGCCGGCCTTCTATCGGTTCACCTTTGAGGCGGAGGAGCTTGGAGACACGTTCCTAGACTTTGAAGGCTGGGGGAAAGGCTGTGCGTTCATCAACGGCTTCTGCCTGGGAAGATTCTGGGAGATCGGGCCGCAGAGGCGGCTGTATATTCCGGCTCCGCTCCTTAGGAAGGGAGAGAATGAAATCATCCTCTTTGAAACGGACGGGAAAGCGAAGGGAGAAATCTTCCTTTCCGACGAACCGGATGTGGGATGAATAGTCTTTGATGAAACGATTCGGGCGGGAACGATCCATTATGGATGGTTCCCGCCCGGTTTGCGCAGGCCGGTGGCGCAGGACATGGCCAGCAGGTGGAAATCCATACACCTGTTATACTGATAGAAATCGGTCATGAGCATGGACATGGGCTGATGTTCCAGGCCGCCGCTTTCATCCCAGCTGTGAAGATACTCGCAGAAGCGGGCAGGGTTGTTCTCAGGCATTTTGCGGAAAATATCCTGTGTGCCTGCAAAGACCGCATCCGCCAGCAGGCACAAAAGCAGCTGATCCCGCCTGTCACGGATGATGCAGCCTGCCTGAAACAGCGTGCGTCCGAAGGAGGATAAGAATCGGATGGTATAGTAGCCAAGCCCGCGCAGGGAGAGGCCGTCGCCTATTGCGGGAAAGCCATTGGGAGAGGGGAAACCGATGGACTCATAGGTTTCCAGCCATATGGTGCGCCCTTTTTTCAGGTGACAGAGAAAGGTGATGTTCTGGGCGAAATTTTCTGTCTCTGAACCATCGAATTCAACGCCCATTTCCGTCATAAAGCCGATCGGATCATATTCCGGCACCTTCCAGGAAAGCAGCCCTTTTTGAGTCCGCTCGGTGATGGCTGCCAGCATTTTCTGTATTTCAGGAGAATTCAAATCCATCTTTTTCATATCCTTTCCATATCCCCTTCCCGTGTACGGAAATCCGCCGCTTTTCACGGGACGGGCGATTCCGGGAGAACGTTTGCCGAAGCAAAATTCTGATTAGAATATCTATATAAGGATGTCCCGAAACCTGCCAAAATATTACAAAGGAAATCATTTTTAGCATAGTTATAGCAGCCCATGGCCGTCGTCCTCCTATAGGCTTTTTGGGGGAATGAATCGCTTTGCGGGAGAAGGCAGAAAATACAATAAACTATTATTATATAAATATTTTGATGGTTTATTATATTATACTTTGGCGATGTTTACAATAGTCTTAGTTATAGAACATGATGAGGGAGGATATCATGAATGGCTATAGACAATAAGGCTATGGGGAGGCGGATTAAGACGGCGAGGCAGAAAGCGGAGCTGACGCAGGAAAAGCTTGCTGAAATCGTCGGCATCAGCGTGGTGCATGTGAGCAATATGGAATCCGGCACCGGCAATCCCAGCCTGAGCACATTGGTGAATATTGCCAATGCGCTGTCGGTATCCACGGATGAACTCCTGTGCGACAGCGTCCTTTGCTGTAAACCGGTGTTTCAGAAGGAAATTGTGGAAACCGTTGCGGACTGCGACGATTATGAAATGAGAGTGCTGGCCTACATTCTGAAGGCGGCCAAGACGGCGCTTCGGGACAGCAAAGAACTGAAAGAGACGATGAAACAATACGATTACAGAGGGGAGAATACAGGAAAAGGATCCGCCTGAGTTCTTCCTGTAAGGAAAACAGCCCGCAGCTTATGCGGGCTGTTCGTCTGGCCTGCCCGCCAGAAGCCGGCCCCGGAAGCAGGCATCAGGAAGGCTGGGTCGAAGAGGAAAGGAACCGCACCACCTCATCCGCTTCCGGCATGACGCGCAGCGCGCCTTTCCGGGTGGTGATGATGGAAGCCGCCGCGTTGGCGAAGGTGAGCATTTCGGACAGCCTTTCCTCATTCAGGCCGTCCAGGCCGTATTTCAGCAGAAAGTGCAGACAGCAGCCGCCGAAGGTATCCCCTGCGCCCGTGGTTTCGATGGTCCCCTTCTGCAGGAAGGGGGCTTTTTCTACGCGCAGATCCTTATAATAGGCCCGGCTTCCGTCCCGTCCCATGGAAAGCAGGATCAGCGGGATCTCATATCTCTTCCGGAGCTTTTCGATCCCCTGATCAAAATCCTCTTCCCCGGTAAACCACTGGATCTCATTGTCGGAAATCTTCAGCACGTCGCATTGAGAAAAGCCCCAGGCGGCCTGCTCCTTCGCATCGTCCAGGGATCTCCACAGCGGAGGGCGCAGATTGGGGTCGAAGGAAATGACCGCCCCGCTCTCTTTAGCCAGGCGGACGGCCTTCTTTGTGGCCTTCCGCACGCCATCATGGGTCATGGAAAGGGTGCCGAAGTGAAAGAGCCGGGAGCTTCGGATCAGTTCTTCATCCACCTCATCCGCAGTCAGCAGCATGTCCGCTCCGGGATTGCGGTAGAAGGAAAAATCTCGATCCCCGTCCTCAAGGGTCTGCACGAAGGCGAGAGTGGTCCTTGCGTCTGCGTCCACAGCCAGACCGGCGGTATCGATCCCCGCTTCCTCCAGAACGGCTTTCAGCTGCAGGCCGAAGATGTCCCTTCCCACCTTGCCGATGAAGGCCGTGGGATGTCCCAGCCGATTCAGCATGGCCAGCACGTTGCAGGGCGCGCCGCCGGGATTGGCTTCGAACAGAGTGTTTCCCTGCGCGCTTTTTCCGTTGTCTGTAAAATCGATCAGCAGCTCTCCCAGAGCCGTCACGTCATATTTTTTATCCATTTTTTATTTCTCCTGTTCTTTTTTCGTAGTTCCCCCGTATTCATACCGGACGGGCAGCAGAGTCAGGCTGGGAACGTCCGCCCGGTCTTCTGCCAGAACCAGATCCACGCATTTGGCCGCAAGCTGGCGGACGGGCTGGCAGATGGAGGAGACGAAAAGATTTTCGTTCTCCCCGCCGAATTTGCGGATGCCGTCAAAGCCAATGATCTGCACGTCCTCCGGCACCAAGTAGCCCTCCTCGCGCAGCAGGTTCAGGAACATGTAGCCGTGATAATCCGTGTGGGCGAAAACGCCGTCGAAGGTCAGGCTGCCGTCCGGACGCTTATGCTTCTGAAGGAACTGCCGCATCATGGCCAGAGCGTCCGGGCTGTCCACCTCGTCCAGAAAGTCCGGTTCCAGGCCGTATTTTCGGCAGGCATGCAGATAGCCGTCCCTGCGCTTATCCGATTCGCCGGGAAACACGGAGTGAAAACGGATGTAGACGGGATGCCGGCAGCCGAACTCCAGGAGCTTTTCAACGGCAAGGCAGCCTCCGGAAAAGTTGTCGGAGGCAACACGGGGGATGATGCGGTTTTCAAAAAAACGGTCGAAGACCACAAGGGGAAAACCGTCCGCGATATGACCTCCGATATCGGAATAGGTCAGGGCGATGACGCCGTCCACCTTGTTCTGCATGGCCATGGTCAGATAGGCGATTTCCTTATCCGGATTGCCGTCCGCACAGCACAGAAGCGTCTTATAGCCCTTTTCATAAAGCGCGGTCTCCACATGATCCGTGAAGGCGGCAAAAAAAGGATTGATGGTATCGGGAATGATCAGGGCGATCAGATTGCTTCTCTGGATCTTCAGGCCGCGGGCATAGGTATTCACTTCATAATTGAGTTTCCGGATGGCCTCCTCCACCTTCTGCCGGTAGGGCTGCCGGACGTTCAGACCGTTGATGACCTTGGAAACCGTACCGACGGCGACGCCGGCCTCTCTGGCTACGTCCTTGATGGTTGGGGCATTCTTTTTTGTCATGTTTCAGCCTGCCTTTCTTTCCGTTCCGTCTGATCTTGCCAGAAGAGACGGCCTCATTCCGCATTTCCGTAAGGGGCGCCTGCTTTCTGAGACCGTTCATGAACGGAAAAAATCGTTCACAATGATTCTTCTTCATTATAATTCATAACATGAAACGTTGCAATTAAATATTTTATACAATTTGCATAAATAAAAATTGTAGATAATTTACAAAATGCGATTTTTGTGTAAAAAAAACGGCCTGAATACTTGACATAAAGATGGGATGGAACTATGATGATTTTACAAAACGTGAAACGTTACACGATAGATGCAGAAAACGACGGGAACAGGAAAAGAGAAAATCAAGGAGGAAAGGGAAATGAGAAGTTTTACAAAAAGCGGTACGATGGCTGTAAAACGGACCGCCCGGGAAAAATGGAGGTATGTGGTAAAAAACTGGCAGCTATATGTGGTATTTCTGCTGCCGGGGCTGCTTCTTACCATTATCTTCAAGTATCTGCCGATGGGCGGCGTGCTGATCGCGTTTGAGGACTACAACGTGATCAAGGGGGTGCTTGGAAGCCCATGGGTGGGGCCGGAGTATTTCCGGCGGTTTCTTTCCTCGCCGGATTTCATGAGCTACCTGCTCAATACGCTGAAGCTAAGCGTTTACGGACTGCTCTGGGGCTTCCCGGTTCCGATTCTTCTGGCGCTCCTTCTGAATCAGATCCGAAGAACCGGCATCCGGAAAAAGATCCAGCTTCTGATCTACGCGCCGAATTTTATCTCAGTCATCGTGCTCTGCGGTATGGTCCGCATGTTCCTTTCTCCGGTGGGTCCGCTGAATTCCCTGCTCGGAATTGGTACCAACTGGATGACGATGCCGGAGGCGTTTCGGACGATATACATCGCCAGCGGCATCTGGCAGACGGCGGGCTGGTCCTCCATCATGTATACGGCGTCCCTGGCGAATGCCAGTAAGGATTTGGAGGAAGCTGCGATTGTGGACGGCGCGAACATCCTGCAGCAGATCTGGTATGTGCAGCTTCCCGCCATTAAGAACATCATCGTGATCCAGTTCATCCTGCAGGCCGGGAACATCATGAGCATCGGCTTTGAAAAGGCGTACGCCCTGCAGACGGATATGAACCTGCCCGCCTCGGAGATTTTGTCTACCTATGTTTATAAGATCGGCCTTTTGAACGGCGATTATGGCTATTCAACGGCGGTCGGTCTGTTTAACTCGGTCATCAACGTCGTCCTTCTGATCCTGGTAAACTGGGTCGTGAAGAAGCTGAATGACGGGGAAGGGCTGTAAGAGGAGCGGGGAGCAAGGATTTGCTGCGTTCCGGAATGGAGGAAATCATGGAAACGAGAAGAAAAATGAAGCTCGGCGTATCCGACCGGATCATTCTGACCATAGGATATACGCTGCTCGGGCTGTTTGTATTGATCATCCTGGTGCCGTTGGTTTATGTGGTGATGGCTTCCTTTATGGATCCCAACGTGCTGAACAATCAGGGACTGAGCTTTCATATAAAGGACTGGACGCTGGACGCGTACCGGAGAGTGCTGGAAAATGAGATGATCTGGCGCGGGTTTGCCAACTCTCTGTTTTATTCGGCGGCCTTTACGGTGATCTCCGTATTCGTCACCCTGCTTGCGGCCTATCCCATGTCCAAAAAGGAGTTTGTGGGAAGAGGGTTCTTTAACGCGATCTTTATCATCACCATGTTTTTTGGAGGCGGGCTGATTCCGACCTTCATCCTGATCAACAACCTGCGCATGGTGAACACCATATGGGCCGTTCTGATCCCGGGCGCGTTCAACGTCTGGAACATGATCCTGGCAAGGACGTATTATCAGTCCATCCCGAATGATCTTCGCGAGGCGTCCGCTCTGGACGGGGCGGGCGAGATTCAGCACTTTTTCAGGATCATGATGCCGGTGTGCACGCCGATCATCGCCGTGCTGGCGCTCTGGTCCTTCGTGGGTATGTGGAACAGCTATTTCGACGCAATGATCTATTTAAACGACGCGAACCTGCAGCCTCTGCAGCTGGTGCTTCGTTCCATTCTGGTTCAGAATACGCCGCAGCCGGGGATGATCGCGGATATCCAGAGCACGGCGGAGATGTCGAAGGTGGCGGAACTTCTGAAATACGCGACCATCGTGGTATCCAGCCTGCCCCTCCTGATCATGTATCCGTTCTTCCAGAAGTATTTTGACAACGGAATCATGGTCGGTTCCATAAAAGGATGAGAGCAGGAGGCAGATGAAACGTTTCGGGCAAGGAGGTAAATTATGAAAAGAAAAGGAGTACGTCTGACAGCACTGGCACTTTCGGCGGCCTGCCTGCTTTCCCTTGCGGGATGCGGGAGAGAGGACGCGATGAGGGCGGATATAGATCCTGATACGCCGGTCCAGGAGGTGGCGTTTCCTCTGGAGGAAACGAGGGAACTTTCCTTTATCACCAGCGCTCCGGCGACGACGACACAGGAGCCGAACGAAAAGCTAATCTTCCAGCGGCTGGAGCAGCAGACCAACGTACATATCGACTGGACCTGCTTCGTGGACGATCAGTTCGCGGACAAGAAAAATCTGGCCCTGGCCCAGTTCGGAAATCTTCCGGACGGCCTGTTTACAGCGGGCATGAGCGATTATGATCTGCTGCGTTACGCGAAGCAGGGGATCATCATCCCGCTGGAAAACCTGATCGATAAATACATGCCGAACCTGCAGGCGGTTTTTGAAAAATATCCGGAATACCGTACGATGTGCACGGCCCCGGACGGCCACATCTATTCCTTTCCGTGGATCGAGCAGCTGGGAGAGGGGAAGGAAGCGATCCAGGCCATCGGAGACATTCCCTATATCAATAAAAAGTGGCTGGATTTTCTGGGGCTCGAGGTGCCGGACACGGTAGACGAGCTGGAGCAGGTGCTGATCGCCTTCCGGGACAATGCGGACCGGATTCAGCAGGAATTTCAGATCGAGGGAAGCGTCATCCCCATGTCCTTCATCATCAACAACGGGGATCAGGATCCTGCCTTCCTCATCAACGGCTTTGGAGAGGGTTACGGCGATACGCCGGATCATTTCGCGGTGACGGATGAAGGCGAGGTAATCTATACGGCGGTACAGGAAGGCTATAAGGAAGGCATTCAGTGGCTTCACAGCCTGGTGGAGCAGGATCTGGTGGATCCGGAGGCCTTTACCCAGGAATGGTCCACCTATGTGGCAAAGGGAAAAAATCACAGATACGGGCTTTGCTTTACCTGGGATATTGCGAATATTGACAATTATGACGACTATGTGATGCTGCCCGCTTTGGCGGGACCGGACGGTCTGGTGAATATCACGAGACAGAACAACAGTGAAACCAGCGGCTTTGACAGAGGACGCTGCGTGCTGACCACGAGCTGCCGAGATACGGCGCTGGCGGCCGCCTGGATCGATCAGATGTACGCGCCGCTTCAGTCTGTTCAGAACAACTGGGGAACCTATGGGGAAGAAGGCGAGCCGAATATCTTTGAAATGAGCACTAACGCAGAGGGAGGAACGATGCTGAGGCATCTGAGCCTGGAGGGAGAATCACCCGTGGAGGTACGTCAGGCACAGTCCGTGAACGGCCCGCTGGCAGTGCTGAACGATTATTACGGCGTTTATGTTACCCAGCCGGACGACGCGAAATGGCGTCTGGACAACATGCATGAGATCTATCTGGACGACATGCACAGCAAATACGTCTATCCCAACGTATTCATGAGCATCGACGATACCAATCTGGTGTCCCAGTACGATACGGATATCAAGAAATACGCGGATCAGAAGAAGGCGGACTGGATCCTGAACGGCGGCATTGAAGAGGAATGGGACGAATACCTGCAGAAGATGGAGGAGTACGGCCTTTCCGATTATCTGGCTATCAAGCAGAAGTATTTTGACCAGTATCAGGAATCTATGAATGAGGAATAAAGGAATCATACAGACAGGGGCTCACGGGCTTGCCGGGAAACGCGGCCGCGGCTTCCTAGGAAACGGGAGCTCCGGAATGGAGGTTATCATGAGCAGTGAAAAGCTGAACAAAGCGAGAGTATATGAACGAAAAGGAGCGCTGAAGGTCCCAGAAGAACAGCGCCCGGCCTTTCACCTGTCCGTGCCCACAGGCTGGATGAACGACCCGAACGGCTTCTCTTTTTATAAGGGAGAATGCCATCTGTTCTATCAGTATAATCCCTACAGCGTCTGCTGGGACGCGATGCACTGGGGACATGCGAAGACCGCGGATTTCATCAGGTGGGAATCTCTTCCGGCGGCCCTGGCTCCGGACGAGGAGTACGACGCGTTTGGGGCGTTTTCCGGAAGCGCTGTGGAAGCGGAGGGAAAGCATGTGCTTCTCTATACAGGCGTGTCGGAGAGGGAAAACGAAGACGGGAAAAAAGAGATCCGGCAGGTGCAGTGCTTGGCTGTCGGGGACGGAACGGATTATGAAAAGATTCCTGAAAATCCGGTCATCGATGCCTCACTGCTTCCGGAGGGCAGCAGCCTGGAGGATTTCCGGGACCCGAAGCTCTGGAAGGAGGACGGCGTATATTATGCGGCCGCAGGCAGCCGGGCGGCGGACGGAAGCGGGCAGATTGTCCTGTTTTCCTCAAAGGATCTGAAAAAATGGGAATTCTGCGCCGTGCTGGACCGCTGCGGGAACCGGATTGGGCGGATGTGGGAATGCCCGGATTTCTTTCCTGTGGGAGATCCGGCTCAGAATACAAGGGTGCTGGTCATCTCCCCGCAGGATGTGGAAGCAGAATGGCCGGAGATGCATAATGGAAACAACGCCCTGTTCCTGATCGGAGATTATGACGCGCAGAAGCAGGCGTTTCACCGGAAGCGGATACAGTCTGCGGACTATGGGCTGGATTATTATGCGCCTCAGACCACGCTGACGCCGGACGGCCGGAGAATCCTGATCGCCTGGATGAAATCTTGGGATACCAATATTTTTCCGGAGGGCTTTTCCTGGAACGGCATGATGACTGTGCCCAGGGAGTTGTCCGTCCGAAAGGAGGACGGGAGGATTCTGCAGAATCCCGTGCGGGAGTTGGAGCGGTATCGCAAAACGCCTGTATGCGCGGAGCGGGTTCATGTGCATGAAGCCGTCTCCTTTGAAGGCATTTTCGGAAGAATGGCCGATCTGCAGGTGGAGATCGGGGGCAGGGGCTTTGGAACCTTCACCATTTCCGTCGCGGCGGACGATGAGCATCATACGGATATTGTTTATGATGAGGAAACGGAGGTCCTGCGTTTTGACCGGACCTGCTCCGGGCTGCGTCGGGATGTGGTATGCGCAAGAAGCATGCCGGTTCCGAAGAGAGGGGGAAAGGTCAGGCTGCGGATTCTTTTGGACAAGTATTCCGTGGAGATCTTCGCCAACGGCGGAGAGAGCGTGATGACCAGTCTGATCACCACGCCGCAGGAGGCGGACGGCATCTGCTTTTCCAGCGGCGGCGGAGCGCAGGCGGATATTCGGATGTATCCGATCAGAAATGAAAAGCAATAAGCACAGTGAAAAAGGCTCATCGAAACCTATAACAAGGCTTCGGTGAGCCTTCGTTGACATGGGCAGCGATTTCCGCATCAATCTTTATCGGAAAGCTGCGGTGCGAGGGAACCAACCGAAACGGCTTGCGGGTAGTCATAGACCAGAAAGAATAAAGCGGCATGGCAGAACTATGCGCATGGCGGCCCATACCCGCAGGAAATAAAAGTACTATAAAAAAATTCTCACCCGCTGTATCTGCGCCTGTATTCCGCAGGGGAAAGGCCGGCTGCCCGGCGGAATACCTTGCAGAAATAGTTGCCGCAGGAAAAACCGCAGCCGGTGGCAACTTCTTCAACCGTAAGAGAGGAATTCAGCAGCAGGAAGGTGGCCTGGTTTAAGCGAAGCTGCGTGAGATAGGCAAGAGGGGACTGACCGGTGCTGCTGGAGAAGAGCCGCGTGAAATATGCCGGGGAAAATCCCTGACGGGCGGCAAGTTCCTCCATGGACAGGCGTTCGCTGAAATGTTCTTTCATATACTGAATGCTCTCCTGTATCTGCGGAGAAAAATCAGAAGGAGAAGGATTCTCCAGCGTCCGCAGCAGGGAGGTGAGAAAACGGTAAATCAGTTCTCCGCCTTCGTATCTGCGCAGCTGTCTTCCTGCGTTCATATCTTTGTGCAGATTCAGCCACAGCTGAATGGGAAAACTGTCGGAAGGCAAGGAAAAACAGGAGCCAAAGGAAGAAAGGATCGTCCGGTAGAAGGGCAGGGCTGCGGGGCCGTCAAAGTGGACGTAGAGAAATTCCCAGTCTCCCTGGCCGCCTTCCATAGGAAGATAGTAGCGGCTGTGTTCCGGGATATAAGAAAAGAAGGCATATTCAGGCGTGAGGGAAAATCTTTGTCCGTCTTTTTCAAAACAGCCGCGGCCGCTCAAGGTATACTGAAACAAGAAGCCGTCATAATCTCTGTCTGCATTATCAAAATCATATCGCTCGTTCCGGCGCGCTTCCAGGCCGAATTCCAGCAGAAGAAGCGGCTCGTCGGGGATTTTCCCCGCATTCAGAAAACCATAGGTTCCATAGTTACGGCAAGTCAAAATATTACCCTCCAAGTATTCTTTTTTATTCTTGAACGCTGTGATAGAGAATATTATAATCAGGGTGAATAGAAAAGACAAGCATGTGAAACCGAAACGGGTGGCTTTCGTAACAGCTCAGACAGGTCTGAATGGTTACGGCACCCGGCTATTTTGGGTCAAAAAAGTGCTATTTAGCAGGAGACAAAAGGAGGAAGCGCATGAATAAGAATACCTTTGCGGTTACACCGCCCATGGGGTGGAACAGTTACGACTATTATGACACTACCGTGAATGAGGAACAAGTAAAAGCTAATGCGGATTATATGGCTGCCCACTTGAAGCAGTACGGCTGGGAATATATCGTGGTGGACATCCAGTGGTATGCATATGGAGCTGGAACTAAACGTGACAGATATCAGTACATTCCTTTCAGCCGGCTGGAGATGGATGAATACGGAAGGCTCTGCCCTTGCCCGGAGCGTTTCCCTTCAGCGGCGAACGGAGCTGGATTCAAGCCTCTGGCTGATTATATCCATTCCCTGGGACTGAAATTCGGCATTCATATCATGAGAGGCATTCCGCGCGCTGCGGCACAGGAGGGGCTTCCCATCCTTGGAAGCGAAGAGACGGCGGATGAGGTGGCGGATCCTTCTTCCATCTGCGGCTGGAATCCTGATATGTATGGGCTGAGGAAGGGAATGGAAGGAAGCCAGGCTTATTATGATTCCCTGTTCGCCCTGTATGCGCAGTGGGGAGTGGATTATGTGAAATGCGACGATATCTGCAATACGAATATCTATCCTGCCAATCCCTATTCCGCGGCGCACGAGATCGAAATGCTCCATTCCGCCATTGAGAAATGCGGCAGGCCCATCGTGCTCAGCCTTTCACCCGGACCGGCCCTTATCGAGAAGGCCTGGCATTATGAGAAATATGCGAATATGTGGCGTATTACGGACGATTTCTGGGACAGCTGGGATCTGCTCCTGAATATGTTCTGGCGCTGTGAACTTTGGCAGAACCATGTGAAGCCCGGCTGCTTCCCTGACTGCGACATGCTTCCGCTGGGCATGGTGGGCAAAGGATTCGGCCAGGAGAGACAGACCAAATTCACCCGGGCGGAGCAGGTGACCATGATGACTCTGTGGTGCATTTTCCGCTCTCCCATGATGCTGGGGGCGGAGATGACAAAAATGGACGATTGGACGCTTTCCCTGCTCACGAATGAAAAGGTTCTGGAACTTTTGAAGGACGGACATCACGGAGTACAGGTGGAGCGCACGGATGACTATGTGGTCTGGGCCGGATGGAATGAAAAGGATGGCAGTGTATATGCGGCCCTGTTCAACCTGCAGGAAGAAGAGGCGAACGTTACCGTAGCGCTTGCGGATATTGAGGCAGCGCTGCCGCTTGAAATCGCGGAGGGACTGCAGAAGAAGTACGCTTCTCCGGAAGGGGAAATCACACTTAGGGAACTTTGGACCGGAACGGAAGAGTACTGCACGGGCAGCGTGGTTTACAGTCCGGTTGAGTCCCATGGAGCGAAGCTGTTCGCGCTGTAGGCGGACGGAAGGCAGCAGTTTGGATCTGTCCTGACTGTTTACAATATAGGAACAAAGAAGGAGGAGAACATGAGCTTTAAAATTGCAATCATCGGAGCGGGGAGCCTGGTATTTGCCAGGACGTTATTCACGGATATCATGTCCGTGCCGGAGTTTTCGGATATCGAGGTGGCGTTTACGGATATCAACCCGGATAATCTGGAGAAGGTGACGCATTTGTGTCAGAGAGATCTGGACAGCAACAATATTCCGATCAAAATTCAGTCCACCCTGGATCGCAGAGAGGCATTCCGGAACGCCAGATACATCATTAACTGTGTCCGTATCGGCGGCCTGCCGGCTTTTGAGATGGATGTGGATATTCCGCTCAAATATGGCGTGGATCAGTGCGTGGGGGATACGCTTTGCACGGGCGGCATCATGTACGGACAGCGCGTGATTGCGGAAATGCTGAATTTCTGTAAGGACATCAGAGAGGTGGCGGAGCCGGGAGCGATCATGCTCAATTATTCCAACCCCAACGCCATGGCCACCTGGGCCTGCAACAAGTATGGCGGTGTAAAAACCATCGGCCTGTGCCACGGCGAGATTCACGGGGAGAACCAGATCGCGGAAGTTCTGGGGATTCCGAGGGAAGAGCTGGATATCACCTGCGCGGGCATCAACCATCAGACCTGGTATGTGAGCGTGAAACATAAGGGAGAGGAACTGAAGGATAAGCTGCTGGCGGGCTTTGAAGCGCATGAGCGGTTCAGGGAAGAGGAAAAGGTGCGAATCGATATCCTGAAGAGATTCGGCTATTACTCCACGGAGTCCAACGGCCATCTGTCCGAGTATGTGGCCTGGTACAGAAAACGTCCTGATGAGATCAAGGACTGGATCAATACGGACAGCTGGATCAACGGAGAGACCGGCGGCTACCTGCGGGTGACCAGAGAAGAGCGCAACTGGTTTGAGACGGAATATCCCAAGATCCTGGCAGAGCCTCCGAAGAAATACGACGGTTCCCAGCGCGGCAAGGAGCATTGCTCCTATATCATGGAAAGCCTGGAGACCGGAAGAAAGTACAGAGGCCATTTCAACATCATGAATGAAGGCTGCATCACCAACCTTCCGTATGAGTGCGTGGTGGAAGTTCCCTGCTATGTGGACGGCAACGGCATCAGCGTTCCCAAGCTGGGAGATCTGCCCCTTGGCTGCGCGGCGGTCTGCTCCCAGTCCATCTGGGTACAGCGTCTGGCGGTGGAAGCGGCTGTGGCAGGGGATGTGAACCTGCTCAAACAGGCAGCACTGATGGATCCGCTCACCGGAGCGGTCTGCAATCCGCCGGAGGTATGGCAGATGATCGATGAAATGCTGATTGCAGAAGAAGAATGGCTGCCTCAGTATGCAGAAGCGATCGCACAGGCCAAGGAGCGCTTTGCAAAAGGAGATCTGATCCCCACCCGGGAAGGCTATCAGGGGGCTGTAAGGCTTCGGGATAAAACCGTGGAAGAGATCAGCGCGGAACGCGCCGAAAGGACGATCACCGCAGAATAACGAAGAACGGCGGAATTCACAGGCAGCAGGAATAAAAAGAAAAAAGATGCGGCAAAGCCGCTGCCCGAAAGATGAGAACCGGGCAGCGGCTTTTTGCCCTCTGCCCTGTTCGTTACTTTTCACAGGGGGAGGAAGACACCGGATGCATACGCTCTTTGGGCACCTTGGCGCGCTATATG
>ERZ826396.2230-NODE-2230-length-17091-cov-20.343801_pt1 | contig 17091 bp, 16 predicted proteins | sample MGYA00519926_ERZ826396 | MGnify/ENA primary metagenome ERZ826396 (study PRJEB31778, sample SAMEA3449230) | human gut metagenome | biome: human gut; feature: human-associated habitat; material: faeces | place: United Kingdom | collected 2010/2012 ... | reverse complement strand
CCAGCAGTTCACCGATAAAGATAGGGATCAGATACTCTGCTTTCAGAGGATTGCCTGGGACTTCTTTCTCAAAGAACTCTTTGAATCCTTCTTCCAACACATCCAGAAAATCAGGAGTCAATCCCCACATGTTCATGGATACCAGAGAGTCAACATCCACAGACACGCCGTCTGTTTCTGCCCCAGTTGCAGTTTTTACAATATTCTTGGTTTCCACAACCTCAGTCAAATTGTTCTGGTCGTCCATCTTGCAGATGCCACGAGTCACACCGCCATTATCAGACAGCGTGTTCTTCAGCACAAAGCCTGCCATGCAGGACTTTCCGCCGTTCACCAGATACTCATGGACTGCTTTGAAACCTTCTTTGCCATAGTAATCATCTGCATTAATGACGATGAACGGAGTATCAATCACATTTTTAGCCGCAAGCACGGCCTGACCGGTTCCCCACGGCTTTGTCCGGCCTTCCGGCAGAGTTCCCGGGATATCGTTAATATCCTGGAAAGCATAGTCCACAGTTACATTATGAGAAGAGCAAATGGAGGCAATACGATCACCGATGACCTCTTTGAACTCTTTCTCGATATCCTTGCGGATGATAAATACTACATGGTTGAAACCAGCTTCAATCGCATCATGGATTGAGTAGTCCATAATGATATGCCCAGCATCATCCACTGGCTCCAACTGCTTAATTCCTGTTCCGAAACGACTGCCGATACCGGCTGCCATGATAAGTAATGTTGTTTTCATTGTTTTTTCCTTCCTATGTTTTCTGTCCAATTTGACATACCTAAAACACTTGTTGTTCCATACTTCTATATAGACGATTTGCACAGTTTTTTTTCTTGTATCATTTTCTGAATGTAACTCACACCATACGCTGTAACAAAAATACAAAGCAAAATCACTATCCACTCAACAAATCTATACTGATTACCGACCATTTTTTCCCAAATAATTCTCATATATGCAATAACCGGAAGATGTGTCAGGAAAATTACTTCGCTTATATTTCCTATTTTTACCAATAACAGATTTTCAAATATAAATTTTGAAACATTTCCACTATTCATTACAACCGTCCAAACCAACAATGTCTCAATAACATGATAAGCTGAATATGTCAATTTCTTGTTAAACACCACCATCATTACCACATAGACAGCCAATGACAAGACCAACATCCCATTCAAATTCTTCTTCTCTTTACACTTGCTTAGAACTCCAAGGCTAATACCAATTCCAAAATCTAAAGCACGACATACTGGAAAAATATATGTTAAAAAAGCAGTCTGATTTTGAAAGCAGTTCAGCACCAAGAATTCCCATGCGAACTCAATTAAGAACAGCATTACAAGTGTCAACTTAGACCCCATTCTTCTTATAATCCAAAAGAAAATAAATATCGTCAGATAACAAAACAGCAAATCTGACAAGAACCATGTGACACCATTTAAAGCCCAATAATAATCTTCTGATGGAATCCAACTTTGCAGATATAATAAATTTGTTCCTATAATTGATGCAAATTTGACAGTTCCAATTTCATGTGCTCTCCAGTTCTTAAAAAGGAACACTAGCATTGGTACAATCGTTAAAAAATATAAGGGATATATCTTTTTTCCTTTCTCCACAGCATATTTTGCTGTTTGACCCAGAGTTTTCATCTTATCCGAATCATAATATTTTATTCCTATCAGCAACCCTGATATAAGAAAAAAGAACTCTACACCCCGATCACCAAATGCAGGCAAACAGTTTGGAAAAACCGAATTTAAATGCCACAGGACGATAAGGATGATTGCCCCCCCCCCGAATACCTTGGATACATTTCATTTTTTGCATACTATTTATTGTCCTCCTTCCCTCGCGACAAAACAACTCTTTAAATTGCAAATATTCATATATAAACAGATCACACAACTCGTAATGGCAATAATTAAAAAGCACTCAAATATAAAACCCACTTCCCCTAAAGTGCTAATGGCATTAATTTCAACAAAAAAAATTATCTACTAGCACTCTCACAGGATAATGAAATAGATATAAATACATTGTCGTTCGGCTTAACCAAAGCATTCTATTATTTGATAAAGCCTGTGAAATAAATCCCGTTCCTTTGCTGAATCCCAAAAGAACCATTGAACATAAAAGCAAATCAAAAAATCTTAAAAAATTTTGATTCATTATTTCTAAAAGCGAGTTTCTTAAGACGAAGTACACACATGCCACTGCTGTAATCCCTACTTCGGTCAAAGTTCCAAATTCTATATCTGTTTTCTTATATAACGTCCCTAAGATTGCTCCTATAAGAAGATACCACCATCTTATAGCAGGGTGACCATACCACAGATCATTTATTTTTCCTCCAGAAAGGTTCATTTGTTCTATCTTGGATGCCGCAAGTGACAAAAGCAATACAATAATAATAGATATTAGAAAACACACTTCTGCCTCTCGTTTACTCCTAATATTATCTATTTTTTTGATTACAAATGCCATAACGATGTAACACACAAATATACAGGACAAAAACCAACATACGCCATTTAATGAATGACTGAAAAAAGTCATTCCGGTAACAGATTGAAGAAGCGATAAATCAACGCCTAACAGCATCAACGATTTCAAGCCTGTATTTATAACCGACCCATATGGTCTAAGTCCAAAGTATGTACATGGTAACATAACCACAAGAGAAACAATATAAGCTGGATATATCTTTTTTATTTTGCTTTTTCCAAACTCAATTTTGCTTTTAAATGATTTTTCTGGTCTTTTCTGGCTCAAACATATTCCAAATCCTGACAGCATAAAGAAATAATCCACTGCCATCGTTGCGTTATGAAAGTACTTTGTGTACGCCCCCCAACTATTTTTGAGTTACTAAGAAACTCAAAATGGGAAAGTATTATAATGCAACACATTATAATACGTAATCCCTACAGCTGAGGAATACGCTTTGATAGTTTTGCTCCACCCATTCTATCTCCACCTTTCACTTTATCTATAGAATCCTTTATCAGAAATTTTTCTTGCTGGAACCCCAGACACTGTACAGCCTTCATCCTTAACTGAATGTGTCACCACACAGTTACTTCCAACAATAACATGATCTGCAATGGTTAGTTTTTCATTTATCTTTACTCCCGGTGCCAAATATACATAATCTCCACCACGAACATCATCAGAGATGTTTACACCTGCCTGAATTACGCAATAATCACCAAACCTTGCACTTTCATTGACAATTATGGTTCCATAATGAGGCAGTGCAAGCCCTTTTCCAAACGTATTTATTGGAATAAAAATTCCAGTTTTAATACTCAAGGCATTAAGCCGAAACTGGTACCATCTTTTTAGTACCCCCCCGTATTAGTATAGTACTCTGTTTTGCGCAGTAAAATCAGATATTTCCAGCACACCTGATGTAAAGAAGGTTTTTTACGAGTGGTGTTCATAATACATTTATCTTCATTCAAATATTCAATCAAGTCATTTTTGTCTTTTATCATTCTTATTCTCACTTTCTTAAGCCATTTTAAGTTTGTCTATTATCTTTATAAACCACTCTTGCACAACAATCCAAGTCGTTCCGCAAATAACCAATACTGTAATAACTTCCTGATGTCCGGTTGTCTGAAAAAAAAGCATCTGAAGAATGGAAAATACACATGCAACAAAGGGAGAATACAAATACAAATGTAAACTATGGTTACTTCCAATTTTCGAGAGAATACTATCTTTAAGATGCATAACTTTTCCTAATGCAAGCATCCCATATACCATAAGTAAGTTGCCGAAATAGAACTCTACTCTTCCCCAGATACTATATTCAATAATCGTCACGACACTTCCGACTACCAGTAGCATTATATATAAAAATTTTCGGTGGCACTCCTGCCCACGTATCCATTTTCCCATATAGAAAAATCCAATGCCCTCAATCAACCAATTTCGATATAAGAATGGTTGAACTTCTTTTCCAAATGCGAGTAATGTACCCTCACTCATAATCCAATAAAGCAAAACTAGAAATGGAAAATATCGCTGAATTATTTCATTCAATTGAAATCTATCTGTAAAGTACACTATAATATAAATCATACCAATTGCATGAAGATACCAAAGGTATTCATTTCCAAAAGCACTTCCAAACAATATGCATTTCAATATGTTCTTAGGATTTACCTCAAGTTTTGCCCACCTTGCAAGCTCACTATATGGACTATAGGAGATCAATGTATAAATTACAAACCATATCAAATTCATCACAAAAAAGATTCTCAAGAACTTTAAGCCTTTTTCAAAATGCTTTTTCTCTGCTCTTTTGCTGAAATATCCTGAAATAGCGAAATATGTAGGAACTGCACAGCGAGCGATTGCTGTCCATATCCCCCCCCATAAATTTTCAGGCAATGGATTATGTATCAAGACTACAAACACAAACAGCCAATACTTTAGTGAATCAAAATAGTGGTTTCGTTCTTTTATTTTCCTCGTATTAGCTGTCATACTCTAATACCTCCAATTCATTTCTATTCCATTTCCAACCCTGAAGAATAAACAGTAAAAACGGAATAACATCAATTCTTGCCAAATCAAAACAACTAAGACTTATACCAGTAATCAGTAAATAAATAAGTATTGTATATCGCATCCCTGTATTATTTTTTCTAAAATTACGAATGGATGTATAAAAATACCCTGTAACCAGTAGAACAATCATCGGCACACAGTACCATCCCATTGTATACCAATTTCCTAAATACCCCAAATCATCATTTGATCCAATTGTAAAATAATGTTTGAAAGCTGATGTTCCAAAAAAGGCTAATCCCGCTGGCTTTCCATTCCAATTTTTTCTGAGCATCTCCAATGAATAAACACGTACAGACATTGTGTTATCGTATACCCCATTTTTGATATCTGATGCGGATGCTCCTTGCACTGTCTGTAACAAATCATTATAAAATGGTGTCTGCATAAATATCGCTATCACAATTACACCAATTGTAAAAGCTAACATTTTTTTTGCACCTCGTTTTTGCTTTCCATACCATAAAACAGCCATAGAAGCTATTAATGCTACTATCATGATTCTTGAACCAACAAAATGAATTGAATACACCAATCCAATAATTATATAAATTAGATATTTAATTTTCGTTTTTGTCAAATGCTTTCCACATTTTAAAAATAAATAAAAAGAGTAAAGTAAAAAAATATTTTCTATTGCGCCACAAATACTCGTACTATGTCCACCTCTCACCTGTGCTGCAATGAGCGTCGGAAAAAGCATAGTTCCAGCAGCATCATAGACCAGGCAATTTAACATCCTAAAGCACAACGCAATTGCAGCTACTGGCAGCCAACTTTCCATAAAGGACTTTTCTTCCCCGTATCTTTGCTCGAGATATATAAATGGATATACTAAAAATGCTGAAAAATAATATTGAGCATACATAATGGTATGATCTACACTTGCCACTCCTTCATGCACTGTATAATAGCTAACACCAAACAAACAAATTATATATATTACAACATATATATTTAACAATCTATATCTTAACAATGTTCCATTTTTACTTAACGTAAGCACTGCAAATATACTGTCAAACAAAACAAGCAGCATCTCCACTTTCCATGCTACTGAATCATTCATAAATGGAATGATTCCTCCGAGGATATCCAACTGAAGCAACAGAACAATCCATGTCACACACCATATTATATTTTTGCGAATTTTCAATTTCTTGTCCTCCTACTATAAATTCTTTATTATTACCTCGCAAATTTTTTACTGATCTTAAGCAGAACAATCTTTGTCTCATTTTTAAAGAAAAAATAATTAATTACAATATCTATCAAACAAACACCTACAAAAACAATCGCTGCCCAAACAAAAAATGTTATAAATCCTGTTATATAAGGCTTCACAATATAACTAAACAAATATATGGCTAAAATACCCGCCACCAAATTAGCTAGATAAACCTTAATAATCCAACTAAGAAGCATATTAAAAATATACTTTTTCATATAGACAATATTTGCAACCGTATTAAATACAAAAGCAATCAAAGTCCCCAGTGCTACACCAATAATACCAATCCATTTTACAAGTACCAAAGATAACACAATATTTATAATAGCCTCAGTTATAGAAATCCACTGTGTCTGCCTAATGTGCCCAGCTGCCATAATCATATTATTGTAAGTCAAGCTAGTACAGTAAACATATTCTGCTAGACAAAGTAACATTGCAAAAAGAGGCTGGAAATAATCTATATCGCTTATTCCACCCGTATAAAGACTTACAAATGGCGTAATCAAGATGATACATGTGAAGAAGAATACCGTTGACAGCATCTTCGACATGAGGTCATACATGGGAACGTCACGCTTAATTGCATCCTGCTCATCTCTTGCAATCATCTGACCAAAAAGAGCTTCCGTATTACCCAGAATCGCTGCAACAAGATTCGATATGCTGCTAACAACATAGCGATGTACAGAATACACCGACACCCACATTACGTTCAGACAAGCTGTAATCACAAGATTATCTGTACTGCTATGAACATAAAATGCAATACTCTTGGCAAGCGCAGCGTTACTTTGCGAAAGGACACTCTTATCTTTTTCTACACTTGTATCAATTGCGTAATGGCTACGCACATATACATTCAAAATGATTGGTCTTAGGATAAAAATCAATGCCGCTACAAATTTGACAACAAGCAGCGAACAGCCTAGTTTGATTAAAATGACACTGACAAAAGCATTTCCAATGGTGCAAAAAATCTGAAGGAAAGTATTAAAATATGCTTTTTGGTCCGCAAACATTAACAGCTGACTGGGAATGCCAAACATGCTTTCAAAAATCGCATTCATTCCCAGAACCAACACCAGCAAAAGAGCGTCTATGTAACCGAACGGTGTATCCACAAACTTCGGGTAAACTACGGCTAAAACCGCAACATAGCTAGTGAGCGCCAACGCAAACTTCGTATAAAACGATTGACTTGTTTTATATACTACACTGGCCTTTTTCATATCACCCGTTGCTACAGGTCCATAAAAAGCAACTCTCGTTGCACCAGTTACACCACCCTGAATCAATGAGGTAATGCTGATGAACTGACTAATCGATGCCACCGTTCCATTTGCAGCTGAGCCAAAAGTAGATAATATCAATCGTGGTACAATCAAACCACAAATCAAAGCAACAACCTGCTGAAGCAGCGATGCTGCACTATTTAATGCCAATGCTTTATTTCGATTCATTTTTACCAGTAACATCCTCCCTCAACTTTCTCAGCATTTTTAGGCCGTTCATCGATACCAGGACGAGTCCAATACTCGTTTATATACTTTTTAAATTCTGGCTGATCTTCAATCCAACGATTTCCGTAAATACCAAAAAGCATCTGTGTCCAACCAGCCATATGAACTGCAATTTTCCCTTGACGCTTTGCATGTGCAGCTAACGACATTCCATATGCACCGCACCCAATCAATGCAATTTCATAATCTGACTGATCCATCTGATTTTTCATAAAATCAAGAGCTTCAAACCAATCTTTGAACCCTGTTTCACTACTATTTCCAGCAATGCTCTGCACAGCCTTAATCACAGTCAATTTTTTAAACTCAGGCAAGATATCCGGATTTTCAAACAAGTGTTCTCTTTTTCCATACTGTTTTTTTACTGTCTCAGCAAAGGGATGAATCACCAATACCTTTTTTCCTTTAAGCTCTTTTGTCCATGGATTCTTCCAAAGAAACGGTGCATAATAACCATTCAAATTGATTTTTTTTGCCTTTTCTGTGTAGCTCCGAACGTAATATTCATGCTGTACATAAGAACCAAGGATATCTATTTCACTTGCGTCCTCAAGTGCCAGATGTGCGAACTTTTTTCCCGCTGGAAGCGAGTTTGGAAAAAAGCCTGAATTATTAACAAGCCATGTTACGCTTCCAACTCTATCATAACTGACTTTAGCTTCGCAAATATCTTTCAAAGGTATGTGCAATTCATCTGACAGTAAAGAACATACATTACCAAGTTCCGTCGTACCCCATTTAGAAACCATCAAACCATTTTGGGCTTGATGAATGCGCTCTCTTACATAATCATTTGCCTGTTGATCTCTCAGTTCAACAAACTCCTCTGTATATTCGTCGTACGGCTTTCTAAATAATTTAGTTAATACTTTAAGTACATATTTCCTAGTACTCTCTCTTATATCTTCCATCTTCCCATAGTCCCTTTCAGATAATCTCGATATGCACATCTGACTGGAGCAAACTGTTTTCTTCCTCGAATAACATCTTTTATGGTTTGATAAGTAAATCTTGCATTCACCTTGTGATAATCTGTTCTATATTTTTTTGTCAAATACAAAACATTTCTCACCATATAATATTGAGTCATTGCACTGGTTGCTCCGGTAGATGCACTTACTTTATGATAGATCAAGGTATTTTCGCAAAACCAGAGTTTATATCCTGCTTCAAGCACTTTATAGCAAAAATCCGTATCTTCTGCATAAAGGAAATACTCTTCTGAAAGCAATCCAACTTTTTTCACTACCTCGGTTGGAATCAGCATCAGACATCCAGTAATAAATGTCACCTCGCGAATTTCACCTGTATCTTCTGGATTCAGGTCATTCCATCTTTCATGCGCGCCGCCACCAAGCTTTTCATCCATATGTCCACCGCCGTACCACAAATGGCTTGGCTTGCTATAAAAAGCTACTTTACCACCTACAATGCCAACATTGTTCTTTTTAGTAGCTGCATCAATAAGAATACTCAAAAAATCAGGTTCAACTGTTGTGTCATTGTTCAGCAACAGCATGTAGTCGAACTCATTCTCTATTGCCTTTCTGATTCCAATATTATTTCCACCCGAAAATCCTAAGTTTTCAGCTGACTCAATATATACTGTCTGTCCTTTCAAATAATCAATTTGCTCTTTCGTAGGCTTTTTGCTCGAACCATTTTCTATTACAAATATTTTATAATTATCATAATTAATTTTATTCAAGCTCTTTACACACTCTATCGTATCTTCAGCTCCGTTATAATTAACAATGATAATTGCAACACTTGGTTGCTTATCCTTAATCCGTTCCTTCATCAGCATTCACCAAAAAACTTATCCTCCAGCATCAAGCACAAGCAGTGATACACTGGAAGATGAAATTCCTGAATCATATAAGTTTCTGTCTGCGGCACTTTGATGCTAACGTCACTCATCTGTTCCAATTTGCTACTCTTTGCGCCAGTCAAGCCAATGACCTTCATTCCTTTGGCATGGGCAGTCGTTGCCGCATACAAAACATTTTTACTGTTTCCACTTGTAGAAATGCCAAGAAACACATCCCCCGCTTTACCGTAACCATTAACCTGCTGTGCAAAGCAAAGCAACGGCTCGCAGTCATTCATATATGCCGTAGATAATGCCGGGTGTCCATCCAAAGCAATTGCCGGAAGTGCTCCTTGCAAATTCTCTGCCAGAACAGTTCCTAATTCCTGATTTTCTGCCACAAGCTTTTCCGCAAAATCAGCTCTGGGCTTTCTCGGCATTTTAAAGCCTTTCATTAGTTCACCGACAATATGCTCTGCATCTGCTGCCGAACCTCCATTACCTGCCACAATCAGCTTTCCACCATTTACATAGCACTCTTCCAAAAGCAGATATGCAGATATAATACTGTTCTTTTCTGATTCAAGTGAAGGGTAACGTTCCACTAATAAATCAATATGCTTCATCAATCTTTTTTCCAACTCACTCATTTCGATCCCCTTTCTTTTATTTCAGACACTGTTCTACAAACTCTTTTAATGTCGGTATTGTCACTGTCTGGCCATAAGATTCACGACCAATCAAAGCTGTTCTGCATCCTGCATTGTAACCGGCTTTGATATCGTTTTCTCCATCACCAACCATCCACGACTGTGAAAGATCGATATTGAAATCTTCTGCCGCCTTCAACAGCATACCAGGCTTCGGTTTGCGACAAGTACAATCAATCTTTAGCTCTAGTCTCTCCCCTTCGTATCCCTTATGAGGATGATGAGGGCAATAGTAAATGGCATCCAAATATGCTCCTTCTTTTCCAAGAAGTGTCTCCATCTTATTGTGAATTTCTTCCAGTTCTTCAAAAGACACTTCACCGCGAGCAATTACTGGCTGATTCGTTACAACAACTGCAAGATAGCCAGATTCATTGATTTTACGAACTGCCTCAGCCACACCGTCTATCAGTTCAAAATCATCTATATTTCGAAGAAAACCAACATATTTATTAATAGTTCCATCTCTATCAAGAAATACTGCTTTTTGCTTATTTTTTAGATTTTTCCCGGATACTCTTCCTTCTTTATAATCCGCGCATACGGAGTAATACCGTTCCGGGGTACCCATATCTTTCACATATTCTGGGCTGTCATAACAGAACATCTTTCCTGTTCCGGCTAACGGTTTTAATAACTGCCGATCCAAATCAACTTTTACCGGTTTACCGTTTGCACCGATCTTGCCTATTGAATCCGCATCAATATCAACCAGTTCCAGCACTTTCGGGCTGATAACATGCAATCCTGCATTCACTCGGTTTCTGTAATACTGCGGTCGCTCGTCTTCTTTTGCAAGCCACTTTTCTACCTCTCCATTTTTATCTGCAATGATTAACCCGCTATCATATGGATGGCTATTCGGGTGGGTAAAAAGTGTAACCATTCCACCATGTTCCTGATGGAAGCCAACAAAACGATTAAAATCAACATCAAATACTGCATCTGCATTTAAAAGTAGAAAATCAGATGTCAGTTTATCTTTAATTTTGAACAAGGCACCTGCGTTGCCTAACGGTTCTTTTTCAAAATAGTACTCAATATGTACGCCAAATGGTTTTCCCGTCACAGGGGATGTACCAGATCCATCCCCAAAGTAGTCCATAATAATATTACCAAGATGACTCACCGTAATAATAATGTCAGTAAACCCTTGGTCACGCAGACACTCCAGTTCATGTTCCAGTACTGGTTTCCCTTCAATTTTAATCATAGGCTTCGGGATATCACTGGCAACTGAAGAAATACGCGTTCCCTTGCCTCCTGCCATTATTACTACTTTCATACAATCTCCTTTTTATCTCAACTTGTTAATCAACTGTTTTACTCTACTCATTTTTGAACGTACAAAACAATATATTATGAATAACTTTCCGCTTCTCTTGAATATTCTTTCTTCCAAATTATGTCCATTGCTTACATTTTCTTCTTTCCATTGCCTTTTTTGATTTTGGAATTCCTGAACCCAGTTTTTCGGTCGATTCCACGCAAGCTATTTACTGTAATCGTATCTAGCATTATTGATAATTTCTTTATAATTACAGCTAGTCTCTTTATTTGTATTTCTAGCTACTATCTCGTATATTCTTTGCGCCACTTCAATTTGTTGTTCATACATGCTTTTGTTTTTATTCGCTGTAGCACTTTCCATGTTGCTACGATAAAAGTATAGCGGGGTATCAACAACAACTATATCATTTACTCTCTCTAACGCTTAAAACACAAACAACATATCCTCGCTCATTTTGAAGTTTTCATCAAATTGTAAGTTCTCAAGGCAATTTTTAGAAAACATTTTATTCCATAAAAATCCTTCAGCACTATGATAATTTTTTAAAACATTACTCCATTTATCGTCTGCTGAAATGTAATATTCTTCTATCTCGTTTGCCTTATTTTGCACCAACAGATTATAATTATCGTCTGTAACCCTTCTATACGCGCAGGCAGAAATATCAACCTGATATTTCTGAATTGCGTTATACAGCTTTTCAATAAATTCTGATGCTACATAATCATCTGAATCAACAAAACATATATACTCACCTTTTGCCTCCAAAAGTCCCATATTTCGAGTACTGCTTACACCTCCATTAGGCTTATGAATGACTCTTATCCACCCACATTTTGCATATTGGTCATACATGCTCCCAATTTTTTCATCCGATCCATCATCAATTATCAATACTTCTATATTTTTATAAGTTTGCTTTCTCAACGAATTTATACAGCAATCAATATAGTCTTTATTATTGTACGCTGGTACAATAATTGAAATCATTGGCTTCATATCATTTTCCTTCTTTGGGTTCATAGGTTTCCGGCGTATAATGAATCACCCTCGTACCACCATCTTCAAATGCAAACGGAATATGCATCAAATCGCTCATCGCCCATCGCACTGCATCCTGTCGCTCAGGCTGAACATAAAATACAAGGAATCCACCACCACCAGCACCCAGCAATTTTCCGCCCAATGCACCAGCAGCCATGCCCTTATCATAGAGTTCATCAATACTATTCGTGGACACTGCTGAGCCAGTTTGGCGTTTAAGTTTCCAAGTGTGATCCAGCATTCTACCAAAATCATCCAGATCTGCATTCTTGTCTGTCAGAACACGCTCTGCATCATCAACTAGAGCAAGCATCTCTTTCAACTGGGCAATCTTATCCTGTTTTCCTGCTGCATTTGCTTTCTGCACATCAGAAGAGAAACGGGTAAACCCAGTAAAGAACATCATCAAATTCTGATTGAGTTGTTTCTTTCGCTCCGGAGAAATAATGACTGGTAAAACCTCATACCCATCCGCATTAAAGTTAATGCGGTTAAATCCACCAAAAGAAGCAGCAATTTGATCCTGCCAACCACCAGCTTCCTGACAGAGATTGCGCTCCAGATAAATAGCTTCATCTGCTAGTTTTTTCTTGTCAGCATACTTTCCCTTTAAAGCATAGAAGGCATTCAGCATTCCAACTGCGAAAGAACTTGATGTTCCTAGGCCAGAACGTGCTGGAAGATCTGCCTCATAGGTAAGACGAATCTCGTGCATGTCTAACATTTTCATTGCATTGCGGATTGCAGGGTGCTGAATATCATCTATATTCGATACTCGCTCTGATTTCGAGTATGTAAGTTCAGTACTGTAATCGAAAAAGCATGGCAAATGGCGCACATTTACATAACAGTATTTATCAAAGGTTGTAGAGATGACCGCTCCACCATACTCTTTAAAAAAACTTTCCATATCTGTTCCGCCGCCAAAAAAAGACATACGGAACGGTGTTTTTGTAATAATCATCTAACGTCTCCTTACAGAGTTTTGCGCCAATAATCCAGCATATCCGCAATTGTCTGTTCCATGCTAATATTCTGGCTCCATCCGGTATCATGTTTCAGTTTTTCAACATTACCAATGATAATTCTTTCATCAGTAGGACGAAGCAATTTCGGGTCAACCTTAATTTCAAATTTATGCCCAATCTGCTTTTCAATCATTGCTACAATATCCTTCATCTGATAACAATGTTCCGAAGACAGATTATAAACCTCTCCCGGAATGCCTTTCTCTGCAAGAAGCATCAAACCATTCACAAGATCTCTCTGATCCATAATGGCACGTCTTGTTTCCAAATTACCTACACGCAGTTCATAAACACCTGAACGTTCTGCCAAAATAGCACGCTTGGTAAAATCAGACGTAACATCATTCACTTTTCTTGTTCCGGTAGAATTGAAAATTCTAACACGAATACAACGAATATGGTCGTTCATAAAATACTGAAAGGACAACAGATCCTGCCCAACCTTGCTCACACCGTAAGGATGCAGAGGCTTTAATTCCGCTGTTTCTTTCACATACGGATCTTCAAGCTCATTTAAGGTCTGACCATACTCTGCACTAGAGCATGCAACAACAACCATTGGATCATAATCAGGTCTAGTTTGACGGACAAACTTGACTGCTTCATAAACGTTAATTGTACCATTTACGTTTGTTTCCATTGTTGCCTGCGGATGAGTCCAAGAAACTGTCGGATAACTTTGCGCTGCAAGATGGTAAATCTGATCCGGCTGAAATTCTGAAATCACACGCTGAACTGCCTGATAATAGCGCACATCGCATTCTTCCATGCGAATATCCGGGTCAAGCTCTGTAATATCAGTTGTCGGCTTGTAGTACGTGCCCAATACTTCATGACCCTGATCATGCAACAGCTCTACCATGTGAGAGCCAACCATTCCACCTGCACCCGTAACTAATACTTTCATAATAATTATTCCTCCATTATAGCTTTCATCTTATCTCTAATAACATCATAAGAGAACTTTGCTTTAAAAAGTTCAAAGACATCTTCATTAAATTTGTGAATATCATCATTTGCCAGATTGTTAACAGTCTGAATCCATTCTTCCGGCGTATTACACTGATAACAAGTCTTTTCTCTGATACTAGTATCCATTTCTTCCCAAAATCCAAACAAGCTTTCTTCAGTTCCAACAAATATTTTTCCAAACGAAAGAGCTTCTACTGTTTTAGACTTCATTCCACCACCATCAAATAGCGGTGCAATCACGATATCTGCATTTTCATAATATGGATTAAGACTTTCTACTCCACCAATCACATTAATGCGTGGATCTGAATACTCGTTCCTAAGTTCCTCCAAACCTCTGCCCACAACATCCACCTGAATATTATCAGTAAGACTCGGAAGGGCATTATCGACAAACCATTTAAATCCAACCAAATTCGGATAATATTTCTTTCCTACAAACAGAATATGTTTCTTATCATCTTTCGCAGTGATAGAATTCATGATACCGTGCGAAATAGCTGGAACTGGTGCAGGTAAAGGTATAATTGCCTCTGGCCTTTTCCCGTAATACACCTGATATGTTTTAGCATCTCTCTCATTAAAAACAATATTTATATCTGCATATTTTTGGTTAACATATTCTTGCCTAATTCCTATCGTATATTCTATTTTGCTTTTTAACGTCCGCTCATTGTCCATCCATTGTTTATATAAATCAGCCTTTACGTCATGATAAAAAGAAAGCACCTTACACTCTTTACAGTTTTTTTTGATTTTCTTTACTAAGTTTCCAAATACAGAATCCTCAATAAAAACAGTTCTAATTGCATTGCTATTTATTACTTCACAAATCTCACTGATTATATCATTGCTGATAAACATCATGTTTCCCTGCATCCATCGATGCACTCTATCAAGAACCGTTTTGTATTTTCCATATGAAATATAGTTTTGCAAACGGCGTTCTCTTTCTGTAGGACTCAAATTGATAAAGAAAATATTTTCTCGCCCAAAAATATCACAGAGTGCTTTGTAATGCATATCAGCTCCAATATTTCCTTTCTCAAGTTTAGTTATATATAAAATCATTTTCTTTCCCTCATAATTCAACGCTAAAAATCTATGCGAAATTTATTCTCCTAACAATTTATAATACTGTGCAACTTCTCTCTCATTTCCATACTCATGCTTATCAAGATAGCTCTGAATGGAATTATACAATTGATAATTCTCCCTAAGTTTAGCTATCCCTTCTGCTATTGCGTTAGGACTTATGTCAGTAATCAGTCCCTCTTTCTTATCCTTCAACTGATCCTTAATTGTAGAATAATTAGTTGCAAGTATTGGTTTTGCCAGTATTTTTGCTTCATCCAAAACAACCGATTTTCCTTCCCATCTGGAAGGCTGTACTAACAAATCGCAACTCCTGATATACGGATATGGGTTAGCTTTTAAGCCTAAAAATGTAATGTATTCTTCTAGTTCATTATCTTTTACTTGTTTCTTGAGTTGTTCTTCAAGCTCTCCTGCACCAATAATCCACCAATGAATATCTGAATATTTTTCTTTCAGAATTTTCATTGCATCAATTGCAAAATCATAGCCCTTTTGTCTTGTTAAACGACCTATTGACAAGATATTAAATTTATTTTTTTCATATTCCGGCACTTCAAATTCTTCCGACATTTTTTTCAACAAAGAACCCGATGTTAAATTAGGCAAACAATAAAATTTATTTATCAACTCCGGATAATTTTGTTTTAATATCTGCACGCATTTATCAGAAATACTTACAACACTGTCTGCCTTTTGAAAATAACTCTCATAAATCTTTGCATCTTCATTCTTTTTTATTTCATTGAAATCGTTATGAATCCAAAGTATTTTTTTCTCCGCATTAACCTTATCTATAACATAATATGATGCTTCTCCCTCCAAGAAGCCAACAGCAATATCATAATTTCCTTCCAGATTTGGTAAGCAGTGTTTATAACATTTCACCCATCTTTGCTGTCCTGCCTTTTCCTTATAGAACACTTTACATACCACTGTACCCAGCAGCCTAAGCATTCCTGTTTTAAACCCCGAAAGAGAGCCAAACATGCCCATATCAATTTTATAGGCATACCGTAGTGAGACCGTAAGCGGTAACAATCGCACCTCCTTGGGAATTTGAGTTAAAAACAAACCTTCTTGTTTAAATAACAACAGATCGACAGCATACTTTTTATAATCAATAAGATTTAATAAGTTCACAAGACTTTTTTCCGCTCCACCACCGTACAGTGCTGGCATAACAAATAATATTTTTCTCATATTTTGCTCTCTTATTCAGTAAATGACCCAACAATATATTGGTCATTATATTATCTAAACTCTCAGCAGTTCCTCATATATTGCCTGATACTTCTCGTTTTTTTCCTGCCAGGTATACTTTTCTGCTTTCTTTCGTGCGTTTTTCCCACGTCTTATTACTTCACCAGGATTAGTAATACATTCAAGAATTGCCTTTTTCAAGTTCTCAATGTATTCTTCCTTCGAATTTCCTTCATAAAGCCAACCGGTATTTTCATCAAAAAGAGTTGCTCCACCAAACTTGTTAATAGTAATAACTGGAATACCCTTTGACATTGCCTCCAATAAGACCGTGCCTGTTGTCTCTCGAATACTTGGCATAATAAAAACATTTGCACCTGCATATTCCTTTTCCATTTCCATATAGGGGATGGAGCCCATGCAGTGCACATGCTCAGACAAGTTCAGGTTATCCTTACAGCGTTTACGCAGATGCTCAAGCTCCGGGCCATCGCCTACAACCCTAACCTGATATCTAGTTCCCTGTGGAATTCTCATCAATGCATCAAAAAGAAAATCCAAGCCCTTTCGATATATCATTC
>ERZ826396.2228-NODE-2228-length-17102-cov-4.511586_pt1 | contig 17102 bp, 15 predicted proteins | sample MGYA00519926_ERZ826396 | MGnify/ENA primary metagenome ERZ826396 (study PRJEB31778, sample SAMEA3449230) | human gut metagenome | biome: human gut; feature: human-associated habitat; material: faeces | place: United Kingdom | collected 2010/2012 ... | reverse complement strand
TCATTTTAACCAGAGGGGCGGCTCGCACAGCGTGGCGCCTGTTGTTGAACATAAGGATGGCCCGCGTAGCGCGGCATCCGTTGTTTTATATGGAGAGGCAGAATGAGAACTGCGCGGATGCAGCTGTGCCTTCTGTTTGCTGCAGCTCTGGCCGTCGCTTTGCTGCTTGGCGGCTGTGGGGAGAGCCGGGAGGAAGCAAAGACGGAAGAAAAACCGGACGGACAAGCTGCAGAAGAGAAGGACGTCGGGGAGAAAAGTACTTCCGCCGTGATGGAAGCATTGGAAGGGGAGGAGCCGGAAGCCGCGAAGAAATTGGCGGCAGAGTGTGTTGTTCGCATAGATGTGGCGGGCGATGAAGAAGAATATTATGGAAGCGGCGTGATATGGGATCACATGGATGGCCGTCCGATTATAGTGACCGCAGGACATCTTCTGGAAGAGGGGGAGGTTCTGCGAATTGTTTTTGCGGATGGGAGCGCCTGCACGGGCAAGGTACTTGGAACGGCCGAATGTGCGGATGTGGGGTTCGTGGAGGCTGAGAGGGAAGAAGAACGGCCCGCGGTCAGCCTGCATCAGCGCATTTTTGACACGCTGGATGCGTACAGCGCCTTGTTTGTGATTGCCGGGACGCAGGATGGAGCAGGGGATGTGGCCATGGATGCTGTTTTAGAAGAACGTGCGTGGTACAGAGAAGAATTTGGAAGTGATGTGATGATCCTGCGCTGCAGGAGCGGGCCGGGCATGTCCGGAGGAGGCGTGTTTGACGGTTATGGGCATTTGGTGGGGCTGGTAGCAGGAGGCAGCGGGGACAGAACCGCAGCCCTGTCCATGGAAACGCTGAATGACGCCTATGAAGAGGTCTGCAGCAGGCGCCGGGATACGGAAGCGTATTCGTAAAAAACTTCAACACATCCGTTCGGGCAGAACTGCAGCCGTTTCGGAGTTCATGAGGAAAAATCTCTTTTGCCTCCGGTTGACAAGTCGCACAAAAGAAGGCAAAATAAAAGTCGTCGGATTTATGGGACGAAAAGAACGTGTGATGCGGTCCTGAATAGGGATCGCTGTGAAGAGAAGCCGGTTGACGGCTGAATGGAGGAAGACATGACAAAAATAGACATTTTTTCCGGATTCCTGGGTGCAGGAAAGACTACATTGATAAAGAAGCTTCTGAAAGAAGCATTTGCAGGAAGCCAGGTGGTATTGATTGAAAATGAATTCGGTGAGATCGGGATTGACGGAGGGTTCCTTAAGGAGGCTGGAATTGAGATTAAAGAAATGAACTCCGGCTGTATCTGCTGCTCTCTGGTGGGAGATTTCGGAGCTTCCCTGAAAGAAGTGATGAATACTTATCATCCGGATCGAATCCTGATCGAGCCCTCCGGAGTTGGCAAGCTTTCCGATGTGATGAAGGCAGTACAGGATGCGGAGTTGGGTGAGACGACCGAATTGGGAAGCGCAGTTGCCGTGGTGGATGCATCCAAGTGCAGGCTGTATATGAAGAATTTCGGCGAATTCTTTATCAATCAGATCGAATATGCCGGAACGATTATCTTAAGCAGAACGGATGTGGCGGGAGAGGATAAAATCCGCAAGGCTGTGGAAATGATCCGCGAGCATAACAGCCGTGCCACCATCATTACCACACCCATCAGCCAGCTGGATGGTAAGGATATTCTTCGGACGATGGAAGGCGGAGCTGATCTGGAGAAACTTCTGATGCAGGAAGTGATGGAGAAGCATGGAAACGACCACGATCACGAATGCCACGGGGAGCATGACCACCATCACCACGATCATGCATGCTGCGGACATCATGGCCATGAGGGGCACGGCCATGAGGACCACGACCATGAGGGGCATGAAGAACATTGCCATGAGGGTCACGATCATGACCACGAGCACTGCCATCACGATCATGGCCATGACGGCTGCTGCTGCGGACATGACCATGATCATCACGGCCATCATCATGCGGATGAAGTGTTTACGAGCTGGGGCGTGGAGACGCCTGCAGCCTATACGAAGGAACAGATTGATGGGATCCTGGAAGCGCTGGAGGATGAGAAGACGTACGGCTTCGTGCTGCGCGCTAAGGGAATGGTTCCGGATAAAAACGGAAGCTGGCTCTATTTCGACTATGTGCCGGGAGAGAGCAATGTGAGAGAAGGCAAGCCGGATGTGACCGGAAAACTCTGCGTGATCGGTTCGCGGCTGAAGGAAGATGCGCTGGAGGCGCTTTTTGCGGCTAAATAAAGCCGCGTCTATGAATGAACAGACCGCCCGAGCCTGACGAAAGGCGGGCGGCCTTGGGAAAGGATGTTCGTATGAAGCCGGTATATATTATCAATGGTTTTCTGGAGAGCGGTAAAACGGAGTTTATCACTTACACGTTGGATCAGGAGTATTTTCAGATCAAGGGAAAGACCCTGATTATTCTGTGCGAGGAAGGGGAAGAAGAGTACGAGCCTGCGCTCCTTTCGCGAAGCAATTCCGTGCTGGAACTGATCGAGCAGGAGGAGGACTTCACCCCGGAAAATCTGTTGGAGCTGGAGAAAAAACACAGACCGGAACGGATCATCATCGAATATAATGGAATGTGGAACTTTAAGAACATGAAGCTTCCCTGGCATTGGAGAGTGGAACAGCAGATTACGACAATAGACGCCTCTACATTTTCTATGTACTTCACCAACATGAAGTCTCTGTTGGCGGAGATGATCCGGAAGTCGGAGATGATCATTTTCAACCGTTGTGACGGTATTGAGGATCTGGCTAGCTATCGAAGAAATGTGAAAGCGATCAATCAGCAGGGAGAGATCATCTTTGAGGATAAAGACGGGGAGATCACGCAGATGTTTGAAGAGGATCTTCCGTTTGACCTAAACAGCGATCCGATCGTTCTGGACGATATGGGTTATGGGATCTGGTACATCGATTCTTTGGACAACCTGGATCGGTATGTGGGGAAGAATATTCAGTTCACCGCAATGGTGATGAAGCCCCCGGAATATCCGAAGGATCATTTTATTCCCGGCCGTATGGCCATGACATGCTGTGCGGAGGATATGGCCTTCCTGGGATTCGTTTGCGTCTATAAGGGGGCGGAAAGTCTGAAAGAACAGGATTGGATCAAAGTTACCGCAAAGGTGGAAAAAGAATATTGGGCGGATTACGGCGGAGAGGGCCCGGTGCTTCATGCGAGCAGCGTGATTAAGACCAAGGCGCCCGCAGAAAAAGTGATCAGCTTTGTATAAAAGAGGCGAAGCCATGTAAAAACGCTTCGGAATGAGAGGGAAAGATGGCAGCTTTGACGGAAAAAGAATTAAAGCAGCAGAAGAAACGGTTCGCAGAATTGGCGAATAAATCCTATCTGCAGAACATCTTTACCTTTACGGGATTTTTATCCCTGGCGGAGCAGGAGACGCTGCATGAAGCGATGGAGGAGGCCGGTTTTGCGGCGTATTCCCTTTGGGGCGGAGCGGACGGCTGTGAACGGCAGATGGCCAGGTTTGGCTCGCCCGAAGAATTGGGATATGAAGCGCCCTTCCCTGTTGCAGCGCTTCGGATAAGCCCGCTGCAGGAAAAATTTGCGGATACCCTGACCCATCGGGATTTCCTGGGAGCGCTCATGAACCTGGGAATAGACAGGAGCACGATGGGGGACATCTTTTTGGAAGGAAAGAGCGCCTGGCTGTACTGTACGGAGACGATCGCTCCGTATATCTGTGAACAGCTGGGAAAGGTTCGCCATACACCCGTCCGCTGCCAGCAGGCGGAGCCGGGAAACTTGCCAGCCGTCAGAGAGCCGGAGCCGGAACATCTGATCGTTTCCGCCCTTCGTGTAGATGCCGTGGCGGCGAAGGTGTTTTCCCTGTCCAGAAGCCAGAGCCTGGAACTGTTCCGGGCAGGGAAGGTGTTTGTGAACGGACGGCTGTGTGAGAATAACAGCGCCCAGCTTGGGGAAGGTGATCTGGTCAGCGTACGGGGATATGGACGGTTCATTTTCAAAGAGGCCGGAGGAAATACGAGAAAAGGGAAGCTTAATATCACGGTAGGAGTCTACAGATAAACCTTGACGTTTTGAAAGGGGAGACGGAATGTATCATTACACAGCGGTACAATGGATATTTATTTTCTTTTTTTACTGCTTCTTTGGCTGGTGTTTTGAATCCGCCTATGTGTCGATCTGCAAAAGGAAATTTGTGAATAGGGGCTTTGTGCGCGGGCCGTTCCTTCCCTTATATGGATCCGGAGCGGTCATGATGCTTTTGGTATCCAGGCCGTTTCAGGATAATCTGTTCCTGGTATTTCTCGCAGGCTGCATCGGCGCCACGGCCCTGGAGTATGTGACGGGCGTGGTGATGGAAACGCTGTTTAAAGTGCGGTACTGGGATTATTCCAATCAGAAATTCAATTTTCAGGGACAGATCTGTCTGAGTTCTACGCTCTGCTGGGGTGTTCTGACTGTCTTTATGACGCGCATCCTGCATCCTCCGGTGGAACGTCTTGTGCTGGGACTGCCGCAAAGGCTGGTGGGAGCCGTCTCAGCGGTGGTATCGGTCTGGTTTCTCATCGATTTTGCATTTTCCTTCCAGGCGGCCATGGATCTGCGGGATATTCTGGTCAAGGCGGATCAGGCGAAAAGGGAATTGGAGCGAATGCAGAAGCGTCTGGATGTGCTGATTGCCGTTGCTGGGGATGAACTGGAAAGCAAGGCAGAGAAGAGCGCGCAGCGCAGGGATGAACTGATTGCGGACATAGAAGAACGGTTTGCGGAATTGAGAAAGGCCATGCCCGGTTCGGAGCTGCTGCGTGAGAAGAAGGAAGAACTGCTGGAACTGCGCGAACGCTTTATCGGAGATAAGCGGGTTGGAGAAGAGAAACTGGAGACCTTTATGCGCAGCATAAACAGGCGAAGGATGCTTCGGAGCAACCCCACTATGACGTCGAGAAAATTCCGGGAAACATTGGAGGAGTTGAAGAAATCTGCTTCCTTTTATAAGAAGGATGGACGAGAGGATAAGTCTGAATGAAGAAAATTCGGGTTTGGCTGATTCGCGTCAGCCTGTTTGCAGCCGGTCTTTTACTGACCGGCTGCTTGGCTAAACGGGAGGAAAACAGCGCGGCACCGGATGGCGGAGAAAAGATCCGGGTGGTTTGTACCATCTTTCCCCCTTGTGATTTCGTGCGCGAGGTGGGAGGGGACTATGTGGAGGTCACGCAGCTTTTGAAGCCGGGCATGGAAGCGCATTCCTATGAGCCCTCGCCTGCGGATATTGTGCGGATAACGGAAAGCGATTTGTTTTTGTATGCAGGCGGCGAATCAGACGTCTGGGTGGAAGAATTGCTCTCTGGGAGCGATGCGCAGATCCGTTCTCACAGCCTGCTTGACTGGGTGGACCCTCTGGAGGAAGAAACCACGGAAGGAATGCAGGCAAGCGGGCATCATCACAGCCATGAAGAAGAGGGAGAAGCGCCGGATGCGGTGCATCTGGATGAAGGAGAGTATGACGAACATGTCTGGACTTCTCCTGTGAATGCGATGCGTCTCGTGGAACAGATCCGGGATGAACTGAGCCAAATTGATCCGGACAGGGCCAAGATATATGCTGAGAATGCGGCAGACTATCTGGAACAGCTGCAGAGCCTGGATGAGGATTTCCGCAGCATGGTGGAGGAAGCGCCCCGGAAAACGCTGGTGTTCGGAGATCGTTTTCCTTTCCTGTATCTGGTAAAAACCTATGGCTTGGAATACTATGCGGCCTTTCCAGGCTGCAGTTCCCAGACGGAACCAAGCGCCGCCACCATTGCTTTTCTCACAGATAAGGTGGAACAGGAGGGAATACCGACGGTGTTCTATCTGGAACTGTCCAGCGGGAACGTGGCGGAGGCGATCGCGGAAGCGGCAGGGGCGAAGACAGATATGCTGCATTCCTGTCACACGCTGACAAGGGATGAGGCGGAAAGAGGGGAAACCTATCTGTCTCTGATGCGCCAGAACCTGGAAGCCATAAGAAGGGCTTTGTACGAAGAATAGCAAAAAGGAGACAAAGAAGAATGTCCTATATTATTTGCAAGGATCTTTCCTTTTCCTATGATAATCAGATTGTGGTCTCCGGCCTGAATTTTCAGGTGGATGAAGGGGATTATCTGTGCGTGGTGGGGGAGAACGGCACGGGAAAATCCACCCTTTTGAAGGGGCTCCTCGGATTGAAGAAGCCCTCCGGCGGAGAGATTGTTATGGGAGAGGGGCTGAAGAGCACACAGATCGGTTATGTGCCTCAGCAGGACGCGGTACAGCAGGACTTTCCGGCTTCCGTATATGAGGTTGTTCTGTCCGGCTGTTTGAATAGCCGGGGAATGAGGCCTGGGTATGGGGCGGCGGAGAAGAAGAGGGCACTGGATAACCTGGATTTGCTCGGGATCGCTTCCATCAAAAATAAGAGCTTTCAGGAACTGTCGGGCGGACAGCGCCAGAGAGTGCTCCTGGCCCGTTCCCTGTGCGCTACAAAACGGCTGATCCTGTTGGATGAGCCCACAACGGGGCTGGATCCGCTTGCCGTGGAAGAACTTTACGGCCTGTTGGACGAACTGAACACGAAGCAGGGAATAACCGTTATTATGGTATCCCATGCCATAAGGGACGCGGTGAGCCATGCAGATCATATCCTGCATCTGTCCCATGCGGGCTATTTCTTCGGAACAGTGGAAGCATATAAGAAGAGCGGATTTGGAGAGAATTTCCTGGGAGGTGCTGCGGATGCTTGAATATATCGGACAGATGTTTTCCTATCCCTTCATGCAGAGAGCGTTTCTGGTAGGGATACTCATATCGATATGCGCTTCCCTGCTGGGCGTGAGCCTGGTTCTGAAGCGGTACTCCATGATCGGAGACGGCCTTTCCCATGTGGGATTCGGCGCGCTGGCTGTGGCTTCAGCCCTTCATCTGGCGCCGCTTTCTGTGGCCATTCCGGTGGTGATCCTGGCTGCATTCCTCCTTCTGAGGCTGAGCGAGAACGGAAAGCTGAAGGGGGATGCGGCGATTGCGATGTTTTCCACTGGTGCGCTGGCGATCGGCGTAATGGTGGTATCCCTCACTACGGGAATGAACTCAGATCTGAACAGCTATATGTTTGGTTCCATCCTGGCCATGAGCAAGAGCGACGTGGTTCTGAGCGTTGTCCTGGCTGTGATTGTGCTGATTCTTTATGTCTTTTTCTATAACAAGATTTTTGCGGTAACCTTTGACCCCGTGTTCGCAAGAGCCACGGGCGTACGGACCGATCTTTACAACATGCTTTTAGCTGTGCTCACCGCAGTGACCGTGGTTTTGGGCATGCGCATGATGGGCGCGCTGCTGATTTCCAGCCTGATTATCTTTCCGGCATTGACGGCAATGCGTCTCTGCAGACACTACAGAAGCGTGATCCTGTGTGCCCTCGTGCTTTCCGTCTGTAGTTTCGTTCTGGGGCTGGTGATGTCCTTCCTTTTTGCAACACCTACGGGGGCGAGCATAGTGGTGGTGGACATTCTCTTTTATTGTATTTTCTGGCTCATATCGGCGATAAAATACAGAGGATAACAAAATGGCCGTTCCGGCCTGTGTATGGCTCTGGCCCCTTGCTCATTGTTTTCTGGACGAAACTTTTGTTCAGGAAACAATGCACAGGGGGCCAGGGCTGTACATAGGCCGGAACGGCCATTTTACCGGGAAAGAGGGTGCGGTCAGTTAGCGAGATATTGCGCTGCGATTTCCTCCAATGCTCCGGGATGGGCGCTGTTCCACTGGCCGAAGGGCTGTCCGCTGGCTGCTGCAGCGGTTCCGACAGCGATCAGGAAAGAAGGGATATCCTTTTCCAGGATAACGCCGAGCTGTGTGCCGAACAGGGCATCTTCCTGTCCTTCTTTTCCATTGATATGGAGGAAGAAGGCGGGCTGGGGAACTTTGTCGACCAGCTTGACGGTCCCGTGGAAACCGATGGCTCCGGTCTGGTGTGTTCCGCAGGAGGAGGTACAGCCGGAGATATGGATCTGGGGAAGGGCGGAATCGGGCAGCCCTGCTTCCCGCACGGCCTTTACGCAGGCGGACAGAAGAGCCTGGGAATCCCTGGCGCCTACCTGGCAGATGGAACTTCCGATACAGCTGACGGAGGTTTCAAAAAGCGTGTTGGCGCCATCGGCGGTTGCATCCAGCACTTTCTGCGCTTCGGAGCCGGTCAGGTTGATGATATAAACGGTCTCGTCGGGAGAAAGCCTCAGTTCCACTTCTTCCATGTCACGGATTGTATCGCTGATGCGGGAGAACCAGGAAGGATCGGGCTGTCCTCCGATGGGATGATACAGAACGCTGTACAAGCCTTCCTGTTTCTGGGGGATCACGCGGAAGCCTTCTGCATGGCTCTGGTCGCCGCCTTTTTTGACCAAAACGGGGGTGACGGAAAGTTCCAGATTCTCTCCGGAAGCAAAAACTTCTTCCAGCTTCTGGCGATAGGCCTGAATATAATTATCCGCTCCGCCGAGCGCTTCCTGCATGTAGCGGGTGCGCGCCTTGGCTCGGGATTCATAGTTTCCATATGCAAGAAATGTCAGCCACATGGCCTTAATATAATAAAGGATCGAAGACGGAGCAACGCCCTGCGCAACGCGGACGCCCATACGGGGATTGTTTCCAAGGCCTCCGGCGCTGTACACGTCGAATGTCCCGTCAGGGCAGGCCACAAAACCCAGATCCCGGTAAGTGGCGTGCGTACTGTTTTTAGGGGAATTGGAAAAGGCAACCTTCAGCTTGCGGGGCATTTTCTGCGCGTGAATCAGGGTCATCAGATATTCCCCGGCGGCTTCCGCATAGGGAAGCACGTCAAAGTATTCACCCTGCTCGACGCCAGATAAGGGAGAACACATCACATTGCGGGGAAAATCGCCGCCGCCTCCCAGGGTATTGATCCCGGCATCCAACGCTTTCACCATGATTTCATAAGCATCCTGGCCGCTTAAGTCATGGAGCTGTACGGTCTGGCAGGTGGTGAAATGTGCGCGTTTTACCTGATGCTGTTCGATCATCTCCGCTATGAAACGGAGCTTTTCCTTGGTGAGACGTCCGGCGGTCATGCGCAGGCGCAGCATATTTGCGGTGCCGCCTCTTTGTGCATAGCTTCCGAAACGGCCGGAAAAAGACTTGTAGGAACCCTTATCCATATCTCCGGCATAGAACGCATCCGTTTTTTCCTTGAATTCTTTCATTTCTTCCCGCGCGGAAAGGATGTCTTGCTTGTTCATCATTCTACCTCATTTCTGTGTTCTGTGATTGGTTGGCTGGCAGCTGTGGTGCGATTAACTCTGGCATCCGAAGAAGCGGACACCTCTGTGATTCCTTATCATACGCGGCATTGCGCGCGCTTGCAAGCGTTTGGCGATAAGGATTTGTTTGGATAGGATAAGAATTTGTAACAGTTCAGGCAGCCGTCTCCGGCGCAGGTAGGGATTCTGGCAGGAAGCTGGACCGCTGCAAGAATGCGCAGCGCATGGAGACGTATATCCCTGGGAGACGGGAGTATATCAGATGTTCTCCCGTATCCGGATATCCACCGCGGTATAATGGTATTCTTTCGACGGCTTCTCCCCTGTGGTGAGATAAGAGAACATCAGATCCAACGGCTTGCTTCCCTGGATTGCGGGCTGCTGGCAGATCGTGGCATCAATCACGCCCCGCTGGATCATCTCCTTCGTAGTAGGAACCTTATCGCAAGAAATGATCGTGATATCCTCCCGACCAGCGGCCAGGACAGCCCGGCAGCCTCCATATACGCCGCCCGCCGCAAAGTAGAGCGCGTTGATCTCAGGATGCTCCCTCAAAAGGGAGAGGGTGCTGTCATAGCTTTCAAATTCATCGTCGCTGTTTTCGCGGGTATCCACCACCTGAATTTCCGGATAGTGGGAACGGATGCGGTCGCAGAAGCCGGCGATCCGGTCAGTGTGACAGAGAACTTTGGAAGAGCCTGTGATAATTCCGGCATAAATTTTGGAGGCGCCGATCAGATGCATCAAGCCGGCGGCAGTTTCGCCGGAACGGTAGAAATTGCAGCCCACATAGGCTAGACGCTCAGAATTTTCAATGTCCGTATTGGTGGTGATCACGCTGATCCCGTTCTGATGAAGCTCGTTGATTTTCCGGCTGATTTTGGGATCGTTATAAGGAGAAAGAATGATGCCGTCCACTTCCTTGGCCGCCATTTCATCCATGGCCGCAAGCTGTGCATTCAAGTCAAAGCCCACTCGAGAGACAAGAACAGAACAATTATAGCCTCTCAGTTCTTCTGCTTTCTTATGGACGCCGCCTAGCACTTCATCAAAAAAAGGATTCCCTGTATCGAACAGAATTACTCCGATTTTCAGATTCCGTTTCTGGGCAGCGAGAAAGAGACCGGCCTTGTTGGGTTTATAATGAAGCGCACGGGCGATTTCAAGCACTTTTTTTGCGGTCTGTGGATTCACGGCTCCGCGGTTATTCAGCACGCGATCTACCGTCCCCCTCGATACGCCCGCCAATTCGGCGATTTCCTTGATTGTAGCCATGAATTCCTTTCACCTCCGCACTTCTTATTTTCTTTCTGAATTGATTTTTGTATAACTTCTTTAACCGTAGCATAAACGGAGGGCAAAGTCAATTTCAGGGGAGGAGAAAACGTGTGCGTGCAACAAGAAACGGCAGATCCCACAAAATGGGGACGTTTTCTATGGCCAAAAAGCCGCATAAATTGGTGATTCTAACGAATTTGGTGAAGAGGATTGATTTTTTGTTGAAAATCAATTAAGATGAATTATGTGCACGGGCACGAAAAGTGAAGCTTGCCCGGCGTGAGACGGCAAAGGGGAGCGAACCTTCCGCCCCTGAGAGGGAAGGCGGCTCTTTGAAGAATAACAAGAAAGGATGGGAGACGCGATATGTTGTACATAGGCGTAGATCTGGGAACATCGGCGGTCAAGCTGCTTTTGATGGATGAAAAGGGAGCGATCCATAAAATCGTATCCAAGGAGTATCCTCTGTTTTTTCCTCATCCCGGCTGGTCTGAACAGAGACCGGAGGATTGGTTTGAACAGAGCATGGAGGGGCTGAAGGAACTTCTGTCAGAATGCGATAAATCTCAGGTGGCCGGCATCAGTTTCGGCGGACAGATGCATGGCCTGGTGATTCTGGATAAGGAGGACAAGGTGATCCGCCCGGCGATTCTGTGGAACGACGGAAGGACGGGGGAAGAGACGGATTATCTCAACCAGGTAATCGGAAAGGAGACGCTTTCCGCATATACAGCCAATATTGCGTTCGCTGGCTTTACCGCTCCGAAGCTGCTGTGGGTGAAGAAGCATGAGCCGGAGAATTTTGCCGCGATCGAGAAGATCATGCTGCCCAAGGACTATCTGGCGTACAAGCTTTCCGGCGTACATTGCACGGACGTGTCGGATGCTTCCGGCATGCTTCTGTTTGATGTGAAGAATCGCTGCTGGTCCAAGGAAATGTGTGAGATCTGCGGAATTCGTGAAGAACAGCTCGCGAAAATCTTTGAAAGCTATGAAGTGGTGGGAACGCTGCTTCCTGAGATCGCAAAGGAGCTGGGGCTGTCTGAGAACGTGAAGGTGATCGCGGGCGCAGGGGACAACGCTGCTGCCGCTGTTGGAACAGGAACAGTGGGAGATGGAATGTGCAACATTTCTCTGGGAACAAGCGGAACGATCTTCATTTCCTCCGAGAATTTCTGCGTGGACAGCAATAATGCGCTGCACGCTTTCGCACATGCGGATGGCAAGTATCATCTGATGGGCTGCATGCTCAGTGCGGCTTCCTGCAACAAGTGGTGGATGGACGATATCATCGGAACCGGAGATTATGCGAAGGAGCAGGAGAAGATCGGCGAGCTGGGAGAGAATCATGTATTCTTCCTTCCCTATCTGATGGGAGAGCGTTCTCCGCACAACAATCCGAACGCAAGGGGAACCTTCATTGGAATGACCATGGATACCACCCGCGCGGATATGACCCAGGCAGTGTTGGAAGGCGTGGCTTTTGCCCTGAGAGATTCCTTTGAAGTCGCCAAATCTCTGGGAATCCATATCGAGAGGACCAAGATCTGTGGCGGCGGAGCCAAGAGCCCTCTGTGGAAGAAGATTATGGCCAATGTGCTTGGGATCAAGGTGGACATGATCGAAAGCGAAGAAGGTCCCGGATACGGTGGCGCAATCCTTGCAGCGGTGGGCTGCGGAGAATTTGCCAGCGTAGAAGATGCGGCTGCCAAGCTTGTGAAGGTGGTAGGGACCGTTGAACCCGATGCGGAACTGACTGCTAAATATGAGGCCAGATATCAGCAGTTTAAGCAGATCTATCCTGCCTGCAAGGAACTGTTTGATAAGATCATATAAGATTAAGATGGGGAAAAGAAAGGAGGAGAAAAAGATGGAGATAAAAAAAGTGACAGATCCCGCTTTCCACAGATATGGGAAAGTGGTGGAGAATGTGGATTTTACCGCTCTGGTTCAGGAACTGAAAAAGACGCCCTGTACACAGGAAGTGGTATACGAGCCCAGTGTGGCGGAACTGGAGAACCTGCCTGTCTATAAAGAGCTGCAGGATGTAACCTATGGTGAGATGCCTATCCAGATCGGATTCTGCAACGGCAGCAATTATAAGCTTAACGCCCTGGAATATCACAGGACGTCAGAGATTGACGTGGCTGCAAATGATCTGATCCTGCTGCTGGGCTGCCAGGCAGATATTGAAGACGGCTACACCTATGACACATCCAAGGTGGAAGCCTTCCTGCTTCCGGAAGGAGTTGGAGTGGAATTGTACGCCACGACCCTGCATTATGCTCCTTGCAACGCGGATGAGAACGGCTTCCGGTGCGCGATTGTGCTGCCGGACGGAACCAATCAGCCTCTGGATGAGAACCACTTCGCAGGCGGGGAGGATAAGCTGCTGACCGCCAAGAATAAGTGGCTGATCGGCCACCCGGAAGGCGGACTGGACGAAGGATGCCATCTGGGACTTGTGGGAGAGAATATCTGTGTGAAATGAGAATGATAGCGGCCCGCTTCAGGGCCGTTACCAGGATAAAGCATTGCGGCGCATGCCGCGGAAAGGAAGAGATCCTATGAACAATATGCCGAAAGAGAAACTCGCGATTGTGGCGGTAAGCCGTGACTGCTTCCCCATGACGCTGTCTGAGACCAGAAGAAAAGCGGTGGTTGCCGCTTACAAAGAGAAATACGGGGATGGACTGTATGAGTGCCCTGTATGCATCGAGAATGAGCTGGATATGAGAAAGGCCCTGGCAGATATCAAAGAGGCGGGATGCAACGCTCTGGTTCTGTATCTGGGCAACTTCGGTCCTGAGACCCCTGAAACTTTGCTGATTAAGGAATTTGAAGGTCCCGCTATGGTAATCGCTGCTGCGGAAGAGACCGGCGACAACCTGGTTGGCGGAAGAGGAGATGCTTACTGCGGCGTCCTGAATGCCAGCTATAACCTGAAACTGCGCAACCTGAAAGCATACATTCCGGAATATCCCGTTGGAACGGCCGCTGAGTGTGCGGATATGATCGCTGAATTTGCACCTATCGCCCGTGCGGTAATCGGCCTGCGCAGCCTTAAGATCATCTCCTTTGGCCCTCGCCCGAAGGACTTCATGGCCTGCAACGCTCCGATCAAGCAGCTGTTCAATCTGGGTGTGGAGATCGAAGAGAACTCCGAACTGGATCTGTTTGAAGCGTTCAACAAGCATGCGGGAGATGAAAGAATCCCTGCAGTTGTGAAGGATATGGAAGAAGAACTGGGTGCAGGCAATAAGAAGCCTGAGATCTTAAGCAAGCTGGCTCAGTATGAACTGACCCTGCTCGACTGGATCGAAGCCCATAGAGAGAGCCGTGACTTTGTCTGCATCGCAGGAAAGTGCTGGCCTGCATTCCAGACGCAGTTTGGCTGCGTTCCCTGCTATGTGAACAGCCGTCTGACCAAGAGAGGCATTCCGGTATCCTGCGAAGTGGATATTTACGGAGCGCTCAGCGAGTTCATCGGAACTGTGATCAGCCAGGATGCAGTTACCCTGCTTGATATCAACAATACGGTTCCTGCTGATATGTATGAATCCGAAATCAAAGGAAAATATGACTATACGCAGAAAGATACCTTCATGGGCTTCCACTGCGGAAATACACCTTCCTCCAAGCTGTCCTTCTGCGAGATGAAGTATCAGTTCATCATGGCAAGAAGCCTGCCGGAAGAAGTGACCCAGGGTACGCTGGAAGGCGACATCAAGCCTGGCGATATCACTTTCTATCGCCTGCAGAGCACTTCAGATTCCAAGCTGCGCGCTTATATCGCACAGGGTGAAATCCTGCCTGTTGCAACCCGTTCCTTCGGCGGCATCGGCATTTTCGCAATTCCTGAAATGGGACGTTTCTATCGCCATGTACTGATCGAGAAGAACTATCCTCATCACGGAGCAGTGGCGTTTGGACATTTCGGAAAGACTCTGTATGAAGTGTTCAAGTACATCGGTGTGGACGTTGATGAGATCAACTTCAATCAGCCGAAGGGAATGCTGTATCCTACGGAGAATCCGTTCGCGTAAGAAAAGACGCAACAATATATGCGCTTAAGCTGTTATGAGCTTGGGCTGTTATGAAACAGCGCCATATCCCTGCTGGGATGTGGCGCTGTTTTTGCCATTCGCGGAGGATGTGGGACGGAAAGGGCAGGAACACCGTGTGGCAGCGGGCACCGGGCAGCTGTGGCCAGGCGGCAATCACGGGCCGGCCCTGCACCGGAGCGCGGAGAGATGAATAGTAACGGATATGGAAGAAATTGAAAAGATCTGGTATGATAAAAGCAAATTTACGATCCTGACATAACGGTTCAAACACCACATCCGAGTCAGACGCACACGCGCTTTGGCCCGTCCGAGTCTGGCTCGGATGGGGTGTTTGAACTGTTGCATCCTGACAAACAATCACAGAAGGTTTATTGCAATGTGTTTGAAAAGGGATAATACTGTTTGGACAGAAAAAGTAAAATACAAAAAGGAGCGCAACAAAGCGAAGCTTTGCTGTGTTCCGGAACGGAGGAAAATATGCCCTGTACAACAATGCTGGTCGGGAAAAAGGCGTCCTATGACGGCTCGACGATGATTGCGAGAAACGATGATTCCGGAGCGGGACGTTTTACCCCGAAGAAATTCGTGGTGGTTAAACCGGAAGAACAGCCGAGAATTTATCAGTCAGTGATTTCCCATGTGAAGGTGGAACTGCCGGAGAATCCCATGCGCTATACTGCAGTGCCGAACGCTGTGGAGGGAGAGGGGATCTGGGCCGCCAGCGGCGTCAATGAGGCGGGCGTTGGAATGACGGCCACGGAAACGATCACTTCCAATCCCCGGGTGCTTGGGGCTGACCCGCTGGTGGTTTATCAGCCCGCAAAGGATGGAAAAGAGGAGGTGCCAGGCGGCATCGGGGAAGAGGACATTGTCTGTCTGGTGCTTCCTTACATACACAGTGCAAGAGAGGGCGTAAAGCGGCTGGGAAGCCTGCTGGAGCAGTACGGTACCTATGAAATGAACGGCATCGCCTTTCAGGATCAGGAGGAAATCTGGTGGCTGGAGACCATAGGCGGACATCATTGGATGGCCAGGCGGGTGCCGGATGAAGCTTATGTGGTGATGCCCAATCAGCTCGGCATTGACAGTTTCGATCTGGAGGACGCCCTTTCCGCACAGAAAACGTATATGTGCTCTGCGGATCTGAAGGAGTTCATCGACGCCCATCACCTGAACCTGTCTCAGGACGGCGTGCTGAATCCCAGGGATGCCTTCGGCAGCCATGACGACGCGGATCACGTCTACAACACGCCCCGCGCCTGGTTCATGGAGCGTTATCTCAATCCCCGCACCTGCAGGTGGGACGGACCGGATGCGCGCTATACGCCCGTTTCCGATGACATTCCCTGGTGCATGGTGCCGGAAAAAAAGATCACCGTGGAGGATGTGAAATATGTGCTTTCCTCCCATTTTCAGGGGACGCCCTACGATCCCTACTTATCCTACGGCGACAGCTCCATGCGTGGTGCGTATCGTTCCATCGGCATCAACCGGAACGATTTCTGTGCGCTGATCCAGATGCGCCCGGGAAAACAGGCGGACTGCGGATGCCTGGAGTGGCTGGCTTTTGCCTCTAACGCCTTTAATGTGCTGGCGCCTTTCTACGCGGATGTGGAGGAAACGCCGGAATATCTGGCAAACACTACGGGAGAGGTATCCACGGATAACTTTTACTGGACCAGCCGCATGATTGCGGCCATGGCGGACGCGTCCTACAGAAAATCCCTGATCCATGTGGAACGCTGTCAGGAACAGGTGGCGGCGAAGAGCTATGAGCTTTTGAACCGGTACGACGCGCTTCTGGAAAAGGAGACGGACGCGGCTGCCAGAAAGGCGCTCCGGCAGGAAGCGAACCGTGCCATTGCGGATATGGTGAAGAAGGAGCTTGCGGAGACTCTGGATAAAGTGCTGTATGAGCTGAGCGGGCAGATGAAGAACGCTTATTCCAGGTCGGATGCGTAAAAGAGAAGAGTCGGGTATGGGAAGGCAGGGACATTAACCAGCATTCTCTGGTGCGAATGGGAAGCGGACATGGAAATGCTGGAGGATTCGCACCGGAGAATGGAGGGAAAAAGGGAGTAAAAGTTCAGAAAAAGAGGATGGAAAGAGGGGAAAAGGGTGTTTTATGTGTGAAATGAATGAAAAGAGCAAGAGAATCCAATGAAAATTTGTGTGTTCTTGCTGTCTGGCTCTGCGTGGAGCTTGTGGATTGAAATTCGTAATATATGGTTTGTTCACAAATGCTTTGTGGTCTGGCTCTGCGTGGAGCTTGTGGATTGAAATTTACCTTTTTTAATAGGCGTATTGCCGTCCGATGTCTGGCTCTGCGTGGGGCTTGTGGATTGAAATTGATTGACATGCATATGTCCGAACAGCCATACACCGTCAGGCTCTGCACGGAGGCTTAGTGATAGTATAAAAATAGTACAAAGTAAAGATGCCATGTATACCTAAATCATG
>ERZ826396.2225-NODE-2225-length-17109-cov-14.793186_pt1 | contig 17109 bp, 14 predicted proteins | sample MGYA00519926_ERZ826396 | MGnify/ENA primary metagenome ERZ826396 (study PRJEB31778, sample SAMEA3449230) | human gut metagenome | biome: human gut; feature: human-associated habitat; material: faeces | place: United Kingdom | collected 2010/2012 ... | reverse complement strand
GCGGTTTTCCGTCACTGATAATCGTCAATGGGTTCGCCCTTCTTTTTTTCTTCTGGCCAGAGAAGGGTAACCTGCGTTGCAGGGACGGCGCGGTGGCTCGTTTTCCGTCCGACGCCCGAGGGCTGTCTTTGGTTTGAGTCGCCCCGCGCCGTCCCGGCGACCCGAGGACCGGCCATGACTTGATAGGAGCATGGGCGCGGCCGCAGAGCAGCATCTGCATTATAGCGCTCCCGCCAGTGACGCGTCTGCCCGCCCGAGGGTCGCCGAGCACCCGAGGAGAGGAGAAGGATGAACGAGAGAGGGACGGTCGCCGCCGGGATAGACACCCACAAGGACACGCACGCGCTGTGCGTGATCGACCTCGTCGGCCGCGTCGTGGCGACCGGCGCGTACGCCGCCGACGGCGAGGGGTACGACCGGATCGCCGCGGCGATCGGCGACCCGCGCGACTGCGTCGTGGTCGGGGTGGAGGGGACCGGCTCGTACGGGGCCGGGATCTCCAGGAGGCTCGCAGAGCTGGGCTACGACGTCGTCGAGGTGGTGAGGCCCAAGCGCGAGAAGAGGATGGCGGGCCGGGACAAGAACGACCCGGCCGACGCGGAGAGGGCCGCGCGGGACGCCCTGGCCGGCAAGGCGTCCGGCGCCCCGAAGGCCGGCGGCGGCTGGGTGGAGGCCCTCAGGTTCCGCATGGTCGCGCGCGACGCCGCCGTCAGCGAGTCGACCAGGGCGGCGAACTCCGCGCACGCGCTCATCGTGACCGCGCCGGCGCCGATCCGCGGGGAGCTCGGCGGCATGAAGACCCCCGCCCTGATGAAGGCGCTCTCCCGCAGGCGCAGGGCCCGCGACGTCGTCGAGTCGTCGCTCTGGGAGTCCCTCCGGTCCCTGTCGCTGTCGTGGATCGGCGCGAAGAAGGCGGCCGCGGCCCACGAGGAGGCCATGAGGGAGATACTGCTCGCCAACGCGCCCGCCCTGCTCGACATCCACTGCTGCGGCACGATAAGCGCCGCGAGGCTCGCCGTGACCGCCGGGGACAACCCCGAGAGGGTGAGCGGCGAGTCGGCGTTCGCCTCCCTTTGCGGAGCCTCCCCCGTCGAGGCCTCCAGCGGCAAGGTCAAGCGGCATCGCCTGAACCGCGGCGGCGACCGGCAGGCGAACCGGGCGCTGCACACCATCGCCCGCCAGCGCATGAAGCGGGACTCCCGCACGAAGCTGTACGTCGACAAGCGCACGAAGGAGGGCAAGAGCAGGCGCGAGATCGAGCGCATCCTCGTTCGCTACATCGCGCGGGAGGTGTACGGCGCCCTCATGCGCCCGATGGACGCGGCTTGCGAGCCCTACAGGGCGTCGGCGAGGGCGGCCAAGTCGGAGCGCCTGAGGGCCGGGGCCGCGCAGGCCCAGGCCTCCCGCGCCCTCGGCGTGGCGAGCGCGCGGATAAGCGAGATGGAAAGGGGGCGCCTCGTGGACGCGCCCCTTCTCCAAAGGTACCGGAGCTGGCTTGAGAGCCTGTCCGCCGGAGAAAGACGGGAAAGCCCAGAATAGGGCTTGACGGGAAATAGGAGCCTCAAAACCTGCCAAAAAGCCGGGGGAGGGGCGGCAGCGCGGCTTGCTGGCGACGGCGTTGGCGTTGGCGTCAGATGCGGGAGTGCTGCCGCAGACGGCGGGCGTGGCGGCGTACGATGGCGTCCATGTCGTACTCTTCGCCGATGTTGGTGACGTCGAAGGCGCTCGCGCAGTCGAAGAGCCATTCGTGCGTTTCGTAGAGCCGAATGGCAACATCGATGGCTTCGAGGTCGGTCAGCGCCGAGGTCGAGCGGTAGCCGGAACCCTGCCGATGCTCGAACCCGTGCTCCGAGAGAAAAGCGCCGATTTGTCGATAGGCCTTGCGCCGGCCAGGTTCTCCGAACGCTTTGCGCAGCTCGCTTGTGCGCAGGTCGAAGTTGACAGCCTTGTGGTGCCTTATCGAGCGCGCCGGACGGGTCATGTCAGGCGGTCTTTCTGCGATTGCGAAGGAAGAACTCCTTCGCGTCTTCGACGCATGCGTCCTCCGGGTAATCGTCGCTGTTGTACCAAAGCCACGTGTCCACGTTGTCGAGGAACCAGTCGTAATCGCCGAGAATGAAAGCAGAGCTCATGAACGCGACGAAGCCGTCTTCGTAGTCGTTGGGATAGTAGAAGCCGTTCTCTCCCTTCACCAATTTCCCTTCGTCCACAAGGATCTCGTCGATGAGGGCCTTCATTTTGTCGAGGTCGTGCATTCCCTCGCGGAGCACCTTCTCTTCGTCGAGTACGATCTGCATCTTCTTCATGGCTGCCTCCCTTGCGTTGTTCGCCTCCAGTATACGGCGGGTCCTCCAGCGGAACAATCCACGGAAGTTCGCCGAATGTTCGCACGGAACCGATGCGGTTCCAACGTGGATCCAGCGCGTCTCCAGCGAGTCGCCAGCACGTCTCCAGCGCAATCCTCGCGCGGCCCCAACGCGGCTCTGACGCCGATCCAGCAAAATGCCTACGCGCCCCCAGTGAGAACGTCGAAAAGCCCGCCCGTGCGGCAGCGTTCGATCGGCATCCAGCGGACGACTGCGCCGATCCGTACAACATCGCCGAGGCCATCGCGTCGGCCAACCTTGCTGCGCGCGCCCTGTGACAGCTCCTCCTTCCTTTCCTTTCGCAGCGCTGCCTTCCTCGAAGGCGGCGCTGCGGTACAATAGGGATGGAACGCGGCGGCGCAAGGCTGCCGGCCGACGAAAGGAGCGGACATGGCACAGCGGTACACGCGTATTTTCGCAGCGCTCGACGGGGCGTCGACGCAGGAGGCGGTGGCTGAACGCGCGGTGGCGCTGGCGGCCGACGATCACGCGGAGCTTGTGTTCGGGCATGTCATCGATTCGGTTCCCTACGAAGCATCCGGCGTCGATTTCGAGGCGCTGTGCACGGAGGGCAAGAAGCGCATCGAGGCCGATCTTGCCGACATCCTGGCCGAAGCGCGTGCCAACGCCGACATCCCGTCGGTGGAGCTGCTCGTGCGGGCGGGCCGCATCACCGACACGCTTGAGCATCAGCTCGTCGAGCCGACGCAGCCCGACCTCGTCATCTGCGGCGAGCGCGGCCTGTCAAACATCAAGTACGCCTTCGTGGGCAGCGTGTCCACGTTCCTCATCCGGTCCATGCGCTGCGACGTGCTCGTGGTGAAACAAGACTGACGCGCCTGCATCCGCGCGTGACATCTGCGAAGCGAACCGCCGCTCGATGGAGGGAAAGGCGAAGGGCCCGGACGATCGCGTCCGGGCCCTTCGAGCAAGGAGGGAGCGTCCGCGGGGAGGGAGGATCGCGGACGCGCGGAGAAAGCTACAGTTGTGCCAAGATGCGGCCCACCAGCATGCCGTGCGTGATCGCCATGCCGTGGCTGATGCCGGGCGCGGGCAGCGGGTAGTCCACGAGGAAGCGGCCGCCTTGGGTGTTGCCCACGGCATACAGGCCCTCGATCAACTCGTCTTCAGTGTCCATCACGTTGAAGTCGACGTCGGTCTGCAAGCCGCCCATGTTCACGAGGATCACCGTGTCGGTGAGCGGGTAGGCGTAGAACGGGCCTTCCTCGACGGGGAACAAGCGGTCGGCGCGCTTGCCGAAGTCCTCGTCGTTGCCGGCGGCGGCCAGCTCGTTGTACCGCTCGATGGTTGCGGTGAGCGTGGCCTCGTCAACCTCCATGAGCTTCGCCAGCTCGGCGATGGAGTTCGCGGTGACGCCCACGGCCTTGTCGCCCTCGAAGTAGCTCGTGAAACCGGGCGTGTTGCCGTCTTCGTTGTCCTCTTCGGAGATGTAGGCGTTCTTGCCGTAGGAGCCGTTGGGAACCTCAGAGCCCGATTCCACGTACCAGTTCACGTTTCCGTGGCCGGTGTCCATGTACTTGATCTGGTCTTTCCACTTGCTGTCGAAGATCTGCCACGCGGTTTTCTTGGGCAGACGAGACAGCTGGTTCTGGAAGGGCTGGCCTCCCACGTCCTCGTTCATGAAGCGGTTGCCGTAGATATCCACGAGCAAGAACGCGTCCATGCCCAAAGGGCCTCCCAGGTGGTGCGTCATGGGAGCGTGCGGGCCGTCCTCCATCTTCGCGCCGATCCACATGCCCATGCACTGGCCGTCGCCCGTGTTGGTCTTCTCGCCCTTGGCGTCGACGTTCGGGAAGATGCTGGCGAAGCGATCCGACCACGGAACGTAGTAGGTCATCATCTCGGTGTTCGACGCGTAATCGCCCGTGGCCAGCAGCACGGCCTTGGCGGCGGTGATCTTCTTGTAATCGCCGTTCTCGTCCTCGACGATGACGCCCTCGACGCGGCCCGTGTTGTTGGGGCGCACGAGCTGGCGTGCGAACGTGGAGTACATGAATTGCACGCCCGCCTCTTCGCAGATGTCCACCATGTTCTGGATGTAGGGGCCGTTGTCGGGCAGGCAGATCTGGCAGTCGTCGAAGATGGGGTAGTAGTTGTCGGCGACGTTGGCCTCCGCGGGGTGCGGCCAGTGCATCTTGCGCACGCTCATGGACTCGCCGTCGTACGGATCGGATTCGGCTTCCACCACGTACTGGCCCTCGCTTGCGGCCAGGTACCAGTCGAACGCCTCTCCGGAGTTGTCGGCCCACAGGTTGAGGATGCGCTGGTTGGGGCGGTAGCCGCATTCCTTCATGATCTGGCCGACCACCGCGTTCTTGTCGATGTGGATGCCGAGGTCTTCTTGGATCTTGCCCCCGATGCAGCCGATCTGGTTCGAGCGGTACTGCCACGTGGTGGCCTTCTCCACGACGACGATGTTCGTCGCCCCGTTCTCGACGGCGGAGCGAGCCGCGCAGATGCCGGAGAGGCCTGCTCCCACGATGACTATGTCGGCTTCGATCGTCTCAGCGATGTCGGCGTCGTCGATGGGGTCGGGTGCGGTCATGAAGTTGGGGGTGCCGGAGCTTGCGGTCGCGTTCGAGCTGTTCGTGCTCGTCGACGCGCTGCCGCTGTTCGTCTGCGGCGCGCAGCCCGCAAGGCCTGCGCCCGCAGCGACGGCGGCGGTGGCGCCCAAGCCGAGGAACGCGCGGCGGGAAAGGCCGCGCTCGTGCGATGTGATGCTCATGCGAATCGTCCTCCTTGTGTCGTGGTTCGCTGATTATGCGCGCTCGACTGCTCGGCTCGGCGAGCCGTCGCGGGCTTTGCCGCAGGCGGTTGTCGTCCGATCGTCGATTGCGCCGCTTACGATACGCCGGACCGGCCGTCGCGCCGCCCACCCAAAAGGTTGATTTCCCGGGACGGAGGGCGGGATCAACCGTTTGGGTTGATGCGCGAGCTGCGCAATCGTCCCGCTGGGAAGCGGGGGGGGCGGGGCCGTATGCGAGTTGGGGTGCGGAGGTGGTCGTCGTTTCACCCTCTGGGCGGGCGGGGCGCGGCGAAGTCGGTTACAATGGATGCGTTTGCGAATGAAGTCGTCGATCGCAGAGGGAGGGCTGGTGAGGACGAGGTTCGCGGCCGTGTGCCGCGAGTTCACATTGCGCTACGCAGGGCTCAGCTTCTACTGGGCCTGGGTGTTCCTGTCTTTCAACTCCCTTGACATCGTGGGCGGCGGCGGGCGGGTTCTGTCGCTTGTGCATGTGGCGTCGTCGGCCAGCGCCATGGTCATGTTCGCCGTGTGCGCGATGGGCTTCCAGCGCATCGTCGCATGGCCTGTCGCGTGCAGGAGCCGGGTGCTGGCAGGGTGCGGCGCGGTGGCGGCTGTGGGCACGTTTCTGTACTCGTCTCCGCTGTGCTCGTCGAATCCTGCGCTGATGGCGGTCGGCGCGGTGGCGACGGGGTTCGCGTGCTCGCCTATCGTGCTGGCGTGGGGTGCCGCGTATCGCGGGCTCGATGCGCGGCGTGCGGTGCTGTTCACCTCGATGACGTTTTTCGGAGCAGCCGTGCTGTACGCGGGGGTGATGCTGCTCGGCCCCATGGTTGCGTCGGCGGGCGTGTCGTTGCTGCCGTTGGCGGCTGCGGCGACGGTCATCGCCAGTTTGAGGAGCGCCGAGCCTGCTCGCCGTTCGGGCGTGGATGCGGCGCATGCGGCAGATGGCCGCGAAGAGATGGGAAAGCTCGTGCGGACGGCGCTCTCTTGGCGCGTGCTCGCGGGTTTGATGGCGGCTTTGTTCGCGTACGGAGGGCTGCGCGTGTACTTCGGCGATCTTGCCCCTGATGTGTTCTCCGACCCCTGGCTCATGGCGGGCACCATCGCGGCAGCCGCCTTCGTGTTCTTCCTGTACGGCACGTTCGTGTCGCGTACGAGCCTCAATCTGGGCGTTCTGTATCGAATCGCCTTGTCGGTGTGGGCGTTGGCGTTCGTGCTGATCGCCCTCGTGGGGCATGGCAACGCGTCGACGGTGTTCTTCATGGCGTCGCTCAGCTCGGTTCTGTTCGAGATACTCACATGGGCGCTGCTCGTGGAGATTGTGCGCACGACCCATTTCTCGCCCGTGCTCGTGTTCGCGGTGGGTCGGCTGGCGGTGCATGTGGGCATCGTGGCGGGCGAGTTGGCGGCGTTCTTGCTTGTCGGCGATGTGACCGTTTTCGCGGTTATGGCCGTGTTCGTGCTGATGGTGTCCGCGAGCTTCACATTCGCCGACCGCGACACCACGTTTGAGTTCGAAAGTCCGACTCCGGCCGAGCTTGCGTATTTGACGGCGGGCGAGGAAAAGCCGGTGGCGGGCGCGTCCGGTGTTGGCGCTGACGCGGCGGGCGTCGTTGACGCGCGCGCTGCGAATGAGGACGGCGCGAGCCGCAGTTACTCCGAGAGTGGCGATTCGACGGTTGGCATAGGGCTGATCCCGCTGTCTGCGGGGGTTGCTGCGAGCATCGACGCGCTGGCCGTCGCCTACCAGCTGTCTCCGCGCGAAAAAGAGGTGTTCGCGTTGTGGGTGACCGGTCACGGCTCAAGGTATGTTCAAGAAAAACTCGTCATCTCGCCGGCGACCGTCAAAACGCATGTGCGTCATATCTACGAGAAGTTCGACGTTCATAGCCGTGCCGAACTCATGCGAAAGCTGGAAGAGGCGCACTAGGCGCTCCAACGACGCTTCAGCTGTATGCCGATTGCGTAGCGGATACGCCCGGCCTTCCGTCAGATGGAAACGATCATAGGGAGAAAACGAGAAAGGACCCTTCGGGCCCTTTCTCTCGATGCGGGGATGAAGGCGCGGCTAGAGGCTTGCAGCCTTGCGCACTACAATGCGCTTGAACATGACGACGAGGAGAACCAGCCCGACGCCAATCATGATGTGTCCTAACCCGGCGATGCCGGAAATAGCGGCATCGGGCATCGGCAGCGTGGTGCCTGCCACCTCGGCCACGCCTCGCACTAGCATTGTGGCCACAGTCACCACCATGCCGATGTTGTAAACGATATAGAAGGGTTTGAAGAGCTTGTCTTTGGTGAAGTCGTCATGCAGCGAGAACAGCGTGGCGATTAGGAACACCGCAAGGCCGAGCACCAGCAGGTGGGAATGCATAAGGCCTAGAGTGGTGGGGCCGTCGAAGTTCGAGAACTTCGTGAACTCGCGGAAGAAGACACCCGCCGCTGCGCCCGCAATAAGGTAGGCCAGCGCAGTATTGATAAGCTTCTTCATCTTGAACCTCCTTGCAATATGAAATACATGAACATTGTTCATTATGCCTACTTTTAAATGGATGAGAAGCGGTATCATTAAAGCGCCACCGATTCTTTACTTTTGTCGAACACCGAGAGGGCTTTGGCCTTCTGCCGAAATCGCAAAAAGCGGAGACTATCGACCTCTCTTCAAAGCGGGCAAAGCACGTCTCCGGGGCCTTTTCGGCAATTCCGGTGTCGTGTTTGTGCTACCCTGATGCAACGACATAACCGCTGGCGACGAGGAGTGATGCTGCATGGTGAACGAGAGGATGCACGGGCTGGGGGCCGAGCCGAGCGCGATTCGCGAGCTGTTCGCGTACGGTATGGCGCGCAAGGCCGAGATCGGCGACGAGAACGTGTTCGATTTCAGCATCGGCAACCCGAGCGTGCCCGCGCCCGACGCGGTGAAGGACGCCGCGCTCGCACTGCTCGAGCAGCCGGCGGTGTCGCTGCACGGCTACTCGCCGGCGAGCGGCGTGCCCGAGGTGCGCGCGACCATCGCCGACAGCATCCGCCGCCGCTTCGGCATCGAGGCGTCGCCCGAGAACATCTACATGACCGTGGGCGCGGCGGCATCCATCGCCATCAGCGTGTCGGCGGTGACCGAGCCGGGCGACGAGGTCGTCGTCATCAGCCCGTACTTCCCCGAGTACAAGGTGTGGATCGAGACGGCGGGCTGCGCCTGCGTCGAGGTGCCCGCGCACGTGCCCGACTTCCAGCCGGACATCGACGCCTTGGCCGCGGCCATCGGGCCGAAGACGAGCGCCGTCATCATCAACACGCCCAACAACCCCGTGGGTGCCGTGTACTCGCGCGCGAGCCTGGAGGCGTTGGCCGACCTGCTGAGCACGAAGGAAGCCGAGCTTGGACGCGAGCTGTACCTGATCAGCGACGAGCCGTACCGCGAGATCGTGTACGACGGCATCGAGGTGCCCTACGTGCCGAACGTGTACGCGCGCACGCTCGTGTGCTACTCGTACTCCAAGTCGCTCTCGCTTCCCGGCGAGCGCATCGGGTACATCTACGTATCCGACCGCATGGACAATGCCGCGCAGGTGGTAGCCGCCGTGGCCGGCGCGGGCCGTGCGCTCGGCTACATCTGCGCGCCGGTGCTGTTCCAGCGCGTGATCGCCGCGTGCGTGGACGAGCCGAGCGACGTGGCGTCCTATGCGGCCAACCGCAAGCTGCTCACCGAGGGCTTGGCGGCGCTCGGCTACGAGTTCGTGGAGCCGCAGGGCGCGTTCTACCTGTGGGTGCGCGCGCTCGAGGACGATGCGCAGGCGTTCAGCGACCGCGCAAAGGCGCACGAGCTCTTGCTGGTCCCGTCTGACAGCTTCGGCGTGGGCGGCTGGGTGCGCGTAAGCTACTGCATCGCGCGCGACACCATCGAGCGCTCGATGCCCGCGTTCAAGGCGCTCATGGAGGAGTACCGCGGGTAGTCCGGGAGCCCTTACAGATACGAGAGCGGAAGCGCCCACACCCCTCCGGGGAGGGGAAGCGGCGCTTTCGTTTGGCAGACAACCGCGCCGGGTTGGCGCTCGTATCCCTTGAACGTTTCGAGAAGGGGAAATGCCTTCGCATCGGCAGGGCGCGCCACCTCGGCTTTCTTTATCTCGACGGGGTACAGCCGCATGCCCTGCTCGATGACGAGGTCTATCTCGTGACCTCCGGAATCGCGGTAATAGTACAGCGTCGGCATGATGCCGCTTGCGTTGAGGAAGCTCTTCGCCACCTCTGCGATAACGTAGCCCTCGAAGAAGGCTCCGGCTTGCTGGCTGTTCTCAATCTCGCGAGGTGACGCGTATCCGCACAGGCGTGCGGCGAGCCCGGAGTTGAGAAAGTAGAGTTTAGGGGTCTTGACGAGCCGTTTCGTTGCGCTCGCGGTGAACGGCTTCAGAAGGTGCACGATGTTCGACGCCTCGAGGACGGAAAGCCACCGATCGATGGTTTGGAAGCTGGCGTCCGTCTTGTCGGCAAGGTCGGATTTGTTGAGCATCTGTCCATGGGACTGTGCGAGGATGCCCATGAAGCGATTGAACTTCGCCAGGTCGCCTACGTGGGCCAAATCGCGCACATCGCGTCTCACGTACGTTTCGATGTACGAATCGTAGTAGCGCGTGATGCTCATGGAATGATCGACGGCGAGCTCGGGGAGATCTCCGCGAAAGATGTCCTCCCAAACATCGGATTCCCCGCTTGCAATCGGGTTGCGCCGCTCAACGTAGTCGCCCGTGGGCACAAAGGGCTCCTTGAACGGGTCGCGATGCAGCTCCCTTGAGGAAAGGCCGAGCATTTCCACGATGCCGGCCCGTCCGGCAAGGGATTCGTCGACCCCTTGCATCATTTGGAAACGCTGCGATCCCGTCAGGAAAAGGCGGCCTTTCGTGCGGGGCTGGGCATCTGCCTCCAACTTCACGTAGCGGAACAGACTGGGAGCGTATTGCACTTCGTCGATGATCGCCGGCTTGCTCAACGAACGCAAGAAACGCTCCGGCTCCTGTTCTGCCGAATCGAGCGCGTCAAGCCGGTCGAGGGTCGTGTACGAAGCGTCGGGAAGAAGCTCGCGGAGGAGCGTGGTCTTGCCCACTTGGCGGGGACCCGTCACCAGGGTGACGGGGAAGGTGCGAGCAGTCTCTTCGACCACGTGCGATAGGTGTCGAGGAATATAGTTCAATGCTCGCTCCCTTCGTCGTGCAATTTCACAAGTTGACTTTATGATTTGCATGAAGTGTAGATGCGAATTTGCATAAAGTCAAACACGCGAACTGTTAGCTGGCGGTTTGCTGCCGGGTGGAATGTTGGATGTTGAGGTATCTACAACAGCGCGAGCAGTTCGTCCACGGCTTCCGGTCGGGTGGCCCAGCTGGTGGCGAAGCGCACGACGGTGCGGCCGTCGGGCGTGCGCTCCCAGAAGCCGAACGACGCGTGGCGAGCGAGGCGTTCGCGGGCGGCGTCGTCCAGCACGACGAACTGCTGGTTCGTGGGCGAGTCGAGGTGCAACTCGTATCCCTTCGCGCGGAAGCCGTCGGCCAGGCGCTGCGCGAGTTCCACGGCGTGCCGTCCGGCGTTCTCGTAGCGCAGGGCCAGGGTGCCGTCCGGCCCCTCCTCCTGCTCGAACAGCACGTCGAACTGCAGCCCGAGGAAGCGCCCCTTCGCCAGCAGCGCCCCGCGCTTCTTCATGAGCGTGAAGAAGTGATCGTCCAGCCCCGGCCTCGTGAACACCACGGCCTCGCCGCACAGCGCGCCCACCTTCGTGCCGCCGATGTAGAACGCGTCGCACAAGCGCGCGATGTCGGGCAGCGTGACGTCGGCGCCTGTGGCGGCCAGGCCGTAGCCGAGGCGCGCGCCGTCCATGAACAGGCGCATGCCGAAGTCGCGGCACACCTGCGCGAGTTCTTCCAGTTCTGCCAGCGAATACACGGTGCCGTACTCGGTGGGGTGCGAGATATACACCGCGCCCGGCGCCACGATGTGCTCGCGGTTCTCGTCGGCCCAGTACGCCTCGCACAACGCGCGCACCTCGGCGGCGTCCAACTTGCCGTCGTGCTGCGGCAGCGGCAGCGTCTTTCGCCCGCACGCCTCCACGGCGCCAGCCTCATGGGCGGTGATGTGCCCGGTCGTGGCGCATATGATGCCCTCCCAAGGGCGCAGGATCTGGTCGGCTACGGCGGCATTCGTCTGCGTGCCGCCCACGAGGAAGTACACGGCCGCGTCGGGCGCTTCGCACGCCTCGCGGATGCGCGCACGGGCGCGCTCGCACACCTCGTCGGTGCCGTAGCCGCTCGTCTGGTCGAGGTTCGTGGCAACGAGGCGCTCGATGATGGCCGGGTGGGCGCCTTCCAGGTAGTCGCTGTCGAAATGAAGCATGGGAACGGGTCCTTTCGTGAGGTCGGGTTGCGCTTTGGCGTGCGGCGTCTGCCCTGTCGCATGATACCGCGTTTCGCCCGCCCTTGCTCGTGCCGCGGGCCCTTCGCTGCGCGTCTGCCGCTGCCTATGTGTCGCGCGTCCGGCCGCACCGCTCGCCATCCGCATTGCGCCCTCCGCCCGCGCCGCGGGCTACGCGCCCGCTTCGCTCACGACGCGTATTGCTCGAGGTAGTCGATGATCTCCTGCCGGGAGTGCAGACCCGTTTTCGCGTAGATGCGCTTGATGTGCGCGTGCGCGGTGCCCTGCGTGATGAACAGTTCCTCGGCCACGCGTTTTTGTGTGTGTCCGAGTGCGTACAGCGTGAGCACTTCCACCTCTCGCTCGGATAGCAGGAACTGCTTGCCCATTTCCTCGGCGTTGTGCTGCATGGTCGCTTGCCGCAGTTCGGACATGCTCTCGTTCTCGTCGAGCGCCATCAGCTTCGCCAAAACGCCCGTGCTCGATTGCCGCGCGCCCGCGTGCTCCTGCTCGTCGGAGCCGCGGAGCGCGATGGCCAAAAACTGCACGAACACCACCTGCGTGGACAGCACGAGGAACCCGCCCATGACGGCGTTCATCAGCATGTCATTGGTGGAGATGGGATATGCCTCCATCAGCGCCACGCGCGACACCGCACGGCATCCCAGCCACACGAGCCAGGCAGCGATGGCGTAGTAGTACGGATCGCGCCAGCCGTAGCTCATGAACGCGATGATGACGTACCAGGTGAACGCCACCATCAGCGCGTTCAGCGTGGTGGTGAACACCGCCCCGATGTCGAGCATGTCGGGAAACGCCGCGTATGCGATGAGCGCCAGGCAGGCGAGAAGCTCCATGACAACGAACGCGCCCACGGTCATGACGTGCCGCTTGCGCATGAGCACGAGCACGATGAGCGTGCCGCTGACGATGACGGTCAGTACGCCGTACGCCATGCGTGTGGTCGTTGCGAACGCGATGGCCTCGCCATTGGGATAGCCGCGCAAAAGCCCGATGACGATGGAAAGGCATCCGATGCCGATGGCCGTGGCCGCAAGCATCTGCTTGCTTTGGATCACGGTTTTCGCGAAGCTGAAGTAATCGTGCGCGAGCGTGGGCGAGGTGATGCGGTAGGGCTGGGCGCGCTTTCGCGCCCACAGCATGCACGGATACTGCACGAGCACGAGCGCCATGGCCGCCAGGTAGGCGACGGTGTCGGGCGAAAATGCACACAGGCTGATCTCCACCTCGCTGAGGATGAGCGCGGAGAACACGAATACGACCGCCACCGTGGTGCTCGTGCCGCGCGCCCGACGCAGCCAGTAGAAGATGGCGCCCGACGCGACGAGCGTGCAGAGGGCGCTAAGCGCGAACTGCGCTTCGTCGCTGTTTCTTCCGGTCGTTTTGAGCACCGCCATGGCCAGCAGGCAAAGCGCTTCGAGCGCGATGCATACGCGTGCAAGCAGGTTCGTGGCGCGCTTGCCGACAGTCTTCCCGGTGAACACGAGGACGAAGAAAAACACTGCCAGCACGGCAAGCGCCACCAGCATGGCCCCGTCGGTGAGCAGGCCTTGGTCGGTGCTCGTGTAGCTGCCGTAGCTGGCCACGATGAGGCCCGCGCGCGAAAACGCCAGCCCCAGCACGAGCGGCCAGAGCATCGCGTAGCGGGCGAGTGTCCGCACCGCTTCTCCCAGGCGGGGCCGGGCGCTTCCGGTGGCATCCGAGCCGGCATGGGCTGCGGTTTCCGACTGGGCGGCTCCTTGGGCGCGTCCTGCCGGTCTTGTCTTGCCGGCAAAGGTGCCGCCGGTTTGAGCGGCCTCTTGAGATGTTCGCGGCGTCAAAACTCGCCCCCCCCCCCTCCTTTTGTGCGCATTGTCAAGCCAACGATAAACGCCATTGCGGACTATTGTAGTCAATTTTCCAGGCGAATGACACGTGCTTGGCACATTATCTTCGGGAAGGGGCGTTTGGATGCCGGTTGACTGAGTTGGACTTCCTTTCGGATGCTTCGCGCAGGGGAAATCCTTCTTTTATCCTCAAAGAGGGGATGAGGGATGCGTCCGTTTGGGCACTATGGGGTTGTGCGAGAGGAGCGGTCGGCCCGCGACGTGCGAAGCGCCGGAAACGCTGGGAGCGCCGAGGGCGACGGAGCGCGGCGGTGCCAGAAGAGCCAAGGGCGCGGCAGCGTCGGAAAGGCTGAGAGCGTTGGACATCGAGCGTCGGGTGCCGGGTGCCGGGTGCCAGACGGCGCTGAGCGCGCGTCTACGGCACGCGACGCGTGAACATGCGGGTGCGCGAAGCGCCGGGTCCGACCGTCGAGCGATAAGGAGCAAGTGCATGGGAGAGTCGAGAAACGTCTACGTCGAGCCGGATGAGCGCGCGGTCATCCGCACGGCCGACGTGTACCAAACCGAGGTGGAAGCCGGCACGGCGGGGTATTCCGACACGCTGCTGTCGGTGGTGGCCAATTTCAAGAACAGCGGCGCGCCCGAGGGGTTCAACGCCCAGTGCATGGTGGGGAAGTCGAAGCGCGGCGAGGTCGCGTTGCGCCTGTTCGCCGTCATCGATCCCGAGACGGAGACGTTCGTGCGCGCGGGCTTCAAGGCGCGCGGCTGCCTGGCCATGACGGCGTGCGCGAGCGTCGTGTGCTCGATGATCGAGGGCAGAACGTTCGCCGAAGCCCTGGCCATCACGCCCGACGATGTGAAGGCGGCCCTTGACGGCGTGCCGTGGGACAAGCTTCACACCACGTACTTCGCCGCCGAGGGGGTGCGGGCGCTCATCGGGGACTTCATCATCAACCGCGGCGGCGCGATCGCCGATCTCGATGCTGTGGTGCCGTGCGACGAGCTGTCCCTTTCCTGCGCCATGTGCGAGCACTGCTCGCTGCGCGACGCGCGCATCGAGTTGCAGTTCGGCCCGGCAGCCGACGAGGAGGCGTAGAGCATGGGGAGAGAGGCGGCGATGGGCGGCGCGGGCAGCGACGGGCTGGGGCTCGACGGCGCGAGCGGCGAAGAATGCGCGCCAAGGACAGCGGGGGTGACGGAGGTGTCGGACGAGGGTTCGTGCGCGACGGCATGTGCGCCTTCGCTTGCGCCCGACGCGTTGGATGCGGACGAGGTTCGGGCGGGTGTTGGCGACGGTGCGTTTGCCGAGGCTGGCGAGGATGCCGGGGCTGACGGGGTTGCCGAAGTCGACGAGGGCGCTTTGCCCGCTGCGGATGCCGATGCCGAGGCTGAGGCGCGCGCCCGCGCGCTTGCCGAGCACAACGCCCTCGCGCGCGTGTTCGACGACGTGCGCGCTCAGTCTGCCAGCAGCCGGCTCGTCACGCCCGCTCGCTGGGCCGAGATCGGCCTGGTTCCCGCGCACCTCACGCCCGACGAGTTCGAAATGCTCGTCTACGAGTACCTCGAGGACGATCGGGCTGCGCGTGCCGAGGCGGCCGCCGCTGCCGCTGAGCCCGAGCCTGCGCCCGTGTTCCGCACGGCCACGCGCGCCGTGGGCATCCCCGCGTTTTTGCGCTCTGCGGACGAGGAGCCCGAGGAGCCGGCGGCAGAGGAGGCGGGAGAACCAGCGCGCGTGTCGCAGGACGAGGAGATGTGCGAGGCCGGGGACGGCGAGCCGGTCGGCAAGGGCGATGCCGGTGCGGTTAGTGGCAATGCCGAGGGCGGTGTGGTTGGTACCGAAAGCTCCGGCGACCCTGGCGGCGCGAGTAGTCCTGACGGCTCCGGCGGTGCCGGCAGTCCCGACGGCCTTGGCAGATCCGACAGCCTCGATGGCGCTGTCGGATCCGGTGGCTTTGGCGGCTCTGGCAGCGTCGGCGATTCCGACGACCCTTTCGCCGGCCTGAACATCCCCGCAGGGTATCGCCTGGAGGAGATCGAAGGCGAGTACGTGCTGGTGGAGACTGGCGAGGGCGAGGACGATGTGGAGTTGGCCATCGATTGCGAGCACATCGCCACGCTCGTGGGCGCGCACAGCTACTACGTGTACGATCGCAGCATCATGACCGACACGTACGCGCACTGGGCGTTTCTCGCCGCCGAGGACGACCGCGTGGTCACGTTCGTCGAGTGCGTGCGCGAGGACTCGCGCGTCTATCCGCGGCCGCTGGCGGCATCGAGCCTGAAGAACCCGCCGTTTCGCATGACCGACGAGGACATCGCTGCAACGTGGGAGGCCGTGCAGGCGTCCGGCGAGCACCCCGACGTCGAGCGCACCGTCGCTTCGAACGGCGACGTGTACTTCTTCTCTACGAACCATCTTTCGCCCGCCTACGCCGCTTCGCTCGCCGAGTGGGACGCGGTGGAACGCCGCCTCCACATGTAGACAGCCGCGCGTCTTGGGAGCGGGTGCGCAGCAAGGGTGCGCTCGGTATAGCGCGCGCTGGGGTGCGATGCGGATACGCGCCCGCGCGCCGCGGAATCGCGTCTGCGTGCAGAGGGAAAGGGTTTGTGCTCGAGGAGCCTCCGCGCGCGATGCGTCTGCGCACCTGCGGAGAGGGCGCGCGCTTCGCCTGATGGCGCGGCCTTGGGCGCGGGGGTGCGGCGTTCGCTTGTTTCTTCGTTGGCGGGAGGGCCGCGGCGCTTTCCGGCTTTCGCGTTCGTTTTCCCGAACGGTTTCGCTGCTTGGCTCTTCGCCAAGCAGCGCACCTGAGGGCGTCTCTCCGTGTGCCGCTCCGTCTCGTGCGGCCAGATGGCTCGTTTTTGGCCACGAAACCGCGTTCTGGCACGGATCGGGGCGATTTTCCCCTCCACCCGGCAGACGCAAGGACTTCTCGTCAAGAAAATGCCAGGTCGCAGGTTTCCCTTCTGAGGCAAACGCTCGCAAGCCGTGCCAGAGCGCGGTTTCGTGGCCAAAAATCGCGGATTTCGCGACATGAAAGGCCGCAAGCGATTGCAGCGACTCGCCGCATCCGTCGTGTCGCCTGTTCCGCTCTGCATTTGCCCTGCGGAAGCGAGAGCGCGCGCGGGAAGGGCGGTAAAGAACGGCAATCGCGCGAATCCGCTCTTTCCGCACTTCCTCCGGGGAGGGGGCTTGTGCGCACGCTTCCTCCGGGGAGGGGGCTTGTGCGCACGCTTCCAGCATTCCATGCGCTTGCATTCCGCGTCTTGCATGCGCACGCGTCCGTGCGCTTTCGCACCCCACACACAAGAAGGCCCCCGGCGATAACGCCGGGGGCCGCAAGAAGAGCCGGCAGACCGTGCGAATAGGGGGGGAGGGGCGCGGTCTGCGGCGTCGAGGGGGTCTGCTACGGCAGCAAGCCCAAGCCGTCGAGCTCTTCCTTGACGTCGGCCATGCCGTACTCATCAAGGCAGGCAGCTGTCGGGCAACCCAACTGCTCGTCCCATCCGAACTTCGTGTATACCATGCTAAGCGCCGTCTGGAAGTCGTCGCGGTCCATCTTGTCGGTACCTTCGGTGAACGGCTCCTTGTCGGGGTCTTTATCGAAGGCCCAGGCGGTGATCACGTCGTGGACGTTGCGCAGGTCGTTGCAGCCGATGTTGCCATTCTCGTCGGTCATGCCGCGCACCGTGTTCGCGCGCTGCAGCGTCATGATCTTGGCGCCGGCCT
>ERZ826396.2216-NODE-2216-length-17194-cov-3.157535_pt1 | contig 17194 bp, 20 predicted proteins | sample MGYA00519926_ERZ826396 | MGnify/ENA primary metagenome ERZ826396 (study PRJEB31778, sample SAMEA3449230) | human gut metagenome | biome: human gut; feature: human-associated habitat; material: faeces | place: United Kingdom | collected 2010/2012 ... | reverse complement strand
AGGGTCAGCGCCTTTTCGATGTATTTACCGTTTACCGCGCCCGGATCGTTCCCGCCGTGCCCGGCGGCGATGTAGATTGTGGGTTTCGACATGTTGATCGCTCCTTGTTGATAATATAATTGATAAGGCCACGCCCAAAATTGACGTGACCAATATCGCTAATATGATTGCAACCCCGATATAGATATGGGCTGCTGCTGCCTGGCTGTAGATCATGTAACCTCCTCCCAATAGCGCGGGGCTGTGCCCGGGATCATCATACTGCTGGATGCAGACCGCAGGCACCGGTAGGTATTGCCGTTGTAGCTGTAGTACAGTCCCTCGGTCACCGACATCAGATGCCGGTATGGGATCGGGTTATTACGGTGCCCCTCTGCCCATTCGAGTGCGCCGATCGCGTCGAAGATCGCCATTGCGGCGGCGTCAACTTCATCCTGCCGGTCAGCTGTGGGCTTCGCATTGAGCAGTGCTTGTGCCGCGGCAACAGCAGTCTCGACATCGGAGAAGTCCTTGTAATCAGAGGGTGTATATTGCGCCACCATATCGATTGCCGTTTCAAGCAGCGTAGTATCCGCATAGGAAACATCCGCATTATCTCGTGCTCTTACGCGCAGCAGATAATTACCACCTATGGGCACCCGCTTGGGGGTTAATTGCACATCCTCAATTACAATCACACACGATCACCCCCGCAGTTGTCTTGTAAATCTCTGGCCCGATCGAGCAGGTTAGCAGCAGGTGGTGCCGTCCCGGCTTGTCTACGGTCAGCATAAACGTCAGCAAATTGCCCTCCGACACCACGCAAGACCCCTGCCCGACAACCTCTCCATAAAAATCATGCAGCTCCCACGTAGCCGACTGCACCATTACCTGTGCAGCCGGATCACATCCATAGATGCGCACGCGCTGCTGCCTACGCTCGCCCGGCATCAGCCGGATTGTTGGCCCATCCATCTAACATCCCTCCCAATCTGCACAATATCCCGCGTCCCACGCCGCGTTGTATCCCGGCATCCAGTCCAGCAGATAATCCCCATCCTGCCACGCAAACCGGATACCGGTTATATCCACTGTCATTAATACCGTGGCGTAATATGTGCTGTTGCCCGCCGCATCCCAAGCCCGCAAGGTGACGTAATACACGCCGTCCTCCAAGTCTGGCGGCACCTCTGCCGACCAATATCCGTCCTCGCCCAGTGCAAACACAAGGGCATGGTTGTCCGCCATGCCCGTGATGCGTGTGACCATATCAATCCTCCACCTTGACGCGGATCTCAAATGGCGCGCCGACGTGCACACGGTCGGTCACGCCGATAACCTCGACAATGCGCGGCGGGATGGTATCCAACACAACATTGCGGGTAATCTCAGCCTCAAGGCCAGTCGCGTCGACCACCTTGACCTTGATGACGTTGGCCCCCTCCTGCATGTGGGAGGGATTGGCGGTCAGGCTAAACGCGCCCGTCTGGCCGTCCACTGTAACCGGGCCCTGGTCGTGCCCATTGACGGTGACAGTCAGGGTGACGGATGTCAGCTGATCATCCGACGTGATGCCCGTAATCTGCACCGCCGCCTGGTTGGTTACAAGACCCTCCGCAGGCGAGGACAAACTAATGGTAGGCGCGGTGACTGCGATAGTGCAGGTGATTGACGCGGGGTCGGCGGCGTTGCCATCCTTGTCGGACACCGCCAGCGTGATGGCGGTACTGCCCTCCGTCAGCGGAGATTGGACGGCGTAAGAGAGATCATAGCCGCCCTCTACTGGTGTCAGGGTAAGCCCCGGCGCACCCTGTGTGATCTTGCTGCCGCCGTTGATGCGCAGGTCAAGAGTGGCGGGGTCAATGCCGCTATCGTTGTCTCGCAGTTGGGCGGTGATGGTTGGGGTGCAGGTATTGATCCGGCTGTCCGATGATGGGTAGGTGATGGTGGCCGTGGGCTTGACGCTCTCGTAGGCGGTCAACTGCAACTGGCTGCCCCACGTGCCGTCCTCTTGGTTGATCTCGGTCTCGTTGCCCGCCTCATCGGCGGCGATAATTTGCACGCCATAGTAGCCGCCCGGCAAATTGGCGCTGGATTCGGCGGGAGCGGTGCCCGCCAACACATAATACCCGTCATCCGACAGGGTGAGCGGGTACGTCTGGCCGTCGATAACGGCCTTGATGGTTGCGATTGACATTGGTTAGGCCTCCTTATATCAATTTGAGTAGTTTGCACGACCAGTCGGATACACTGGATGATGTGCTGCTGGCGGCAGAGATGTAGATTTTGCCCGGTTCGCCTCCACTTTGCCACGTCGACCACGGCATCGTTTTGACCATGTTATTAAACCCAACATCAAATTTCTCATCCGACGCGTCCCCGAAGTTAGCAGAAATCAGTAACGGTGCATGACTTACACGCGCTATGATCTGTTTCGCGACACTGTCGTAGTCGCACGATATGTGGATGATGGCGGTATATGTTGCCCTGTATAGATCAGATCCGCCCGCATTAAAATTTCCGCAGGCGGAGAATAGATATGCCCCAGCGTCCAGTCCATAACATGCAAAATACACATATCCGCTGCCTGTTAGCTGGGTGGAGACATACGGTTGCATAGGTTTAAGCGCGCCACTGGCCCAATTGCTCCAATATCCATTTTGATGGGTGTATATGCGCGTATACGTGTTGCCGCTGGTCGCTATATACCGCTGTATGATCCCAAGCGTTTGTCCCGTCTTAACGCTGTGGTTATACTCGGCGACCTCCATTATCCCCGGGGATACCTCGGGGCAGTTATCTACGCTCCTAGCGGTGGTTACGGTAGCAATATGGACACGCTGACCCGGCGTGATATAGTTGTTAAGGTTATCGTAATGCGGCACTGGGTCTGCCTGATCAACATATATGATATCCGTAAGCATTGACGGCACCGCCCCCACATCCGCCGCCGTGGGCATCTGCGCAAGCTTGCCGCTGCTGTCGAGAGTGGCGATGCCGGAGGGTTGGCCTTTGCTTTCATCCAGGCCGTTAACTGCATCTATGATCTTATTCATGTTCTCAGCACTGAAAGCGGTGCCGTCCGGCGCACCGTCTGGAAAAACGCTCTCGAATTCATATTCAGTTTCTGTGTTTTTATCCTTTGCCAGCACGCGCTTCGTGTTGGCTACCCATCGTTCTAACAGTGACATTTCAACCCTCCTGTATTGTTAGCATCCAGAGTAAATTGAGGATGCTATTGCTATTTTTACTGATTGTCACATTTGCCCGTGCGAGCAGGACATCTCCTGCAAATACCCCGAACTCTGTTGCATCAATGTCTGCGCTGGAGGCCGGAAGATTGACCAGGGCTGTGGTGACGCCGCCAGCCTGCGTGAGCTGCGTCAGCGGGTAACGGGCAATCTCATATTCCAATGCAGTGTCATATTTTGTGGCCGTCGCTGTCCCTGAGCCGAGCGCGATGTGCGTTGGTTTGAGCGACAGGCGGAGCGTGTCTGTCATGAATATACCGTTAAGGGCATCCAGCACGGTCTTAGTGATAACACCTGTATAATTTTCATCGCCGATTCTGCCTGTTGCAGAGGCCTTAATGGCCGGCATAATATTCACCTCCCCATATCCAGGGCTGCCCATCGTCTGCGAAGCAGCACAGCGGGGTGCGGATAGCATAGGTGGCCTGTAGCGCAAGCGCGTCTGCGGCCATGACGGACCCGATGACAATATCTGTATCGCGAATATCGGTCGGACTGTTTGCGTAGTCCCGCAGGAATGTTTTGCCGTAAGCAGTCAGATAGCCCTTGTCTTTCAGCTTTACCTCTACATGCTGCCATCTGCTGAGGAACAATGTGCGCTCTACAACAACATATTCACCGGTTATGTGGAGTTCGGGCCAATCAAGCCGCCATAGCGTAAATGGCTCCGTACTGCGCATCGAATCCACGGTCAGCGTCACAGTTGTCTCCGCGTCAGCGTAAGAGTAGAGCCGGTTTGCAGCGTAGGAGACCAGCTCCGCAGCCGTGCTATAGCGATCGTTGCTTTCTACTTCCTCAACGATTCCAGAGGCATTTGATTGTGCCGCAATCTGTCGGATAACCGGCACATTGGACAGCCGCACCCGCAGGGAGAAATAACCTCGATAGGTTATCTCTACTGTTTCGCCGCCTGTCAGCGCAGGTTCGTATTTATCATTGATAACAATTTCTGCGGAGTTATAGGCAAACAGCCATTGCTTGCTTACGTTATCGTTGTCGATTCCGCTGATGCCAACTGTCGCGAGCTTGCCGTTAACCCGGATCGTGGGCTGCTCGACAACCGGCCACGCAACGGCAATCTTGCCATCTTCGGCGTTGTAGATGTGTGTTTCGGTTTGCGGGTCCGTGATGCCGGTGGCACCCTTTACCGTTTGTACGGTGCGCATACTATAGGCTTCAACGGACTTTTGGATGTCTCGACAGCTTTCCGGCGGCTTGGCGGTCGGAAAATCCTCACGCACCAGGAATACAAAACGGAAGGGCTTGAAAACCGGCGTGTCATAGAACTCGTAGGGCGTAATTGCCGGAAGCGGCCCGGACGTGCCTGCGTAGAATTGCAGCGGGGTAGAGGTATAGCCGAGATATTCCCGCAGCGTGCTGGCGGTATTTACTTCGATGTTCCAAGTCGCGCCGACCAACCCTGCGATCTCGTTGAGCACGTTGTAAACCGTCATGTCCGGAGCGATATATTTTTGCTTTGGGAGGCCGGAAAGAGAGGAGGACACTGTACCCAACGCGATATTTTCCGCTGCGATGATATTATCGTAAATCTCTATGATGATTTCATACAGCGAGCTGTTTGCCCACGCCTTGTTGACGAACCGGCGTGTCAGCAAGTGATTCATGCTGTTTACCGTCAGCTCATAAATCGGTTTTTCGTACGGTGTTTTCCAAGTGGGGGATTTCGGGATTCCACACACGCCGCCATAAAGGAGATGTCCCGCATCATCAAACAGATAGACTGTGTCAAATGCGCGCGGTTCGGGGCGGCCGGTGATATCCACCGAGATAGTGCTTTCCGAGGAGGCTGCTGCATGATCTGTGATTTCCGCATCGCCCAGCATGGGATATTCGATTTTGTTGATGTAGCATTTAACCGCCATTGCTTTTCACCACACTATCAATGCTTCGCAGTACCAGATTTCCGACCCGGCGGCTATCCATAATAGCGTCGCCAGCTAGGTAGATATAAAAAACAGGGGGCGCTGCGGTATCCCGCGGAGCAATTGCGTTCATCATGCCATAAAGCCCGCCGAGCGCCGTATACTGGGCGTTTTCCTCGGCTGTCAGGACACGCTCGCCACGGTCCAGATATGCGGGATACCAATCGCTGGGCACGTAGTCTAACCCCACTTTCAAACGCGGGATTTTTGGGATGTGAAAGCCCTTGCCGCCGACAAGAGGGACCCACTCGGGGACTTCGATTTTGTTGATCCCGTTGATGAATTTATTGATTCCGTCAATAATAAAATTAATTGGAAACTTGACGCTCTCTTTGATGGCGTCCCAGATGCTCTTGAAAATGTTTTTGACATTATTCCATGCACCGCGCCAGTTTCCTGTAAAAACGTTTTTGATAAAATCGATGATATTGCGGAAGATGCTGATCACTGCGTTCAGCCGTTTGCTCACTGTCTCTGCAATGGAAGCGAAAATATCCCCAAAAACGGAGCCAAGTACATTTAGATGATTTTTGAGAGGCACAATCGCAATTTTGACCAGATCGGAAATCAACCGGATCAAGGGTGTGAGCGCCAGTTCCATGAGGTCGGCGATAGGGGTAAGCAGAGCTTCAAATAGGCTGATGACCGGATCAAGCAATTCCAGCAGGGTGCTGATAATGGGAAGCAGCGCGCCGAACAGCTCCAGTAAAGGCGGCAGAAGCTCAGAAATGATTGCAGTAACCGGCGGTAGGAGCTTATTGAAAAGCGAAACGAGCACCGGCATCAGATTGCCCATCAGATCGCCAATGACCGGGGCCAGGGATTCAAATAGGCTGAGCAAAGGAGGTAGCAGCGCTTCCACGAGCTCCAGCATCGGCGGCAGAAAGCTTTCGACGGAATCTAAGATAATGGGGAGTACTGATTCGATGGATGGAAGAAGCGCTTCAATGACGGTTGTCAATAGCGGGATCAAGCTTTCGCCGAGCGGGACGAGGAACATCTCCAAGCTGCGTTTTGCGCCCTCCAGCATGGAGGAAAGGTCATCGTATTTGACGGATTTGATTCCGTCCATCGCGTTTGCCGCATCATAGGAGCCGCCCGTAATATCGGCAAGTTGCGTGACGACCTCCGGACCGAGATCCTCCCACATCGTGCCGAATAGAGCGACGCCAGCTGCGTTCTGCGCAATCGGGTCTTTCATATCGGCCAGTCCACGGATTGTCTCATTAAACGCCTCTTTGGCGGTCTCACCGCCCGCGGCGAATTTTTTTGACATTTTGTCAGCATTCAATCCGATTGCGGCGAAGCCTTCCGCTGTTGTGTCGGAGCCGTCAATCACGCGGATGGACATTTCTTTGACCGCATCGCCGATTTTATCGAGGTTCCAAGCGCCCGTATCCGCGCCCTTTTGGAAAATGCTGAACATGTCGTCGGCGTCCAGCCCCAGCTTTGAAAATTGGACGGAATACTCGTTGATGCTGTCGATCAGTTCTCCGGAATAATCCAAGCCATTCTGCGCGCCGGCCGCGATCAGGCTCATTGCCTCTTCGCCGGAAGTGCCGAAATTGTCCATCATGGCCTTTGCGGCTCGGGGGGATTCCGGGATTTCATACCCGAATGTGTCCCGCAGGGCAAAGGCTGATTCCGTTACATTTTGCAAGCTCGCATCGTCCAGATCTCCGAGTTGCTTTGTAACGTCGGCCATTGCGTTTGCAATGTCTTCAAAATCCTCTCCGTAGTTGTTAGCGTAGATGCTTTCCAATACGTTTTGGTATTCGTCTGCGCTTTCCTTGGAGAGGCCGAGGGACGCGGCAAACTGATTCATCGCCTTATCCATATCAGTGGCGCTGTTGACTGCCGCAATGCCGATGCTGACTGCCGCAGTGCCAACGGCCGCAAAGGCGGCACCCACGCCGGCGGCGACTTTCTTGCCGGCGTTGACCAATTTGCCGCCGGATGAAGATACGGTTTTTTCCGCGTCCTTCATGTCCGCCTCGACGAATTTATCGTCAATTCGGACGTAATATTTCACCTTGTTTTCAGCCATAAAAATGCACCTGCCTCATATCGAGCAGGCGCTGGCTCTCTACCGCGGCGGTGAGGCGATTGGCTCTGTCTTAGGATAGTCGAGTTTAATAATTGCTCCACAGCGAGGACATTTGATTTCCCCTTTAACGACATCCGCCCGAAGAAGCAATTTCCCCGGGCGATGTGCGGTTTTGCAACAGGGGCAGCGGATATCCTTCACTTCTTCACCACCTGCCGTTCCAGCATGCCGTAAAGCTCTGAGAGGCCCGCCTGATAATCGGTTCCCCCAGGGCTGCGCAGGGCATAGAAAGATTTCAGTTCCATCAGATTTCGAATTGTTTCCTGATTGTATTTCGTCGGCTCTGGGAGAGGCCTGCGCCGGATGGACATAATTTCCCGCATCTTGGTGCGCTCAGATAGGCCGCTGAACAGGGCTGTAAAGGTGCGCCAGTGCATGCGGCCGATCTGGCCATGAAGGTCAATTCCGTAATCCAGCCAAAAGGAGCTGTAGATCGCGTCCGCATCCTGTGCAAAGTCGAAGCATTTTAGTTCCCGGCTTGCCACAGGATGCGATTGGTCAGCGATACAGTCCCGCAGGATTCCCTCGTAGAGTTCCATTTTTTGCATAGGATTTAACCGAAGGAGTTTTCGTTTGCTCATCACGAGAAGCTGCAAAGCAAGGTCTACCTTATCGGTATCGTCGAGTTCCGATTCCTCCAGCAAGGCCAGAACGCGCAGCCCCCGGTCAAAGGACAGATTCAGACGATATCCGCCGTAACGAGATACGGGCCTCTGGTAGAGGGAGAGCACGTCAATGCCTCCACTTCCGGGCTTTGGAAATGCCGTAATTTTGCGCGATCCGTTGTTTTCGCCGAGCGGCGTCCGCCTGCACGGCAGGGGCCACAACCTGCGTCAAGAAGGGCAGGATGTTCTCCAGCATCTCAATATAGCAGCCATCGTAAAAGCTGAGAATCTGCTGGAGCCCCTCATCTCCAAATACAAGGCGGAAAAGGCCAAGGACAGCCTCTCCGAGTGTTTCTTCAGCCCTCTCCACGGCCTCGGCCTTTTCCTCGCCTTTTGCCTGCCGAAGCGCAGCATACGCCTGCTGCGCTTTGATAAGATGCAGATATTGCGCGCGGTATTGCCGCGCGATGTCAGATGTGTTCAATGCCACTGAGATCGTATGTTGCACAATACCTTCGGAATCAACCAGATTAAGCGTTTCTTCAATCCGATTGCTGCGGCCAACCTGATAACCCATGAGAAGACCTCCTTATTATGCGGACACGGACACGTCCTCAAAGGTGGGAGCGCCGTTTCCGTGGATTGTAATGGTCAAGGCGTTCGGCTGGTTTGCGTCGCCATGACCCTCGGTGATATTAGCAAGCGTGACAGGCCAGACGATGGCCTTTGTATCGCTCTTATGCCGGATGCGCAGTTTTGTTTTTCGCGCCTCTCCAAATGCATACATGCGCTCCGGCGCAGTCAGGTAATCGCTGACCGGGTCGCCAGGCTTTTTGTCGCCGGTCACAGTTACAGTGAACTGCCCGCCAGTAACTTCCGTGCTGCCCCAGCCCTTATCTTTGTAATAGGTCGCTTGATAGAGCACCTCATTTAGGGCAGTGCTCAGATTTTTAGCGATCCCGCCGATATCGCTCCAAATTGGATCCGGAGCGCTTGCTTCAGATGTATCGAGCTCTGCGATTAGATCATAGTTAATATCGATACCCACAATACTACCTCCTAAAAATAGATTTTTGCGACAGCAATCATGCTGTAGATGTATTGGCCATCCTCCTGCTTTGTCACAAATTCAGCTTCATTGGTTACCTCCAGACCCAGCCACTGGTACGATTCGCCGTCTGAATAGGAAGAGAGAGAGGATAAGCGGTTTCCGATGGCAATCAGGGTGTTGTATGCGGTCAACTGATCCGGGTGCTTGCACAGCCAGAGCAGCGGGAGCTCATGAATCGCGGAGCGGTCATAATACACATCGCTGACGTGCCCGCTGTTGATCTCCACGCTGATGCCGGGTGTAATCGGCAATTGACCGATTCGCACAGGCGCGAACAGGCCAAATTGATTGACCAGCGTAATTAAATCGTTTAAAAATGCGGCCTGCGGTTCCACGCTATCCCTCCTCAAGCAATTTTTGCAGCAGCGTCTCCCAGTCTGAGCCAAATCGCGCGTATGCGGCCTGACACCACATTTTTGTGGCGTTTGCGTTGATGTCCGTGCTGGTTGCGCCCAAGTAATACTGCATAACGGCGTATACCGTGTCCCAGCTCAGCGTCCCCTCCTCAAGGTTGCTGGCCGTTTGGCTGCTCGCTATGAGGCCTCCCTGATCTTGCTTGCAGAAGTAATTGCAATCTTGCAAAATCTGTTGTGAGAGGATTGGTAGAACTCGCTGGATGTCCGCCTCGATCTGCGCTTTGACCGCAAAGGAATCCGTGTTGATTTCCAAGTCCATCAAATCAATCCTATCTCATAATGGTGCAGCGCACGGGCGGCATAAAGCGGCTCCACGGATTGCACGGTGAATTGTTGGTTATTAAAGGTGATCCGCTGCCCCTGTTTCCAATCGACGCCCCGCGGGATGCTGTTCGTGCAGTCGTAAAAGAGCAGCGCGGAGAGCTGAATTTGCTGGTTCTGCGCGTCTGCCACAAGTTTGCTGCTCGGTTCAATGCGAACAAAACGGATTTCTGCGCCCATCGACTGATCCGTTTCCCGGCCCCAGGTATCCGTTTGACCTGGAATATTTAGCGTAACGGTGTGCGGTAGGACAGCGCGCGGGATCGGTTTCACGTCATCACATCCATTCCCGTATAAAGTAATCCGGTTAAGGCTAGATATTGTATGGCGAGCGGGGAGACGGCACATCCGACCGGCCGCGTGGGTCCCGATACGCTGAATTTCCCGATTGTCATGCTCTGCGCCTCGCCGCCATTCACGCTTCCCAGCCCGCCGGAATTCAGGATAAACTCACATTGCGCGCAAACTGCTTTTTTGACCAGATCTTTTGCAAAAGGCGCAAGGCTGTCAAAACCCTGCGCCCTGATGCGATATTGTGTCAACTGGTCGATGATATCTTCGCTGCGCGACGCGATTGCGTCGAGGTCATCCGGCAGATCCGCGCATCCAGAAAAGAGCGCGTAATCCGCCCGGTTAATATACGCCATATCAGCCACCGGAGACGGCCGTCTCCGTGCGTTTGATGTAAACGGTTTTGGGCTTTGAGATTTTCAAGCCGTAGACCTTGCGTCCCTGCACGGCGGACGCGCCGATGAATTTGCCAGAACCTTTGAGGGATACGATATCAACCGGCTCCTGCCACTCCATCACGCGATGGCACCAGTCCGGATGTCCGCAAATAAATTCCGTCGTGGTCTTTTTGCCACCGACCAGCTCCGTATCGTCCTGCATCGTGTTGCAGCACTCGTATACCGGAAAGCCTGCAATCTTGCCAACCGCGCCAGCGGCGACAAGCTGCTGCGAGAGGTCGCCCTGCTTGATGAAGTGATCGTCCAGCATGAGCACTTCCAGATATTCCGGCGAAGCGAGCATCCAGCGGCCTGTTGCGGGTACGCCGGCGCGGGAGAGGTACGTCTTTGCTTTCAAAGCCTCTTTGTATGCCGTGGATTCCGTAGCCGCTGTCCGAGTAGCGGCAACCTGCACGCCCTCTGTTTTTTCGAGCAAGCGGATTGATTTCAGATCCATCGACAAGGCCAGAGAATACCCCGCGCTGTCCAGACGGTCGGCGATCAGATTATCCGGCACGGCGGCCGCGTCGTAACCATCAATGAGCTCGTTGACGGCTTCATCCTGATCAATGTTGAGATCGATATAGGAGGTGCTGCCTTCGCTGAGGTCGACGCCGGTGCTTTTGTTATAAGCCTTCACCTCAACCTCGGTATCCCGCACCGGGATTTTGACCTTCCCGGCTTTTGGGTTGCCCTCATAACGGTTATTGAAAATTGTTTTGTCTCTGGTCACAAGCGTCTGCCGCAGCTTCGCGTCAACCATCTTGGACCAGCGTTCCTGTTTGTTGTGCGCCACTGTTCATTCCTCCAGTTAAAGTTTAATATCGGGATTCAGCGCGGCAAAAGCTTCCTCTACGCCATCGCGCTTTGCTGAGCTTTTACCTTTCTGCCGCAGGCCCCATGCTTTGGGCGGAACATCCTCTTCTTCCTGCCGGATTGAGAATTCCGGATATTCTTTCAGGAAGTCCTCGAGTGCATCCTTCACAGCGTCTTCATCCAGCTCGCCAGAGCTGTCGAAGCACTCCTCGAATCCAGCAAGCTTGAGGGCAGCTTTCGCACCTTTGGCACTGATTTGAAGATCGGCAGCCAGTTCACGGACGACGCCGCGCAATAGCCTGTCGTTGGCTGCTTTGAGTTTTTCCTCTGCCTTTTCTTCCGTTTTGGACGCGTCGTCATCGTCCTTTTTGCCCGGCTTTTCTTTGGCAGCCTCGCGCTGTTTGTACTGTGCGTTGCGCGCGCCTTTGCGAAATTGCTTATCAAGCAGTTCATCCAGTTCCGATTGCTTCATGGTGACATCTTTGTCGTCACTCTCCGACGATTCGTCTTCGTCCGGGTCGTCGTCACCCTCACCGGCATGCGTGCTGTCCGTGTCCTCATCGTCTTTTTCGCCGTCCGCCTTACCGCCGGCACCCGGGATGCCTACGATTGGCAGAACGGGGAATAACAAGATCACCCAGAGGACGTGCAAAAATTGTTTCATAGGTCTGAACCTCCCGTTTTAAGCCCGTCGGCTGTTATTTGCGGCCTTGCCGCCCCGCCCGCAGTTTTAAGCCGTAAGTGCGTTTTGGGCATGAAAAAAGCCCGCAGCCGTGAGGCTGTGAGCTTGATCCCAAATTCAGTTGTTATCGTGCGAGGATCGTCATGATGTCGGCGCACAATTCGCCGATTTCATTTGTGTGGTCGCCGTTACCGGCCAGACCGTGCAGGGCAAAATAATCCGACACGCTTTCCTCCAGCTGCCATTCTTCTGCTTCCGATAGCTCGCCGGATGGGTCGAAGGGTAGATTCATTTTTTCCAGCAGTTTTAGCTGATTTTTTGTAAACAGCCGTTTCATTGCGCACCTCCTTTCAGTTTGTCCCGAAGTTTAGAAGATGTGGGCCAGACGGTCGTAACCACGCCGGTATCCGGATTGACCGCAACAGTCGCCTGCTCGCCGATATAGCGCTTGCTTTTTCTGCCCTTACTGTCCTCTTTTATCTTACTGATTTCCAGAGGCTTCGTCAAGGCATCCTGTATGTCTGCGGTCTTCATGCCGCGGGTTTCCGCCCGGAGAACGCTGTGAACGGAAATGCTCGCTTGCAAGCCATCTTTCGTTTCGGTACCATTTATTTTCTGCACGGCCTGTTCAAAGCGCCGCTGGGAAGCAGTTGCTTTGCCGCTGATGCTGCGGCCAAACTCATGCGTCTGTTCCCGGTCACTCCTGCGGGTACGTCCAGTGGACCGCGTGAAGGAGGCCAGCTTATTCTGCCGTTCCTTCAGCTTCAAAGAGGATTTCGCAAAGGCTTCTTTATCTCCAAGTGCGTCATAGACAGCGCATTCCCGCTTGGCGGCGCGCACATCCCGTTCCAAAGCCCGTTGCTTTTGGCTCTCTCGGTATTTTCGGTCGTTCTCGGCACGATCCTCTGTGGGGAAATACCGCTGCATGGATACGCCCGGAATAAACGGTGTCTTGAAATGACCGCAGTTGATACCGAATAACCCGTCAGGATCGCCGATGCTGGAGGAAGACTGCGGATAAAAGCGAATTTTATTACCGCGAAGATTCTCCACGGCACCGGACTTATTCGACTTTGAGAATATCTTGCCCTGATCCTTTGCGCATTTTGGCCGGGCGCCGGAATGGCTGGAAACGGCGAACAGATCAAGGTCATAAGCCTCCATCCGTGCATCCTGCGCCGCATGGGCGGTATTGGTTACCGTTGTGCGGATATCCATGTTGACATATGCTTCCGGACTCCATTCCCGACCAGACTTATCCACAAACGCGGGAATGCCTCGATCGAGCATCTCTTGGATGCACTTGCGGACTGCCTGCTGCCGGGTTTCCGCGCCGATTACTGCGGCGCCGGTGTGCTTGTTCAACAGGTCAAGGATGGGTTGCTTCTCAGCGTTGTCCTTGAGATAACCGGCAACTCCTTTTATCAGCGTTGTCCAGGCCGGTTTCACCTTATATCCCATAACAGTATTGACCATGTTTAAGCTTTTCTTGGCCTGTTTTGCATAAGCACTGGCGGCCTGTGCGGCGGATTTTGCGGGTGGGATTTTTGCTGCTTTCGCGTATCCATCCTTTGCGAGCTGACGGAAGCCCGGTTCCAATTGCTCAACGGTATCTTTGGCGGCGGCTTGTAAGGCAACCTCAATCATCTGCGGTGCAATCCCCGCTTTTTGTGCTATGATACGCGCAGCGTCTTTTTGCAGCATGCCCATCTGGGCAAGCATTTTCAATTCCCACTTCGCCGTGTCCGTTATTTCCATGTTCTTGGCGAAACGCTTTGCAATGCTGAGCAGCAGATCGTCCTCAATGTCTGCATACAGGCCGGACAGGGGAGAGGAGAGCCGAGACGCTTCATATGGATTCATACGCCCTCACCCTCAGTTTCCTCTTCTTCACCGCTTTCCGCGCCGAACAGGTCCACATCGGAGCCGGATACCCTGCGGTTTTCTTCCGCGATTCGGTCAAGTTCTTTCTGCGCATCCTTTTTGCTGCACCCGTTAAGCTCCATAATAGCGGTCAGCTTTGATTTCAGTTCGGCTTGAACTAGTTTAATGTTATTATCGAGCTTTGTGTTGTCGTCGTTGATAATGCTGTCGTCGAAAGATACTTGCGCATCCGGTTCCGCCGCGCCGTCCAGAAAGGCCAGAGCCTTCACCATATCGACAATCGCAGGGCCAAGCAGCAACTCATGCTTGCGGAGATTCTGATAGAGGTCAGATTTCTCGCTGATCACCTCGGTCGCTGTTTTTACGCCGCCCGCCTCGAATTGATACCGGTCGTTGCCGAGGCCGCATTTTTTGGAGAGCAGATTGAGCATCAACCGGATTCCCTGCTCATGCTCTGTGGCGCGAATCGGAGGGCTGATATCCTTGATTTCCTGCGTTGCACCGTCGGGAAGCTGCATCGCATAAAAAGCCACGTCATTGCTATCAAAAATGGGCTGCGCTGTGCCGTCCTTTGTCATCTGGATTTTTGCCATCGTGATCGGCACCATGATCCGTTTGCGGCCCAGGGCAAATTCGTTCGTATAGCTGTCATAAGCCAAATCGAGTGACCGCAATGCGGAAATCGCGTTCGCGTAGACAGAGACGCCCATCGGGCAATCCAGATCAAAGTTATTGGTGATGTTGGGCGTGATAATCTGAAACAGCGGCGTTTCGGAACCGGTTTCAACCTTCGGCGCGAGATCGGGGCAATACTCCTCCAACGATAGCTCCTCGCCGGTTTCATTGTCGAAGAGGTGATTTTCAATGCTATACGTTCCGTTTTCGTCCAACACGTGCAGCTGCAAATAGCAACATTCTTTCTGTCGGATTGCCCGGACGCCGCCGAAGGCGCATTCTGTTACCACTCCATTATCCCAGGCAAGGGGGTGTACCAGATCGGCGCGGATGCAATCGATCACCGGTTCATTGTCGCTGCTAAGGTATTCCACAAAGGCTCCTGTTCCAAGCGCAAATGCCAGTTCAATAAGCTGGTTCCCGCGCACCGTGAACCGGTTTTTTTGCAGCAGTTCCTCCAGTCGTTTTTGAAAGCCGCCGGCGTGAATCGCAACGCGCTCATTGAGCAGGAGATTCGCCCAATCTTCCGCGATACATTTCGCCATCTGGAGCGAAGCCCGGCGTACTCCGACCTTCTGGATGCCGTTGTACACGCTATAGGAGTGGAAATTCTCGAGGTCCCCTTGATACCAGTCGAGCCATTCATCCACCTTTGACCGATAGGCGGCGTCAACGGTTAAATATCCTCTTTTTTTCAAATAGGCGGAAATGTCCAAATGATCAGCTCCTTATGCTGCGATATACAGGATATCCTGCTGCACGCTTTCCGTACTGTATTCCGTGCTGTCCAAGCTATCCACGTTCATAAGGCCGTCGTCCAACCGGATATCCATATTCTTTTTCTTTTCATCGTACACTGCTTGCTCAAACGCTTCGATAATATGCACACAGCGCTCCATGATCTTCCATCTGTGCTGCGCGATCAGGCTGTTGTAAAATGCAATCCGGTCATTGATCGGACCTTTGACTGCATTTTTGATATCAATTGCCACATGAGCCTGCATACAGGCAGACTCCAAACCTGCAATAAGCGTTGGTTCCGCGCTGTCGCAATAAACCTCGTACACCTTAAAGCGTGCTTGCGCGCGCCGGACGAAATCGACAAACGCGTCTTGCAGTTGCTTCGGGTTGAGCCGCTTTTTGCAGTAAAACTCATCCAGCGCAATCACCTGCCGATACCCTTGGGTAAAGCCAGTGAGGGTAAAAGAATGGGCCGATTTCGTGCCTCCGAAATCAACCCCAATTACCGCATATGAAATTTGATTTTTTATTAACCATTCATCCGTAATGAGATAATCCTGAACATGGTCTGCGAACTGTTGATAGATTAAACCATCAGCGGCGACCCATTGTCCCAAAATGAAGCGCTTATAGAATACGCTGCCATGTGGCCATGCGCGTTCGTAGCGCTGAATGACAGAAGGAGAGAGCGTAAGGTTATCCGCCATTGTAAAGTGCAGATGATACACACGCTTCTCTTTTGCTTTGAGGAGGAATTCTTCCCGGATGTAATGATGTGGCCCCTCCGGATTGCAATTCATCCAGATTTTTGCACCGGTTACGGAGCAACGGCCAATCATCTGATCAACGAAGGAGCGAGGGAAGAGAGCGGCCTCATCTGCATAAGCTCCCGCTGCGGTTAAACCTTGCATTGCATCTTGGCTGGCCTCCGTGTTCGCGCCATAGAGATAATATGTATTGGCGCCAATCTCGATATGCGCGTCAGATCCGGATCGGATATATTCATGCGGCCATCCCCAAGCTTCCAAGATTTGTAGCATGGGCTTGATCACGTTTTTTTTTAGGGCACCCATCGTTTTACCCGCCAGGATAAAGCTTTCTTCGGAGAACATTTCTTGCGACCAGATCAGGAAACCGACGATACAGGCGATCGTTTTACCAGATCGGATTGATCCGTCTGCAACGACGAAATCGTTCGCCGCGGATCGCAAGCCCGGTCGCCACCAGTGGATCAGGCGCTTCTGCTGATCAGAGAAGGGCTTGAACTTAAATGTCGCTGGTTTCTTCCGTTTCTTCGGCATCGTCGTTCTCCTCGTTAAATAAAACATCCAGTTCTTCGCCTGCCGGCCGCATGGCCTTGAGGAAGGACTGGATGCTATCAGAATTATCAGTGTCGCCGAGTTCCTGGTCCCTGGCGCGCCTAGCGCGGTCAGTACGGATCTGCTGCTCGGCAAGGTCAGCGTCTGTTTTATCTGTCTGGCCGGCGTATTTAGCGATGGCCTCATATGCCTTAACGTCACCTTCCAGCGCTTTTTTGATCATTGCAGCGTTGACAGCGGCTTCCAGCGTACTTTCCAAGCCGAGAGCTTCTAAGGTGGGGGACCATTCCGGGTTGTCTATTTTGGCGGTTAGGAGCAGATTCAGCGTCTTTCGGAAATCCGCTTTTCGTCGTCGAACCTTACCCGAAGCTTTACCACCCAGAACAGAAAGCTCTCGCTGTTCACTCGCGGTTCGCTCATGGAAGCCGTGACCTTTTAAATTATCTTTATTTGGCACCTCACCACCTCATTATTGACAGATTTGTTATTCTAATGTATTGTAAATATGAAACACGCTGACTGCTCTAGTCCTTAATAATGGAGGTGAGGAAAGCTGAAGACGCAATTGTTATATGGCGACTTGATATCAGCGGTCATTGTAATTAGACTTTGATTA
>ERZ826396.2215-NODE-2215-length-17194-cov-11.044518_pt1 | contig 17194 bp, 11 predicted proteins | sample MGYA00519926_ERZ826396 | MGnify/ENA primary metagenome ERZ826396 (study PRJEB31778, sample SAMEA3449230) | human gut metagenome | biome: human gut; feature: human-associated habitat; material: faeces | place: United Kingdom | collected 2010/2012 ... | reverse complement strand
CCCTCGAGCGCGCCGCGGCCGGCCTGCGCGGCGAGACGGGCACGGTGATCACGGCGTAGCCGCTTTTGCCGGCTCCGGGCGCCGGCCGCTGCAAGATCGGCGCCTCGGAGTTGTCCAGCGAGCGGCGGCACCTGCTTCGGCAGGCGTCGCCGCTCCATTCAGGGTTATCGCGGATCGCGCGGTTATGCTTCCGTCGATCCGTGTTGCAAATTCTCGTTCGCCAATCATATTCACCTCGACTCCCTGAAAGGGGGAGGTTCGTATGACCGAGAATGCAAAGCAAAAAAGCAAGAAGAAGCGATCCATATCGTCGTTCACCATCCTGCTGATCATCCTGATCGCGCTGGCTTTGGTGACGGTGGCGATGTCGCTGGCAGGCGTGGAGGGCGTCACGGGCGCGACGGTGGCCAACGTGGCGACGGCTCCCGTCAAAGGCTTCACTGACGCGTTGCCTGTGTGCTTGTTCGTTCTGATCCTGGGCGGCTTTTTGGGTATCGTCGCCGAGACGGGAGCGCTTGACGCCGGCATTGCCGCGTTGGTGAAGAAGCTCAAGGGCAACGAGCTCGTGCTCATTCCCATTCTGATGTTCATCTTCTCCATCGGCGGCACGACGTACGGCATGCTCGAGGAGACGGTTCCGTTCTACCTGCTGCTCGCGGCGACGATGGTCGCGGCGGGTTTCGACAGCGTGGTCGGCGCGTCCGTCGTTTTGCTGGGTGCCGGCTGCGGCGTGCTTGGATCGACGGTGAACCCGTTTGCCGTCGGTGCTGCCGTGGACTCGCTGAGCACGTCGGGGATCGAGGTCAACCAGGGCGTCATCATTCTGCTCGGCGTCATCCTGTGGCTCGTGTCGTTGGCCATCTCCATCGTGTTCGTCATGCGCTATGCGAAAAAGGTCAAGGCTGACAAAGGGTCGACCATCCTGTCGCTGCAGGAGCGTCAGACCATGGAGGCCGAGTTCGGTAAGGATCGCCAGGAGGCCGAGGCCGCCGAGGCCCATCCGGACGAAAAGCTCATGACGGGCCGTCAGAAGGCGGCGCTTTCGGTGTTTGCCCTGACGTTCGTGGTCATGATCGTCGGGTTCATCCCGTGGAACGACTTCGGCGTGAGCGTGTTCGACGCGGGTGCGGTCACCGAGGAAGTCACCGAGCAGGTGTCCGGCGAGGATGTTTCCGCGGTGTGGGCTGACGCCGAGGGCAGCGATCTCGCGTTCGACGGCGAGGTGTCCGGCACCGTCACCGCCGAGGAGCAGGTGTCCAGCGGCTGGTCGGCGTTTCTGACCGACGTGCCGCTCGGATCGTGGTACTTCGACGAGGCGTCCACGTGGTTTTTGCTGATGGCCATCATCATCGGGATCATCGGCGGCGTGTCTGAAGGCCGTTTCGTCAAGGCGTTCGTCAACGGCGCCTCCGACATGATGAGCGTCGTGCTGATCATCGCCATGGCGCGCTCCATCACGGTGCTCATGGGCGAGACGGGGCTCGATCTATGGATTCTCGAGAACGCCGCGAACGCGCTCAGGGGCCTGTCCGCAGTCGTGTTCGCGCCGATGTCGTTCTTGCTCTACATCGTGCTGTCGTTCCTCATCCCGTCTTCGTCCGGCATGGCCACGGTGTCTATGCCCATCATGGGCCCGCTGGCCGACTCGCTCGGCTTCTCGCCCGATGTCATGATCATGGTGTTCAGCGCCGGCAGCGGCTTGGTGAACCTGTTCACCCCGACGAGCGGCGCCATCATGGGCGGGTTGGCGTTGGCGAAGGTGGAGTACTCCACGTGGCTGAAGTTCGGCGCCAAGCTGTTCGTCATTTTGGGCGTTGTGTGCATGGTCATCTTGACGGCGGCGATGATCCTCGTTCCGGGAACCGCCGGATAGCCGCGTCCTCCTTGCGTGCGGGTCGGGGTAGCGGCGCGCACGCGCAAAGGCGCGCTCAAGAGAGAGGGGCTCTGCTTGCGGCAGAGCCCCTCTTGCGTTGGCGCGGAGCGACGAAGTCGCGCGGCGCTTCGCCGCCGTCAGAGACGCTTGCGCATCCACACGTGCTCGACGTGCTCGTCGAGCTCCACGGGGCCGTACTGCTCGTAGCCTGCGCGTTCGTAGAAGCCAGCGGCGCGGCACTGTGCGTGCAAGCGCATCGAGGTGGCGCCTCTCTCGCGGGCGACGCGCTCGGCCTCGGCCAGAAGAAGCGTGCCGAATCCGCCGCGGCGCGCTTCGGGCAGCACGGCCAGACGGCCGAACACCCAGCATGCGCGTGCGGCCGCACCGTCCTGCATCGCAACGAGGGGAGCGGTCGAGCCCTCCGCATTCGGATCGTCGGGGTCGGGGAACGTTCGCGCGCAGCCCGCGAGGCGTCCGTCTGCGTACAGCGTCAGATGGATGGTCAAGGGGTCGGCGTCGGTTTCGTCGAACTCGTTCTCGAACCCCTGCTCCTCTACGAACACGCGTTCGCGCACGAGCCGCGCGTCTTCGAAGTTGCCGCGTTCGATGCGCACCGCCATGGTCTGCCGCCTTTCTTTTCCGTCGCTGCCTGAGAGGGCAACGATACCATGAAAACGCGCAACGGTCATCCTCTTTCGCGAGGTCGTGTGGACGTTTTCTGCATAACGGGTCCGTGTGCGGCCGGTTTGGGCCGTATCGTCGCTCCACGGGGACGAAAAGATGGTAGAATCATGCGATCTGTAGGGAATCGCACGAGGCTTGCCGGATAGGAAGATGCGCAATGCAAATTCGCGAACAACTTGAACAGCTGATCGACGCGGCCGTGGCGGCTGCGCGCGAGGATGGGGCGCTTTCGCTCGACGAGACGCCGCAGGCGGCCCTCGAGCGTCCGCGCGACGAGGGCAACGGAGACTGGGCGTCCACCGTCGCTTTGCGTTCGGCGAAGCTCGCCAAGAAGAATCCGCGCGAGATCGCCCAGATCATCGTCGACCACCTGCCTGAGAACGACCTTGTCCAGTCGGTTGAGATCGCGGGCCCCGGCTTCATCAACATCCGCTTGAAGCCTACGGCGCTCCAAAGCGTGGTGGCCGCCGTCCGCGCCGAGAAGGGCGACTTCGGCAAGGGCGAGATCCCCGAGGGCGAGCGCAAGATCAACCTCGAGTACATCTCGGCCAACCCCACCGGCCCCATGCACGTGGGCCATGGCCGCTGGGCCGCGCTCGGCGACGCCACGGCGCGCGTCATGCGCCATGCCGGCTACGACGTGTACGAGGAGTTCTACATCAACGATCACGGCACCCAGATGGACAACTTCGGCGAGTCGGTGGCCGTGCGCTACCAGCAGCTGCTCGGCCGCGATGTGGAGATGCCCGAAGCCTGCTATGCCGGCGCGTACGTGAAGGACATCGCTCAGGCCATCATCGACGAAGACGGCGACAAGTGGCTCGATGCCGACCCGACCGAGCGCATGGAGAACTTCCGCGAGCGCGCCTACGCCTACGAACTGGCCGAGCAGCACCGCGTGACCGAGCGCTTCGGCACGACGTTCGACTGCTGGTTCAGCGAGCGCAGCCTCTACGAGCCCGACGAGAACGGCGAGAGCGCCGTCGACCGCAGCCTTGCGGCCATGGACGAGAAGGGCTACATCTACGTCGAGGACGGCGCCACCTGGTTCAAGTCGAGCGCGTTCGGCGACGAGAAGGACCGCGTGCTCATCAAGGCCAACGGCGAGATGACGTACTTCATGAGCGACGTGGCGTATCACTACAACAAGATGGAGCGCGGTTTCGACCACCTCATCAACATCTGGGGCGCCGACCACCACGGCTACATCGCCCGCTGCGAGGCCATGCTCGCCGCCTGGGGTTGGCCCGGCGCGCTTGAGATCATGCTCGGCCAGCTGGTGAACCTGTTCCGCGATGGCGAGGCCGTGCGCATGTCAAAGCGCACGGGCGAGATGATCACGTTCGAGGAGCTCATCGACGAGGTGGGCGTGGACGCGACCCGCTACCTCATGCTGGCGAAGTCCTCCGACCAGCCCATCGACTTCGACATCGAGGTGGCGAAGAAGAAGGACGCGTCGAACCCGGTGTACTACGTGCAGTACGCGCACGCGCGCATCTGCTCGATCCTGCGCAAGGCCGCGTCCGAGGCCGATGCCGCGGCTGCCGAATCCGGCGAGCTGTCGATGGACGAGCTGGCTGCGAAGGTCATCCCGGCCGACGTGGACCTCGCGCCGCTTGCGCACGAGAGCGAGCTTGCGCTCATGCGCAAGATGGACGACTTCGGCCCGCTCGTGGCCCAGGCCGCCCGCGACCGCGCGGCGTTCCGCCTGACGCACTACGCGCAGGACCTTGCCGCGCTGTTCCATTCGTTCTACACGAACTGCCACGTCATCGGCGAAGAGGCGGCGCTGCGCGACGCGCGCCTCGCGCTTGTGGACGCCGCCCGCATCGTGCTGGCCACGACCCTGGGCCTTTTGGGCGTGAGCGCGCCTGCGAAGATGTAACGTCCTGTCGCATGCGACGAGAAGGCCGCCCTCGGGGCGGCCTTTTTTTGCCAGAAGCGTGGCAGTGGCGGCGAAGGCGACGGGGCGGCAGGGCCGTGACAGGGGGGACGGGGATAATGTCACATTCCCATATGCTTTCAACGGCCGAAAGGCATCGGAGAATGTGACATTATCCCCGTCCCCCCTGTCACGCTACGTCGCCGCCGTCTACACGTTGTCCTCGAGGTCGACCTGCATGAGGAAGACGTTCTCTCGGAGGCGCTTGTACGACGAGCGGCATAGGTCGCCTTCCTCGTAGCGCGCCTGTATCTGCTCGAGCTCAAGGCGCAGGCCGAGTCGCTCGATCTCCACTGCCTTGTCGGCCGTGGTGGTGATCGCCGTGATGGAGGGGTTCGTCTTTCGAAGATTGCGGGCCATCCGCTGGTACTCCAGAAGAAGCGCGCTCACATCCTCGGTGGGGAAGTCGTCCTGCGGGGAGGCCAAAAGCGCGCTCAGCTGTTCGGAGACGCGATCAGCGCAGCGGATCTGCAGGTCGCGGGCGGCTTGCGTTCGCTCGGTCGTGCCTTTGCCGGGAAAGCCGGGTGCGAGGAGATGCCATCCTGCGCGCACGAGTGCGCGCAGCCTCAGCAAGAAGCTCTGCAGCGACCAGCGTCCGTGGTGATGCAGCAGCATGTTCTCGATGTGGTTGAGGCGGTTGAGATGGCGGTATCCGGCGACGGGGTGGACATCCTCGCTCTCGATGAGCTTTTCGACGAAATCTTGCTCCCAGCGCAAGGCTTGCAGGCGAAGCGCCGTGTTCGGCTCATCTTCGATGTCGTTCGTGCTTTTGATGCGCGCGATGCGCTGGTTGTAGGAGCGCAGCACGAGCTGCGTGGCTGCGCGCGTCTCGGGCGTCTGCCGCGAGGAGAGCTCCCCGATGACGGAGCGCAGTATCTCCAGGCTCACGGCCGTCTCGTCGCAGCGCAGGTCCTCGTCGGTGGCGCCCTTCTTCGGAGCCAGAAGGGGCACGATGAACGTGGCCAAAAGCAGCGTGACCACGATGACGCCGCATGCGAGGAAGATGACGAGGTCGCGTTGGGGGAAAGGGGTCACCGTTCCCGCATCGGTGGGCAGATACAGAGGGATGGTGAACATGACGGCGAGCGTGATGGTTCCTTTTGGGCCGGCGAGCGCCATCGTCAGCGCCGAGCGCGCATCCGCAAGCCAGCTCGGACGCTCTCCCTTCGCGCTCGAGCGTCCGTGGACCCGCTCGACCCCGAGCAGCCACAGGAAGCGCACGGCCAGGTAGATCGCCGTGATCAGCAAGACGACTCCGATGAGGAAGCCGTTGTCGAAGCTCGTGTCCTCCCATGTGCGCTGCATGGCGCGCGGCAGCTGCGTGCCGAGCAGCACGAACACCACTCCGTTGAGCGCGAACGACACGACGCGCCACACGCTTGCCGACACGATGTTCATGCGCGAGATGGACGGGCCGACGGCGCGGGGGGAGATGACGTTCACCAAGCCTGCGGCCACGACGGCGAGGATGCCGCTCGCGCCGACCGCATTGGCGGCAAGGTACACGATGAAGGGGGTGAACAGCTCGAACAGCACGTGGAACGTCGTGTTCTCCAAGCCCCATGAGCGCACCTTGCGCACGAGGAAGTTGCCCAGATAACCCAAGACGAGTCCGATGAGGATGCCTCCGAAGAAGCTGAACAAAAAGTCCGCAGCCGCATCGGCGAGAGAGAACGAGCTGGTGATGGCTGCAGTGAGCGCGAACTGGAACGCCACGATGCCCGAGGCGTCGTTGATGAGCGATTCTCCCTCGAGGATGCTTTTCGCACGAGGCGAGAGGTCGGTCTCTTTCGACAGCGAGGCCACGGCGACGGCGTCGGTGGGGCCGAGCGCTGCGCCCAAGGCGATGGCGGTGGCCAGACCGATGGCCGGGATCACCCAGCTTACGGCGAAGCCGATGATGAGCGCCGTGACGATGGCGAGCACGACCGCGAGCGAGAGCACCGGTCTGCGGTTTCTCCACAGCGCCGCCTTGTCGACGTTTTTCGCCTCGTCGAACAGAAGCGGCGCGATGAACAGCACGAGGAACAGCTCCGGGTCGAGCTGAATGCTGATCTGGCGCTGCGCGAGAAGCGCGATGCCCAAGCCGAGGACGATCTGTATGAGCGGGGAGGACACCTTGGGAACGAGCTGGTCGATGACGGAGGAAAGCAGGACGGCGGCCAGCATGAGCAAAGCGAGCATGAGCGCTTCCAAAGGTCGTTCTCCTCTCGGTTTCGTGCGTGATCGGCCCTTATTGTAGCCGATTCTCTCCGCTCGTTCGGAGTGTCTGTCGAAGAAGTCGGAGGAACGTTTTCTCCCTTGGGCGGGGCAGGGGGTCCTTCATAGCGCGTTTGCAGGAACGCGCGGTTTCGAAGAGGCGCGTTCGAGTGCAAGAGGGCGTGTTCGGAGGAACGGGCGCATCGCGGCGCTTGAGGGCGATTCTCAGCGAGAGGCCGGCATCGGTCGAAGGGGCGCGCTCAACGTCGGCGAGTCCTTCTCGCGCGGGCGCATCCTCAAGACGTCAGGCGAGCGGCAGCGACAGCTCCACGGAAAAGCCCCGTTCCGGTTCGCTTTCGATGGAGATCGAGCCGCCGTGGGCCCGGACGATGCGGTCCACGAGCACAAGCCCCAGGCCGTGCTCCTCGCCGTACGACCCCGCCGCGCTGCGCGCGGTGCGCGCGCGGGCGAGCCGCGCCTTGAGCTCGGCCAACTCTTCCGCAGACGTGCCCGCGCCGTCGTCGGCCACGCGCACGAGCGCGCGTTCGCCCCGCACGGCCAGCGTCACCTGCACCCGGCAGCCCCGCTCGTTGTGCAGGCGCGCGTTCGCGATGGCGTTCTCGACCGCGCGGCCGATCAGGCGCTCGTCGGCCAGCACGACGGCGTCGAGCGCGTTTTCGTCCAGGTCGAGCTCGAGGGGGTGCAGCTCGTCGAGGCCGCTGTTCACATGCTCGACGACCACGCTGCGCAGAAGGCGCGGCAGATGGACGCGCTCGAGGTCGAGCGGTTGCATGTCGTAATCGAGTTTCGAGGCGGTGTTGAGATCGGTGACGAGATCCTTGATCTTGAGCCCCTGCGCGCGGATGACCTGAGCGTCTGCGCGCACATCGTCGCTCGCGCCTTCGTCGGCGGCGATGGCGTCGGCGTAGCCCAAGATCATCGACAGCGGCGTGCGGATGTCGTGGGACACGCCGCGGATCCAGTTCGCGCGGGCGGCGTCCTTCTGCTCGATGATGCCGCTCGTCTCGGTGATGCGCTGGCCGATCTCGCGCAGATCCCCCTTCAGGTTCAATTCGGCGGCCCGTCCTTCGGACAGCGCGTCGAGCGCGTCGACGATGGGGCCCACCGCGCTTTGCGTGCGCCGCCGCGCGACCGCGTAGAGGACGAACAGGATGCCGAGGTCGACTGCGAACACGAGGAGCACGTACAAAGGCAGGTTGGCGATGGTGGAGGCGGGGTAGGTGAGGCTTTCGTGCCAGTACTCTCCCTTCGGGAAGCCCACGACGAGCAAGCCGTCGTCGCGATCCCAGAAAAACGCCGGGTAATCGGCGATCTCGGCGTAATGCGCGGCCATGGCGACGTCGTTCGGAGAGAAGGAGCGCGGCACCTCGTCGGGGACGCGCTGCGACCAGGCCACGGCGCCGCTCTCGTCCACGAGAAGCGCCCAGGCGCCCCGCTCGTCAAGCGCCTGCTCGCCGTCCTCGGAAAGCGTCCATGCGCCGTCCTCTCCGCGCGAGAGGGCGGCGTCTACGGCGCGCACTGCGGTGGCGGGCGAGTCGTCGTTGTAGTGCTCGTTCGATTCGCGATAGGCGATGAGGGTGTACAGGAAGAAGTCGACCATCACGATGAGGAGCGCGAGCGCTACGAACATGAGCATCTGCTTCGTGAAGAACCGCGCGAGGCTCGGTGTGGAGGTCTGCCGTCTCGCCCTCGTCGACCGCGTCATGGCTAGCCGCGCTTCACGAGTTTGTAGCCCAGGCCGCGCGCGGTGACGAGCGAGGCAGGCTTCGACGGGTTCGCTTCGATCTTCTCGCGCAGACGGCGGATGTGGGCCATGAGCGAGTTCTCGTAGCCGAACGAGGTGCCCCAGCACGCCTCGCACAAGGAGTCGATGGTGACGATGCGTCCGGCGTTGCGCGCGAGCACGCTCAAGATCTCGTGCTCCTTGGCGGTGAGCAGCGCCGTCTCGCCATCGGCGCGCAGCACCTCCGCGGTGGCGAGGTTCACGCGGCACGCGTCCAGCTCGAGCAAGGGGCTCTCCTCGGCGTAGCAGCGACGCAGCACCGCGGTTGCGCGCAGCACGAGCTCCTGGGGCAGGAAGGGCTTCGCGATGTAGTCGTCCGCGCCGAGCGAGAGGCCGCTCACGCGGTCGAAGGGCTCGTCTTTCGCAGTGAGGAACACGACGGGCACGCGCGCGTACGCGGGGCGCTCGCGCAGGCGCGTGAGCAGCTCGAAGCCGTCCATGCCGGGCATCATGACGTCGAGCACGAGCAGTTGGTACGCGCTTTCGGAGGTGCCGTGCTCGCAGCTCGTCGAGTTTTCGGAAGAGGCGACGCGGCTGGAAGGGACCGGTCGGAGGCCACCGCGCTCCCGGGGGTTGGCGGGGCGGCTGCGGACGGGGCGTCCGTCGAGGGCCGCGAGCGCTTCTTCGCCCGAATGCGCGACGTCGACGCGGGCGAATCCCGCGCCGCGCAGGATGGCGGCCACCATGCTGGCCAAATCGCGCTCGTCGTCCACGACGAGGATGCGCTTGTCGCGCAGATGCTCGTCCACCATGCCGAACCCGCTCAGCGCCATCCGCGGCCTCCTTCCCTCGCTTTATGCCGCATTATGCCACATCTTCGCATCGGTTCTCGCAGGGTTCGCGCAGACGTAAGGAGGGCGCAAGGTGGGATCGGCGGGGGCGCGGCGCATGGCGGGCAGAAGGGGTGCGCCGCAGCGCCCTCGCCGCGTTTTGGCGAGAAACGACCGATTTCGGAAAACTCGGCGTGCGGTTTCGCCGGGGCGCATCCATCCGCTCGCTCAAGCGCCTGATCGTTCGCATCGAAACGCCGGGAAGCGCTTCATGGCGGGGCGCGAGAGCGCGGCAAGGTTCCGAAATCGGTCATTTTTCGCCAGGCTGCCGCTTTGGAGCGCAGCCTCCGCTCCTCCGCATTCCCTTCCGGTCCCCTTCTCTTCTCGCCGCTTTCGCTTCGTAAGGCAATCGCAAGGAAGGCGCGCTGGGGGCGTAAGGTCGGCCCCCTAGACTGAAGCGTGTGGCAGAGCATGACGGATGCGCGGCAGGGGCGCGACAGGGGGACGGGGATAACGTCACATTTCCCGATGCCTCTCGGCTGTTGAAAGCATATGGGAATGTGACGTTATCCCCGTCCCCCTGTCGCGCCCAGCGGGGGCGAGGTTTCCGCTGTGCTCGAAGGAGAAAAGGCGAGGCTGACGTATGCCTCGCGAGAGCGTGACGGAGCCCTCGTCTTTCCGTTGCGCGAATACCAGAAGGAGGCATGCATGGGAAACATGGCGCATGGCGCGACGACGGTGGTGGAGGTGCGCAACGTGAGCAAGCGCTACGGTGCGAGCGGGCGCAAGCGGTCGGAGGCGAGCGTCACGCAAGCGCTCGACCGGGTGAGCTTCACGGTGGCGGAAGGGGAGTTCGTGGCGATCATGGGCCCGTCGGGTTCGGGAAAGTCGACGCTTCTGAACTGCCTCGCCACCATCGACGCGCCTTCGAGCGGCCAGATCGTCATCGGCGGTCGGACGGTCACCGACCTGCGAGGGCGGCAGCTCAGCGACTTCAGGCGCGACGACCTCGGGTTCATCTTCCAGGACGCGAACCTGCTCGACACGCTCACGGCTTACGAGAACATCGCGCTCGCGCTCACCATCCAGCACGTTTCCGCGCGAGAGATCGACGGACGCGTGCGCGAGGCGGCGCGCGTCCTCGGCATCGAGGACGTGCTGGACAAGCGGCCCTTCCAGATGTCGGGCGGCCAGCGGCAGCGCGTGGCCGCCGCGCGCGCCACGGTGACGCGCCCGCACCTCGTGCTGGCCGACGAGCCGACGGGCGCACTCGACTCCCGGTCGGCGGCCGCGCTGCTCGAATCGCTCGAATCGCTCAACGCGCGCGGAGCCACCATCCTCATGGTCACGCACGATGCGGTGTCGGCGAGCTATTGCGGACGCGTCATCTTCATCAAGGACGGCCGCCTCTTCGGGGAGCTGCGCCGTCGCGGCGCGGACCGGCCGGCGTTTCGCCGCCGCATCGTCGAGGTGGTGGCCAGCATGAGCGATGACCAGGGCGAAGGGGAACGGGGCGCAGCCGCGCACGCCGCGCAGGGCGAGGGGGCGGTGCCCCATGCTCGCTAAGATCGCCCTCGGCAACGTCCGCAAGTCCGTTTCGGACTTCGGCGTGTACTTCCTCACCGTCATGCTCGGCGTGGCGGTGTTCTACGCGTTCAACTCCATGACGGCGCAGCAAGGGGTGCTCGCGTTTTCCGAGACGCAGGACAAGATGTTCAGCCTGCTGGGCATGGTCATCGGCGGCGTGTCGGCGTTCGTCGCGTTCGTGCTCGTGTTTTTGGTGGTGTACGCGAACCGCTTCCTCATCCGGCGGCGCAAGAAGGAGTTCGGCCTGTACCTCATGCTGGGCATGCGCACGGGCGACGTGGTGAGGATCGTCGCGCTCGAATCGCTCATCGTGGGCGCGGCATCGCTTGCGGTGGGTCTGCTCGTGGGTTTCGGGTTGTCGCAGCTGCTGCTCTATGTGACCTCGGCCCTGTTCCAGGCTGACGTGGCCGATGCCGCCGGGTTCGCGTTCGTGTTCTCGGCCGACGCGCTCGTGCAGACGGCGGCTGTGTTCGCCGCCATCTTCGTGATCGCGGCCGTGCTGAACGCGCGCACCGTGGCGAAGGCGAAGCTCATCGACCTTTTGCACGCCGAGGGCAAGAGCGAGGACATGAAGCTGACCAGCCTGCCGCTTTCGCTCGTGCTGTTTGCGGCGTCGATTGCCATTATCGGCGTGTCGTACGCCCTGCTCATCGACAACGGGCTCATGGAGCCGTCGCCTCAGTTCGCTGCCGCCACAGTGCTTGTGTGCGTGGGCACGGTGCTGTTCTTCTACGCGCTCTCGGGCTTTCTGCTGAAGCTCGTGCAGCTGGCCCGCCCGCTCTACCTGAGCGGGCTCAACATGTTCACGCTGCGCCAGCTGAACTCCAAGGTGAACACGACGTTCGCGTCGCTTTCCATCGTGTGCCTCGTGCTTTTCTTGGCCATCACCAGTGTGTGTGGCGGCATCGGCATCCGAAACGCGCTCGTGGGTTCGATTGACGCGAGTACGGCCTACAGTGCCACGGTTTCCACGAACTTCGGGAACTACGACGACGAGACGGGTTACGTGCCCTCCGACCTGGGCGAGTTCGGCGAGTTCGCCAAGCAGCAAAACTACGATGCTGTGGTCGGCCTGCGCTCAAGCGTGCAAACGCTCGAGCTGGGCGACTTCGATGCGCTCGTGGAAGGCGCCGCACAGGTTGACCTGCTGGTGGATCCGCAGGACGGCCTCACGATAGGCGACGTCGAGCAGGCAAGCGGCCTCAAGCTTACCGACTACGCCGGCTCGGCCGTGAACGACGGCTACGAGAAGTTCCCCGTGTACGTGATGAAGCTCTCGCAGGTGAACGCCGCCCTCGAGCTGGCTGGCAAGCCTGCGCTCGCGCTGGATGCGGGGGAGTGCGCCGTGTTCAGCGACTCCGATATCACGCGCAGTTTCTATGAGCAGGCCATCAAGCAGGGCACGTCCCTTGATGTGAGCGGGCGTGCGTTCAAGCTGGCGTCTTTCCACGGCGACACGCTGCAAACCACGCCGGTTCCCATGAACACGGGCTCGATCGTCGTGCCCGACGACGCGGTGCCCGCCGATGCGGCCATCATCCAGACCATGCTGAACGTGCAGTGCGGAAGCGACGAGGATATGACCGCGTTCGGCGAGATGATGAGTGCCGTGTCCGACACGAACGAGCCGAACACTTGGCCCATCGCCATGGCCTTCACGCGCGCCGACGTGTACGACCAGAGCATCGGGCTGTCCACGGTGGTGTCGTACCTGGCCATCTACCTGGGGTTCGTGCTGGTGGTGGCGTGCGCGGCGATACTGGCCATCCAGCAGCTCTCCGAAGCCTCCGACAGCGCGCCGCGCTACGGGCTTCTGCGCAAGCTCGGCGCGCCCGAAGGGATGATCTCCGGCTCGATCTTCGTGCAGGTGCTCGTGTACTTCCTGTTCCCGCTCGCGTTGGCCGTGGCGCATTCGTGCTGCGCGCTTGCGGTGGTCACCGATGTGGTGGCGGTGTTCGGACACCTCGACATCGCCGAGACGGCCCTCGTGTGCGCCGCGTGCTTCCTTGCCGTGTACGGCGCGTACTTCGCCGTGACGTTCTTCGGTGCCCGCAGGCTCGCTTTCGCGGGCAAGTGACGCGCGCCGGGGCGTTGGGCGTTCGGCGCGCGAGGCGTCCGCAGGACGTGCCAAGCGCGCCTTGGTTCTGGTCGCCGCTGCGTTCAGCGCCACCATGCGAAGCGTCCGCAGGACGTGTCTGCGGGCGCTTCGCTACGCGAGGGGACGGCGCGTTTCGGATCCGGCCATCCGCCGCGAGCGTCTGGGGGTCGTCGCGTCCTTGGGAAGAAGGAGGGATGGGGTTCCTTCGTCCCTCCTTCTCCTGCGGGCTATTCTTGGGCCGCAAGCCTGAAGGCGGCCTGATCGGAGCCGGACGTACGGCTCGGGACGAGGCACAGCCCCTCGTCGGCCAGAGCGCTTGTGGGCGCCGCGCGCAAAAGGGAGATGCGCGTCTCGCCGCCCGGGGCCAGCACGATGTTCTGGGGATGGCCTTCCAAGGTCGAAACGTCGCCGCTGGCCGTGAAGTCGAGGTCGTAGCCGCCGACGGCGATGTCGTAGGTGCCGTCGTCGTGGCGCACGGCCAGTTCGAACAGGACACTTGGCCAAAGCCGAACCGCCTCGTCGCTCGGATTGCGCACGGTGACCGAGACGAGGGCGAAGCGGTATTCGCCGCCCGAGAGCGTGCCGTCGTCGTTGTGCCCATAGCCCCACACCTCGCGGGCGCACTTGTCCATATAGGCGAAGTTGCCCAGCCATCCGTCTTCGACGTACACGCACGAGGCGAGGTCGGTTCCCTCGGGCAGGGTGTCGAACGCCTCAACGGACACGTCTCGCATTTCAAGTTGCGACATTCTCGCTTCGCCGGTGGCGTGATCCTCCCAGGGGCTATCGAAGGAAAGCGTGGCGTCGGCGTTCACGAGGGACTCCTCGGCCAGGATCGCGTCTTCGAGACCATCGCTTCCCTCGCGCATGGCGCGCACCAGGCTGTCTCGGCGCTCTATCATGCTGGGCGGCAACACTTTGTCCGCGTAGTTGTTGGCGTCGTCGAGCGGAAGCGGGAAGGCTCCGTCGTCGACTTCGACCACCTCTCCGTAAAGTGATTTCATGGCCGCCCCGCGCTCGATGTCTTCCTCCGATGCACGCTCGGCGGTCACCTCCGCAGCGCCGTTCTCTTCGCGCTCGGTGCGAAACGTTCCCACATGCAGCTCGATCACCTGGGTTGACGTGCGTCCGTCCTCGAACGTGACGGTGACCGTGAGCCGCTGCCCCTCGAAGCGATCCACGAGAAACGACAGCGGATCGTCCACGGCGGGGATATCCTCGGGCGCGTCCCCCTCGTTCGTCCAGAATCCGAACAGGGTGGAGCCGTCCGCGATGCCCGGATCGTCTTGGGCGTTCACGTCGATGGTGGATCCCAGAAGCTTCGTGAGCCCGACTTTCGACTGCCCGTCCACCGTTTGCGCCATCACCAAGTCGTAGCCGCCGTAGTAGGTGCCCGTGCCGCGCGAGGTGGGCTTCCAGCCCGCAAGCTCGCGCGACCGCTCGCTGTCTGCGTCGGGAGGGTCCTCGAACGTGGTTCGGTACAGCGCGCCGCCTGTCAGATTGGCCTGCACGCGCTCGATCCCCTCGCCTTCCACGTGGAACAGGCAACCGGAGAAGAATCCGCTCGCCCGGTAGTCGTCGCCGCCGACCAGACGGTAGCCCATGTTGCGGTCGAACACGACGATGTCGCCCTCGCCGGGGGAGAGGGCCGCCCTGCCGTCGCTGGCGTAGGCCCGGACGGAGAACCCGCTTCTCGCGGCGGCCTCGTCGAGCGCGATGCCCGGTTTGTCTTCCTCGCCTTGCAGAAAGCTTGCGAAGGTCGGGGTTCCCGCGACGGCGAGTGCGCTGACCAGCAGGCAGGCCGCCGCCGCGCCCCAGCGCCTTGCCAAGAAGCGCTCTGCGGGTCGTTTATGCGGCGCGGTCGATCGGAATCGGTTCCTTCGGCTGTCGCGAACAACGCGCTCGACCGTCGATTCCCTCAGCTCGGGCGAGACGGCGGTGCGCGCTTGCAGCGCCGCGTAGCGCTCTCGGAACTCCTTTTCGTTCATGATCGTCCTCCTAACTCGATGCGAAGGGCCTTGCGCGCGCGGTGGAGGTGGGAGCGGACGGTGGCCGGGCGCTCCCCGGTGATCTTCGCCACCTCGTCGGTGGAGTAGCCTTCGAAGTAGTGCAGGTGCACGGCTGCGCGCTGCTTGCCGGAAAGCCGTGCGAGGGCGGCGTCGAGCCGATCGAGGCGCTCGTCCTCCTCGCCGCTCTCCTCGGGCGCCGGGATCGAGGAGAGCGCGTCCTCGTCGATCGCCGAGCGGCGCCGCCTCCACGGGGCGCGGTGCGCGTCGTTGCAGCAGTTCGCGGTCACGCGCAGAAGCCACGCCTTGGCGTGCTCGTCGTCCGCGAACCGCGCTCCCGATTGGAACAGGCGCAAGAACACGGTTTGGAACACGTCCTCCGCGTCGGCGGCGTTGCCCATGCGGCTTCTCGCCAGACGCAGCACCGTATCTCCCCAGCGGCTGACGGCGGCCTCCACCTCGGCGGCCGAGAGGCTTTCCGCGCCCCTTGGCCCCGCCGTCTCGCTGTCGGGCTTCGCCGAAGCGGCGCAGGCCGCCCTTTCGGCGCGTGCGGGGTGCGGAAAGCGGGCCGGGGCGGCCGTCGGTCCGGGCGGTGCCGGACGCGGCGTGCCCGAGGCGGCGCGAGGGGAGGGCGCGGGGCCGCGCGCTGCCGTCCGGCCGAACGTTTCGCAAGCTGGATCCATGGCTTCTCTCCTTTCGCGCCCAACACGGTTTCGCGAGGGAATTTGTTGCACTTCGCTTCGGAATCCGCGGGCCGTTTCGCCGACCGGTTTGGAAACGTCCGGGAAACGCGGCGGCAACCGCTTCCGCTCGGCTTGCCGCCGCGCCTTGTGGCGAGGCTACCATATCCTGCGACACCCTGCGCGCCGCCCCTTCGGCGTCGCGCCGTCGTCTCGGGGCCGTGCGGCAGCATCGGCGCCGGCCTCCTTCGACCGTTGGGACCTCGCGATGAACGTATCGACACCGAAAGACCGCCCCCGAGCCGACCGCGTCGGCGTCATCGACGTGGGAGGGGGCCTGCGCGGCGCGTTCGGCGCCGGCGTGCTCGACCGCTGCCTGGACGAGGGCGTTTCGTTTGACGTGTGCCTGGGCGTGTCGGCCGGCAGCGGCAACATGGTGGCGTATCTGGCCGGGCAGCGCGGGCGCAACCGGTTGTTCTACACGGAGTACCCGCAGCGCAAAGAGTACATGAGCGTGCGCAACCTCGTGACGAAGGGGTCCTACCTCGATCTGGATTACGTGTACTCGGTGCTGTCGAACTCCGACGGCGAGTACCCGCTCGACTACGACGCGCTGCTCGAGAACCCCGCCGCCCTCGTCGTGGTGGCCACCGACGCTTTGGCGGGGAAGGCCGTGTACTTTCGCAAGGCCGACCTCAAGCGCGACGACTTCGGCATCCTCAAGGCCTCGAGCGGCATTCCCGTGGTGTGCCGCCCTTGCCGGTGGGAGGGCGGCACGTACTTCGACGGCGGCATCGCCGACCCCGTGCCCCTCGCGCGCGCCTTCGCCGAGGGCTGCGCGCGCGTGGTGGTCGTGCTCACGCGCCCGCGCTCCTACCTGCGTTCGTTCAAGCGCGACCGCTTCGCCTACCGGATGCTGCGCCGCCGCTTCCCGCGCGCTGCCGAGGCCCTGCGCGGGCGCGCGGCGCGCTACAACCTCGGGGTGGCCTGCGCGCTGGAGCTCGAGCGCGAAGGGCGCGCGCTCGTGGTCGCTCCCGACGACTGCTGCGGCGCGGACACCCTCACGAGGGATCCGGCGTGCCTCGAGCGCTTGTACGAGAAGGGTTACGAGGCGGCCCGCGCCGTCCCCGCGTTCGCGCGCGGCGCATGACGCGCGGGCGCGGCGCTTGAGGGCGGTCGCTGCGGGAGGACGGCGGGCTGTGCGCGATCGAGGCGGGAGGCGGTGCGTCTCCGAAGGCAGGTTGCGGGCGTTGCGCCGATGGGCGGGCAGTGCTGCGAGCGCTCGTTTTGGGCTGCGGGCATGAAAAAACCGCCCGGTTGCACCGGACGGTTCGTCGATTCGTGGTGCTCCGTGAAGGACTCGAACCTTCGACCTTGGGATTAAGAGTCCCCTGCTCTACCAACTAAGCTAACGGAGCATGTGCTTGCCTCAGTTGCGAAGCGGTTTGACATTCTAGATCATTCCGTTCGAACGCGCAAGACCCTTTTTCAAAACGCGCGCTGGGGTGGATGATGGGACTCGAACCCACGACCTCCAGAGCCACAATCTGG
>ERZ826396.2210-NODE-2210-length-17209-cov-5.174245_pt1 | contig 17209 bp, 10 predicted proteins | sample MGYA00519926_ERZ826396 | MGnify/ENA primary metagenome ERZ826396 (study PRJEB31778, sample SAMEA3449230) | human gut metagenome | biome: human gut; feature: human-associated habitat; material: faeces | place: United Kingdom | collected 2010/2012 ... | reverse complement strand
AGGCATCCCGCCCGGCCGGAAACACAGGCCCGCTCCATGAAGGGGAAGCATCCCGAACCGTGAACCGCAGCCGCCAGAATGTGAGACGCGGAAATTTTCCCCAACTATAAATAGCGCATGGCGATTTCTTCCAGCACAGCCCATTTTTCTTCCATATCCGCCACCAGCCTGAATTGGGTGCGGGCCCGCTCCAGGTTGTGTTTCGGACGGTGTATCTTAAAATACACATCTCCCTGGAGATAATCGGCGAGGAAGCGCATGCCGCATTCCAGGGTCATGAGCCTGGCTCCGACCGGAAGCATACGGATTTCCTTTTCCGTCAGGCTGCCTGCGCAACCTTCCACATACCCCTTCGTGTATATGTCAAACAGGGCCAGATCACAGGAGACCTTGGACAGATCCGTTTCATCTTCCGCAGCGGTGCTGGCTCCGAAACGGATGGAATCACCATAGTCATACAGGGCTGAACCGGGCATCACGGTATCGAGGTCGATTACACAGAGACCCTTTCCCGTCCGCGCATCCATCAGAACATTGTTCAGCTTCGTATCATTATGGGTCACGCGGAGAGGAATCTCCCCCTTTGCCAGGGCATCCACAATACAATGGGTATCTTTCTCCCTCTCCAGGACAAATCGGATCTCTTCCGGCACCTCCTTCGCCCTGCCGAAGCGGTCTTCCTCCACAGCCTGTCTGAAATCCGCAAAGCGGCTCGGCGTATTGTGAAAGTTGGCAATCGTCTCATGCAGGTTTGCCGCCGGATATGCTGCAAGAAGCTGTTGGAAATTCCCGAACGCCAGCGCGCTGTTGTAGAAGTCCTCGGGCCCCCTCACGGCGTCCAGGGAAACCGCGTCTTCTATGAACAAATATATCCTCCAGCAGTTTCCGTCTTCATCCGTATAATAGCTTTTTCCCTCCCGGGTCGGGACCACGTTCAGCGTTTCCCGTTCCGGTTCTCCGCCCCTTTCCAGGATTTTCCCACGAAGAAATGCGGTGATGTTTCTGATGTTCTCCATCAGTTCTTCCGTGTTTTCAAACACCGTCCTGTTCATCCGCTGCAGGATATAATGCGTCTCTTTTCCGTCCGCCTCTTTACAGGTAAGCTTTATGGTATCATTGATATGGCCGTTTCCGTATGGCACTGCATCCACGGCCTCTCCCTTTATGCAAAATGCAGGCGCCACCCGCTCCAGAATTTTGTTCTTATCCAGGTTTTCCATTCCTGTTCCCCTCTTTTTTGCATCCATGGTATCCCACAGCCTCCGCCGCCTGGCTTCCGACGTGTCTACGCACCCGCTGCTTTCAGGGCTGCAGCGGGTATGCTGTTTGCCGGATGCAGAAGGTGCGCAGATATATCAGAAATCCGGCGGCGGAGGGCTGGGAAAACGATGCTACAGCACTTTTTCCAATTCTTCAATCACAATTTTTAATGCCTTGATGCGCGCATACTTTTTATCCACGCTTTCCAATACATGCCAGGGCGCATAGGCCGTGCTGGTCTTGGCCATCATCTCATCCACCGCCTCCTCGTAGGCATCCCATTTCTCCCGGTTGCGCCAATCTTCATCGGTGATCTTCCAGCGCTTCTCCGGCGTATTCTGACGTTCATTGAAACGCTCCAGCTGCGTGTCTTTATCGATCTGCACCCAGAATTTAATCACAATGGCTCCCCAGTCCACCAGTTCCTTTTCAAATTCATTGATCTCATTATAAGCCCGCTGCCAGTCATTCGTACTGCAGAATCCTTCCAAACGTTCCACCATCACCCGGCCATACCAGGTGCGGTCGAAAATGGCGATGTGCCCCGTCTTCGGAAGTCTGTTCCAGAAACGCCACAGGTAGTGACGCGCCTTTTCCCTGGGTTCCGGACTCGCGATTGGGTGCACTTCAAATCCCCTCGGATCCAGCGCCCCTGTGATGCGCTTGATGTTTCCTCCCTTTCCGGCCGCATCCCAGCCTTCATATGCGATGATCAGCGGGATCCGCTTGCGGTACAGACGGTTATGCAGTTCTCCCAATTTCTTCTGCAGGCGGTCAAGCTCCTGCTCATATTCTTCCTGCTCCATCGTCTTGTCCAGCGGAATGTCGGCAAGCTTCGGCATCTTCTTTAACGGGAAGGTATTCTGCAGCAGGGGAACGGCAAGGCTGCTGTTCTCCAACGCCACGTCGATTCCCTGGCACATCATCTCCAGCACCTGCAGCTGCGCCCATTTGCGCGACTGTGCATCGATCAGATACCATGGCGCAGCCGGGACGTTCGTATCGTTCAGATAGCGGTCAAATACCCCCTCGCATTTCTCATAATGCTTATTCTGCCATCTGTCATGCTCGCTCACACGCCAACTGGTATCCTTGTCCTCCATCAGCGCATCCAGACGTTTTTTCTGTTCCTTTTCGCTGATATGGAAGAAAAATTTCAGCACCAGATAACCATTGTCCGTCAGCTGCCGTTCAAACCGTTTCACGCTTTCTATGCGCATGGAATATTCCTTTTCGGAAAGCGAACCGTCCAATACCCCCTTTGTGATCTCTTCCATCCAGCCGCCGTCCAGAAACGTAAATTTGCCCGCTTCAGGTATCTGAATAAAATACCTGTACAGAAACGGCCTGCGCAGCTCCTCTTCCGTGGGCGCGGACATGGTTGCCACCTTAAAGAACCGCGGATCAATGTTGCGGATGATCTTTCCGATCGTGCTTCCCTTTCCCGCAGCCCCCCAGCCTTCAAAGAGAACCAGCACGGGCAGCTTGTGTTCTTTCAGCATCATCTGCTGGGCGGACAGCTTTCTTTTCGCCTCTTCCAGGCGTTCCTGCAGTTCCCCTTCCTGCGGTTTTTCCATTTTGTTGAATTCCTTCAGCATATAACCTCCTTCCCGGCATGTTCTGCCTGCTTTCTTTCATTCCTGCGAAGGCATACGTTCTCTCCGCCTCCGGTCATTCTGTGCCCGATCATAATACGCCTTTTTGGCCGCATACATTTTCTTCTCAGCCATTTTAATCAATGCTTGCAGAGAAGAAACCTGCTCTTCCCGGCTAAACCCGGTTGAGATATAGAATCCCCGCCGCTCCAACTGCCTTTCCGTTTCGTCAATCAGGCGTCGGATCGTCTCCTCCTCCATATCTATTGCAAAAATCAAAAACTCATCCCCGCCTATGCGATAGGTATGATCGGAACCGAATCTTATACGAATTTCCTCCGCCACCGCCTTCAGCATCTCATCTCCTGCCTCATGGCCCTGGCTGTTGTTCAGTTCATGAAGGCCGTTTACATCCATATAAATACATGCCAGCGATGTCTGATACATTCCCGCAATGTCCGGCAGATCCAATTCATATCTGTTCCGGTTATACAGCCCCGTCAGCAGATCCGTTTCCCCATGCTCTTTCATCGAATAGTAAGAGCGCATATTGTAACAGAACAGGCTGAAGCTGAAGGCCACGCTTTTAAGCAGCGGCAAAACGGCCCGCTTCCTCGCCATATTATAGACGAAAATAATCCCGCATATGCTTCTTTCTCTGCCTTCTACAGGAACCGCCAGCAGATTCTTAATCCGTTCCGGCTTTTCTTCCTGCCAGACGGCATGGAACTCCTGCGCATCATATGCCGCAAATTCCTCGTGTCCCTCCTCAAAGTATTCCAAAAGACGGCGGATATTCTCCCCCTCCTCAGAAAACTTCCTATGAACGCTTTCGTCTTCCCATTTTCCCCACACAAAAGAATCCTCATTCTCAGAATCACCGGCCATCCAAAAACTGACCCCTTCTGCGGATGCAAGAAGCCCTATCCGTTCTAGGGCTGCTTCTATATTTTCCTGTCTTTCATGTGCATTAAACAACAGCTTTTCCACTTCGTAGATTTCATTTACTGTATCCAGCTGGCGCTGCTTCTCCTTCATCTGTCTGAATATATAGTGCAGCATCCATACAAAATACAGAATGCAGGAAATCACTTCAAATGCCAGGAAAATGCTCAATGCATTCTGAATCTCATTCGCCCGGGCAAAAACAACCGCTTCAGGTACGGACATGGCAAGACGCCAGTCATTGATCTGCATGGGACAATAATAAAAGTAGAGATAACTGCCTATCGTTCGGGACACAAAGACCACATAGCCAATCTTGCCGTCAATCAAGCCCTGTTTCAACTGTTCATGATCGTAGCCTGGAGCCATTGGCCGCTCCCCCAGTTCCCAGATATTTCCCGTTCCTCCATGCCAGGTATCCAGCAGAAAGTCTCCCGTTTCACCCTCTATGATATAAACGGCTGCCTGTCCTCCATAGGCCTCTGTCAGGAAATCTTCAGGCAATGTTTCCAGGTCAATAATCCCGTAAAGCATGGCCACCGTTTCACCTTTCCGGACAACGGGCACATAATGGCGCAATATGGGCTTTCCCTCCTCGGTAAGATCCTCCTCTTTCTTCGTGATATGGGCTCCCTGCGCCGCCTCCTTTTCAAAGGAAAGCCGGCCGGCCGCATCTATCCGCTCTCCTCCCTGCGTGATGACAGAGTCATCCGGCAGAAGCAGTTCCACCCGTGACATCATCCCCAGCGCAGAATAAGAATCCAGCACTTCCCACATTTTAGGAGAATCCAGTTCATCATATGTGGCGATCAGGTCCGCCAGAAGTTCCAGAAGTTCTCTGTCACCTTCCATATGAAATTCTATGCTGGCAGCCAGTCCTTCCGCCTCTTTTGCGAGATCGTCGAAACTCTTTTCTTCCTCCATGCGGTTGATCCTTTCTGAAGCAAAAAAGGAAGCCCCTACTATAAAAAGGATCAAAACAGCAGTCACCCACATCGGCATCTGCAGATATCGTTTCCCTCTTTTTTTCTTATCTACTTTTTCCATAGGCCTTTTCATTTTTCTTCTGTGCAGTCCCAATCCTGCTCACCAATTTATTGTAATAGTATTATACTCTTGTATGGTTCAATCAACAAGAAATTGTTCCTGCCAATCCGTTTTCGTATAGCCTGGCATGCTGCAATATGATATGATAAGTCCATACTTACCCGCCAAATTCCAGCGGCACCTGCCGGCTCCTATACACTTCCGGCATTTTCTTTTCAAAGACTGCATTTTAAGAAAGGAGCATCCAAGATGAAACCTACAGACCGTATTTCCGGAAGAACCGTTCTGTCTTGTTCCCCGCACAGGAACTTGTCCCTTTCTACCGTCGTGTCTCTCACCCTGGCCGTCTCTCTTTTCTTTGCGGGCTGTTCTTCTCCTTCTGAAACGGGAGCGGCGCAAGAGACAGCTTCCCTGCAGAAGGAACTCGTGGAAACAACCGAAATCGATGCGGAAACCACTTCCGCAGCGCTTCCGCTCTCTTCCCCGCCCCAGCTGACCCTGACCGACTCCCTTTCCAGTCTGTATAACCCTTTCACGCTGGATTCCGGTTCCTATGAGTGGTCGGTTCTGGAGCAAAAGGAGATCCAATCCGTCATCGCCTGCGGCGCGTCCGCCCTGGATCTGCCTCCGGAAACAGAAGCCCTGCCGGTCACGGAATACCAGCAGCTGGAGGGCACTCCCTATTTGGTTTCCTGTTCCATCTCACCCGATCGGATCTTGCTGCGGGAGTGGGATGCCGCCGATCTGGGAAATGCCGGCGCAGAGCCGCTCCATGAAACAGAATCCGAGGATGTCTCTCTCATCCATCTGCAGCCGGGACGCGTCTATGAGCTCACCGCAACCTGGGATGAGGGGAAGAAAGAAGAGCGCTCTTTCTTTGGGGAAGCTTCCTACTGCTTCCTCACAAAATAAAACCCGCTCAGCAGAAGAGCGGGACATAAAAATCATTCGTACAGCGGCGCTGCGGGATAGTTTGTCCCTCGTTGTCCGCCAAACGGTATTAGATAAGGAAGGAAACATCATGAACATTCAGATTTGTAAAAATGTGAAAGAAGATGCCGCTCTCCGGCACAGCTTTAACGCTCTGGCCGGGGAAACCTTTGGGCTGGATTTCGAGCCCTGGTATCAGTACGGCTATTGGGGGGAAAGGTATATCCCCTATTGTGCCGTCCATGAGGGGCAGGTGGTCGCCAATGTGTCCGTCAATCTCATGGATTTTTCCGCGGAAGGAAGTCCACATCGCTTTCTCCAGCTTGGCACGGTCATGACCAAACCGGCCTTCCGCCGTCAGGGATTGTGCCGCCGCCTGATGGAAGAGATCGAAAAAGACTGGACGGGATATGCCCAGGGCATTTATCTGTTCGCCAACAATACTGTGCTGGATTTCTACCCCCGTTTTGGGTTCACGCGCATGGGAGAGACCAAGTATACCCGCTCCCTTTCCGTCTGCAGGCAGGAGGATATATCCGCCCCCAAAGAACGGCCCTCTTCCCCCGCGCTTTCCTCTCCTTCCGGCAGTGACGCCGCGAGGAAGGTGAATATGGATACAAAGGAGGGACGGGACGCGCTCTGGTGTGCGGTCAGGGACAGCGCCGATAACGGAAGCTTTGCCATGCGAAACAACCCGGGCCTCGTCCTGTTTTACGCCACTTCCTTCATGAAAGACCAGGTCTATTATCTGCCGGAAGCCAATGCCTATGTCATCGCAGAGGTTGTGGAGGATACCCTCTGCCTGGACGGCATTTTCTCCCCGGCTCCGCTCGATCCCTTGACGGCTGCCCTCGCTCTGGGAAGCTCCTGTTCCCGGCTTGAGCTGGGCTTTGCCCCTTCGGATCCGGAAGGGTATGAGACATCTCCCCTTTGGGAGGATGACGACGCCCTCTTTGTCAAAGGCGAAATCCTGCTGCCGCGCGCTGCACGCTTTCCCATCCTTTCCCATGCGTGAAAACGGCATGCCGGAAGCGCTGCGCCGCGCCCTTCAGCCCGACGCGCCCTCCGGCTGTGCGGCGATCACCTTTACATCCTTTTCCGCAAAAGCGGCGATCACTTTTTCCGGAATATGCCAGTCCGTAATCAGCACGTCCACCCCATCCGGCGGGGCGATGAGCACCATGGAGTCATCCCCATATTTTGTATAGTCCATGAGCATGAATTTCTCTTTGGATACGGACAGGATCTTCTGTTTCAGCTCCGCTTCCCCCATCGTAGGCGTGGAGAAACCGCGTTCCGCCGTATAATGATTGCCGCTTATAAAGCCTTTGTCAAAAAACAGGTTGGACAGCGCCTGTTTTGCCAGATAGCCTACGCAGGAATAAATGTTGGTGCGCAGTTCCCCTCCGATGAGAATGCTGTGGATGTCCTCCGCTTTGGCCAGTTCCATGGCTACGCGGAGATTGTTCGTGCAGGGCAGGATGTTCCGCTTCCCTCCGGCCGTGATGAGTTTCGCCAGCTCCAGCGTGGTGGTCCCGCTGTCCAGAAAAACCGCTTCCCCGTCCCGGATGCATGCATAAGCCTCCCGGGCTATGGCGCGTTTTTCTTCGATCTGCCGCACTTCATTCTCCTGATGGGAAAATTCCCGCAGGGAACCATAGGCGCTCACCGCGCCTCCCCAGGTCCGCTTCAGCACCCCTTCCTGCTCCATGCCCGACAGAAGCTTTCGTACCGAAACTTCCGAAAGCAAAAATGCCTCGCTCAGTTCCGCAACCGATATGGAAGATCTGCGCTGCAGCTGATCCAATATATATTTTTTCCGTTCTTCCTGATTCATCCCATTTCTCCATCTTGTAACAGTTCAGACGGGTCTGGACTGTTTCTTCGTCTTTCCTCGTTTTGACCATTATATACGCCCCCGCCGGGCATTCGCAACCACTTTCTTTTTTATTTCAACTTTTTTCATTTCTATTTCGTTTTTACTTTCATTTTGGTGGACAACTGGCAAAAACTGCACTATAATGAAGCCAGCAAAAACAAATATCCAAAACAGATCTGTATCAGATTGAAGGAGGAACCCATGATTATCGACAGCATGAAACTAAACGGGCCCTGTTCCTGCGGCAGGGAACATCATATGGTCACCCGGGAAGCGGTCATCGAATCCGGATGCATAAACAAGCTGGATGAATACGCCGCCAAATATCATCTGACCGGCAGGCGGGCCGTCATCTATGATGAAAACACCTATCAAGCCAAAAACGTCGTTCATCCGAAAGCCGACCAGGAGATCATTCTGAATCCGGAGAATCTCCACGCCAATGAGATCGCGGTTGGAATGGTGCAGGAACAGCTGCAGGAAGGGATCGATTATCTGATCGCCATAGGAAGCGGCACCATCCATGATACGACCAGGTACTGCGCCAACGAAAGAGGCATTCCTTTCATCTCCTGCCCCACGGCTGCAAGCGTGGACGGTTTCTGCTCCACCGTATCCGCCATGACCTGGAAAGGATATAAAAAGACCATGCCCGGCGTAGCCCCTGTCTTTGTGCTGGCCGATATCGATATCATCAAAGAAGCGCCCCTTTATCTGGCGCTCTCCGGCGCAGGGGACATCTTCGGAAAATATACCGCGCTGGCGGACTGGAAGATCGCCCATGCCCTCACTGGCGAGTACTTCTGCCCGGTCATCGAGAAAATGACCCGGGATGCGGTGGAAGCGGTCTATTCCTGCTGCCTGGGCCTGAAAGACGGCGATGAAAAGGCCTTTGAACAGCTCACCTACGCGCTGATCCTCTCCGGCCTTGCCATGCAGCTGATGGGCAATTCCCGCCCCGCTTCCGGATGCGAACATCACATCTCCCACCTGATCGAGATGGGGCCGGATGCCTTCGCGTTCCGCTCCGATGCGCTCCATGGGGAAAAGGTGGGCGTGGGCACCATTCTGGCCTCAAAAGCCTATCACAGGCTGGCCCAGGTGGAAGATATCGCCCCCCATGTCCGCCCCTATTCCTTCCTTCCCGAGGACGAAGTGCGCAGCTTCTATGGGGAAAAGCTCTATCCCTCTATCCAGGAGGAAAACAAAGCGGACTGCATGGCGAACGTAACGCCGGAAATGCTCATCCAGGCCTGGCCCGCGATCCGCGAGATCATATCCGCAATCCCTTCCTCTGAAGAATTATATGACCTGTATTCCCGGATCGGAGCCAAAAAGACCCTCGCTGACATCCAGGCACCGGACGAAGCGCTGCCGCAGCTGCTGCACTATTCTCCCAGCGCGCGCAACCGCCTGACGCTTATGCGCACCGCATGGATGCTGGATATTCCCCTGACGGACGAGTAAAGGCACGCGTGGAAATACGTTTTCTTTAAACATATGAATGCACAAGGGGCGGAACCCCAGCCGGAAAGGCCGGCGGGTTCCGCCCCTTATCATGGAACAACGGGCGAAAACATGCGCCCGTTGTTTTCTGTTTTATTAGAACCTGCTTCTGCGCTCCGTCTCCGGTTTCGGAAGCACCACCTTGTCCAGGTGCCACAGTTCGTCCACATATTCCTGAATCGTACGGTCAGAACTGAACTTGCCGCTGCATGCCACGTTGAGGATCGCGCTTCTGGCCCAGGCTTTCTCATCCCTGTAGAACGCTTCAATCCTGCGCTGCGCTTCCGCATAGGGCTTGAAATCCTTCAGGATGAAATACATATCCGCTTTTGCCGTGCTCTGGGTATTGAGCAGGGAATTATACAGCGGGCGGAACAGCTCCGTATCGTAGGGCGCAAAGGTTCCGTTAATCAGCTGCATCAGCACTCTGCGGATATCCGGATCATTGTTGAAGATATCCATGGGATTATATCCGCCGTAATTCTCATACTGAATCACCTCATCGGAACTCAGACCGAAGATCACCGCATTCTCCGCTCCCACTTCTTCCACAATCTCCACATTCGCTCCGTCCATGGTGCCCAGGGTGATGGCGCCGTTGAGCATGAATTTCATATTGCCGGTGCCGGAGGCCTCTTTGCTCGCCGTGGAGATCTGTTCGGACACATCCGCTGCAGCAAAGATCCACTCCGCATTGGACACCTTATAATCCTCAATGAATACCACCTTGATCCTGCCGCCGATGGCCGGATCATTGTTCACCACCTCGGCAACCGCATTGATCAACTTAATGGTCAGCTTGGCATTGCGGTATCCCGCCGCAGCCTTCGCGCCGAAAATGAAGGTTCTGGGATAGAAATCCATCTCCGGATGATCCTTCAGCTCATTGTACAGATACATAATGTGCAGGATGTTCAAAAGCTGTCTCTTATACTCATGCAGGCGTTTTACCTGTACGTCAAAAATGGAGCGCGGATCCACTTCGATCCCATTATGCTCCAGGATATATCTGGCCAGGCGCACCTTGTTCTGATATTTGATATTCATGAACTCCCGCTGCGCCTTCTCATCATCCGCATAGATCTTCAGGCCGCTGATCTTGGACAAATCCGTGATCCAGTCGCTGCCCACATGATTGGTAACCCAGGATGCCAGCAGCGGATTGCCGTGCAGAAGGAACCTTCTCTGGGTGATGCCATTGGTCTTATTGTTGAATTTCTCGGGCATCATCTCATAGAAATCCTTCAGTTCCTGTTTTTTCAGAATCTCCGTGTGAAGCCGTGCCACACCGTTCACGGAATATCCAGCTACGATGGCAAGATGCGCCATCTTCACCTGGCCGTCATAAATGATGGCCATCTTGGCGATCTTCTGCTGGTTGCCCGGATACTGCCTCGCCACCTGCTCCAGGAAACGGCGGTTAATCTCTTCCACAATCTGATAGATACGGGGAAGGAGTCTGGAAAACAGCTCAATGGGCCACTTCTCCAGCGCTTCCGCCATGATGGTGTGATTGGTATAGGCGCAGGTCTTGGTGGTCACTTCCCACGCTTCCTCCCAGGAAAGATAATAGTCATCCATCAGAATGCGCATCAGTTCCGCGATCGCCACCGTAGGATGAGTATCGTTCAGCTGGAAGGTCACCTTCTCATGGAACTTCCTGATGTCGTCATGCTTTCTCATATATTTGGCCACAGCAGCCTGCACGGAAGCGGAAATGAAGAAATACTGCTGCTTCAGGCGCAGTTCTTTCCCCGCATAATGATTGTCATTGGGATAGAGCACCTCAACGATATTTCTTGCCAGGTTTTCCTGTTCCACCGCTTTCTGATAATCGCCCTTATCAAATGAATCCAGCTTGAAGCATTCCACCGCTTCCGCGTCCCAGATGCGCAGCGTATTAACGATCCCGTTGCCATAGCCCACGATGGGAAGGTCATAGGGAATCGCGCGTACGGACTGATACCCTTCCTGCTTAAAGCAGTTGCGCCCGTTTTCATCCACATATACATTCACATAGCCGCCGAACTTCACTTCCTTTGCATATTCCGGACGGCGCAGTTCAAATGGATTACCGTCGGCCAGCCAGTTATCCGGCACTTCTATCTGATATCCATCCCGGATCTGCTGTTTGAACATGCCATAGCGGTAACGGATGCCGCATCCGTAAGCAGAATACCCCAGAGTTGCCAGAGAATCCAAAAAGCAGGCAGCGAGACGGCCCAGGCCGCCATTTCCCAGCGCAGCATCCGGCTCCTGGTCTTCCACCACATTGATGTCTACGCCCAGTTCTTCCAGCGCCTCTGCCACTTCATCATAGGCTTTCAGGTTAATCAAGTTATTTCCCAGAGCCCGTCCCATCAGAAATTCCATAGAAAGATAATAGACTGTCTTGGGATCTTTCTTCTCATATTCTTTCTGGGTTGCCATCCAATTATCCACAATCACGTCCTTAACAGAATAGGCAACGGCCTGAAATATCTGTTGGTCGCTGGCTTCCTCCAGGGTTTTGCGGTAAAGCGTCTTCACATTGTTTATAACACTCCTCTTGAAGAGCTCCTTATCAAAATTGATATTGGCCGGTTTCTTCAGCATTGGCTTCCTCCTTATATATCGATCAACGTTTTTTTCATCTGACAGTACCAGTTTACAATAGATCCATTCAAATGAAAACATATATTATGTAAAAACGTGTAACAGTCCCGCCTGTACCGTTTTCCACACGTTCTTACAAGTTCATCCGTACGCATAAAAGAGCCGCCACTTCTTTGTCGCCGTTTTCGCAACGGCATTTCGTGACGGCCCATTCACCTGTACTTTTCTGCCTTATTCGACTTTTTCCACGCTAATCGTCACTTTTTCCCCGTTCACGTTCCATTCTTTGGAAACGCCGAAGCATTCTCCTTCTGTGCAGGAAACCGCCAGTACTTTTCCTGCAATCAGTTCCTGATTCCGTTCAGCGATTCTCGCGATCCTCTCGTTTCCATCAAATGCTACCCGGATATGATCCATCACCTCAAATCCAGCGTCCTTTCTCATCGTCTGGATCTTGCTGATGATCTCATACACGAACCCTTCTTCAATCAATTCCTCAGAAAGGTTCGTATCCAGCACCACGGTCAGGCGGTTATCCGCTTCAGATACATACCCTTCCTTTTGGGTCATCTCAATCAGAAGGTCTTCCTCTGTAAGGCTCACCTGTACGCCGTTCACCTCAAAGCTGATCGCGCCCTTCTCCTTCAGTTCATCCATAGCCGCGTTTCCTTCCAGTCCGGCAAGCGTCTTTTGGATGCCGCCGAGCTGCTTGCCGTATTTCGGTCCCACCGTGCGCAGCTGCGGTTTAAAGGTATAGGTGGTAAAGTCTCTCACATCTTCCGTAAATACCACCTTTTTCACATTCAGTTCCTCTTCCACGATTTCCTTATAATAATCGCCAAGCGCGTGATCCGCTTTAACGAACATGGTTCCGATGGGCTGACGGTTCTTGATATTAGCCGTGTTCCGGCAGGCGCGTCCCATCACCACGATGTCCAGAACCTCTTCCATGTCCGCTTCCAGCTGTTTGTCCACATATGCGCCATCCGCCACGGGGAAATCGCACAGATGCACGCTCTCGGGAGCCGTCTTATCCAGTCTGGCAACCAGATTCAGGTAAATCTGCTCCGCCATGAACGGGATCATGGGTGCGGACAGCTTCGCCAGGGTAACCAGAGCGGTATAGAGCGTCATATAAGCGTTGATCTTATCCTGCTCCATTCCTTTGGCCCAGAAGCGTTCGCGGCTCCTTCTCACATACCAGTTGCTGCATTCATCCACAAAATCCTGCAAAGCCCTTGCCGCTTCCGGGATCTGGTAAGCATCCAGCCTGGTATCCACTTCCGTAATCAGGGTATTCAGGCGGCTCAAAAGCCACTTATCCATCACGGAAAGCTTATCGTATTCCAATTTATATTTCGTAGCATCGAATTCATCGATATTCGCATACAGGACGAAAAACGCGTAGGTATTCCACAACGTTCCCATGAACTTCCTCTGGCCTTCGATTACCGCCTTGCCATGGAAGCGGCTGGGAAGCCAGGGCGCGCTGCTGGAATAGAAATACCAGCGGATCGCATCCGCACCGTATTCCTCCAGCGCTTCAAAGGGATCCACCGCATTGCCCTTGGATTTGCTCATCTTCTGTCCGTTCTCATCCTGTACCAGCCCCAGCACGATCACGTTTTCAAAAGAGGTCTGATCGAACAGCAGCGTGGACTCCGCCAGAAGGGAATAGAACCAGCCGCGGGTCTGATCCACCGCCTCAGAGATAAACTGAGCGGGGAACTGCTTTTCAAAGATTTCCTTATTTTCAAACGGATAATGATGCTGCGCAAAAGGCATGGCCCCCGAATCGAACCAGCAGTCAATCACTTCCGGCACACGCTTCATCATCTTGCCGCAGTCCGGACAAGGGATTGTGATGGCGTCGATATACGGGCGGTGCAGTTCCACAGTCTTCGCTTCCGGGTTGCCGCTTAAGCTTTCCAGTTCCTGTCTGCTTCCGACGGACAGCATTTTCCCGCATTCACACTGCCAGATATTCAGGGGCGTGCCCCAATAACGGTTCCTGGACAGTCCCCAGTCCTGGATATTCTCCAGCCAGTCTCCGAAACGGCCCTTCCCGATGGACTCCGGGATCCAGTTGATCGTGTTGTTATTGGCGATCAGGTGTTCCTTCACCGCAGTCATCTTGATGAACCAGGACTCTCTGGCGTAATAGATCAGAGGCGTATCGCATCTCCAGCAGAACGGATAGCTATGCTCAAATTTGGGTGCGGAGAACAGCAGGTTCTTTTCCGAAAGCGCCTTTAACACCTCCGGATCCGCATCCTTCACGAACATGCCCTCCCAAGGCGTCTCCTTCGTCATATCACCCTTGGCGTCCACCAGCTGCACGAAAGGCAGATCATATTTACGGCCCACATTCGCGTCGTCCTCACCGAACGCAGGAGCGATATGAACCACGCCAGTACCGTCAGTCAGCGTGACATAGTTGTCGCACGTCACATAGAAGGCCTTCTTATGCTGCCGCTCGCAGGTATCAACCGCGCAGTCAAAAAGCGGCTCATATTCCTTATATTCCAGGTCTTTTCCCTGATACCTCTCCAACACCTCGTAAGCGGGCGTTCCCGCTTCCTTGTCAGCCAAGCTCCCCAGCACGGTATCCAGAAGGGCTTCCGCCATATAATAGGTAAAGCCGTCCGCAGCCTTCACCTTCACATAGGATTCATCCGGGTTCACGCACAATGCCACATTGGAAGGCAGCGTCCAGGGCGTCGTGGTCCATGCCAGGATATAAGCATCCTCCCCTTTTACCTTAAAGCGGGCGATGGCGGAGCGTTCCTTCACATCCTTATAACCCTGCGCCACCTCATGGGAAGAAAGGGGCGTCCCGCAGCGCGGGCAGTAGGGCACAATCTTAAAGCCCTTATACAGAAGGCCCTTGTCCCAGATCTTCTTTAACGCCCACCATTCGGATTCGATATAATCATCATGATAGGTCACATAAGGGTCATCCATGTCGGCCCAGAAGCCCACCTTTTTGGAGAAATCCTCCCACATGCCCTTATACTTCCAAACGCTTTCCTTACATTTCTCGATGAAAGGGGCGATTCCGTATTCTTCGATCTGCTCCTTGCCGTCCAGCCCAAGAAGCTTCTCCACTTCCAGTTCCACCGGAAGGCCATGGGTATCCCATCCCGCTTTTCTGGGAACCATATATCCCTTCATGGTCCGATATCTGGGGATCATATCCTTAATGGCACGCGTCTCCACATGGCCGATATGCGGCTTTCCGTTCGCGGTCGGAGGTCCGTCATAGAAGGTATAAGTAGGGCAGCCTTCCCGGATCTTCATGCTCTTCTCAAAGATATGGTTTTCTTCCCAGAATTTCTCAATGTCTTTTTCCCGCTCCACAAAATTGAGGTCGGTGTTCACTTTTTCGTAAAGCGCCATTTTCTCCATCCTTTCCGTTTTCTTTCCGTCATCTTCCCCGCAATGCCCTCCTGGCGGAACATTCTTATCCGACGGAAAACGAATTTTCCTATCGAATAAAAAAACCCCGTCCCTTCTGTAAAGGGACGAGGATTTCTCTCGCTGTACCACCCGTTACATCATACGCCCAGCCTGCCGTTTCCCGGCAGCCAAAGGAAATATGGTTTCCCATAACGGAGGAACTCCGGCTCAGCCTACTCGGAACGCCTTCCGCGCACCTTTGGGCCTGCGGCTTGGAAGTGATCTTCTCCATTCCCTACTCGTACCGGCTTTCCACCACCGCCGGCTCTCTGCACCTTTGGGCGAATGAATACTGTCTTCGTCACAGCCTTTCTGGTCTTGTATCTTTGGGTATTATAAAGCCCAAAACGCAGCATTGTCAAGGGATTGCGAAAAAAAACAGCCTGTGTTATGATGCGGGAGTAAACGTTCAGATAAGCCTGAACCATTACGCAGGAGGAGTGGGAGAATGGAACTCATTAAGCATTCTGTAAAAAGTACCTTATATAATATGCGTCAGTATCTGAAATGGCTGTTTTTCGGCGCTTTAACCGGATTGGTGACCGGCCTGGTGGCGGCGGCCTTCTCTTATTGCCTGGAGTGGGCTACAAATATGCGCACTGCGCATCCCTTTCAGTTCCTGCTTCTGCCCCTGGGCGGCCTTGTCATCGTTTTCCTTTATAAAGCGCTCCATTATGAGAACAGTCACGGAACGGATTCCATCATCGAAAGCATTCACAGTCGGATCACCATTCCTTTGCGCATGGCGTTTCTGATCTTCGTCTCCACCGTCATCACCATTTTCTGCGGCGGTTCCGTCGGCCGGGAAAGCGCCGCTCTGCAGATCGGGGCCAGCTTCGGCAAATCTCTCGGCGATCTCTTCCATTTTGATGAACGGGATAAAAAAATCATTCTCATGAGCGGCATGGCTGCGGCCTTTTCCGCCCTGTTCGGCACGCCCATGACCGCGTCCTTCTTCGCCATGGAAGTGTCCAGCGTGGGCATCATGTATTATGCAGCCCTGGTCCCCTGCATCTGCGCGGCCCTGGTGGCCCGGCAGACCGCCCTCTTTCTGGGCGTACAGACAGACGTTTTCCGCGCTCCCGCCAGCCTTCCTCTTTCCCTTCCTTCCGGACTGCGTGTGGTGTTTCTGGCCGCCTGCTGCGCAGGAGTCAGCATTCTGTTCTGCCTGATGCTCCAGCTGGCCCATGAACTGATGGCGCACTTCTTCCGGAACCTCTATCTGCGCATCGTCTGCGGAGGCGTTCTTCTCATCCTGCTCACCCTGCTCGTGGGCAGCCAGAACTATCTTGGCACCGGCATGAACATCATCGAAGAAGCGCTGACCGGGCAGGCTCTTCCATGGGCCTTTTTCCTGAAAATGCTCTTCACCTCCATCACCATTGCCGCCGGATTCAAGGGCGGAGAGATCGTTCCCTCCCTCTTCATCGGCGCCACCTTCGGCTGCTTCCTGGCTCCGCTCATCGGCCTGCCCGCCTCCCTGGGCGCGGCCATCGGCATGGTGTCCCTCTTCTGCGGCGTCACCAACTGCCCCGTCGCCTCTCTTCTGATCGCCTTTGAACTGTTCGGCTTTCCGGATGCCTATTACTTCCTGATCGCCGTGGCCACCAGCTACATGCTTTCCGGCTATTTCAGCCTCTATCACGCGCAGCGGATCGCCTATTCCAAGTTCGAGAACCGGTTTATAGACCGGCAGACCAGCAACTGGTTTTCTTAAGCCGGCATCCCTGAAAGCGGCGGCGCGGCCGTAACAGCCCGGCCCTCTGCTCCCCGCCCGTTTCCATGCCCCGCGTATGGCCCGTGCAGGCCGGCGGACTCCGGCGCGGAGGGAGGCTGCGGAAAGCGGCTGGATTTCTTTTCCTGCAAACCTGTGAAAAAATTGTGCTGTTTCTTGCTTTTAAAGGAAGAACGCTTTCCCGCCGCCCTGGCGGCGTTGTCTGACGCCCGCAAGGGCGGAGTTCAGCCGCCAGGCGGGAGAACACCCTGCATAGCG
>ERZ826396.2207-NODE-2207-length-17239-cov-6.354807_pt1 | contig 17239 bp, 28 predicted proteins | sample MGYA00519926_ERZ826396 | MGnify/ENA primary metagenome ERZ826396 (study PRJEB31778, sample SAMEA3449230) | human gut metagenome | biome: human gut; feature: human-associated habitat; material: faeces | place: United Kingdom | collected 2010/2012 ... | reverse complement strand
GTATCCTCCCGGCGCTGGCCGTTGCTGCAAAAGTGTAAAGGGTGGTATTCGTATGTGTTTTGCTCTAAAATTGGGTTTCTGCCGATAAATTCAATTCTACAGATACACTCATCTTGGTATTTACACTCCCAACAGTAGCACGCGCCAGAAGCGTGCACTGGGTCGATGGTTGGCGCAGTTTCGACCTCACTAATCGCCGTTGCAATTCCGCTCAGAAATTCTGATTTATCATAGTTCGCGCATGGGTTTATCCACTTATCCAACTCTTCCAGCAGCGCCTTTCGGCTTATCAAATCGTCCACGGTCTATTCCTCCCACATGTCCATCTGGCCCTTAATATTTCCGGTCGGGTCATCCTCCCACTCTACGCCGATATAGTCCAACACACGTCCCCAACCGTATTTTTCACCGGTAACGGCATCTGTGACACAGTTGTACATCCAGAACTCCCATTCAGCAGGATTGCTTTCTCTTAGCCGGTCAAAGCGATGGGGCCGTTTCTCAAGGTGGATACCAAATCCGCACATGTTACATCCTGTGCGTTGGGCCTTTGTCGTCCTCAAAGCTCCGTCCGGGTCTCGTACGATTTCTCCGTAAATTTCGGGTACCGGGACGTGGAGTTCAAGCGCAAGCTGCAACAAATCATTGCGGCTGAATATGGCAAAAGGCGCGCTTCTGGTAGCGCTCGGGCTGTAATAATTGCAACCGTTCATTGCGAGGCTTTTTGCACGCCGACCACCTTCACTGGCCATCAGTCCCAGATAAGGGTGACTATGGTGTGCTTTGGCCCATAAATCGCAAGGCCTCTCTTTGAGGTAATAGCAGCATCTATCACTGACTTTGAATGGCGCGGCAGAATAACCCAATTCCGCCCCCTCTGCATCTGCTCCGCCGAATTTGTCAAGCCACTTTTGGCTCATACGCATACGGCTCCCGGTTCGGTTCCCTCCATATGCACCTGTTTCACCTGTAATAATGGCATGTCGAACCGTTCTGTTTTTCTCACTGGGATTTTGCAACAGCTTAATTTTTCCCGCGATCTCTTTCGACAGTACCGGGAACCCGCATTCATTCAACACCTCTACCTTGCTTTTCAACGGCTTTAAAGTTTCCACCCCAAGTTGTCGGTGGATTGCCTGAATGCTCTTGTCCTCCAAAGAAGACACCGAAATTGCCGGAACATCAAGATGGCAGACTTTCCGCAGGAACATCAACAAAGTGATGCTGTCAAGTCCCCCCACCGATACGTGGACATTTTCTCCACGTGTGCCCACAATCTCGTTGTAAAATTCAATTGCCCGTACTTTTGCATGTATGACCTTTGCTTCATACGGTAACGACTGCTTTTGCATAAAGACCGCACGGTTAAAATCTGCATTTTTTTCTTGCATGATGTCATATACTGTTTTCACCTATTTTATCTCCCATCACATCGGCTCTACGCCCATCTTTTCATAGCTCATCCTCGATATCGGCTACGTCTACACCAGCTTCACGCAAATCTCTCAGCATCGCAAAATCCGCGCAGTTGTCAGCCCGCAGCTCACCGTATTTCTCGCATACCTGCGGCATCTCGGATTGGATTCGCTCGATATCCTCAGCAGTAAATCCGGCATTGAGCGCTGCGCACATCCACAGATACTGTGCACGCCTGGCAACGTCATCCAACTGCTTTTCAATCACCCGTTTTGCAGCATAGGCGGCTGCCTGCCGCTCTTTTACAGATAGGCATTTATCCCTGTATCTTGCGTTCACACGTCATCCATCCTTATTTGTCTTGCTTTCAACTTTTCTTTTACTTCGCTGCCCAACAGCGTTTTATCGCCAGTCATAGCCGCAATGCATGTGCAGGCTAGTGGAAACAGCACGTCAATTCCTTCTCCGCTTTCCAGCGCCTTATGCAGCCGAATGCGAAACTCGTTCGATACCTTTAATCCAGTCTGCCATTCATCTCGCAGCATGTCACGGGTATGTTCTGTACTGACGGCTCGCTCAAATGCATTCCGAAGCCGTACCTTTTCATCATGCGCCGCTTGCACATTCACAACGCCTCGTCTATAATCTTCATATAGGTGTCTGAGCGCAAAATAACACATCTGTTCATGCAGAGGCGCGTTATCCGGCATCGGTTCAAATTTCAACACGGAATGTTCAATTTGCTTAAAATCCATTGTTTTTTCCTCAGTCATCGTAACCACTCGTATCCACCTTGTAACCACCCCACTGGTTACGTGTTTTTTGGCTTTGCAAAGCCATTTTTCAAGGTATGTAACCACTGTAACCACTATTTGTGGAAACTCCTATACGCGCGAACACACACAACCCATTTTTTACCAGCATATATGTTTCATACGTGATATGTATATCAAAACAGTGGTTACACTGGTTACAGTGGTTACAAGGTCTGATTTTTGGCTCTGTTGAGCCATTTTTTTGTAACGCAAAACGTAACCAGTAGAAGTTTGAGTGGTTACAAATCAGTCCGGAATGTAGTCCAAAGGCTCAAAATCGTCATTTTCAAGCTGCGGGAGCCTCAAAACCACACATCTGGTGGGGATGTTGTTGATTCTGACAGTCTTCGTCAGATGCGGTTTGCTCGTTTGCAGGTAGTTGTTCTGCGCGAGCCAGCTCAACAGCGCCTGCGCGTTGTATCCTCCGTCTGCGCATATCGAATCAAATACCTTCCGTATCACGATCGCCGTATCATCGTCCTCCAGCCGTCCCCAAACATCGCTCACCGGGGCATCTCCGCCAAGGAACTTGTTCGCATTTTGGCTGATCGTTTCGCATAAATACTGATATCCGCGCTCATGCGCTGAAACGCTTGCCTTGGTTCGCAGAAATTCGCTGATTTCACCGGCTGTGAGCGCGCGGCCATCTTTAAAAATCCACTCTGTTGCAAGATTGTCGGCTGTAAGCACAAGCGCCGCAGCCATAGCCTGCTTTTCCGTGGTATCTCCCTCGCCAAGCTGTACGCTGTACCGTTTAAACAGATCGGCAGCGCGCTCCATTGCACCGTCCTGTTGTAAGTGCTCAACAAATGCACGCCCCGCAAAGCCGTAGTTTTTACGAACGGTATCTGCAACGCCGCGCGGGTCTTCAAACAGTTTTTCCCGGCATTCTATTTCGATGATACGGTTCACCGCACCGCCGCCGCTGCCAGCGCCCGTAATGGGCATTTCTCCGCTTGTAAGGATGCAGTTTGCCCAGGTAGGTGTTTTATCCACCCCTCCGCTTTTCGTGCCTCTGGTGCGCCCTGCCCCCTCCGAGAGCATATAGATGTCTTTATCGAACTCCCGCTTGTCCTTTACGATCTGCAGCTCGTCCAGTATCAGAGGCAGACTGTTTACAAACGCCGCAGATTTTTCCCGGCCAACCGCAGTGCTGTTGAATGTGTGGATGAAACGCCCGATTTCAGGGTTTGCCCATACGCTGGCCGCCAGCATAAGGCCCACGGTCTTGCCGGATTCCGTGCCTCCCCAAAGGTGTACGAAGAACGGCAGACCGCCCAGCGGCTTTACAAGCACAGACGCAAACGCTGATGCAAGGATAACGCGGGCAAATACACTCTTCTGCCGGATGCCGCGTGCCATGCCGAGCCATTTTTCCATGCTGCCGCGTTTTTTCACGCTCTCAAAAAATGTTCGAAAATTTGCGTCTCCGTCAAATACAAGTTCTTCCACGTAGGGAGAAAAACCCTCATCCTCAATCCATCCCAGGCGGCTCACACTGTTTTTTTCAGGGATCCGCTCATAGTTCAAAGATTCGAGGTCATAGAAATACTGTACCAGGTGCTTTGCGCTTTCAGACGTCACAGCGACGCCCACGTTTGCAAGCTCCAATATCTTATTTGCGCTCGCCAACACGCCTTTTTCAGCTATGACTTTGCGCCATTGCTTGCCCTTTCGATAGGCAATCTGAAGCTTCTCTGCGCCCGTGTCGATGTTTACGAGCCGCAGCACCGGCATGATCGGATGATTGCACGCTTCAATATCCGAACCATATGGACCATCCGTTCTTATCCCAAATTCATCCGCCACCCAGCGGCCGGAATCCAGTTCCATTTCCTGTCCATCAAATTGCGTGACATTCGGCACCATGATCTCTTTGTTTTTGATGCGCAGGCTGTCTATGTATGCCTTATAGAGTTTTTTGAAGCCGTTCACGCCGACCGATTTTGCCCAAATCGTCATCTGTTCCAACGCACGGTCATGTACAAACGGGTCTGCCTTGTGCGCATAAACATCCTCAAACGGCTTCGTTCCTTTTAAAAAATCGTCCTTTGTATAGGGCGATATCGTCATTTCCTGTGATATTCAAATCACCTCCAAGGGTGGCCTTGCAGCCACTCCCATTCGTCTTCACAACCACGCATAGCGGCAATATAGCTTGGATACATTGTTTCACTGCCCAAGAGCGGGCGGAAGTCTTTCTCCGCTTCCTCACAGGCTCTATACCGCAGCATATGGCTGTCCCACTCTTTCCTGTATGCCTCCAGCTCTTCCAGTTCTTTTGCACGCTGTGCGCGGCGCTGAACGGCCATGGCGCGGGTATCAGTCTTTTCATCATCTGTAAACCCGAAATCCGCGCCAAGCCGTATGACCGCCTGTGAAAAGCTGAGTTCAAACAGCTTCATCACGAAACTGATCACGTCGCCCCCGGCGCCGCATCCGAAGCATTTCCAGCGTTTGTCATTCGCGTATGTGCCAAGGCTCGCGGTTTTCTCGCTGTGGAAAGGACATACGATAAAGCCTGCACGATTCTGTTCAAAGCCATACTTGGCGAAGATATCCCGCATCGTAAGGCTGCCTTTGATAATGTCCACCGCACGCCCCATCAGAATGCCTCGCTTTCCAAAAGCTCCTTTGCTTCCCGGTACAGCACCTCACGTATCAACGGCCCGCTCAGCTTCGGCTCGCAGAAAAGCAGCTGGCAGTTGTACCGCGCCAGCCACGCCGTCATACTTGCTATCAGCGCCTGCGGCGTCATTCTCGTGCGAAATTCACCGTCCCATGCCTGTTCCCACGAGCCGTTTTCCACAAGCAGATAGATTTTCGCGCCCATGCCGGCCGCGCGTTCAAATTCGCGTGTGAACCTGTCCCGGCTGCGCGTGTAGCATTGGCACAACTCGTCAAGGCTCATTTTCCGTTCCACGGCCACACGCCCGGCAAGGCTCCACCAGTCGCCTGTGGGCAGCCGGAACTTCGCGGAATAGTCCCCAAAGTCCAGCTTCTGCCTCTCGTACGGGCATTCCATTTTCTTTAAACGAAGCCGCAGACGCGGCGTGTCCTGTTCCCGTGTGTCCACCAGTATCACCATGCTGTCAAGCACGGATTTTTGCTCTACCGGATGCATCAGAAGGGCAAATCTTCGTCATCGTCAATGGTGGCGAAATCATCTGTATCCGCAGCCACGTCAATGCTCACGGCATTTTTGTTCGGCTTGTCAGCAGGCAGAGTAAACTTGCCATTACGCACTCGTTCTACCGTCAGTGCTCTAAACGGCTGCGCTTTCCATCCATTGCGCGTCCCCATGGCCCATTGCTCGTTGCGGAACAAAATGCCGACCATCTTCCCCTTGAGCTGTTCTTCGTGTTCAAAATCAAAATGGTACCCGATATTGCTTTCTTCAACAGCTTCGATCAGCGCCTTGAGTGCGCTCTTTGTCCACTCGTCATTTTCCGTGCCGTCGTCCTTGGGGAGATACTGCCGGAGCACACCTTTCCACTTCTTGTCCTCGCCGCGCTGCGCATCGAAATCCTTCTTGTAGTGCCCTGTAAAATCTCCCTCTGCAATGTCGAATGCGATCTCCAGCTTTTCAAAGGTGCTGCTGCCGTCGCGGCTCTCGTATGTGCGTACTCCTGCTTTCAAAATTTTGCAGATGTATGCTCCCACAGGCAGTTTTTCCCGCTCCGCTGCGGCTTTTACATTTTCCCAGTTATCAGGTTTTTTAATTGCCATTTCCATTACTCCTTTTCTTTTACAGCCTTTTCCAGTCCGTAATATTCACGGATGATTCCATCCACGGCTTTCAAATCGTTTTCAATTACCGGCTCGAACATTTCCATCGGGCTCTTCGCAGTCGTGGTACCGTCGCTCTGCGTGATAAATTGATGATTTCGCCCGTCCGTCTGGCACAGCAGCACGATGGAAAACAAACCTTCCAGCGTCAATTTTTCATCCAACATCTTACCGATGGTCTTTGCCTTGATTCGCCCGTCCACCACGTCCACGTGGTGCAAAAAGTACACGATCACATCATCCGGCAGTTTTTTGATAACGAGCTGCACGAGATTGTAAAAATGCAATGCCATGTCCGTGAATTTCTGATATCCGACCTCGGCCGATTTGCTGAACATCTCAAAGCACATCAGATACTGGCTATCGTCAATAGCAAAAGACTTGCACTTGCCGCCCAGCAGGCCGGACATGATTTTTGCGTATTCATCCGTGTTTTTGCTCGGAAGTTTCTTTTTAAAAGGCAGCGGTTTCCCGGCCACATTGAAAATACCGATCTCACCCGGCTCAAAGTTCCGCAGGCTCGCACTTTTTCCGCTCCCGCTCTCGCCCAGAATTAAAACTGGAATCCCCAAAATTATTCCTCCTTGTCAAACACGACACGTTCAGCCGCGTTCAAAATGAATATGCTGCCGAGCTGTGTCATCGAAAGCGTGCTCTCGTTATACACGTCAACCAATGCGTTATATGCTTCTGTGCTTATCCAAATCTGTGCACGGTTATTGTTGGTGTACTTTTTGGTTCTCGCTGGGATATGGATTTTACCGTCATTTCTCGCCATTGTTTTTCTCCTTCAGCGGGCAAAATTTCCCGCGTTCTTTAAATGGATTTATCAACCATTCCTCTGTGATGCGGCAGCTATACCGCTTAAAATTTTCCTCATATCGGCAAAACAGCTTGCAATATTGGCATGTCGCTTGTCCCTCCGGGAAATGTACCAGCATCTCCAGGCTGAGCGATGTATAGTACTGAATACCGTTTGGGAATGTGTCATGAATCGAGTTCATGCCGACGCCTCCAGATCTGCCAGCTCCTCGTCTATTTCTTCGATTTGAGCATCCAGTTCAAAGCGTTCAGTCTGGAGTGCATCTTTTTTGGCAAGAAGTTCTTCAATACGCTCTTTTTTCAGCTCATCTGCATGCGATAACTCCGGCGCAAAAATGCCATACGCAAATTCGTCGTTACTATATGCCATTTGACACGCCTCCCGTTTCGTGGTATTTTTTAAGTGTAGATTTTTGGTCTGCGCCTCTGTTATCCGTGCCAGCGGATGCAGGGGCTTTTTTGCTGTATATGACACCTTCCACACCCGTGTAAGGGTCACGGCGTTTTCCGACCTGGAATATGTATCCCGCACGGTCAAGCTCGTTCAAACGCGGCCTTACTCGGTTCGGATCCGTAAAACCCATTCTGCGCATGATTTCCAGCGCCGTGCCATCGCCACGTTCAAGCTCTGCCAAGATAGCCGCCTTTCGCCCGCTCGGGTCAAGCTGTTCATAGCTCTCACGCCGCGTCTCATGCGTTATTTTCATGCTTGTCCTCCTCTCTTACAGCTATGTACCCGCCGATCCCTATAAGCACCAGCCCCAGCCCAAACGCCAGCGTTGCAAGCCCCGGCAGCATGTCCGAGTTGCCACGGCCTATCGCCTGCAGGCCGTCCAGCACAGGCAGTATAGCTGCAATCAGTACCACCTTATAGATAAGGCTTGTCCATCCGCGCAGGCCGCGCGGGAGGCGCAGGCAGAACGGGTTAGGCTTGTACGGTTCGGTGCGCCTGGCTACGCTGCCGGGTCCTCTTTCCGTACTGCTTTGCATTTAAACGTCACTCCTTCCCTCTCCCCCAAAATCTTTGCAATCATGTTCACGATTTTTTCAGCAAGTTCGGGGTTTCCGTTTCTTTTTTCTTCCATGGGATTACTCCTTTCTGTCTGCTTTAGAAAAACTTAAAGAACATTTGCACAACGAGGCCGAGGAAAAAGCATATAAGCGCCGACAAGAGAAGATTGCGGTATTGCAAGTGCTTGCGCCTGCGGTAGCTTTCATTTTGGGATTGATAGTAAAGCACTTTCCCGGCATTGTTACCTTGGCGCTTGAACTCTTTCGGAATCGGGTCCAGTAGTGCGTCCATGATTCGACACATCAAACAACGTTTCAAACGCTTCACCTCGCTTTCAAGTTTGTTTATCCAATAATGAAAATTCTTTCGAATCTGCTTATGAAAATGCCAAGGTTAAATACAGCAAATAACCTTTGCCACTTGCACCATTACCTGCGTTAAATCACAAATAAATGGCACAGGCAAATCCGATTCATGTGAACGCTCGGAGAGTAGTTGCAGCTGCTTTTCGAGCGTTTCTCTTATCTGCTGATTATCCATCTCTTTCACCTCTTCTTTTCGTCCGGTTTATGGGGTGTTAAGTTAGGTAGCCGCTTCATCTCCTTTGTGCTACAATTGGTGCTAAAGGGGGTGATATTTTGGACTACCAGATTTACGATGAATTGCAGGCCTCTCTCGGAGGGGTAGCGGATGGGTTCGCACAAAGCGTCAACGCTGTCATCACCAGCTCTGATGCATCGGACGAAGCCAAGTCGCTCGCAACTCAACTTTGTAAAGAAGTAGAAAAATCTTTCAATGAATTGGCCGTATCTTTATCAGAAGCCCTTTCCGCAATTGCAAAATAAATCATTTGCTGCCGCTGGGCCCATCCAGCGGCTCTTTTTCTACAGCTATGCCAAGTACCGCGTTTAACCGCATCGTTGTCGTTCGCAATGCGTCAATCTGTTCTTTTGCCTGTTGAAGCAAATTCATGATTTCTTCATTGTCGAATTTTACGTTCATTATCATCTCTTTCACCTCCTCACTCCTCATCGCTCTGCCAACCACGGAGGGTTTATGCAAACTCAGCGATATTCGGTTTAACCGAAATCCATGGGTAAAAAAATAAGTTGGCTATACCGCACCTTATACACTTCCTCAATTTTCCGTAGAACGGGAATATCGGGGTAACTTTTCCCTTTTTCATAATTGAGTAATGTATCTGCGGAAACGCCAATCGCTTTGGCAGCGCTAGCTTGGGTGTACCCAGCCAGCTCTCGTGCTGTTTTCAACGTCATTCTCATATTCTCGGGCCGTTTTATCATTTCCATGAACTTCACCTCGCTTTCGGTAATTTTATTATAATTCGGTTAAACCGAATTGTCAACGGTTTTTCCGAAAAAAATAAAATATTGTTGATTTTTTTTCGGATTTACCATATAATACAATCAGAAAGAAGGTGAGGTAATGAGTGGCTTAGGAAACAAACAAATCATGGCTCGAAATATTAGATATTACCTACAAATCAACGGATTAACGCAAACAGACATTTGCAAAGCCCTCGGGATTAAGGCTCCAACCTTTTCGGATTGGGTGAACGCTAAAACCTATCCGCGAATTGACAAAATTGAAATGATGTCAAATTACTTTGGAATATCTAAATCGGACCTAGTTGAGGACCATTCCATTGTACAACGTGACATCCCTACAGGCTTTGAACCGCTCCCCAAAATGAAGCGAGTGCCGCTGATTGGCGAAATTGCATGCGGCCAGCCCATTACAGCGGAAGAGAATCTGGAGGGATACGTGGCAGTACCGGACGAATGGCGGGCAGACTTCACTTTGACATGCCGTGGGGACAGCATGGAGCCACGTATACAAAATGGGGATATCGTTGCTATCCGTAAGCAGCCTGACGTTGAGGATGGTGAAATTGCCGCCGTCAGAATCGACTGTGATGCAACGTTGAAGCATGTATACCATTATCCTGACAGACTTGTTCTGCAGCCTGAGAATACCGCATTTCCACCCATCGTGTTGGTTGGCGAGGAAATAAATACAGTTTGCATCGAAGGCAAGGCCATAGGACTTTGCCGGGGGATATAAAAACCTGCGTCATAGTCAAAGCTGTTGGCCGGATGCATTGGGCTTAGCCTTTTTAGTGTAGTAGCAAGGGGAGAAACTTGTTATGAAACGCATATTTATTATTGCATTGATATGCCTTCTGTTTGTATTTCTATCGCCTTTAAATATTGGATACGCTCATTCTGGCGGGACAGATGAGAACGGAGGGCATTACGACCACTCTACGGGAGAATACCATTATCACCACGGATATCCAGCTCACCAGCATCCAAATGGTAAGTGTCCATACGCATTTGATGACAACACGGACACCAATACTAAGAATTATATTACTAGTGATGATGTTGATGTAGAAGGAAGGAGCAAAAATGATATAAATAGCGGGAATACGCAGACTTTAGAAGATCCTGAAAAGACTATTTCGACAGACCGTTCATTTGCATCAGAAATTATCGCAATGGCATTTACTTCATCGATCTTTGCTTTGCTTTTAAGCTGCTTTCCTTTTTTGTTTATCATATTGATAACGATGCGGTTTAAATTCCCAGATGACTTAGAATTGCTTAACTATAAAATTTTATACATGCTATGTATTCCATCCACTTTATATTGGTGGTACAGGCAAACTATGTTTTTATTTGATGGATGGTTTTTTGTTTTCTTCTCTCCCGTTTTTGTTTATTGCGGGTATATCATACTAAAAGGGATTCAAAAGAAAAAAGAAAATCAAAAAAAATATGAAGAAGAAAGACACATGTACCTGGAAAAATATTCAGGAAAGGACATTTTTAGCCTGTGCGGCGCTCCCTCTAACGCATATGTTGATGAATATGGAATGCCGCACTTACTTGTTAAAGGGAAAGATTTATTTACTGTTTATGTAGCTCGAAACGGAAATGTTTTTCATCGCGTAGGTTCTTCATGCACACATAATGGAAAGCGCGAAAATTACTTTTGTGTTCGTTATCGTCGTCCTTGTGCTCGTTGTAATCCACCAGTTCCGGACATTACATGGTATACCAAATATATGGAAATTCAAAAGATAAAAGAAAAGTATAACATCAAGTAAATATGTTCTACTTAAATCGTGTGAAAGGACGTTCGCTATGAAAGAACAATACATGGACACCGAAAAAGCCTCTGCAATCTTGCAGGAGCATGATTATGTCAAGCGCGACGCCATGATCGACGCACTCACCGAGGAGGAAGCAAAGGTTTTTTGCAAGTTCTTGTTGGAGATACTGCCACGCAGAGGCTGCCCCAAAGGTCAGTGTCAGGACGATTAGTTGACAAATAAAAAACGCCCCACGGCGGCAACCGTGAGAATAAATACCCACACATCACACGCGTGTAATCCTGTATCACGCGCGTACGAATAAAATTAAAATGGTGGTGTTCTACTTGGCTATTCGTGAATTGAGAGAACAAGTCGGCTTAACTCAAGCTGAATTGGGCCAGGCGCTTAATATCACGCCAACCACAATAAGTCGATATGAAACAGGGGAACGAGGAATTGACGCCGAAACAGCCAAACTTATGGCTGATTTCTTTGGCGTTTCTCTGGATGATATCTATGACTATCATCCTACGAATACACCCACCAAAAAAGGTGCCTTAGCTACTGGGAACACCATTATTCAAAAACTTTTGGAAAAATCCATAGAATCATTTCTGATGGCAATTGAGGTATACAATAAACCCACAATTCACTATCGCGTCGAAGGATTTTCCTTATTCATATGCAACGCATGGGAGCTTTTGCTCAAAGCAAGGATGATTGATACATTCGGAGAAAATTCAATTTACTATAAAGACAATCCTAATCGTACCCTCTCCCTTGAAAATTGCATTTCAAAAGTATTCACTAACCAAAAAGCACCTTTACGGCGTAATTTGGAAAAAATCATCGAACTACGCAATATAAGTACACATTTCATTACAGAAGAATATGAGATGGTATACGTCCCGCTGTTCCAATCATGTGTTTTCAATTATACAGAAAAAATACAAGATTTCTTTTGTATCGATATGTCACGACGTGTCCCACAAAATTTCCTTACATTGACCGTAAGCATGCGCCCTTTGGACATTGAGGAAGTACGCGCAAAATACCCAGCAGCATTAGCAGACAAGCTTATCCAAGCAAACCTCGATATCCAAAAAGAATCTGTTACTGCGAATAACGCTGCTTTTGCAATTCGAATTGAACATTATCATTATCTTACGAAAGACAAAAATCAGGCTGCATCCGCTCTTCGGTTCGACCAAAACGCCAAAACAAACGGTGTCGTTATTAAAGAGGTTCAGGATGTAAGCAATGCTTATAGCTACAATGCTAAACGTTGCATCGATCAAATCAACCGAAAATTGGCAAAAGATGGATTCAATATCCAAATTAACAATTACCATTTCTTGTTGTTCGTAAAGTATTATGGAATAAAATCAAATCCTAAACTCTGTTATTGTTATCGCATTCAGAAACAACCTCTGTACAGTTATTCAATGGCAACGATTGATTTGATTGTTTCAGAAATTGAAAAAGACGCAGAGAATATTCTCCGCGTCTTAAAGGAAAAAGTTCAAAAAAAGAAGGAGGCCCCAGGGGCAAAGGATTCTAAGCATTAAGCCTACTCCCATTCGGGAACCCAGCCTTATTCCTTCACGAGCCTTCCTCTTGTCTATATTATATGCCGTGTGTCTCTTTTTTTCAACCAATACTACCAAATTGGAAAGATTTACTATGTGATTTTTACACAAAAACGCCCCGGTGCTGGAACACCGAAGCGTTTATATAGAACAGCTTACCCTTGGAGGATAATCCGTCCAGACAATCGGATTATACCACCTCCGGAGTAGGCTTGTCAAAGTATGCTCTATGGAGGTTTTTTTATGTCTTCTTTCTTTTCAACATGTACACGAACCACAACTCCTTCTCGATTCCCCACAATTCTGGCTAATACCGTAAATATCTTTTCCGCCTGTTCTATTTCCATGGTATCACCCCGTTTACTCAAGCGTATGCTTAAAGCAGGTGGCACAGAACGAAAGGAGGCCATTGTATGCAGGTGATTCGTGGAGCAGGATATATCCGTGTATCCACCACGGAACAGGCAACGCGCGGCCTTTCTCTGGAGGCGCAGGAGGCTGAAATCCGGCGTTACGCAAAAGAAAGAGGCATCGTGCTTGTCCAAATTTACGTAGACCGTGGTATCACAGCGCGTAAAAAACTTCATCGGCGCGAGGCGTTTGCACAAATGATGCGTGACGTGGATGCCGGGCTGATCGACCGTATTATTGTAATGCGGCTTGACCGTTGGTTCCGCAACGTCTACGATTATCATAAAATGATGAATGAACATTTGATTCCGCATAATGTGGATTGGTGTGCCGTTAAGGAGGACTATGATACCACAACCACCAACGGACGCCTGATGATAAACCTCCGGCTCGCCATCGCAGAGCAGGAATGCGACACAGACGGCGACCGGATAAGGGATGTTCAGGAAAACATGATACAGAAAGGATGTTGGCCGTTCGGGCAGGCCCCGCTCGGTTATCGAATCGTAAACAAGCATTTAGAGAAAGATCCTGAACAGGAAGAATGCATCCGGTATTTTTTCGAGCACATGTTGTTAAACGGCTCGCTCCGCGCTGCCCTCTTTGCAACAAATGAACGCTACGGAACGACCTACGAATATAAGCGTGCACAGCATCTGTCGCGCGCCAGCGTTTATTATGGTGAGTATGGAACGAATAAGTCATTTTGCCCGGCTTATATCACTCGTGAGGAACACGAGCGTATCCGATACCTTGCAAGCAAGAACATCCGCGTCCGGAAAAGTCCGGACAAAGTAGCACACTTATTTTCCGGACTTCTTATTTGTTCTGATTGCGGGCGCCGATTAAGCGGGCAAACCATCAGGAGGCCGAGCGGTGTGTATGTAACCTATCGTTGTGCTCATGCTTACGATAATAACGGATGCCCTAATACCAAATCTTTTTCAGAGCGTATCGTAGAGAATTATTTGCTTCACTACATGGAAAGTGAACTGGAGGAATTTATATTCACTGTAGAAGCGGAAAGCAAAACCATTTCGCTCCCAATTGATAACACAGAACAAATCAGAGCCAAGCAGGAAAAAGTAAAAGAACTGTTTATAAATGATTTGATAGACCTTTCAGAATACAAAAAACGTATTGATGAGCTAGAATCAAAGATTATTGTAACTGCTCCGAAACCAAGGGCGAATACCGCGAGGCTGAAAAAACTTCTTGAGACTAATGCGCTTTCGTTTTACCAAACATTTACGCGTGATGAAAAGCGCGCATTCTGGCGTGGAATCATAAAAGAACTGCACATCTATCGTGGCACCGTTCAAGGTCCGCCTATTTTTTTATAATTAAGTCGCAGTAACTATCATGGATAGAATGCGCTTGGCTACACCAACCGCCCGCTGGACGGCATCTTCGGCGGCGGCACGGAAAACGCGGTGCGTGCGTTCCAGCGCGCCGTGAGCCTGACGGCGGACGGCATCTGCGGCTGCAACACCTGGAAAAAGCTGACGGCGGCCAGCGTGGGCATCGGCCGCACCCGCACAGTCATCGACTGAGCCGCAGAACAAAGATCCCCGGTTTTGGCAATGCCAAAACCGGGGATTTCCTCAATACTGCCAGGAGTTGAATTCAAACGCATTGGGGCATTTTTCGCCTTGGTCCTCACTTTCCAGCAGCGCCTTGTATTTTTCATAGATCTCCGCCGCGCCCTCGGTCTCGTAATAGGGCTCCACGCGGCTGGCCTCCGTCAGGAAGTGGTACACGTCGCGGCCCATCTCGCGGCCGCGGCGGGTATGCATGTCCAGCGCGTAATCCGGCACTTCAAACTTTGTCCCCACTTCAAACTCGTGGTTCAGCAGATTTTTCACATGGTCGCTGGAGCGCTCTTTCTTCTGGCGGCACAGGTAACGGATGGCATGCACGAAGAACATGGGCCTGTCGCCGTCGTTGTAGGGGAATTCCTGGCGCATTTTGAACAGCGTGTACACCAGGTTGGGGGCATCCGGATTGCCGAAGCCGATATCCTCCACGCTGATGCACAGCAGGCGGCGCCACAGCTTTTCCTCAAACTGGGGGCTGGTGATGTACATTTCATAGGCCGCGTGCAGCGCGTCCTCTTCCTTGCCCCTGCGGATGGCCTTTTGCAGCATGGCTACCATTTCGTCGCCGGCATAGCCGTTGCGGGTGGTGATCTCCGCCCAGGGATCGTAAGACATAAATTCGCTCATGGTCAATACCTCCGTTTATTCCTTTGTTGCGCCCGCCGAAAGCCCTTCCGTGATCTGCTTGTGGAAAATCAGGTACAGCACTACGGTGGGGATGAGTACTACGATGATGGCGGCTGCCAGCGTGGGCCAGGAGCCCTGCTGCGCACCCGCGTAATTCATCAAAAATGTGGTCAGTGTTTTGAGCTTTGTTTTCGGCATATACAGGTACGGCACGTACATGTCGTTGACGATGTTGACGATCTTCAAAATGACGACCGTGGCCGTTGCCGGGGCCAGAAGCGGAAAAATGATGCTGTAAAAAATGCGGAAATAGCCGCATCCGTCGATGAGCGCGCTCTCGTCCAGCGCTTTGGGTATCTTGCTGACGAACTGCATGTACAGGTACAGCTGCATCAGGTCGGACGCCACATAGATGATGATGGGCGCGCCCAGCGTGTTGTACAGTCCCATGCTCTGGATGACCTTGAAGCGGGCGATCTCGACCACAAAGGTGGGCACCAGCATGCCCAGGTAAAAGCAGCCCATCACCAGCCTGCGGAAGCGGAACTCAAAGCGCTGCAGGCAATAAGCTGTAACGGACCCCAGCAGCACGTTGAAGAAAATACTCACCACCAAAATCACGGCGGTGTTTTTCACTGCCACGGGCAGCAGCTTCGCGCCCAGCACCTCGGCATAGTTGTCCCAGTTCCACGCACCGGGAGCGGGCGGCAGGATGGGTGAGGTGGAGGCGAGCTGGGCCTGTGTTTTCACCGATGTGAACAGCGTGACCAGCAATGGGCCGACAACCACGGCAACCACCGCGGCGCTCACAAGATATTTCACGCACAGGAACAGCGCGCGTTTGCATTTGTCCCGGTTCATCACGCCGCCTCCTCCTGGTTGAACACTTTTTTCAGCACCACGTTCTGGAACACATACACCAGAATGACGATGGCCATGATGGCCACGGCCATGGTGGCGGCCATGCCGAAGCTGTTGTACTTGAACGCGGTGTCGATGGTGTACAGCGTAAAGGTGGACGAGGCGTAGCCCGGCCCGCCGTTCGTCATGATGAACGGGATATCGAAGCACTGCAGCGTGCCGCGGATGCAGTCGAACATCACGAAGCTGAACACCAGCCAGATGTTGGGCAGCTGGATGCGCCAGAGCTGGTGCCACGCATTGGCGCCGTCGATACGGGCTGCCTCCATCATCTCGGTGGGAATGGACGTCAGGCCCGTGGAAAACAGCACGATGTGGTATCCGCTGAACCGCCAGGCGGACACCGCCGCCAGCACGAAATTGACAATTGCAGGGTCGCTGAGCCACTTGCAGATCCAGCCGGAAAGCCCCAGCCCCGTCAGGATCTGGTTGAACGCGCCGTTCACCGGGGAGAAGAAATAGGAAAACGCATAGGACATTCCCACGCCGTTGATGATAAACGGAAGAAACGCGATGGTCTTTACCAGCTTTGCGCCCTTAAAGCCGCTGTTCAGCATCACGGCGATTCCAAGCTCGATGGGGATCATCACCATGTGCACGGCCAAATAGATAAAGTTGTTGCGCAGGGAAAGCCACAGGTCCGGAGACTTTGTGAACATTTCGATGTAATTGCGTATCCCGTTGAACGGCCGCTCCGGCGAAACGCCGTCCCAGCTTGTAAAGCTCATGGCCACCAAATCCACAGAAGGGTAGACCACGAATATCAACAGCAGGATCACCGGCACCACGAGCGACAAAATAATAAAGCGGTTCCGGCTTTTGTGGATGGACTTCATACAGCTGCCCTCCTGAACGATTTTGGTTGCTCAAAAGCCCGCAAAAAGCGGCCGGGGCCCGAAGGCCCCGGATGAAAGCGGCTGTGCGCCGCCTTTCTGCTTACGGATGCGCTGCCGGGGAGCTTATTTCATCCCCAGTTTCTCGCGCGCGGCGGACCAGTCGGCGTTGAGCTGGGCGAAGGTTGCTTCCAAATCAAAGCCGTCGGTCAGCATCGAGGTGCCCACCTTGTTGTAGTCGAACTTGCACTCGTTGACGATGGCGGTGTAATCGTCGCCGCCGCC